>MDTA01072102.1_pt1 | contig 81903 bp, 74 predicted proteins | sample 811151 | NCBI WGS metagenome assembly MDTA01 (sample SAMN05326648, study PRJNA326480) | marine metagenome | isolation source: seawater | place: Indian Ocean: South | collected 2010 | reverse complement strand
TCTCCACATCGGCTTCATTGCATCCGTCGAAATATTCCCGAATGGTCGCTTCCAGACCCGCCGCCGAAACGTCTCTCATATTCACTTCCTTCACGCTGTCATTTTGGACTTTTCATAGGGTTCGCCAGTAACGGTAATACTGACGGCGCCCAGATGATCGATGAAACCGCGCGCGCTTGAACTTCCAGCCAGCTTGAAAGATCGCGTGCAGGTGCCGGGCAGGACGATATCGCCAGCAGCAAGCCGGCCGCCGAAGGGGGCAAGCGCATTCGCCAGCCATGCGACTCCGTTCGCCGGATGACCGAGAATAGCTTTTGTATTGCCCGTTTCGACGATTTCTCCGTCTATCTCGAGCGTGGTTTGCAGGTTATCGAGCGGGACGGCGCGAGGATCGACCTTCTCGTCGCCGAGCACTACAAGTGCGGACGATCCATTGTCCGCGACTGTATCCTGAAGACGAATTCTCCAGTTCACGATTCTGGAATCGATAATCTCGAAACATGTCGTCACATAGGCTGTGGCGTTCATCACATCTTCAACGGTGACGCCAGGCCCCTTCAAGTCCGAAGACAGCACGAAAGCGGGTTCGACTTCGATCTGGGGAGATATCAAGGACGACAGATCGAGCGGCGTTTCAGCGTCATGCATCATTGTGTTCAGGAGGTGGCCGTAGTCGGGCTCGTCCACGCCAAACATTTCTTGCATCGCTTTTGCGGTCAAACCGATTTTGTGACCGACAACGCGCTCTCCCGCTTCGACCCTGGCGGCGATGTTCAGCTTCTGCACTTCATAGGCGTCCTCAAGCGTGAGGGCGGGATAGGCATCGGTTATCGGTGAAATCGGGTTTCGCAACGTCTCGGCGCGCCTTAGGTCGAGAGAGAGTTTTTGAACGACGCTGGACTCTTGTACATTCGTCATTTTTTGCTTTTTCCTGTTGTCAAACATCACGGCGTGCGGCGGCGACTACCTCGCGCGCTCCAGCAACGAGCATGCGGCTGTCGAAACTGACGCATTGCAACCCGAAACCCTTGCGACGCCACAGCAGGGATTCTTCAGGATTATCGATGTAAATCCCCCCAGCCACGCCAGCGGAAAACTCCAAAGAATAATCGCCAATAGCGTCGTAGATGTCCTTGCCGCCAGGAGGCAGGTTCAAGGAAAGCGCGAGATCGTAAGGCCCGATGAAAATCGCATCGACCCCCTCCACAGCGGCGATAGCCGCGGCGCGATCCAGCGCCGACTTGCCTTCAAGTTGCACGATGACGTAAGCAGCCTCGGACAGATCGCGAAGCGGTTCATCCAGACCGTCGAACTTTTTAAGCGGCGAGAATCCGCGCGTGCCGCCCGGTGGAAAGCGTGCTGCGTCCACAATCGCTCTCGCCTGCTCAGCGCTCTCTATATGCGGCGCCATGACGCCGCTGGCGCCGATGTCGAGCACTTTTCCGATCAGACCGGCAGATGGCTCCCAAACCCGAACGATTACTGGCAACTCGCAGGCGCGCCCGGCCAGGATCAGAGATTCCAAACGCGCAAAGCCTATCGCTGAATGTTCAAGGTCAAGCACGACAAAATCGAACCCGGCGATCGCCAGCGCTTCAACGGTTCCCGCAGCGGGGAGCTCTATCAGGAACGTTCCAAGGGCGAAGCCTTCGCGCGCTTTTTTCCGCAGCGCCGTTCCCAACAGCAGCGATCGAGAGACGGTGCGTGCATGCGGGCCGCTTGACGGCTCGTCAGTTTTGTTTCCAGCACCCATACCAGCTCCCTGCGCGCGCGAACCACAAAGCCTGCTGCCCCCCTCATCCGCCTGGCGCGGACGGCAAAAAGAAAACGGGCCTAAATCAGCAAACGCGACCGTGCGCAAAGAATGGCCCGCCCGCCTATCGTCGCTTAGCATTCACATAACTAACATGTCAATTATGGTTTTGAGGTATATGACGGAAAGGCAGCCATATCAGGGAGCAGCCTTTAGATACGCGCAGTCTCAAGCGGACGATCACCACGCAAATCTTTATATTAACCGGTGCAAAACGGTATTTTATCTAATTTTCTTAGGCGTATAGGGCCAAACGACTGGACTTTGCGCATAATCGTTTCCCTCAACCCACACCAGGCTCCGCTGGCGGCAATTTTAACCGCCACCCCTCTTGCCACCGAGTATGTTGCGAACCTAGTATGTTAGTTGCTGCGCATTTGCCGCGGACGGAACTTGCGCCTCGCTGCGCAACCGCCGCGACACGCGGCGCCGAACAATGACGGGACATTTAATGACATCGCCGCAAACACCTTCAAATCGCAAATCCGAGTTTCAGACGCCACAAGGCCGTAGACTGAGTCTGTCAGAGTTCGGATTCGGCGCCGCTCCGCTTGGAAACTACCGGCGCACTCTCACCGAAGAGGAATGCGATGCGACCCTTGCACGCGCATGGGAGCTCGGCGTGCGATATTACGACACCGCGCCGCTTTATGGTTTCGGCCTGTCCGAGATGCGGGTGGGAAGGTTGCTGCAAACGAAGAAAAGCGACGAATACGTCCTATCCTCAAAAGTCGGCCGACTGCTTGAGCCTTGTCCGCCGGATGAAGCCGACGGCCTGATTTTCGAAAATATACCGCCTTTCAAATTCGTTTACGATTATTCTTATGACGGCGTGATGCGGTCCTACGAGGAAAGCCTCAAGCGAATCGGCGTCGACAGGATCGATATTCTCTATGTTCATGATATCGACGCTTTTAACCATGGCGGGCGCGGCGCGGCGCTTGGGCGCGCCCGTGAACTCATGGATGAAGGCGGCTGGCGGGCGCTTAGCGAATTGCGCGACAGCGGCGCCGTAGACGCCATCGGGATCGGCGTCAACGAATGGGAGCCATGCGCTCTGATGCTGGAACAAGCCGATCCGGACATTTTTCTTCTGGCGGGGCGTTACACGCTGCTCGAGCAGGCGCCCGCCTCCGCTTTGTTTCCGGAATGCGAGAAGCGCGGGGTGAAGATCGTCATCGGCGGTCCATATAATTCGGGCATTCTTGTGGGGAGATCAACCTACAATTATTTCGAAGACATTCCCGACGACATTCGAAACAAGGCGCGGCTGATCGAAAAGATCTGCAAAAAACACGACGTCCCCATGGGGGCGGCAGCGCTTCAATTCGTGCTTGCCCATCCCGTGGTCGTGAGCGTGATTCCGGGGTCGCAGACGCTCTCGGAGCTGGAAACCAATATCCGTTACGTCGAGGCCGGCGTTCCTGCCGAACTTTGGCTGGATTTGCGTTCTGAAGGCGTCATTGGCGCAAACGCACCGATTCCGGGGGAATAACTCAGACGATGCCGGCGCCTCTGCAACCTTCAGCGGCCGATGTCGCTTCGGGTGGGATCTTGCCGCTCGATCACGAGAAGGCTTGTCTGGTGGGCCGCGTCTGGGTGGATACGGGCTCCCCCGGTCCGCGCGTGGCGGCGCTTCGCGACGACAAGCTGATCGATCTTTCCGGACTCGCCCCAACAATGGCGCACTTGCTTGACGGAACCGACATAAAGGCGCGCGTGGAGGCCCATTCGGGACCGGTATTGGGGACAATTCAGGAGTTCCTGGACAGACGCGCCCTGCTCGCTCCATGCGACCTTCAGGCGGTAAAAGCTTCCGGCGTGACCTTTATCGCCAGTGCGATCGAACGAGTGATAGAGGAGCGCTGCCAGGGCGCGCGGGAGCAAGCTGGCCCGCACCGGCAATCCCTCAGAGACAAACTTGAGTTCTCACTCATTGATATCGTTCCTGGCTCCGCGCGCGCGAGCGAGGTGAAAGACAAGCTCATCAAAGCAGGGCTGTGGTCGCAATATCTTGAAGTCGCCATCGGACCGGATCCTGAAATCTTCACAAAGGCGCAACCCATGTCGAGCGTGGGGTGCGGCGCAGACATCGGCGTTCACCCGGACTCGCAATGGAATAATCCGGAGCCGGAAATTGTCCTTGCAATTTCCCCGGCGGGAGAAGCTGTCGGCGCCGCCCTCGGCAATGACGTAAACCTGCGCGATGTTGAAAGCCGCAGCGCGCTTCTGTTGGGAAAGGCCAAAGACAATAACGCATCCTGCGCCATCGGTCCTTTCATCAGGCTCTTTGATGACGATTTCCGGCTTGCGGATATCCGCACGGCCGAGGTCACGGTGACAATCACCGGCGCGGACGGTTTCGAAACCACCGGCGTCAATACAATGAACGCCATGAGCCGCATGCCTCAATCGCTCGTGGCGGCGACAATCGGCAATTTCCATCAGTATCCAGATGGTCTTATGCTTTTTCTGGGGACGACCTTCACGCCGACCTGCGACCGCGAGACCATAGGCGGCGGCTTTACGCACCGGGAAGACGACCATGTGCGCATCGAAAGCCCTCGCCTTGGCGCCCTTGAAAACCGCGTCACCACGAGCGACAGGGCGCCGCCATGGCGGTATGGCGTCAGGGATTTGATGCGTTCGCTGGCGGCGAGACAGCTTCTGTAGAAGAAACGACTGACCGTAGAACGGCTGCGTTCCGGCGCACGGCTCTCATCAATGAAATCACGAAAAGACAGGAACAGGATATGACGGATTTAACCGGCGAACATTTTATCGGAGCTTCGCGCAGAAAATCGACCGACATCTTCTACGCTGTGGATCCGTCGCGGGCTGAGCCGCTTGAGCCTGCTTTTTTCCGGGCGGGCCCTGACGACGTCGAAGATGCAACGAAAGCCGCTGCGCAGGCGGCGGAAGCTTTCGACCGGATCGGCGCGGCGCAAAGAGCGCAATTCTTGGAAGCGATCGGCGGGCAGATCCTTGCGCTCGGCGATCAACTGGTTCAACGCGCGCATGAGGAGACCGGCCTGCCCCGCGCCCGGATCGAGAATGAACGCGGCCGCACGATCGGTCAGTTGAATCTCATGGCGGCGGAGGCGCGAGACGGCGCCTGGATGTCGCTTCGCGCAGATCCCGCCCTCCCCGAGCGCAGTCCCATGCCGCGGCCGGACCTGCGCATGCGCAAGAAAAGCATTGGCCCGGTGGCGATTTTCGGCGCCAGCAACTTTCCGCTGGCGTTTTCAGTCGCCGGCGGAGACACAGCATCCGCCCTCGCGGCGGGTTGTCCAGTCATTGTAAAAGCGCATCCCGCTCATCCGGGCGTTTCGGAACTTGTAGCGTCAGCCGTCCTGAAGGCTGCTCAGGATACAGGCATGCCGGATGGCGTGTTCTCCCTGATTCAGGGCGATACGCACGAGACCGGCCAGGCCCTGGCCGCGGATCCGCGCATCAAGGCGATTGGTTTTACAGGGTCAAGACAGGGCGGTCTTGCCCTCATGAAAATTGCCGCGGAGCGCAAAGATCCGATTCCTGTTTATGCGGAAATGAGCGCGATCAATCCGGTCATCATACTGCCGGGCGCGCTCAAACAAAATCCAACCGGGCTTGGAGAGGCTTTTGCAGCCTCCCTCACCCTCGGCGCTGGGCAGTTTTGCACCAATCCTGGCCTCGTCATCGCACTTGCAGGCCCTGACCTTGAGGCTTTTGTCGCCAGCACCGAAACCGTCCTGAAAAAGACGGCGCAACAGACAATGCTGACCGCCGCCATCTGCGAAGCCTATGAAAGCGGGTTTAACAAGGCGAAATCGCAACCTGGCGTAGAGGCCTGGACTCCGAAAGACCTCGCGAACTCCAACCAATGTCAGCCCGCCCTCATTAAAACGACAGCCGCGACTGTCATGGAGAACGACATGCTGCAGCGGGAGATATTCGGCCCCGCATCCATCATCGCAGCGTGCGAAACGCCCAGTGAAATCGAGTCGCTTTTGAGTCGCCTAGAGGGACAACTCACGATCAGCCTTCATTGCGCCGATGCAGATCTGCAGCAAGCCGCCCGCTTGTTGCCGTTCCTGGAAGAAAAGGCCGGCCGGGTCATCGCCAACGGCTGGCCAACCGGCGTTGAAGTCTGCCACGCCATGGTTCATGGCGGGCCGTTTCCTGCAACCTCCGACGGACGTACGACTTCGGTCGGAACGCTTTCCATCGACCGGTTTCTCCGCCCGGTTTGTTATCAGGATTTCCCATCGGCGCTGTTGCCGTCAGTGTTGCAGGACTATGCGCTAGAGGAAACGCCGCACAGGCGTGACGGGCGCTGGAGTTTCTGACGGCGCGACAAGCGCGGCGGCGCACAGGCCAGGAAAGCTGCGCCGCCGCGAGGACGGCTAGGAAACCGGCGCCATCCGGTTGGTCACGATCGTTTTCGAATTTGTATACTCGGCCAATCCGTGCAGCGAATTCTCGATCCCGATGCCCGATTGCTTGTGACCGCCGAACGCCACATGCGGGGAGAAGGTGTGGATTTCATTGATCCAGACCGTCCCCGCTTCGATCCGCTGCGCAATTTTCCGAGCCCGATCAGCATCCGCGCTCCAGATTGATGCGGCGAGCCCATACTCCGTGTCGTTTGCCCGGCGTATGACATCTTCCGTGTCACGGAATTTCAACAAGGGCAGCACCGGACCGAACGCTTCCTCGGTAACAACGCGACTGTCTTCAGGAGGGTTGTCGATAATGGTGACCGGCACGAAATAACCGGGGCCGTCCTCAATTTTACCGCCAAGCAAGAAATGGTGGCCGTTCTTTTTACTGTCGGCAAGCAGATCCTTGAGCTTTTCGAACTGCATCGCGTTCTGAATGGGACCGAGATCGACGCCTTGCTGGAGGCCGTCACCGACTTTCACCGTCCTTGCATATGCGACCAGCGCTTCCGCGAGCGCATCATAGATATCTTCATGGATATACAATCTCTTCGCCGCCACGCAGAACTGCGCGCTGTTCTGAAACGCCGCCCAGAACAGTTCTTTGGCGGTCGCCTGCACATCCACGTCCGGCATGACGATCGCCGGGTCGTTTCCTCCCAGCTCCAGCGTAATCCGCTTCAGGTTACCCGACGCCGACGCCATGATCTTGCGCCCGGTCGCCGTCGATCCGGTAAAGCTGATTTTCCGGATATCCTCGCATCGGGTCATCCATTCACCCAGTTCGTTGCCGCCGGATATGACGTTCAGCACGCCCGCAGGAAGCACGCCGCGCGTAAGCTCCCCAAATTTCAGCGTACATAACGGCGTGAAGGGCGACGGCTTCAAAACAATCGTGTTGCCGGCGACGAGCGCCGGCGCGACCTTCCACACCGCTAACAACAACGGAAAATTCCACGGCGTAATGCCGCCTACAACGCCCAGCGGCATGCGCGAGGTTTCAACCGTACGCCCGTCAGTGTTTTCAACCATGTCGGGTTCCAGCGCCTGCTTGGCGATTTCGCGGCACCATGCGACGGACCCGCCGATTTCCCATTCCGCCCCGGCGCGGGCTTTTCCTTGCTCCATCGTCAGCAAGCGTATGAAATCCTCCGCGTTTTGCTCAATCAGATCTCCGAGCTTCGAAACAAGATCCTGGCGCTCTCGCCAGGGTCTTTCGCTCCAGGCCGGAAACGCACGCTTCGCACTCGCAATAGCGCGATCGAATATCGCCCTGTCGGCATCGGGAACCGCCGCAATGACGGCCTCGGTCGCCGGATTGACGGCGTCGAATGTCTTCGCCGAACTCACACCCGCTCCGTCTATTGTCATCGTATAATCTGAAAAGAAATCCATTTTTCTTCCTCCACCGCTGAGATAAAAATCATTGTTGTTTCAGGACGAGCCGATCTCGCGCGCTCCGATTACTCAAATATCTGTTTCGCTGTTCCGTATCTGAGCCACATGCCCAGCGAAGCCAAACCGACAACCGCCGAACAAACGAAACCCGCCGAATAGCTGCCTGTCGCATCGATGCTCCAGCCGATCAGGGGAATGGCGATGATGCCGGGAAAATTACCAAGCGCATTGGCGAAGCCGCCAACGAGGCCGCGATAGCGCACCGCCATATCCAACATGGCCGCGTCCGCGCCGGAAAAACAGAATGCGAGGAATCCCGTCGCCGCGCAGGTGAACGTCACTGCGAGCAACGGCGAGGTTGCGAAGGGCGCGAGAAGAAGAAACACGACCCCGCCGCCAATCCCTATCGACTGCATGATTTTGCGCACAAGCGTAGGGTCGATCCCTGAAACCAGCATCCTGTCCGCCCGGAGCGCACTCATATGAAGCATAAGCGTCATGGAAATCCAGGGCAGCGCCGACAGGACCGCCGATGTCGTTATCGCTGCACCTTGCGTGGCGCTGTAGTAACTGGGCAGCCATGCAATAAATACGTACACGATCCAGTTTAGCCCGAACTTCGCCACCGCGGCGGCCCATAGCGCCGGATGTGTCAGAAAGCGCTGGAGCGAGGCTCGCGCGCCCGCGGCTCTTTTCGGACGGGAAGATTCTTGCCCAGACGTGCTGGGTTTTCTTTGGATGCCCTTGCCCGTAATTACGATCCAAAGAAGCCCCCAAACAAAGCCAAGGCCGCCAAAGACGTAAAACACTGCTTGCCATCCGACTGAAGCCGCCAGAAAGCCGCTCGCCATCAAACCGCCTGGCGCGCCGAGTGTGGCGCCGCTTGCGACGATGGCGATCAGGCGCGCTCTTTCATTGGCGCCGGCCCACGAGCCAACGAGACTGTAGGTGGCGGGAATCACTACCCCTTCAAAAGCGCCCAGAATAATCCGTACTGTGATTAAAAGCGCCAGTGAATGCGATGCCGCCGCCGGTGTGGCGAGCGTCGCAACAGAAAATCCAATCACACCGAGACTCACGACGGGGGCTGCCCCGAAGCGCAAAACAAGCGCGCCGCCGGCAAGCTGTGAGGCGATATAGCCGACAAACACGGATCCCATCACCCAGCCCTTGGTGGTTTCCGTCCATCCGAACTCGGCCTGCATCGCAATCGCGGCGACCGAAAGATTGACCCTGTCGCAATAACTCAGAAACCAGGCCGCTGCGAGCGCGCTCGCCAGCAGCTTCGCCTTCGTTGCTGCGCCAGCCACGGATGGGGTTATCTCAGCCTGCATCAGCGCTCCGATGAAACGATCATGTCCGGCGATTCTTCACGCACCCGCGCAAGCAACGCTGCGCCCGCCAACAGGAGCAAAATGATCGACGAAAACCCCGCTTGCTGATTGTGAGAAACTGCGGTGACCGCCGTCACAAGCCCATGGCCGAGAAACGCAGTTGCTGTGCCCGACAAGGCATACAATCCGAAAAACTGGCTCATCATTTGCGGTGGAGAGAGCTTCACCATCATGGTGCGGCTTGCACAGAAGACGACCGTCACCGTCACCGCCAAAGCCATATAGTTCACGATGAACAGCGCTTCAGGGAGCGTTCTGAAATAGGGGAAACTCCATAGCGGCGGCGCGGATTCGACATTAAAAATAAAGTAGACATGCCGGGGCGTCATCGACGCAGCGCCGATCATAAAGAAGCAGCTCAACAGAACCGAGAAAAGGATAGCGCGTTTAGAGCCGATAGCCTTGTCGAGCCATCCGCCAATGAAGCCGCCGGCAATTGAGAACGGTGAAAGCAAAATCGAGAAAAGGATCAGCGCGGTTAGATCCCATTTGAACACTCCGGCCGCAATGATGCCGCTATAGGCGAGAATGGCTACCTGGCCGTCATTATAGAGCATGCGCGCAACGAGATAACGACCGATATTAGAAAGCTTTCGCGCCTGCTTCATCGTCGCCCAGAGTTGCTCCATGCCTTCTTTCACCGCCTGCCGCGTGCGTATCCCTGTCGCTGGAACATCGTAGGTCCACAACAGGAGAGGCGCCGTGAACAGGGCGACCCAGAGGCCGGAAACCGGACCTGCGATCCGGCTGTGCTGATAAGTCGATGGATCGAGTCCGAAAAGCGGCGCGTCTGGCAAAAACGGAATATCGACGGCGCCAGATGCTGGAAGCGCCGCACAGAAAAGAACGGCACTCATGGCGAGAAAATTGCCAATATTGCCGGCGGCGACCCCATATCCGGAAAGCCAGCCGATGTCGCGTCTGTGTGCGATGGCCGACAGCATCGCATTATGAAACACTTGCGAATACTCAAATGAAATCGTCAACACCGCAGCGATAATTGCGATATGCGTGACGGAAAGCCCGCCTTTGGCGCCCGGCATGGCGAACCACAGCGCGAAACAGCCCGTCGTCATGACGACAACGATGGCGATCAGCCACGGCTTGCGTCGCCCCATCCGGTCCGCAATTGCGCCTAGAAGCGGCGCTGTAAGGCCGATGCAAACCCCCGCGATGGTGTTGGCCAGTCCCCATATCTCCTGCCCCCGAACGGGATCGCCCACCACGGTGTTTGCAAAATACGGCGCAAAAACAAAGACGAATATGAGACCGATATAAGGGGTGCGGGCGAACTCAAACATGCCCCAGGCATACTGGCCCCGGCGATCGTCGCGTGCGTCAACGCGGTGCAATACCGGTTTGCTGGCCGTCGGAGAGAAAACCGCCGCCGCTTCAGCGGCACCCGGCATACCGGCCGCGGTTCGTTTCCCATGCATTTATGAACGCCCCCCGGAGAATGACATTGGGGATCAGCTATAAAGCGGCAGACCGCCGGAAGGCGCGTCCAGAAGTTGCACCGTGCCTGTTTCAACTTCGGTGACGAACCATTTTTTCCGTTGGGCGCCGTAGGCGAGATTGGTCGGCATGCTCCCTTCCACGGCCAGCCGGTCGCACACTGCACCGCCGCGATCTACGACCGCGACCGCACCCTCCCCGAAGACGCAGGCGTAAAGAGATCCGTCACTTGCAAATTTCATCCCGTCAGGACCTTTAAACTCATCGGGATTGAAATGTTCGATGACATTAGCGAAAAGCGCGCGATCGCCGACCACGAGTCCATCTTCGCACTTATATTTGTAGACAGCCCCGCTCAGGGTTTCGTTGACATAGAGATGTCCTTCGGCGTCGACAGCAACGCCGTTCGTAAACTGAATTCCCTTGTCCACGAGCTCTGTGGCGCCGGTTCTGATATCGACGCGATAAACGCGGCCGTCATAGTCCAGGTTTCGGTAGTTCGGGTTGAGCTCTCCATTCGGAGCAGCTTCCTCGATCTCGATGCCTGAATCGGTCAGATAGAGATCGCCGTGAGGACCGAAAGCGAGATCGTTCAGAAATGTGAACCGCTTGCCCTCGCATGACGTCGCGACAGTTTCGCAATGTCCGTCAGAGGAAATTCTGAGCAGCGCTTTCTGATGCGTTTCCGCGACCCAGATATTGCCGTCGCGATCCATCGCAAGTCCGTTGGGGCGACCCGTTTTCGCCACAACGCGCCTGGACGCGCCATCTGCGGATATATGGGTGACGCATCCGGTCTGGGGCGACATCTCGACGATGAGAAGGCTGCCGTCCTGCAATACAACCGGCCCCTCGGGGAACTCGACCTTATCAACAAACACCACCATATGCGCTTCGCGCCTCTCCGTCCCTGATCGCCGCTTTTGCGGCCTATTATTGTGGCGTTTTCGCCTTTTGGAGACCTGCCCCCAGAAGGCCGGGATCGCGGGTCATCACTAACTAACATTCCAGCATTCACTGTACAAGGCTATATGCAACGAATTTGAAAGGAAATTGCGTTAATTAATATGTTACATATCCTTCGCGAGCTGCTCTACGCGGAATTTGTAATTGTGCTCCCTATTTCGCGACTGTTGGGGCGCTCCGGCGCAGACTCTTTTCCCGCGCCAAGAACGCGAGCAAATTGGATGGCGCCATGAATACAAGGACAAGGTTGACGGAACTGTTTTTTGATCTGGTTCGCCGACATGCTAACAATGCCTCAACCACACTAGGAACAAGAGACAAACATGGTCGCTTCGACAAAGCGAATTCAATCGGTCAATTCTGAACTGTCAAAAACAGAACGAGTCTATCAGATCCTCAGGCGCAGAATTCGCGAACTGGAGCTGCCGCCAGGATCGCGCCTGCAAAAGAACGACATCGCCGACGAACTCGGCGTATCCCGCGCGCCGGTGAATGAAGCCATCGCGAAACTGTCCGAGGAAGGTCTCGTAGACGTTTTTCCGCAAAACGGCAGCTTCGTGGCGCCAATTCGGCCAGAAGACATTCGCGAGAGCATGCTGATACGCACTGGGCTTGAAGTTGAGGCGGTCCGGCGCATCACCGCCATGCAGGACAACTCGGACTTGCTCGACAAACTCGACTCCAATCTCTCCCAGCAATCGAGGGCGCTCGAACACAACGATATCGCGTGGCTCGACTCCCTCGACGAGGAGTTTCACAATACTTTATATTCCGTCCTGAGCGCGCCGAGAGTTCACCGTCTCTTGGACACCTGTCGCGCGCTGCTTGACCGGCCCCGTTTCAAAACCCTCTGGGAAGCCGGCCGCCCCTTCGCGACGCTCAAGGAACACCAGCGCATCGTCGATGCAATCCGCACTGGAGACCCCGATTTTGCCGGCCAGGCCATGCGCCTGCATTTGCGCATGGTGGCGAAGTCAGTAGAGGGTGACGTCCCGAAACTGGAAGACGCCGACTAACCGCCCTCATCACACGAGCTCCCACCCGGCTCCGCCGCGGCAGGGTCTGCGTAACGCCCTTATTCAGCGGTATGCGCCAGCACAGCTTCCGCGGCGCGCGCCTGCTCGCCGACATAGAGCCTGATCGCCTCGGCGTCTTCTTGCGAAAGCTTGTCGCCGAACCCGACCATGCCCTGCGCGCTCAAGCCGCCGTGTAGCACGACCTGTTCCCAAGCTTCCGGAGAAGACAGAATAGCCGACCGGCGCAGATCCGGGATGACGCCGGCGGACCATGCGCTGGCGCCATGGCAGCGCATGCAGTGACCCGCATAAAGACCGGCGCCGAGCGAAACCTGGGAGGACGGCGCCTCTTCCGCAGGCGGATTAAAAGGAACAACCGGCGGTTCATAGTGCGGCAAGCTTGCGGTTCCGTCGAGCTTAAACACCAGCAGCCGTCCGTTGGGGCGGACATAAGGGTCTTTTACATAGGGCGAAAAAATACCCACTACGCCGCCAAAGCCGGCGAGCACGGCGACATATTGTTCGCCATCGATCTCGTAGCTGGCCGCGGCAGCTATCGCCCCACTCTGCCCGTCGAAGCTCCAAAGTTTTTTTCCATCGCTGGCCTTGTAAGCGGAGAACATGCCATTCGGCTCCCCCTGAAATATCAGATTTCCGCCCGTCGCCAGTATGCCGCCATAACCAATGCCGTCATGCTGAACGCGCCAGACAGTTCTCTGTTCCACTGGATCGAAAGCCGTAATCGATGCGCTCACCGTATCTATGGCCTGCTGGCGCTCCTCCACGCTTGCGGGACCCACATTGGTGGGCGATGCATTCCCCAAATTCCAATCGCCCAGATGATAGCGGAATCCCGGTTCATCCTGATAGCCGAACATATGGTCCTGCGTGGGTATGTAAACGAGCCCCGTATCGGGACTGTAAGCCATGGGATGCCAGCTATGAGCGCCATAGGCGCCGGGCCGCGCGACAAAATTCTCATCGTTGCCTGCAGACCATTTCGCCTCTTCGTTGACGATTGGACGGCCCGTTTTCGGGTCGATGCCCCTCGCCCAGTTGACGGATACAAAGGGCTGCGGCAGCGTCGCAAGCTCGCCATTCGAACGGTCGATCACATAGAAGAAACCATTTTTTGGCGCCTGCATCGCCACCTTCCGGGGCTCGCCGTCGATCGCGATATCGGCAAGTATGATCGGCTGCGTCGCCGTAAAATCCCACGATTCGGCAGGCGTTTCCTGATAGTGCCATTTGTAGGCGCCGGAGTCGGCGTCAAGCGCAACGATGGATGAAAGGAAAAGATTGTCTCCCTTGCCGTCGGAGCGGATCCTGTAATTCCACGGACTCCCATTCCCGACACCAATCAATATCTGATCGAAATCCTTGTCATAAACGATCGCGTCCCAGACGGTCCCGCCGCCGCCATATTTGTACCACTCTCCGAACCAGCTCGGCGCAGCTTTTTCTTTCATGACAGCGTCAGACGCCTCGCCGTCGGGACCCGCAGCCGGATCGCCGGGCACAGTATAGAAACGCCACGCTTTCTCTCCCGTCTCGACATCATACGCCGTGACATATCCGCGAACGCCGTATTCCGCGCCGCCATTTCCGATGATGACCTTGTCTTTCGCGATGCGGGGCGCACCGGTGATCGTATAAGGCGTTTTTGGATCGAATGTCTGCGCGGTCCAGACGACGGCGCCCGTCTTGGCGTCTAGCGCAATAAGACGCCCGTCGAGCGCCCCAACGAAAACCTTTCCACCGGCCGCAGCCACGCCGCGGTTTGCGACATCGCAACAAGCGTCAAACCCTTTTTCTCCCGGCACTTCCGGATCGAAACGCCAAACCTGCTCTCCGGTCTTCGCATCGTATGCATAGACTTTCGACCATGCGGTCGACACGTAAATGACGCCGTCAACGACGATTGGGTTCGCTTCCTGCCCCCGGTCGGTATCGAGGTCGGCGTACCAGGCAAGTCCCAGCCTCTCTATGTTCGCTTCGGTGATCTGATCGAGCGGGCTATAAAAGGTTTCCCCATAAGCGCCCCCAATGACGGGCCAGCCCGCCGAATCCGCCTGTTCCGTGGACGCACGGGTGCAAGAAGCAACGCCAAACGCCGCCAACAACGCAAAAGCGACTCGCCTTCCATATGTGCTTGCGGCCCCGAGCCGATCGAATTTTTTTCTGATGCCCATCGCCATTCCCCTCGTTTCCCGGTTTCCAATATTGGCGTAAAAGAATCGTCGCCAGCGCCTAGGCGGTTTTAGATTCTTTCAAATTCAGCTCACGGATCATCGCGTTGCGAATTTCAAATTTCTGCACTTTGCCCGTCACCGTCGTCGGAAATTCCTGAACGAAGCGGATATAACGCGGAACCTTGTGCCGCGTTATGCGGCCCTCGCAATAGTCCCGAACGTCGTCTTCTCTCAACGAGGCCCCGCTTTTCAGTTGAATCCAAGCGCAAAGCTCCTCCCCGTATTTCTCATCGGGCACGCCAACCACCTGCACGTCGGCAATCTGCGGATGACTGTGAAGAAACTCTTCAACTTCGCGCGGATAGAGGTTCTCTCCTCCGCGTATCACCATGTCTTTCAACCGGCCGACTACATTGGCGTATCCGTCGGCGCCGATAACCCCGATATCGCCGGTGTGCATCCACCCGCCCCCATCAATAGCTTCCGCGGTGCGCTCCGGGTCGTCCCAATAGCCCAACATGACCGAATATCCGCGCGTACAAATTTCGCCAGGCGTTCCGACCGGAGCGGTTTGCCCGTTTTCGTCGATAATCTTCACTTCGAGATGCGGGTGAACGGCGCCGATGGTGGAAACGCGGCGTTCAGTCGTATCGTCTCGCATACTCTGGAAACTGACAGGACTGGTTTCGGTCATTCCGTAGGCGATGGTGATGTCCTTGATGTTCATTTCATCAATCACCCGCTTCATCACCTCAATAGGGCAAGGCGACCCGGCCATGCAGCCCGTGCGAAGCGAAGTCAGGTCGTATTTTGCAAAATCCGGATGGCCGAGCATGGCGATAAACATCGTGGGCACGCCGAACAGGCCGGTGCAGCGTTCTGTCTCTATCGTCTGCAGCGCGGCCAACGGATCGAAAATCGCGCTTGGATAAACCATGGCTGCGCCATGAGTGATGCACCCGAGATTTCCCATCACCATGCCAAAACAATGATAGAGCGGCACCGGCAGACACAAGCGATCGCCGCGGCCAAGCCCAAGGCGGCCTCCGACAAAGTATCCGTTGTTCAGGATATTCCGGTGCGAGAGCGTTGCCCCCTTGGGGTGTCCTGTCGTGCCACTCGTGAATTGAATGTTTATCGCGTCGTCTGGCTTCAGTTGCGACCCGATAGTTTTCACTTGCGCAAGCAGCGCAGGGTCATCGCATTGTTGCAGGCTCTCGAAAGGCGCCCAACCTGTCCTCTTTTCTCCGCCGATCTTGATGAGGCATTTCAGCGTGGGAAACGCACTACTGGCAAGTCGGCCAGGCTCGCTATTTACGATCTCCGGAGCCAGCGACTCCATCATCTCCACATAATTGCTGGTTCGGAAACGCTCCGCCGCAACAAGGGCTTTGATCCCGACCTTGTTTAAGGTGTAAGCAAGTTCGGAAGTTCTATAGGCCGGATTGATCGTCACCAGGATCAACCCCAGCTTCGCCGCAGCGAACTGCGTTAGGGTCCATTCCACGCAATTCGGCGCCCAGATGCCGATCCGGTCGCCGGTTGTCATACCGAGTGCGAGAAAGCTGGCGGCGAGCCTGTTCGCGCGATCCTCGAGCTCCGCGTATCGCCACCGAATGTTTTGCGGCGCGCTGATCACCGCCAACTCTTCGGGCCATTTTACCGCTGCTTCTTCGAGCGCATCGCCAATCGTCATGTCAAGCAGCGGCGGCTCGCTGGCGCCGATGACATGGCTGAGATATTGTTCGGGCATTCTTGTTTCCAAAAAAGTGGCGCCGGGGCCTTGATGCGGCCCATTCTAGTCACGGCTTCGCTGGCGGCGTGCGAAGGGCGCCCGTTGCGCTCTTCGCACAAACCGTCGCCTCAATCTGCTTCTATACGTGTACGGAATAAGACAGTATGATAGGGAATCCAAGTGGACACATTCCAGATGATATCCACATCGTCACCGACCTCGTCGATCCATGGCTCGATGATGTTGGGACCGTATAGCAATCCGTAATCCACATCTTCGTCGAGATTGGGATGCGCATAGTCCGGCGCGCAATTTGTTCCGGAGCAGTCCGGATGATAGAGAATTCCGCCCGACGCATATTCGCCGGTGGGCGGGCTAGCCAGCGGATTTCCCGGATAGAACACATCTTGCGGCGGCGACCAGGGTCCCCACGGATCGTCGGCGGTTCTCATACGGATCGCGCCATTGCCCACATCCACATCGTCACATTGGCTGGCGCCGATGAAAAGCTCGACGACGCCGCAGGTCTGAAAAACAAGCACCGGAAATGTGGACATGCCTCCACCGTATAACATAACCCATTTGTCGAGGTGCTCGACCCAACGGATGCTCATCTGACCGACGATGTCATTCTGTTCATCCTGAAATCCAGACATGGTGGAATCGAGATCGATTGGCACGGCGTCCGCTTCATCAGTGCTGAATGTCGGCACGCCTCCTGAGAAGCCTGTGAAATAGTTCACTGTCCAGTTGAAGGTGCTTCCGGTCGGCATGTCCACATAAGCAAAATAAAGACTAGCGGGCCGGCCATTGGCGGCGACGCCGACAAAGTTTGTTCTGCCGAACAGGAACACCCGCCTGTAGGCGCCGGAACTGCCGGCGACTTCGTAATCCTGGTTGGCGCTGCCCGCCCCATTTGCCGGCCGGAAGTCCTGCACCGTGGTCGTCGCCACATTCATGAACTTGTTCGTCACCCATTTCTTGCTGTTGGTGTAGAAACGCTCATCGGTCGTGCTTCGCACGCCGACCCGCAAGGTGAAGCCGCTGGAGAGGATGCGCCCGATATTTGTGGCGCTGTACATCGTGCTCGACGTGTCGGAACAAAATCCGGAGCCGATGATCGGCCACCCGAAGGCGTTCCGCATCGTATCGTTGAAACATCCGAATGTCCCGTCTGTGCAGATGCCGGTGAAGCCCTGCTCGTCATCATATTCCTCGCCCCAAAAAGCGAGACCGCCGTCGCAGGTCATGTCAGCGCCATTGCTGGTGCAATTCGAATTCGTGAGGCATCCCTGCGGCTTGGAATGAAGGAAAATTGCATACTCATTCGTCCCGTTGCTCCATCCCGCCACGGGCGTCTTGAAGGCGTCGAGCCAATGATTATCGATGTTAAGCGCTTTGGCCGTTGCCGTGCCCGGATGCTGGGCCAGCAACACGGTCGGCAGGTTCGTCGGGGAGATGAGCGAGGGATCGCTCCAGGCGCTGAGATCCAGCGATCCGAACGCATCGTCGAAGGTAAGTGCTGTATGACCGGACAACGGGCGATAATTGGGATCGATCGGATCGCCGCTTTGCGTCTCGTGCGTGTCGCCGAGCAATACGCGCAGGTCACCGTCATGCACGTAAGTCCAGCCAAGATCGGTTCCCGAAAAATTGATGGTGATCGGCGCTGTATTGTCCGGATCGAGATTATCGGGACTGACAAAAGGCCCCAACACGGTCGTGCCACCGACAGTAGGATCGGCTATCGCCGGACTAAAAGCGATACTTGCCGTCGCCAGGCATGCAGCGCATAGGCCGCTAATCTTCTTCATTCGATTTTCCTCCCTGTGCCTGCTCTTTTGTGTCGGGCGGCGTATTCAGGACTGCTTGGCCGCAAGATATATGCGGCAACCCGAGAGCAGGCTTCGCAGTTTCAGTGAGGCCTTCTAACATGTTAATAACTCTATTTCTAGTGATTATTTTCCCAAAAATAGGGCAGAAAGCTACCTCTAACATATTAGATATTGATCCGCTCACTGGGCTGTCACATGTCTTGTCCGCTGCCCGCGGCCACGTTCTCGGCCCTTTGCGCCTTACTATTTGCACGCTGTAAGGGAGGAAATTCCCCTTGGGCAAGGAAATCCACCAACTCAATTGGATGGGGTCCGGATCAGATTTTTAGCGAGAAAAGTGGAGAATATTCTGAGCGAGAAAGGGGAAACAAAGCGCAGAGCTTCGTGTGAATTTCGATGAGCGGGCGTGGACGCCGCCACTCTAGTATCAAGAGCTTAGAGACGGGCGCATACGGCTGGAATTATCTCTGAGCTGACTATTTATCAGCGGTTCACTGGTTCCAGTCCAGTTCGGGGAGCCCTTATCACATTGAATACAGCCGGTTAACAGTCCTCTTCAGCAGCGCAGACGGGAACGGCGTTGGTCCCAACCCTTAAGAACCATTGCTTCTCCTGCTTATTCAGTCGGCGCATATATTCTTCATTGAGCTCGAACATCCCGGGCATGGGATTTGCGCCGGCCACCGGATCATCGCCGAACAGCATATAAGCCCCGTCTTCGGCGTAGGATCGCCATTCAGGTCCGTTTGCGCTTTGCGGCTCGCCTGTTGCAGCAAAAGACGTCCAGTAATTCAGCATCGCCGCTGACAGAGCACTGTCCTTTTCGCCTACCGGCACGGGCCAGTTGGGCGGATAGGCGTCTTTATCGCCGATCTTGCCGAAAACATAAGGCAGCTCGGCCGCATGGAAGGCGCACAGATCACGCGCGCGCGCCGCGGCGTCGCAACGGTCGAATACATACATGAAGGCCGGCTGTCCGCTTTCAACCTGTTTGCGCACGGCGCGCTCCACGCCCCAGGCGAAGAAATTGTCACGCAGGGCGTCGAGCATGGACTGCTCCATGTCTGATGATGGATAAAGCGCAAGGAAATCATCGGCGAGATCGCCATAGCGGCTCCTGATAGCCTCTTCATAAGCCGCCGCGCTTTCGGGAACCGGGGGCAGGAAGCGGCGATAGACCCGCGACTCGCCGCTGTTGAATCCCGCCAGCAGCGAAACCTTCGCCTGCCGGCCTTCGTCGAACGCTTCGATCAGTTGCGCGGGAAGAACATGCCCGTCGATAGTCCCCTGGCTGATGAACCCTTTCTGGGTGGCCGCTTCTGTTAGCTCCACCGCATCGAACGCCCGTAATGTCTCCAGATCTTCGGCGCCGACGGCAGCCGCCATTACACCACCGATCGCTTCCGCCGACGGCATGCCATGCGTGGGATTTGACAACTCCGGTATGGCGCGAATCCCCGTGCTTTGCGCGATAGCCTTGTGAAACAACCCTTCCGCAAGAGGACTGATCATCAGATATGTCACACTGAGCGCCCCAGCAGACTCCCCCATGATGGTGACATTGTCCGGATCGCCGCCAAACGCAGCGATGCTGTCGCGCACCCATTGAAGCGCCGCGATCTGATCGAGCAGCCCGTAATTACCCGAAACGCCCTCTGACGATTGTGCGCTCAGTTCCGGATGGGCAAGCCAGCCGAGAATACTGAGCCGGTAATTGATCGATACGAAAACGGCGCCGCGCTCAGCGAAAGGCGAACCTTCATAAGTCGGCTGGGCGCTGCCCCCCATGCGCAAGGAGCCGCCGTGAATCCAGACGATCACCGGCGCGTCCTCAGCCTCCGCGGGCGCCCAGATATTGAGCGACAAACAATCCTCGGACATGGACGCAGGCGGATCGTAATAGATGCTGTCCATGGGCAGTTCCGGCTGAACGCAGCTCGGGCCGAAGGCGGTCGCCTCTCTTATTCCGTCCCAGCTTTCCGGCGGTTCTGGCGGAGTCCAGCGCTGCTCGCCGACAGGCGGCGCGGCATAGGGAATGCCTTTAAAAACATTCAGTCCTCCTTCCCTCGCGCCTTCGAGCTTTCCCTGTTCAATCTCGACAACGGGGCCCGTGGCGGACACTGGCCCCTCCGTTGACTGACTGCAGGACGCCAGCGGGAAAGCTGCCAATGCAGATAAGCTCAGTGCGCCTATGCAGCGCTGTGCAATTTGTGTCGTCATTTCAGCCTCTCGCGATTGCGCGCTCTAACAAACGCTGGAACGCCGCCGTCGTTTCCGCAACGGCATCGGCGGAAACGCATCTTTCGTCGTCCTCATCGACGTGATGAAAGCGATGCACGCCGAATATGCCCGCGACCGGGCCATAACCCGCTTCGATTACATTGGTCAGCTCGCCCGCCGACAAGTCATCGCTCGCATAGGGCGCTTCGAGCCCGGCAAGTCCGGCGAATTCCTTCTGCGCAATGGGCAGCAGTTCAGGACTGACGACCAGATAACGCTGGGAATCGGTTCCAGGCAGCGGCGTCCGCCCGCCGACAGTGTCATGCCAGTCGCGCGAGGCGAGATTGGCGCCAAGATGCATCCAGAACGCCGTATCGGCGGGCGGCGGGGCGACCTTATGGAGCAATTCTTCGGCGCCGAGATATTGATATTCATGGCCGCTATTGCACACGAAAGCCAGATCGTAATCTCTCGCTTCCCGGCTCGCCCAGCGCGCAAGGTGAAGCCAGGCGGCGACGCCGCCGCCGCGCTCGCCCGCACAGGTGAACCAGCCCGAACGCGGCGTCGAGACGACAAGCCACCGCCCCTTTCCCCGCTCCAGTTTTCCAACGAGATTGAAAGCCTGCCGGCGCCCGCCTTTGCCTGTGATTTTAAGCGTGGCCTTTTCGCCTTTCATGGCGGCGGCGAAGAACTGTGCGGCGTCTTGCGGCGCCATTAACGCAATGGGCGCTGGATATAAGGGCTCTCGGCCGTTGGTGTTGAGGGCAATCACCTTTCCGCTGGGCCCATTGGTGACAATGATGCAGGCGGCAGCGCCGCCGGCAAAGGCGGCGGCGACAGGTTTGCGAACAGGCTCCCAGAACATTGAAGACCAGCGCCCAAAGGGAAGATCGATGAGCGCAATGGCGCCGTTTAATGACTGCGCGGCATGACCTTGCGCGTTCACCCGCACCAGCGGCGCCGTCAGCCCTTCCGCGGGCGTCGTCTGCACAATCGGCTGAGGCCAGAGCGGCGCGCGGGCGTCACCGGTGGAAAGCTCGGCCTTGTCGGCATCAAACCATGGCGCGGAAAAATACTGGCGTTCGGTTTTAAGGCCGGCTTTTTCAAGCTCGTTTTCGAGCCAGGCGCCGCACGCCTCGTCGCCTGCGCCGCCGGACTGCTTGTTGCCGAAGTCGATATAACGATGCAGATCTTTAGCGACGCTCTCTTTATCCCCCGTTGAAGCTGCGGCGCTCGCGCCAGCGGACAGCATCGGCGCGGCAGCGGACGCGGCGAGGAACCGCCGCCTTGTGGTGACCATGCTTTCGCCCGGCGATATTTTCGCATTACTCATCGATATTTCTCCGGAATGTTTCGGGCAGAAAGAGAATGCCGACAATCGCCGTCATGCCGGCGACGATCACAGGATACCAAAGCCCGTAATGGATATTTCCGGTCGCTGCGACCATGGCGAAGGCGGTCGTCGGCAGAAAGCCGCCGAACCAGCCATTGCCGATATGATAGGGAAGCGACATGGAGGTGTAGCGGATGCGTGCCGGAAACAGCTCCACCAGCATCGCCGCCAGAGGCGCATAGGCCGCCGTCACCATCAACATGATGGCGACGACAATCGCGATGACGAGCGGCCGGTTTATTTTTTCAGGGTCCGCCTCTTCCGGGTAACCGGCCTCGATCAGGCGAGCGCTGACGGCCGCCTGAAACCTGTCGATTTCAGCCGCCAGTTCATCTTCTTCGTAAGCTGACGGGTCGGGCGCGGTGATGGTCACGTCCCCCACATGCACTTCCGCCAGCGTTCCGGCGGGCGCGCGGGCGTTTTCATAATTGATCCCGTTGCGCGCGAGATAGGCCTTGGCGATGTCGCAGCTCGTTTCATCGAAGGTATTCTTGCCGATGGGATCGAACTGAAAAGAACATTCATCCGGATTGGCGACGACAGTCACTGGCGTTTTGCGAATGGCCTGCGCATAGTCCGGATTGGCTGCATAGGTGAGCGCCTTGAACAAGGGGAACAATGTGAGGGCCGCCATAACGCAGGCGGTCATGATAATTTTCTTGCGTCCAATCTTGTCACTGAGCCAGCCGAAGAAAACGAAGGTCGGGGTGGCGATGATCAACGCAATCACCAGAAGAATATTCGAGGTCGCCGGATCCACATCGGCGATCCGCTCCAGATAAAAGAGCGTATAAAACTGCCCCGTATACCCTATCACCGCCTGCCCGGCGACGCCGCCGAATAGGGCGATCAGCACGAATTTCAGATTCGACCAGCGGCCGAAGGATTCCGATAACGGCGCTTTCGAAGTCGCGCCCTCATCCTTCATTTTCTGAAATACCGGACTTTCCGCGAGTTGAAGCCTGATCCATAGCGAAACGCCAAGCAAGAAGATTGAGAACAGAAAAGGCGCGCGCCAACCCCAGGACGAAAACGCCTCTTCGCCGATCAAACTCCTTATGCCGATTACAAGAAGCAGCGCCGTAAACAGGCCAATAGTGGCTGTCGTTTGAATGAAACTCGTGAAGAAGCCGCGTTTTCCTTCAGGCGCGTGTTCAGCAACATAGGTTGCCGCGCCGCCATATTCGCCGCCGACGGCAAGCCCCTGCAATAATCGCAACGTCACGAGAATGATCGGCGCCGCGATGCCGATCTGCTCGTAACTCGGCAGAAACCCTACCGCAAAAGTGGAAAGTCCCATCAATCCCATGGTGACGAGAAAAGTGTTCTTGCGTCCGACCACGTCGCCGACCCAGCCGAACACGATTGAGCCGAAGGGGCGGACAGCGAAGCCTGCGGCAAAAGCGGCGAGCGCAAGGATAAACGCCGTCGTTTCGTTCACGCCGGAGAAGAATTGCGCAGAGATGTAACTGGCCAACAGACCGTAAAGATAGAAGTCGTACCACTCGAACATCGTGCCAAGCGATGAAGCGGCGATGACTTTCACCTCATTCTGTTTCAGATCGTGCGCGGCGTCGGCCGCATGCGCCCCTGCAGTCATGAACGTTTCTCTCCTGATTTCAGACCTTCGCCGGTCTGACGCCGGCTTCGTCCGCTTATGACGCATGACGCGCCTTTTTCTTTTCCGGCTTGCCGAAAAGCACAAACCGGCCTTTCGTTAGCCTGTCATGGAAACATCTCCCGCGCCGGCGCTCTCCAGTTCACGTTGACCTTGCGTGAAGCCGTATCGCGGCGCGATGTCGCTCGTCCTGTCGGTAATTTTATTCCAGGTCTCTATAATGCGGTCCGCGGCGCCATCTCCGCCGCCGATCAAGACGCCATCAGTGAGCGTGATGTGAGCAGAAGCAAAATGCCCGGCGCCGGCACAAAGGATAGCGCGGGTCGGCGCCTCTTCTGCAACCAGGGCGGCTATGCCGGGACTGACCAGCGCGGGATCGAGACGGTCAAGCGCTTCCTTTGACAGGACACCGCCGGTCATCTGCGTCGCCGCAGTGGGCGCGAGACAGTTAACGCGGATATCGTATTTCTCCCCTTCGATGGCGAGGGTCTGCATCAGGCCAACGAGCGCCATTTTCGCGGCGCCGTAATTCGATTGTCCGAAATTGCCGTAGAGACCCGATGACGATGTCGTCATAACGATCCGGCCGAACTGCTGCCCGCGCATCGTTTCCCATACTGCTTTTGTGCAAACTACGGCGCCCATCAGATGAACATCGACCACCAGCCGAAAATCATCGAGCTCCATCTTCGCGAAACTTCTGTCGCGCAGAATGCCGGCATTGTTGACGAGGATATCGACGCGCCCCCAACGCTCGACGGTCTTGGCGACCATCTCCGCGATGCGGTCTTCGTCTGTCACAGAAGCTGGAAACGCCAAAGCTTCGCCGCCTAACGCACATATTTCGGCAGCGACTTTCTCCGCATTGTCCGCATCAAGATCATTCACAACAATCCTTGCGCCATGACGCGCCAGCTCAAGCGCATGGCAGCGACCGAGTCCCCCGCCCGCGCCCGTGATGATTGCAACCCGGTTAGCCAGTTTCATTTACTTACGCCCCTCCTGCCCGCTCATATTCGCTATCTTGTGAGTTAATTAAAAAGGTGTGACTTCGCCTTTGGCTGACACGTTTGTCAAACCTAAACCGCTTTTTTCTTCTCAGCAGGTCGTTCTTTGCAAATGTTGTGAAAACCGGCCGCCATAAAGCGCGCCATGCGCGCCTTCACGGCCGCATAATCACTCGATTTACACAAACCTCCCGATAGCTTGTCGATCCGCCCTGTGCGCGCCAGCGTCAGCATCAAAGCGCCCGTCACGAAATGATAACCCCAGAATATGTCTTCTTCTGCAGCCTCAGGCAGCGCTTTCTTCAATATCTCGATCAGGCGCAATACAACCGGGTCGAAATGCTGGTCCATCATTACCGCGCCCCATTCCGGCGTGTTGGCGACCTGGGCGCTGAGCGCGCCGTAATTGCGCCAGCCCTCGCCCCCTTCAATGTAAAGATCGAGATCGGTGTCCAGAAAAGCGTGCAATGCGCCCTCGACAGTCGGTTTGCCGTCGGTCTCTTCGTCATAGGCTTCAAGCGCCTTCATGCGGCGCTCGCTCGTTACAGCAGCACGACGCGCAAAAACCTCATCGAACAACTTCTGCTTGTCGTCGAAATAGTAATTCACAAGGGTGTGGTGGACTCCGACGCGCTTGGCCACGTCTTTTAACGTAACGCCATGCAAGCCATGCAGCGAAAAAAGATGTTCAGCCACATCGAGGATCTGCTCGGTGGTTTCCGCCCTTTTTTCGGCTTTTGTCTGACGTTTGCGCCGCGGATTACCGTCTGCTGGCAAGATAGTCCCCTTCTTTTCGCTCTCATCTTTTGAAAATGGCGATTCTTGAATCGTTCATATAGCGCTGATGTCGAACCGCAACCGACAGACGCCGTTCGATCGCTTCAACGCCATCCGCAACATCTCGTTCGGACGCGTAGCGTTCGCCGAGACTTATTCGCGCAGTCATCGCTCCGCACACCCTGTTTCCGGTCGCTTCAGACACAGATCGAAAGACCCTCTGCCTACGCCGCGCATCAATTTTCGCCCCCATGTTATTCACACACTTGTCAGTGAATATTTTTTCTCATAGGATCGCAAGGGTAAAAAATGGCTCGCTGGCGTTAAGACCGGCTGGCCGGGAGGGAAAATCTTATGAAAACCGCGCTTTATGCGTCCGCGTCGGCGGCCGCCTTTTTTGCACTATCCGGCCAGGCAATGGCGCAGTCAGGCGCCGCAGAAACCGGCGCCGAGAGTAACTCCAGCGACACCATCGTCGTTACGGCCACCCGCCGCGAGGAGAGCCTTCAAGATGTGCCGCTTGCAATAACCGCCTTCAGCCAAGACGAGCTCAGCGAAAAAGGCATTGTCGGCTATGAGGGCATCGCCTTTGAGACGCCCGGAACAGTTCTCAATCAGCCGAGTGCGAACTTCAACAATTTCACCGTTCGCGGCATCACCACCAATGGATATGGCGCAAATCTGCAAAGCACGGTTACGATCTATGTAGACGAGCTGCCGATTTCGGCGAACGGCAACTCCACAATTCTTGACCCAACGCTTTTCGACGTTGAGCGTGTGGAGTTCTTGCGCGGTCCGCAAGGAACCCTGTTCGGATCGGGCTCTCTGGCCGGCGCCATGCGGTTTCTGACGAAAAGCCCTGATCTCGATGAATTCGACACTGCGCTCGCCGTTGATTTAGGGCTTACGGACGATGACTCTGTTCGTCAACGCTACAATGGCATGCTGAATATCCCGCTTGTTGAAGACAAACTGGCGGTTCGCGCTGTCGGGTTCTATCGACATGAAGAGGGCTGGGTCACAAATGTCGGCACCGGCATCGAAAACGCCAACACGCTTGTGAATTGGGGGGGGCGCGTCATCGCGCTTTGGGAGCCAAATGAGTGGGCGTCCTTGCGATTGATGGCGCTTCATGAAGAAAGCGATCCGGAAGATTCCTCTTTCATCAATCCCATGCGCGGCGGCGGCGATCGCGAAACCCGGACGTCTCGGCGGCCAGACTTGTATGCAGGAAATCTCGACTCCTACAATGCCACACTGAACTTAGACTTGGGTTTCGCGGACTTTATTTCCTCAACGACCTATGCGGAATTTGATCAGAAGTTCTACGTAGATCTTGATGCGACGTTTAACTTCTTTGTGCCTTTCGCGCTCGACGCTGACGCCTTTGCAGAATCCTTCGTCGAAGAGGCGCGCCTGGTCTCAAAGGGAGACAGCAAACTGCAATGGGTCGCGGGTCTGTTCTATTTCTCGCGTCAGTTTGACCTTGAATCCAACCAGCGCACCGACCCGGCTTTTCTTGCAGCGCAAGGGCTTACAGGACTGTCGGACGAATATTTCCTGAGGCGGCGCACCTCTAACGATTCGCATGAACTCGCCGGCTTCGGCGAGCTTACCTATCGGTTTTCGGACCAGTTTTGGCTCACAGCAGGGCTTCGTTACGGGACGACGAAAGTTCAGGGCTTCACTGAAGGCGGATACACCAGCGACTACATCGCAAGAGCGCTTTCCTTCATGCCCGGTCCCATTACGATTACGCCAATTGCCCCCGCCGAAGGCGCCGTGGGAAAGGAAAGCGGGCCATCCTATAAATTCAGCGCATCTTTCAAGCCGGCGGACAATGTCACCACTTATGCGACTTATTCCACCGGCTTTCGCACGCCTGTCGTCAATGCGCGCGCAGGGGTGCCCAGTTTCGCCGATCCGAACGATCCCTTTATCATTCCTGAGGGCGCCGATTCGGATAATTTAAGAAATTACGAGATTGGCCTGAAAGGCAATTGGTTCGATGGGAAACTCCAGACCAATGTCGCCGCTTACTATATCGACTGGAACGACATTCAGGTTCAGGCAAACCGCGTTTCCGATCAGGTGCAGTTCGCGACCAATATCGGCGGCGCACGCAGCATGGGTTTTGAATTTGAACTTGACGCCTACCCGACGAGAGGCCTGTCGATTGGCCTGAACGGTTCGGTTAATGACACCGAGGTCAATGATCTCACAACCGCAGAAGCGGAAATTTCCGGGGCGGTGGAAGGAATACAGTTAGCATTCCCGACTTTCCAGGGATCAGTCTATCTGAAATACGTGCATCCAATCACAGACAATATTAGTGCATTCTACACAGTGAATGCCCGCCATGTGGGCGACTACCCCAATCAATTTCCCTTTGTCCCGGGACAGCCTGGCGTGCCATCGCCCACATATACCACCACAGAAGCCTATCAGGCTGTGAACATGTCATTGGGCGCTAACATTGGGGATCACATCAAAGCTTCGCTCTATGTAGAAAACCTCACTGACGATCATTCGATCATTTACTCACACCCCGAAGCATTTGCGGATTCTCGCGCCAGCACGCTCCGTCCACGTACAATTGGGCTTCGGTTCAACTACGACTACTAATCGATGACGACGACCGGGTCGCCATCGCTGGAAACAGCCAGCACGCCCGCCCAAGGTCACGCCGCAACAGCGGCGCGGCCGGGCGGACGTGCCTGGTGGGTGCTCGGCGTCCTGTGCTTCGTCTATGTCCTGAATTTTCTTGACCGTCAGTTGATTTCCATATTGGCGAAACCGATTCAGGACGAATTGCAGATCAGCGACGGACAGCTCGGGCTCATCACCGGGCTTTATTTCGCTCTTTTCTATTGCGTCATCGCGCTCCCTGTCGGCTGGCTTGCGGACAAAACCAACCGCGTGCGCGTCTTGTCTTTCGCCTGTTTTTTATGGAGCGCCGCGACCATGGCTTGCGGCCTGGCGCGCAGCTATCCACAGCTTGTCGCCGCCCGCATAACGGTGGGCATCGGCGAGGCAGGCGGCGTGCCGCCCTCTTACGCCATCATCTCCGATTATTTTCCGTCGGGCATGCGCGGCCGCGCGCTCGGCCTTTACAATATGGGCCCGTCCATCGGCGCCGCCCTTGGCGTCGCTTTCGGCGCTTCCATCGCGGCGGCGTTCAGTTGGCGTGACGCTTTCATTTCGATCGGCGTCGTCGGAATTTTGACGTCTTTCATCGTTCTTTTTTTCGTGCGCGAACCCAAACGCGGCGGCCTTGACGCAGCCCCAGGCGTTGATGCGCCCCTCCCCGCGCCGACGCCGGCAACAGAAAATTTCTGGGAAACATTTCGCACGTTCTTCGCGCGCCCTTCGCTGCGTCTCATCGCATTTGCGGGCGGCGCCACGCAATTCGTCACCTACGCCATCGTCAACTTCACAGTCCTGTTCCTGATGCGTGAAAAGGGAATGACACTGAATGAAATCGCTATCTACTACGCTCTTCTCATCGGTATCGCGACCAGCGCCGGGATGTATGTTTCCGGCCGCTTAGTGGACTGGCTGTCGCGGCGAAGCATGTCTGCCTACGCCTATGTGCCCGCGGCGGGTCTAACGCTCGCTGTCCCGTTTTTCATCGGTTTTGTCTGGGCGCCTGACTGGCCGCTCGCCATGGCTTTCCTCGCCGTGCCGACATTCTTCAATTTTTTCTATCTTTCGCCCGCCGTGGCGTTAGTCCAGGAAGAGGTGAAGCCCAGCCAGCGCGTGCTTTCGGGGGCGCTCCTTTTGCTTGTTATGAATCTGATCGGCCTCGGCTTCGGGCCGACCTATCTCGGCATGGCCAGCGATTTCTTCCGCAATGGTCATCCAGACAATTCACTGCAACTGGCGTTCTACACGCTTATTCCGTTTTATATTCTGGCGATCGGGCTTTTTCTTTGGCTTGCAAGAGTCTTGCGCCGGGAAGGAACTGCCATTGGAGGACGCGCATCATGACTTTTCTATCCCGTTTCATGACGGCTGCTCTATTCGCTTTTATCGCTGCATGCGCCCATGCCGCCGACGCCAGCCCGAACACCACCGTAATAAATGCGCCTGCAGGCTCCATTAGAGGCGTGAAGCGGGACGGCGTTCAATCCTTCAAAGGCATTCCTTATGCGGCGGCGCCAATCGGCGAGTTGCGCTGGAAACGGCCTGCGGCGGCGGCGGGCTGGGAAGGCGTGCTTGACGCAACCGAGTTCGGTCCGGCCTGCATGCAGTTTCGCGCCGACCCCACAAGCATTTACGCCGAGAATCTCGATGCGGTCAGCGAAGACTGCCTGTCGCTCAATATCTGGAAGCCGGAAGACGCCGAGAACGCACCGGTGTTCGTCTGGATTCACGGCGGCGCGTTGCGCGGCGGCGCAAGCAGCATGTCCATATATGACGGCGCAGCGCTCGCCGAACGCGGCGTCATCGTTGTGTCGATCAATTACCGCCTTGGCGTGTTCGGCTATCTGGCGCATCCGGAACTGAGCGCGGAATCGCCCGACGGCGTTTCCGGGAATTACGGCCTTCTCGATCAAATCGCCGCGCTTGAATGGGTCCAGCGCAATATCGCAGCCTTTGGCGGCGACCCGGACAATGTGACCATTGCGGGCGAGTCCGCCGGCGCGCTCAGCGTGATGTATCTTATGGCCTCGCCCCCCGCCCGGGGACTGTTCCATAGAGCAATCGCCCAAAGCGCCTATATGATTTCAACACCCTCGCTGAAAGAAGCGCGCTACGGCATGCCTGCGGCTGAGGCGGTCGGCGTCTATGTCGCCAGCAAGCTCGGCGCCGATGATATGGCGGCAATGCGCGAGATGGATGCGGATACGCTTTTAAAAAAATCGATCAAAGCGGGCTATGTCGCCTGGGGAACCGTGGACGGCGTCATTCTGCCCGATGAACTGGTGAACGTCTTCGACCGCGGCGAACAGGCGCCGGTTCCGATCCTTGCGGGCTTTAACAGCGGAGAAATTCGGTCTCTCCGGGCGCTTCTGCCAAAACCGCCGAAAAACGCCGAAGTTTATGAAACCGAGATCCGCGCGCGCTATGGCGAACTGGCCGATGCTTTCCTGGAGCAATATCCGCCCGACGATATTGAAGAAAGCATGCTCGCGACAACGCGAGACGCCATGTATGGTTGGACCGCCGAGCGTCTTGCCCGCAATCAGACGGAGATCGGCGCAGAGGGCTATCTCTATATTTTCGATCACGGCTATCCAGCCGCAAACCGGCTCGGGCTGCACGCCTTTCACGCCAGCGAAATTCCCTACATGTTCGGAACCATCGACAACACGACGCCGACCTGGCCGGAAATTCCCAACACTGCTGTTGAGCGGAATTTGTCCGACGCAATGGTCGGATACTGGTCGTCTTTCGCGCGGGACGGAGCGCCGAGCGCTGAAGGCTATGCGGCCTGGCGCCCCTATTCCTCGGATGAAGCCTATATGTATTTTGAGGGCGAACCTGAAGGGGGCGCGAGGGATCTGCTTCCGGGCATGTACGAACTGCACGAAAAAGTCATGTGCCGGCGGCGCGCCGCGGGCGACATCGCATGGAACTGGAATGTCGGCGTCGCCTCGCCGCCTTTGCCGCCGCAGGCGCCGGGGGGCCAATGCTAGACGGCGCCATGCAGCCTTATGCGCTGACGCTCAACAAATTTCTCGACCACGCCGCAAAATGGCATCCGGACGTAGAGGTTGTAACCGCGCGTGAAGACGGCGAGCCCGATCGCGTTTCCTATGCGAAGCTGAAAACACGCGCACAGCGCGTTTCCGCTGCTCTCGCCAAACTCGGCGTTAAATTCGGCGACCGGGTGGCGACTCTTGCCTGGAATACGCAGGCACATGTCGAGGCCTGGTACGCGATCATGGGCATGGGCGCGATATGCCACACGCTCAATCCGCGCCTGACCGCTGCTCAGATCGCCGTCATGGTCAGACAATCGGAACCAAGTGTCCTGATCATCAGCGCCGACCTTGCTCAACTCGCAAATGCGATAGCCGAACAGGCGCCGTCTCTTTCAACAATTCTGATTATCGACGACGCGCTACCTTGCGGAGAGGCAGGCATACATGCTGTGTCGGCGGAGACGCTTGAATCATTGATCCAGGATGAAGACGGCGAGATCCCCTGGGGCCAGTTCGACGAAAAGACGCCCTCCGGCCTGTGTTTTACGTCGGGCACGACAGGCTCGCCCAAGGGCGTCACCTACACACACCGATCAGGCTATCTTCATACCATGCGCCAGCTTCAGGCGGATGTGATGGGTGTAACGTCAGAAGATTCCATCCTGACCGTCGTACCCATGTTTCACGCCAATGCCTGGGGTCTTCCTTTCGCCGCGCCAGCCGCAGGCGCGAAGCTGGTGCTGCCGGGACGACGCAACGACGGCGGAAGCCTCGCGCGATTGATCAGATCTGAAAATGCGACGATTGCTGTTGGCGTCCCGACCGTCTGGCTCAGCCTGGTCGAACATGTTGAAGCGAGCGGTGAAGACGTCCCGTCTTTGCAACGCATCATGGTTGGCGGTTCACCGCTTGCGCCCGCGCTGATGGACAGATTGGAAAGCAGCCTCGGCGTGACCGTTCAGACAAGTTGGGGGATGACGGAAATGTCGCCTCTGGGCGTCAGCGCACCGCCCTGTGCAAGCTCAAGAAACGCGTCTCACTCCGGCCGCCCGGCTGTCGGCGTCGATCTCCTCTTAACTGATGCGCACGGCGCGCCCCTCCCCGAACAAAGGAATGCCGAGGGCCGGCTGCATGTGCGCGGGCCGGCAGTCATTGACCGTTATTTCGGTCAGGAGCAGCGCGCCACAGACGCCGACGGATGGTTCGACACCGGCGACCTTGCGCGAATCGATGATCGCGGGAATCTCAGCATTACCGGCCGCGCCAAGGACCTCATCAAGTCCGGCGGCGAGTGGATCAATCCCGCTGAAATCGAAGCTATTGTGGGGGCGTTGCCCCAGGTTTTGCAGGCGGCGGTCATCGGCCGCGCCGATCTGAAATGGGGCGAGCGGCCGATCCTCTTTGTAGAATTGCGGGAATCGTCCTCGATCAGCGATGAGGAGCTGATGGAGCCCCTACGCGGGCGTGTCGCACCTTGGTGGATTCCCGATGAAGTGGTCCGCCTGCAAAACATGCCCGTCGGCACGACGGGAAAAATTGACAAAATACGCCTGAGAGCGGAATACGGGGAAGCATGACCTGAAAAGACGGGGCGCCTCCGGCGTTCCTCATCTACGGAGGAAATCGTTTTGCCGCCTGCCGCAAGATCCAGACGCAAGAACACGACAAAAGCGGAACAACGGGCCGAGACGGTTGAACAAATTCTCGATACTGCAGAACAGCTTTTTTCAAAGCGCGGATTTTATGGCGTTACCTTGAAAGACGTCGCCAAGGGCGTCGGCGTCCATCACACCCTGATGCACTATTATTTCGGCGACAAGAAACAGCTTTTTGACGCCGTCTTCGAGCGCCGCGCGCCCGTTTCGGCTGAACGGCGGATGAAGGCTCTGGATGACTATGAAAAGAAGGTAAAAGACAAGCCGACCGTGGAAGGCGCCCTGCACGCTTTTCTCGATACAGATTTCGACCTTTATATTGAGGGTGGAGACGAATGGAAAAATGGTCTTGCCCTCACCGCCCAGATCGCAAACAGCCCGGAATGGGGTACGGAAATCATGGGCAAACATTTTGACCCAGTGGTTTTGCGTTTGATCGACATTCTGAAAAAAGCGCTTCCGGACTGTCCCGAAGAGGATATTTATTGGGGGTATCACTTCGTCACCGGCGCGTTGATGCTGTCGCTTGCACGCACCGGCCGCATCGACAAATTGTCTGGCGGGCTGTGCAAATCGGACGACCTTCCCGCCGTAAAACAACGTATGGCGAAATTTATGGCGGCGGGGGTTCAATCCATTTGCCAAGACCGGAAAGCGCAGAACCGAAGTCAGTAGTTCGCAGATGCGCAATGCTTGGATTTCGCTAACTTTTTGTTGATATAGCTGAACCGACGGTTAATCGGGCAATCAAAACCACTTCATTCCTCGAAAGCAGCATCTTTCTGCTATAATCAAGTAACTTATATACAGCGCGATCATCACGATACGAACCGTTCAGATTTCTTACATTTTCGTGTGACTGCTGGTTTCCTGCTCTTATCAGGGTAGCGCTGCATTTATCGTTCGCATTCCACAATGCGTAATTAGAACTCGTTTACCAGGGAGTGATATTGTAACCACCAAGATGCCTACGGGGGAATGATGACGACCAATAAGGAAATCTCGCAGAAAGTTCTGCGAAAGCTGAACATGTGGGAAATTGATCCCACGCCTGAAAAATATGCGCTGTTGTTCGATCATTACAGCGGCGCCAACCCGGCTTTGTCTGCAGCCATGGAAAGCCAGTTCGCTGGAGGGACAAACCCCACAAGCAAACAGCTTGAGCGACTATACGCCAGATTTCTGGCCGACTATTCCAATGACAATGACGAGCTTGAGAACCTCGCCAAATCGCTCGTGGTTCAGTCTTCCGGCCTGCAGGGCCTGGCGCACGCCCTCAGCTCATCGGCGAGTTCATTTGGCGCGGATATCCAGGCCGAAGTTGCAGGCGTTACCGACCTATCGGAATCAGACTGTGACGTTGGAGAAGTCATCAACAACCTGGTTGAACTCACCAAACGAACCGTTCAACAGAATAAAATGCTGGAACGCAAACTTGACGCCGCCATTGAGGATATCGGCGAGCTGCATGACACGCTGAAGCGGGCTGAGGAGCACGCGCAAACCGATTTTCTCACAAAACTGCCGAACCGGCGCAAATTCGACGAGTTTCTAAGGGATAAAATTGAGGATTCGGCGTCGGATAATGAGCCTTTGTCTCTCATCGTCGGAGACGTCGACCATTTCAAAGTGTTCAATGACAAATACGGTCACAAGGTCGGGGATCAAGTCCTTGTGCTTGTCAGTAATATCCTCAGGAAAAATATCAAAGGAAAAGATCTAGCCGCGCGTTATGGCGGGGAAGAATTTGTGATTGCATTGCCAAATACAACCCTCGATCAGGCCGCTGCTCTGGCTGAACACATTCGGCGGGAAATCGCCAATCGTCCGCTTGCGCTCAGAAAATCCAACAAGGAAATCGGCAATGTCACCATCTCGTTTGGCGTGGCCGAATGGTCAGCCGGTGAATCGGAAGACGCCCTTTTTGAAGCCGCGGACGCCGCCTTGTACGACGCAAAATCCGGCGGAAGAAATAAAGTCGCGAAAGCGGCGCTTCGCATGAGCCAAAGCGCCTGATAGTCAAATCTATTCAGGAACCGACCGGCTCTAAAATCTTTAACGCCGGCCGAAAATAAGCAAAGGCTCGCCGTTCATGCTTTATGCATGTAAACAGCGCGTTCATGAGAAAAGGCCTTGAAACCGAAATATCCGTGATAGCTGCCGATGCCGCTATGATTGACACCGCCGAAGGGCAGTTTGTTTTCCAGATAATGAGAGAACACGCCATTGACGGTTACGCCGCCCGATGACGTGCGGGTCAACACCTTCTCCACCATCTCCTGATCCTTGCTATAGATATACAACGCCAGCGGCTTATCGCGCGCCTCGATATAGCCAATCACCTCATCGAGGGACTCATAGGTCATCACAGGAATGACAGGCGCGAAAATTTCGTCCTGCATGATTTTCATCTGCGGGGTTACATCCGTCAGCATCGTCGGGTGAACCGTGAGATCGCTCTCCTCGAACTCTCCGCCCGCAGCGACAGTCGCTCCCTTCGCCACCGCATCGTCGAACATGCCTTTAACGCGCTCAAAATTCCTTTTGTTCACAATCTGCGCAATATTTTCCTTCTGAAGCTTTCCGTCGGCATAGAGATTTTCCTTTACGCGAGCGGCAAAGCCCTTCGCCAGGGCGTCTTTTTTATCTTCCTTGACGAAGACATAGTCGGGAGAAATGCACGCCTGACCGCCATTGAACTGCTTGGCCTGTGCGAGATCCGCAGCCACCTTGTCGATATCGGCGCCTTCGTCCACAACCACCGGGGACTTGCCGCCGAGCTCCAGCGTCACGCTCGACAGATTTTTAGCCGCCGCGTTCATGACGATCTTTCCAACGCGGGGCGAACCCGTGAAAAAGATGTGATTGAATGGAAGCTCCAGAAGAGCCTCTGCTACTGAAACCTCGCCTTCAAACAGCGCCACTTCGTTTTCGTCGAAGACGGACCGGACGATTTTGCCCGCCATGGCTGCGGTCGCCGGGCAAAGGTCAGTCAGCTTCACCATGGCGCAGTTGCCAGCCGCAATTGCCGCGGCAAGCGGACCGAAGGTCAGCCCCAAAGGAAAATTCCAAGGCCCTAGAATCAAACACACGCCGCGCGCCTCATAAACGATCTTCGCCTTGTCATCGGGATTCGCCGAGGGCTGGACAATGGCGGGCTTCATCCATTCCTCAAGATTGTCGATATTGAGCTGAATATTACCCATAACGCCGCCGACTTCTGTCATGCGAATTTCGGCTTCCGGCTTGCGCGTGTCGGACTGAACTGCTGCGACAATGTCATCGGCATGCGCCTCAACGGCAGCCTTCAGTTTGGTCAACTTCTCTTTGCGTTGCTCTGCGGTGGAGGCTTTCACATTCCATTGGTTTTCGGTCTGCAGCTCAAAGATCCGCTGGAGTTCTTGCGTCGTGGTCTGAGGTGCGCCTGTCATGAAAGCCTTCCTGTTCCAAATTGCTATTGCGGGCTAGTAACTCGATATCTAAAGGGAAAATTTAACCCGTTGAACTCATTTGCATCAATCCTTCACTGGAGCGCTATTTTCAGTTCAGTTGGCGCAAGACGGCGCGCCAGAAAGCGCGGAGCTGAGCCGCTCGGCTATGTCCGCGCCATAACCGCCGCCCCGACAAGGGCGGCGCCATCTGTCACAATCACGCGAACCGGCACGTCTGCGAGATAGTCGCGCATGCGGCCCTTTGCGAGAAACTGCACGGTAAAGGCGCTTTTTAAAAAGAAGTCGCGGATCTGCGGAAGAATACCGCCGCCGAGCACAACGCCGCCACGCGCGCCCGTGGCGAGAGCCGCATCGCCTGCCGCGCGTCCTAGAAGGGAACAGAAAAGGTTCAGAGTCTTTTGCGCTGGTCCATCACCGTTTATTGCCGCTTCAGTGATTTTGTCAGCCTCGATCGGCGTAAAGGATGCTCCGTCGATGGCGCATAACGCCCTGTGCAGATTGACAAGCCCACGCCCGGAAAGAATGCGTTCCGCAGAGACGCGATCATGATCGCGCAGAATGAATTTCATAATAGCGATCTCTTCATCGCTTTGCGGCGCAAATCCTACATGTCCTCCTTCGGTGGGAATGACACGCACCTTTCCTTCGAATGGAACGATCAAGGCCTGACCAAGTCCCGTCCCCGGTCCCATGACCAGAATCGGAGCCACTGGATCGCCTTCGCCCGGTTTGACGTCGAGAAAGTTCTCCTTGCCGAGAGCCGGCACGCCGGCAGCCAAGGCTTCAAAGTCGTTGACCACGTGAAACTGCTCCACGCCCAGAGTCCTTTTCATGTCGGCGACATCCAAGACCCATGGTGAATTGGTGAAATCCACGATTTCAGCAGTCACCGGTCCCGCTACAGCGAAACAGGCTGAAGCGGGCGCTGCGGCGGCCGCTTCCAGATAGGCGCCGGCGGCGTCACGAAGCGTCTCAAAATCTTCGGCGCGAAATTTTTTTACCTGACGAACAGAGACGGCGCCGTTATCCCGTTCAGCCAAAGCGAACCGAGCATTCGTGCCGCCAATATCCGCCACCAGAATAAGTTCCGCCATGGTGATGATCCGCTCGCTGCACCCTGCAAACCGGGCGGAGCCAGCATATCACAATTACCCGGAGGTTCGACCGGCAGAGGCTACTCAAAGGCGAGTCCGGCTTCCCTCTCCTCTTGCCAGACAAGCCGCACAGGCGCCGGCGCGGCATAACCGTCAATTACCAGTCGGAAACGCTCAGGCAGCGCGATAGCCCCTTCGAGAGCGATCATGGCGCCATCGTCTCTGATATTTTTGACGATGCATTTGATCTCAGTATCCAAAACCGTCAGGACGAGGCCGAATTTGAACACATTACACCGCTCAGCCGCCCGCTCTCCTGGCGCCTCTGGCGGAAGATTTCTGATGCTGACCGGCGCGGCCGTTTTGATGGCCTTTAAACGGCGCACAACCTCGCCGTCAGGTGTGCTCTTGGACATGCGCGCGGACGTAACGCCGCCCGCGCGGCCATGCCTTAACTCAGGTTAAGTCGCATTGTCAGATGTCGCGACCCACCTTCTATTATTCAGCGGACTCTTTCAGCTTATTCGTCGCGGCGTCTGCGGCCGCCGTAATCGCGTCACCGGCTTTACCCAGCATGCTGTCTTCACCGTGATGAGCGGCGGCGACTTCCCCTAAGGCAAGTCCTGCTGTCGCGAGAATTAACACGGCCGCCATTACCCTGTTGCCAACCATTGGAGCACTCCTTCGTGGACAGCGGATTGAGACGCCGCTGCGCATCGCGCGAGAAGTCCCGCGCGCGCAATAGATTTGCCGCCTTTGAAAATTTTCCAAGAGGACAAAAACGCCCAGATAGAAAATAACACTTAATCGCTATCCGGGCGCAATAATCGTTCCTATGGGAACTATTTTATCAATCTTTTAGGCGCCGAATTTTTTCGAGGTCGGAAATCCTTTCGGCGCGATCTTTCCCGCTTGGGCGCGCTTGCCCAGGTAAGATTTCCAGTCGTCCACGGTCTGGGTGCGGCCCGACCGGTCGGTCCAAGTCAGTCCCTCTTTCTTTGAGAAAAGCTTGGCGTCGGACAGGCCGTCCTTTTGATATTTCTGCAGGACGACGCCCTTTCCGCGCGTCATTTCAGGCAATTCGGAAGCCGCGAACACGAGGAATTTCTTGTTGTCGCCGACAACCGCGACCATGTCCCCTTCGGCCGGGCGACAAACCGCGGCTTCCGCGCCTGCTGCAACATTCAGCACCTGTTTGCCCTTGCGGGTCGTGGAAAGACACTCGTCTTCCGGCGCAATGAAGCCATGACCCGAGGATGACGCAACCAGGAACTTACGCCCGCCCTCATACAAGAAAGCCGCCACTACTGCATCGTCATTGCCCATATCGACCAACAGGCGGATCGGTTCGCCATGGCCGCGACCGCCCGGCAAGTTCGCTGTGTCAAGGGAATAGAATTTCCCGTTTGTGACGAAAAGCATAAGCTTGTCGGTTGTCTGGGCATGAACGATGAAGCCTTCGCGATCGCCTTCCTTGTATTTGATGGATTTCGTATCTTCGACATGCCCCTTCATGGTGCGAACCCAGCCCTTTTCCGAAAGGACGATGGTGATCGGCTCTTTCTCCACCAAAATATCGAGGTCGATTTCGTCAATCTCGGGCGCATCGGTAATCTCCGTGCGCCGCCGGCCGAGATCGGATTTGGGGTCAAAAACCTTTTTCACCTCTTTAAGCTGATCGGCGATTTTCGCCCATTGCTTCTCGTCTGACTTGAGAAGGGCTTTCAGCTCCTTTTGTTCTTTCTTGAGATCGGCATGCTCGGTCTTGATCTCCATTTCCTCAAGCTTGCGCAGACTTCTCAGGCGCATATTGAGAATCGCCTCAGCCTGCGTTTCCGTGAGCTTGAAGGTCTTCATCAGTTCCGCTTTCGGATCGTCTTCGTAGCGGATGATGCGGATCACCTCATCGAGATTGAGATAGGCGATCAGGAAACCGTCGAGAATCTCAAGACGCCGGGCGATCTTGTCGAGCCGGAACTCGGCGCCGCGGCGCAAGACCTCCTTGCGGTGATCGAGATAGGACTGAAGGACATCGCGCAGGCCCATCACACGGGGCGCGCCGTCTGCGCCAAGGACGTTGAGGTTGAGGGAGAAACGCGATTCGAGATCGGTCGCCTTGAACAGCGTTTCCATCAGCGCCGCCGGCTCGATATTGCCCGACTTCGGCTCGAGGATAAGGCGGATGTCTTCAGCGCTTTCATCGCGAATATCGGCAAGCGCAGGCAGTTTTCTCGCCTGCATCAGTTCCGCGATCTTCTCGATCAGCTTCGATTTTTGAACCTGATAGGGAATTTCGGTGACGACAATCTGGAATTTTCCGCGTCCGAGATCTTCCGTTTCCCAGCGCGCGCGCACGCGGAACCCGCCGCGGCCCGTGGCGTATGCCTCTTCCATGGACGCCGCATCCTCAATGCAGACGCCGCCCGTGGGAAAATCCGGCCCCTTCACATATTTCAGCAATGTTTCCGTGCGGGCGTTCGGAGTCTTGATAAGATGCAACGACGCATCGATGAGCTCCGCCACATTATGCGGCGGGATCGAAGTCGCCATGCCCACGGCAATGCCGCTGGCGCCATTGGCGAGCAGATTTGGGAACGCCGCCGGCAGGACCACCGGTTCTTTCCCTTCGCCGTCATAGGTTTCGCGAAAGTCGACCGTGTCTTCGTCTATGCCGTCAAGAAGAAGCTGGGCGGCCTGCGTCAAACGGCTTTCCGTATAGCGCATGGCCGCGGCATTATCGCCGTCGATATTGCCGAAATTGCCCTGCCCGTCGATCAGGGGCACGCGCACGGAAAAATCCTGCACCAGCCGCACCATGGCGTCATAGATCGCCTGGTCGCCATGGGGGTGAAAATTGCCCATCACCTCGCCCACGACTTTCGCCGATTTCTTGAAGCCGCCCGCCGGGTTCAGCTTCATCTGGCGCATGGCGTAAAGAATGCGCCGGTGGACCGGCTTCAACCCATCGCGCACATCGGGCAGCGCCCGCGCCGTGATGGTGGAGAGCGCATAAGCGAGATAGCGCTGGGACAGCGCCTCATCAAAGGGCTCGAGAAAAATCTCCTCGGGCTTCGGTTCCTTCGCGGGTTTGGCGGACTTGGTCTTGCTGCGTTTCATAAAAAGCAGTCTCTAGCAGAGTCTGGCCGCTTCGCCAGTCCTTGCGGCCTAGCTGAGCGGCGCGCCTTCGCGGCATTTTCCCCAGCCCGGCAATCAGCTATGCCCTATCCATGCTCGCTGAATTTTTCGCCCTGCCTCTGAAGATGCTGGCGCTCGCCACTGGCGCGCTAGGGTTTTCCACAGGGGCGTTTACCGAAGCCGCAATTTCGGGCCAGGCGCAAACCGCAGCCCTTATCATCGCCTTTCTGGCCGGCGTTTCAGAAATGCTCGGACAATCGGTGATTCTCGTCATAAACCGCGTAGCGCTCTACCGTTTTCTGGCGAGCCTGGCCTTCACCGGCTTTACCTATGTCTTTACGGCGCTCGCCTGGGCGCTGTCCGCCATTACGGTTGCGCCGCTCACACGGCTTGGGGTTCTCACACCGAACGAAATTGCAGGCGTCATCGGCGTTGTCTCGCTCGCTTTTGCGCCGCGGCTTCTGGGCGTCTTTTCCATTGCTCCCTATTTCGGACAAGCGCTCGGCAATATCCTCGAAGCTTTCGCCCTAGCCCTTGCTGTTTTCGGGCTGCATGCGGGGTTTGGCCTGCCGCTTGCCGCGGCGGCATTCTGTGGCGGCGCCGGCTGGGTGCTGTCTTACGCCGTCAGGAGCTATCTCGGTCACTTATTGGCGAAACCGCTAAGGCGCGTGCGGGTTCTTGTGTCCGGGTCGGCGCTTGAAAAATCGCCTCAGCAGATTCTCGACGATCTGGCGCGCCGACTGAAGCTCGAGGACAACGCATGATTTCAGACGTCCTCTTCGCCGCACTGGGGCTCAGCGCCGCGGCATTGCTTTTGACCGCGGCCCTCTCGCCGCTTGAAACCTTGAGCTGGTGGGCGGGCTGGACGGAAGACGAACTGGGCGACATCACGCCGCCGCTGACTTCCCCGACAGGCGACCGAAAACGCTACATCGTCTATCTTTCCGGCGTCGCTTCCCTGTCCGGCGAATTCCTGTTGCCTCGGGAAAAGGCGTTCATCCGCAGACTTCATCAGAAGTTTCCCGATGCGGTGATTGTGTCAGACGTCTTTCCCTATTCGCCGCGCGGCATGCCACTCTTGGAAACGCCGCGCCTTTTCGACCGGGTATGGCGGCGGGCACAGATGTTGAAATTGCGAGAGCGGCAATCGCTATTGCACGCGCTGATCAATCTGCGGAATATCTTTCAGGTGATGGTGTCGGCGGATCATCGGTATGGCCCTATCTTCAACCAGGGCGCCGCAAGCGTTATTGAGAACGCGCTTATCAACCACGGCTATGTGCGCGGCTCTGGCGCCCCGGCCGCCATCATCGGCTATTCCGGCGGCGCGCAAGTGGCCGTCGGCGCCGCGGCATTTCTCAAAGCACGGCTGCGCGCGCCCATCGACGTCATTTCTCTCGGCGGCGTCCTCGCTTCCGATCCGGGGCTGAATTACATACGCAAGCTTCATCACATTACTGGCGAAAGGGATATGATCGAGCGGGTCGGCGCGGTCATGTTCGCCGAGCGCTGGAAACTGATGGGCTATTCCAACTGGAATGCAGGCAAGCGTGACGGACGCATTGAGATACATCGATTGCCGACCATGCGTCACGCCGGGGTGAATGGCTATTTCGGCCGACTGCCCGTGAACGGCGTGTCGAATGCTGAACGCACGCTGGAAGAGATAGCCAAGCTGATCTGATCAGCACAAAAAATGAACCGCAAGTTCGTTTTCACGAGACTTGCGGCTCTCTTCTATTCCCGGGAGGGACTAGAAATTCACGCGCGCGCCGAGCACGAAGCGCCGGCCAAGCACGTCATGCAATGACGGGTTCGCCTGCTGCGTATATCCGAAAAATGCGCTGTAATAGGGCGTGATCGGAGGATCCTGATCGAGGACGTTGGTCATGTTGCCATAGAGTTCGATCCCGGAGCCCTCATCAAGCTCGTGGAAATAGCTGAGTCCGAGATCCAGATAGAACGCGCTGTCCACATGATTGCTGCCGATATCGACGCCTTCAGTCAGGCTGTTCTCAATCGTGCCGCCGCCAATATAACGGCCCTGCAGGAATGTGCGGAATGGCCCATACTCATAAGTGAGATTGGTCGTGAACTTGAATTCAGGCAGCGTATAAGCGATGCCGTCCGACTGTTGAAGGCCGACCTGCCCGGCTCGGTCAATCTTGTTCGTGCCGGCAAGCGTCTCGGAGTTCTCATCGAGCCAGGTTCCGAAGAAACGCCAGCCGATGGATTCGTCGCCGCCAAACAGGCTGACATCACGCTGGTAAGAAGTCTCAAGATCGATCCCGCTGATCTTCGCCTGATCGACATTGATGAACACATCGCCAATGAGAACGATGCGGTCTGTCACCGTATCGCGGCTGACGAGCTCGCAGAGGTCAACTGCGCCTTCTTCGCACCGATCGGCGACCGCTTGCACGCCGAGCTGACCGATGGCGTCATCGATTTTGACCTGATACCAGTCCATGGCGATCGAGAAACCGTCGATATAGGACGGCTGATAGACAAAGCCCACAGTAATCGTGTCGGCTTTTTCCGGAGAGACTTCCGGATTGCCGCCCGAAAAACGCGTCACATTGATGACGCCGTCGCCGGGATAACGCGGATCGGTGATGGTCGCCGAACCGCCGGTTTTGTCGAACCGTTCCGACAGATTGGCGGCGCGCACATCGCGCGAATAGGTGCCGCGCAGGCGGAAGTCGCCCGTCACCTGCCAGTCAAGACCGCCCTTCCAAGCCCAGATGCTGCCAGAGCCCGAGTAATCCGCCCAACGCGCAGCGCCGTGAAGTGTGAGTTGCTCCATCATCGGCGCATCGGCGACCAGCGGCACGAGCATTTCCGTGAACGCTTCCGTCACCGTGATTTTGCCGTTGATGTTGGAGACCTTCGAATATTGCAAGCCCACGGTGTTGCCGCAGTCCGGCGCACTGACGCCGCGCAAGCCCGCCGCAATGGCTTCCGGATCGGAATCGCACAGCACCGGGTGGCCATTGTCATGATCGGATGGGGGGTTGGTTGGATCGCGCACAATCTGGCGGATTTTTTCTTCACGGTGCGAGCCGCCAAACGCCATGGATATCGGCCCGGCGCCCCAGCCCTCGTAGATTTCACCGCTTGCCGACAGCTCGAAGAGATGCTGGCGCATATTGGTGATATTCACCTTCGCTTCCTGCGTTGTATAGGTGTCCGTAACACCGAGATCGAACCCGGTATCGGCGAAATAGATCGGCGTTGTAATCGTCTGGCCCGGTTCATAACCGACGACCCAGTCAACCGCCGCCGCCGACGCATTGCCCCGACCGAAAAGGTTCAGCGGTTCGCAGCCTTCAAAATAATCGTTGAACAGGCTCGTGCGGCAGACAATGTTGCCCATGCCATCATCTACGGCGTCAACGGCGGCGTGGATGCGGTCGACGCGCAAGCCTACCTGATACCATTTCCGCGTATTGCGACCGTACTGGTAATAGCCGTCCACGGACCAGCCATCCATGAATCCGCCATTCTCCACCCTCCAGTTGAATCCGCCTGTAATAGAGTGCAGCACGCTGTCGTCATAGATCCGCATGTCAGCGCCGATATCTTCAAGGCTGCCCATGCGTTTCAGGGTGAAAGAGTCAATGCTCTCATCCATCATGATCTGCCGCACATCATCGGGCAGAAACGCGTTATCGGCGAAAATCGTGATTGCAGTCGGCGTGCCGTGGAGCGAACCGCGCGGATAGTTATACTGCGAGGTCTTGTTCTGGCCCCGTATATACTGCGCGTAAACCGTGAAGTTGTTCGCCAGTTCGTAATCCGCATAGGCGAAAATATTGTTGCGCTCGACATCCGGATAGAGCGACGGCGCCTCGGCGCCAAGATCGTCGCCGCTTCCACCATTGGCGATGGAATGGCGCGCCGGCGGAATGCCGAAGGGGAATTGCGATGGCGAACTGGTGACAAAGGGTTGAATCCCCGACCCGTCGGACAGAAATTCGGTCTGGTCAAGCGACGTTCCCGGCGCCACGATAAGACCGTCAAAGCTTGAATTGCGCGACACCACATTCGGGACGAGCTGCGGCACGCCGCCCGCGTCATTGATCAGACCCCATCCCTGATACCAGTCGCGGTCTTCATAGCTGAAGACGCCATCCTGCTCGAAGATCTCACCAGAGACCTGGAAATGCCCGCGGTCGCCAAGGTCCGTTCCGAAGGCAAGCGAAACTTCATAATTGTCGCTGTCGCCGCGCGTCGTCTGGCCCCACTGGCCATGCGCCTGCACGCCCGTAAAATCCGTATCGAGAATGAAGTTCGTAACGCCGGCGACAGCGTCCGTGCCGTAAGCTGCGGACGCGCCGCCGGTCACCGTTTCCATCCGGCTGATCATGGCTTCCGGGAAGGCGTTGATGTCAACACCCCCAAACGCCGTCGAGGAAATCATCCGCCGACCGTTGAGCAGGGTCAGCGTGCGGTTGATGCCGAGCCCCCGCATATTGAGGTTGCCGTAGCCGCCGCGCTCAAACCATGTTTCCGTGACGGAGTTTGGCGTCTGATTTCCGAAAAACTGCGGCAACTGCCCGACGCCTTCGATAAGGGCGCCCGGCGCCATTGTGCTCAAAAGCTCTGCATCCACCGAGGTCACCGGGACAGGCGTCTGCATGCCTGTTTGTGCGATCCGGGTGCCCGTCACTGTGATAACGTCTGATCTGTCATTGGATGCTTCGTCCTGCGCCATCGCAGGCATTGCACTTAAGCTCACCATCGCCCCGGCGGCGCAGCAATAGAGTGTTCGTTTCAATTCAGCCGCCTTTGCGACGGACTTATCGCCCTTGGTTCTCATGTTACACCTCCCAATGTGTTCTGTTTTTCGCCGCCGTTTTTTCCGGCGAACTCTTTCCTTAAAATTACGGCTTCAGCCCGTTTTCTTCGCGGTAAGTCTCCCAAAGAGAGATCATCGCGTTCAGGCGTTCGCGTTCGTTACCGCTTAAATTGTTCTGTTCCTGCGGGTCGTCAGCGATGTTGTAGAGTTCCCAGGCCGCGTCATCGCCCTTCGCCGCGTCCCAGACGATCTTCCAATCTCCCTGCCGGAGTGCCCGGTGCCCATAAAGCTCCCACCCCACATAGGCGGCTTCGTCATGAACGGTCTTTTCGGGGGCTTTTAGAGTCGCCGCTAAAGATTTTCCCTTCATCGGCAAGATGGAACGTCCGCGATAGGCGGCGCCAGGATGATCTGTCTCTGCGAAATCCAGAAATGTCGGCAGAATATCCATGACGGTGGCGAACCGGTCATTCCGCACGCCGCCTTCGACGAGCGTCGGATGATGAGCGAAAGCCGGCACATGGATGCCGCCCTCAAAGCCCGTCGACTTGGCCCGATAGAACGCAACCGAGCTCGCACGCGCCCAATTCGGCCCGTACATCACATAGGAATCGGCGTCGCCCAGATTGTCATAAGAGTTGTCGCAGCATGCCGCGACCCATTCGGCGATGGCCGGGTTGTTGAGATCGCGACGCTTGTCTTCAGGACCGTTGTCCGACATGAAAAAGATGAAGGTGTTGTCGAACGCGCCAATCGATTTGAGATAAGTGATGAGTTCGCCGATATAGGCGTCGAGATCGCTCACCATCGCCGCGTAGATTTCCATCTTGCGCGCTTCGATGCGCTGCCGTTCCTCTGTCAGTTCCTGCCAGGCGGGCTGTCCTTCGACGGGCGGCAATCCTTCCGCATCTTCAGGGACGAACCCCAGTTCTTTCATGCGCGAGAAACGGCGCTGATAGAGCGCTTCATACCCATCGTCATACCAGCCTTTGAATTTTTCAATGGAAGCCCGCGGCGCCTGCAACGGCCAGTGGGGCGCCGTATAGGCGAGATAGGCGAAAAATGGCTGACCATCGCCGCGATCCGCCTCGATATATTCGATCATACGGTTTGTGTAGAAACGCGTTGTGTAGAAATCATCGCCAACAGTGACCAGGTCTTCGCCGTCGCGATAAGGGGCGAGGCCCGGCCCGTCCCATGAAAGCCCGCCGAGATGGGCCGCCCCGTCGATGGAAATGAATGATTTCTCAAATCCGCGCGCCCGCGGACCGGTTTCCACCGTTTCGCCCAGGTGCCACTTGCCCGCCATGTAGGTGCGGTAACCCGCATCCTTCAAAAGGTTCGCCATGCTGGCGACGCGAAAATTCAGATACGCTTCGTAACCGGGCTGGCCGATTTGAGCCGGGTTTTGCGGAGGATTCATTACACCCAAACCGGCAAGATGACTGTCCGTCCCGGACATCAACATGGCGCGTGTGGGCGAACATGCCATATTCGCGTAGAAATTGGTGAGCAGCATGCCGTTTTTCACGAGCGCATCGATATTCGGCGTCGGGATTTCGCTGCCGAAAACGCCGAGATCCGCATACCCAAGGTCATCGGCTACAATGAGCAGAATATTCGGGCGTTTCATCAGCACCGACGGCGCCGCGCTATCGAGCGAATCAGAGGGCTGCTCAAGTTCGGCTGTCTTCTGACAGCCGAAGATGAAGGCGGCAAAGATGCACCCGGCCACGAGGCGTACAAATCGGTGACGCAGCAAGTCTTCCTCCCGCTGCCGCGCGCTGCCTTGATGGCTAGTTTGTATGCTTGCACGCCGCAGACTGATGTCGCCGCCCTGCCCGGCATAACCGGCCGGACCAGAGCGTCTTTTCTAAATTTTGAGGGTCAACTGTTGCGCGCCGCGTTTCGCTATTGATGGGATGAACCGTGCGCCCTCACCGCGCGCCGTTCTTCACAAGCCGACTCCTCTTTGCATGCCCGCCGAATTGACGCAAAAATCGCCGCCATGAAACGGAGTGCAGCGATGAAGCGTTACGGTTGCCAACAGGGCGCCCCTCACATGAATATGAACTCACATTCATATTATAATGTCAAGCAGGGGGAAGGAAACGCCCATGTCGGAAAACGCTGAGCGTCTGCCCCAGCAGAACAGGAGCCGCGTGACCGCGGAACGCTTTATCGCCGCGGCTTTTAAAATGCTGGAAAAACAAACCTTTGCCGAGCTCGCGGTCGGCGACCTCGCGCGCACGGCCAAGCGGTCGGTCGGGTCGTTTTACCAGCGCTTCGGCAGCAAGGAGGAGTTTCTTAAAGTCCTCATTGTGAATTTTCTGGAGACCGGGGTTGGCGATGCTGCAGCGTCGTCTTGGGAGGGCAAAAGCGCAAAAGAAGTCTACGCAAGTTTTCTTAAGGACACCTATTACCGCATCCTCAACCACCGAAATCTCTGGCATGCGGTGTTGGAGATGTCGGCAAGCGATCCAGGTTTCTGGTCGGTGTTTGGAAGTTATCGCGAAAAACGTCTTGAGGACTTGGTCGCCGCGATTGAAAAGGCGCAAAAGAAAAAACTCTCGCAATCAGAGTTGCGCCGCCTTGCTGTCGCCGGCCAAGTTTTTAACAGCGTCATGAACAACCAGATTATCAACAGCCCGGGCCCGCTGGCGCTGGATGACGATGAGTTCCTGCCGACCATGGCGGAGATCGCCCTGAATGTCGCCGATCTGAAAGGTCGATAGGGTTTTGAAAAAGTAAAATTTACTTATCCTTTATGGAATCGTAGGCGACGCGAAATCCGATATGATTGGTCCCGAGCCCCGTATCCTGCGCATGGCGGGCGGCAGGACGGTAGCGCATGCAGTAATTCTCGGCACACAGATAGCTTCCGCCCTTGATCACCCGCACCGGGGTTCCGGGATTGTGCGGATCATAGCTTTCCGCCGGCGCAGGCCCGACTGGATCTTCCGTTTCATCAATACGATGTCGCGGCGCATACCAGGTCGTCGTCCATTCCCAGACATTGCCGATCATGTCATAAAGCCCAAGCTCATTCGGCTCAAAACACCCTGTCGGCGCCACGCCTTCAAATCCGTCTTGCTTCGTGTTTTGAACCGGAAATATCCCCTGCCATGTATTGGCGTTGTCAGGCGGGCTCGTCTGCGCAGCCGCAGAGACGCGCCCTCCCCGCGCCGCATATTCCCATTCCGCTTCCGTCGGCAGGCGGCCCCCCGCCCATTCAGCAAAAGCGACTGCGTCTTTAAAGGCGATCTGTGTAGCCGGCTCCGACGGCGCCGCACGCGGTTTGTCCGGACCGCGCGGATAGCGCCAATTGGCGCCCGGTATATATTTCCACCAGCTCAACGCGCTGAGAGAAATATCTGGCGACGGCTGGAACACAGCTCCGCCGGGCTCTAGCGCCGCCGTAACATGGATGGCGAGCCCTTCCATAGTGGCAGCGTCCACCGGTTTTTCAGCGACGGTGACATAACCAGTCTCTTCAACGAAAGCGGAGAACCGCGCTACGGTCACTTCGGCGGGATCCAGCCAGAATGAAGAGACCGTGACCTGGTGCGCCGGCCCTTCTTCCGGATACGCATCATCAGCGCCCATGATGAAATCGCCGCCTTTAATAAAAACAGGTTCGTCGGGCGCTATGCATGCGCTTGAATCAGCGCCGGCGCCGGACGTTCGACCGCCACAAGCCGCCGTGGCGAACACCAGCGCCAGCAAAATCGATCTTTGTAAAACCGCTCGTACAAACATCAATCCAAACCGATCCGCCTTATCAGAAACGGACGGTCCCAGCATCAGCGCTCAGCGTCAAGAGCAGGCTAATGGCCGCTTGTTTATTGGGGTTGAAATGCGTTTGTCTAGAACGAGCCCAAGATTTGAAAAGCTAGAAAAAGATGACTGCGGATGTTCATTCCTGTCTGCACTCACAGTTCCGCCAGCACCTTGTCCAGGGTAGCGGGATAGTCCCGCACGCGAACGCCGCTCGCATTGTAAATCGCGTTGGTGACCGCCGCCGCGGCGCCGCAAAGCCCGAGTTCTCCGATACCCTTGCTGTGAATCGGCGACGCCCACTGATCTTTTTCTGGCAGAAGCATGACATCAATCTGCGGAACGTCGAGATTAACCGGCAGATGATATTCCGCGAGGTCTCTATTGACGATGCGGCCGTCGCGCAGGTCGAAAACAAGCTCCTCGGTCAGCGCCATGCCGATGCCCCAGATCATGCCGCCATAGCATTGAGATGTGGCCGTCTTTTCGTTCAATATCCGCCCGGCTCCGAAAGCGCCAAGCATGCGCCGGACGCGCGTTTCGCCAGTGACAGCGCTGACGGCGACTTCCGCGAAATAGGCGCCATAAGTCGCCTGCCGCACATCGTCCGATGTTTCACCGGGTTTGATGTGGCCGAGCGCCGACAATGTCTCATCGGATAAAATGTCTCGCAGGTTTTGCGTCTTGCCGCCCCCCGTGGCGTTGCCTTTTTCCAGTTTCAGCTCCGAGGCATCACAGTTAATCAACTGCGCCAGTTTCTCGCGCAATTCCTGACAGGCGACATAAACCGATGAACCGGCGGATGAAGCGCCGAACGATCCCCCCGACCCTGACGCCGGCGGGAAGTCCGTATCGCCAAGGCAGCATTCGATTTTCTCGGGCGCAAGGCCCAGCATGTCGGCGGCGATCTGGGTCAGGATCGCGTATGTGCCGGTGCCGATATCGGTCATGTCCGTTTCAATGACTGCGGTTGCGTCCGCATTCAGTATCACCCGCGCCTTGGACTCCATGAGCATATTGACGCGCGCCGCGCCGGCCATGCCCATCCCGATCATCCACTCACCGTCGCGCATGGCGCGCGGCGTCGGATTGCGTTTTTCCCAGCCGAACCGTTTGGCGCCTTCCTGAAGCGCTTCGGCAAAGCGCCGTGAAGAAAAGGGGCGGTCTTTTTCCGGATCACGCTCAGGAATATTCCGCAAGCGCAGTTCCACCGGATCGATTCCTGCGGTGTGCGCCAGTTCGTCCATGGCGTTTTCGAGCGCTTGCATGCCAATGGCCTCCCCCGGCGCACGCACCGAACCGGCGCATGTGCGATTAACGCGCGCAGCCTTTAAACCGAGGCTTCGATTCTCGCCGCCATAAACGAAATGCGTCGCCTGCAGCACCGGCTCGAGAAACGCTTCATCCGGCAAATTGGAAACCAGCGCCTCGTGGCCGAGTCCGATCAGCTTGCCTTCGCTGTCAGCGGCGAGCCGGACCCGTTGGCGCGATTCCGAGCGGCGCATGACCATGTCAAAGACCTGTTGCCGCGTCATGGTGACCGATACCGGCCGTTCAAGATCCTTGGCAGCGATGGCGGCGGCCACCGCTTCAGGCGCGATGCCAAGCTTCGATCCAAACCCGCCGCCAATAAATGGCGACAGTATGCGCACATTTTCCGCGCCCACGCCAAGCGCATCGGCGAGTTCGTTGCGGTTGAATTTTAGCATCTGGTAACTGCCGCGCAGAGTCAGCTTGTCGCCGTCCCAGCTTGCGATGGAACAATGGGGCTCCATGGCGGCGCTGTTGTGGCCCGGCGTGCGGTAGACACTATCGACTGTAAACGCAGCGTTTTTCATGGCTCTTTCAAGATCGCCCTGATGGAATTGCTGACCGTCGGGCTCCTCATGGGGCGCGTTCACGCCTTCGGGATCGAAAACGCCATCGTCGTCGATACTGTATTCAACTACTAAGGATTGCGCCGCATGACGCGCCGCCTCGAAACTCTCCGCAACCACAAGCGCGATTGGCTGGCCGAAATAGGCGATCTCTTGCGCATTCTGGACAGGCGCCTCATTCGCCATGCCTTGGGCGGGATTGCGCAGAAACCGTTCATCCGCATAAACGCCGAGGACGTCTGGAAGCGCTTTCACTTCATCTTCGTTCAATGACTTGACCGCGCCTTTCGAAATCGTGGCGCGCACGAGAACGCCAAAAGCCTTATTCGGCATTTGCCATTCATGGGCGTAGGTAGCCCGCCCGGAAACCTTCAATGGACCATCGGGCCGATCCAGGGGCGCGCCGGTGAGCCGGTCGCCCGCTTTATCGAGCACGCATTCTTCGGCCGGGGCGTCCATGGTGAAAGTCCGGGTCATAAAGGCGCCTCCATGCCGCAGCCTTCCGCCAGCACCGCCGTCAGCGTGCGCCGCGCCAGCGGAATTTTGAAATCATTCGATCCCTGCCCCTTGGCATCGGCGAGAAGAATATCCGCCGCTTTCTCAAACAGTTCGAGAGAAGGACGTTCGCCGATCAGCACCTCTTCAACTTCCGGGTCACGCCATGGTTTGGTCGCAAGACCGCCAAAAGCCAGGGCTGCGCTAGCAATTTTTTCGTCTTCCACATTTATGATGGCGGCGACGGAAACGAGTGCGAAAGCGTAAGAGGACCGGTCGCGTACCTTGCGGTAAAAATGACTTCCTTTGCGCGCCGGCGGCAATGTCACCGCTGTAATGAGGTCGCCCGGCTCAAGCACATTGTCTTTTTCAGGTTCGTCGCCAGGACAACGGTGAAAATCGCGCACGGGAACGCTGCGCGTTTTACCTTCCGCCGAGAGAATCTCCACATCCGCATCAAGCGTCGCAAGCGCGACCGCCATATCGCCCGGATAAGTTGCGATGCAGGCTTCGCTCGTACCCAGAACAGCGTGAATTCGGTTGAAACCGTTCATAGCGTGACAGCCGGAGCCCGGCTCCCGCTTGTTGCAGGGCATCACCGGATCATAGAAATAATAGCATCGCGTGCGCTGGCAGAGATTGCCGCCGGTCGTCGCCTTGTTGCGCAACTGACCGCTCGCCCCGGCCAGGATGGCGCGGGAAAGAACGCCGTAATCCCGTCGCACCGTATCATGCGCGGCGCAGTCGCTGTTTGTAACGAGCGCGCCGACACGGAGCCCTCCGTCATCAGTCGCGCTGATCTCGTTCATGTTCAGCCGGCCGATATCGACTAGCTTGTCCGGCGTCATGACTTCGAGCTTCATGAGGTCCAGGAGGTTCGTGCCGCCCGCGATGAAACTGCCGCCCTGCGCAACCGCCTCAGCGGCGCCCGCAGCGTCATGGGAGCGGACATAGTCGAAGGGCTTCATTCGGTCTCCTTCGCGATCTGGCGAATGGCGCGCACAATGTTGGGATAAGCTGCGCAGCGGCAAAGATTGCCGCTCATGCGCTCGGAGATTTCCTCATCCGAAAGCTCCTTCAAGTCATCAAGCGTTTCGGAAACATAGCTTGGCCAGCCGGTCTGCGCTTCCTCGATCATCCCCATAGCCGAACAGATCTGGCCTGGCGTGCAATAGCCGCACTGAAAGGCGTCATGCGCAACAAAAGCGGCTTGCAGAGACGAAAGTTCCTCCGGCGCGCCGAGGCCCTCTATCGTCACAATCTCGTCCCCGTCATGCATGCAGGCGAGCGTCAGGCAGCTATTGATGCGGCGGCCATTCACCATCACAGTGCAGGCGCCGCACTGGCCGTGATCGCACCCCTTTTTGGAGCCTGTCAGGCCGAGATGGTTGCGCAGCGCATCGAGCAAAGTCGTGCGCGAATCAGCTTTAAGCGTGTGCTCCTCGCCATTGATATGAAGAGATGTTGTCTGCATTGGCCCCTCTCGCATGAGCTATCCAGTGCTAACCCCGCCACCACGGAAAGGTTGCGCCTTGCCTGTCACGTTGCTTTTCATATTAGAAAATAAGATGTCAGGCGGGCGCTGTTATTGGCGGGACCCAGTCGGAGGCGCGCTTGAAGCGAAGTGTCAGAGAGGCGGAATGGTGGAGGGGGCTGGATTCGAACCAGCGTACGCAAAGCGGCCAGATTTACAGTCTGTGAATGGCCGTATCAGGACGTCTCAAGCCGTTTCAAAACCCCAATAAGAATATTGGCTTACACAGTTTTTAGTCTCACCCTGTCTTTCCGAATATCAGGAAATCTCAGTAAGAAATGCACCAAAAATGAACCAAAATTTTAGCGACAGCGTGTCTTCAACTTGCCGGACGAGCGGTTTCGGCCTTGGCAGCCTCCATCCGTCGGGCGTCGTAGGTGAGCGAGCCGCCGTTGATCGTATCCTACTGGTTGAGGCCATTGGGCGAATAATTGTCCGTGCCCAATGAGGTCTCGGACCAGTAATAGCCGCTGGTCACCGTGCGCCCGGTGATCTGGCTCGCCGGGTTGTAGCCGTCCAGCGCGAAGGAAAAATCGCCCGCCGGCCCCGGTCCTGCCCCGGGCAGCTCGTGGCTCACTTCCGTCAGCCGCGACAGCCCGTCATGGTCGTAGCTTGTCGCCGCGCCGTTCGCCCAGGCGATGGCGCCTATAGTTAGCGAAAGTCGCTATAGTCATAATCTCTTGCATTGATTCATAACGTACAAAATGGTTTGAACGTTATATTATCTATGATGCCATAGTAGAATTTACGTCATACCACCAAAAATCTGAATTCCAGTCCTCTAATAGTTGCCTTGCGGTTTCACGATAATGCTGCTCATGCTTTTTAAAAAAAGGTTTGAGAGATTCATACAGCAATCTTTTTTTGTCTTCGTTTATATTAATTCCAATCCTCTCATGTAGAAAAACATTATCAAGAATCCAAAAAACCTGAAACATTTCCTCAAATTCAAATTCAGAAAAGTGAGGATCAATTATTCGAAGGACGTAGTCTATTTTTTCATCGAGCACATCAGCGATTCCAATTGAGTTTACAATCCTTCGGTATCTCTCTTTGAGGCAATCAACTTCTTCAAAAGAAATCGCTTCCAAGCTTCTGTAAACTTTTCTAAGGATGGACGGAATATCTTTCCGATTAACCTTGCCAGCATTTAGCTTATTAAGCTCCGCATCAATTCGTTTGTATACAAGCGATGTGGTCATTTATGGATTCCAAGTAAATCCGGGCAACCTTCTTAACTCGTCTAAACCACCTTCTGGACGAAAATGAGTATGAATTCTAGGCTTTTTGCCAAGCTGGCTTGTGGCGGTAAACAATCCGGTCCCTTCGTTAAAGTAGCCAATTCTTTGCTCATCTGTAGATCTATCCCTATATTTAAATTTCTTACCATTCTGAATTGTATCCCGTGCGCTTATGTCATACTGCTTAGCATTTTTCACTCCTATATCATCTCCGTGCTTTTTGAAATGGCCACGCAATCCAGGACCATCAACGCCTTGGCGGCTTTTTTGCCATTTCGCTTGCTTTGCAACACCGGTAAAGTGTCTTGAGCGAAATGCAGCAGAAGCAACATCGTCGCCAAGCCGAGACGCAACTCCAAAACCAGTAGCATAAGGAGCGGCTGTCCCGGCAGCGTCTGCTAGTATTGCTGTTATATTTTCCTGACGGTTTGCACCGCCATTAAAAAACTCATCATAGCCAAGGGCGCCCACGTCATAGAGCAGGAAGCCAACGTCCAAAATTGTATCTAACGGAATATTGCCCGAAGGGTCTGAATATTTGAGTGGGTCATTGAATGCATACGCATACATGTTCATGTCGGCTTCGTAGCCGATGGGGTCGATCTGGAGGAAACGGCCCGTGTCGGGGTCGTAGAGGCGGGCCTTGTAATTGTAGAGCGCCAGCTCATAAAGCCAGGTCTGGCCGGTGTAGCGGAAGGTTCCGTCATTATTGGCGTGCTGGCGCCCGAAGGCGTCATAGAGGTTCGACGTCACCAGCGCGCCGGTCGACGCGTCGAGATAGGCCGAGACGCTGCCGCGCTCGTCCGCGAGCATCGTCACGGCGTCCGGCGCCCCCGCCGCGGCGAGGCATTTCTGGGTCGCCCCCGCCCCGCCATTCTCGCACAGGATCGGATTGTCGGTCCCACCGCCATGGGCGTAGCGCCGGAGCAGCGTTCCGCCGCCATTATATTCCGCGATGAGATTGTCCCCGTCATAGAGGAAGCGCCGCCCGCCGGTCGCGGTGACGGAGAAAAGCCGGTCCGCGGGATCGTATTTGAAGGTCACCGCGCCGGAGTTCGCCGAGACCGGGCGGTTTACCGCGTCATAGACATAGGTGTTGACCCCGTCCGCGGTGAGGTTCCCCCGGGCGTCGTAAGTCAGCGAGCCGCCGCAGCGTCCAGCCCATCGAGAAGATAGAGACGGTAGTCCGGAATGGATGCGGCTTTGCCTTCAGATTCCATCGCCTCAATCACAAACTCGAACAGGTCCTTCACAGACCCTTTGCGGGTTAGCCCTCCTGGCCGTGGACGCCCGCCACCGGCAGCCCTCGGATCGGCAAGCAACTCAGTCGCCTTCCGGCGAGCATCCGTGAGCGACACAGTCGGATAATGACCAATCGAAATCCGTTTCCGGCCAGACGACGGGCCAATCAGTACAGAGAATGTTTTCCGGCGCTTGCCTATGCGCACCCAAAGATTGGGGCATCCGAGATCAACAAACTCGGTCGTTTTGTCGAACGGTCCAGCTGTGCGGAGCCACCGGTCAGTGAAGGTGCGTTGGGCCACTTTCAAAGCCTCTCGAGAAGCACCAAAAAATGTACCAAGAATTCGCACACACCCCAAGTCAGCCGATGACCTATTGAAGATTTTAATATATTATATAATTAAATCAATCTTCTAGAAGATGGTGGAGGGGGCTGGATTCGAACCAGCGTACGCAAAGCGGCCAGATTTACAGTCTGGTGGATTTAACCACTCTCCCACCCCTCCACGAGGCGCCGGAAACCAATCCCTAAAGGGACCGTATTTCAGCGGTGACAGCCTTGGAAAACCGGGCGCGCCCGGCTCCTCCGCTATCGGGAGAACGGGGTCTATAGCGGCGCTGCGCCCGCTTCGCAACAGCCGCAGCGGCGGACCCCGTGAAATTCCTGTTTCCCCTTCAATAAGAACCGGCTAGGCCGTCTTCATGACACAGAAGACCCAGCCCCGAGCGAAGAAAAACGCGCCCGCCAGGAAGCGGGCGAAATCCGGCGGGCCGCGTCAAGGACGGGCGAAGGCTGCCGACGGCGCGGTCTGGCTTTACGGACGGCATGCAGTAGCGGCGGCCCTCGCCAATCCGGCCCGCAAGATCAAGCGCGTTCTCGCCACCAAAAACGCGGCGGACTGGCTTGAACAAGCCGGCGCCGAGGAGGCGGCCCTTGCGCGTCTTGAAGACATGAAACCCGACGCTATCGACCGGCTTTTGCCTGACGGCGCCGTGCATCAGGGACTGGCGGCGCTGGCGGAGGAGCTCCCACGTGCGCGCCTTAAAGAAGTTTGCGCGCCGGCCGAAGCCGGGCGCCCGGTCCTTGTGCTCGACCAGATCACCGATCCGCAGAATATCGGCGCCCTCTTCCGCTCCGCCGCCGCCTTCGGCGCGAAAGCGGTGATCGTCCAGGAGCGCAGAACGCCGCCGCTATCCGGCGCGCTCGCCAAAGCCGCCGCAGGCGCTGTCGAGGTCGTGCCATGCGTCCAGGCCGTCAATATCGCCCGCGCCCTCGAAGCGCTGAAAGACCTCGGCTATCACTGTGCGGGGCTCGCCGGCGAAGCAGACGCGTATATTGCGGATTTTCCGCCAGCGCCGTTGGCGCTTGTCATGGGCGCAGAAGGCGCAGGACTGCGCCAGCTTGTGGCTGCGACCTGCGACAAACTCTACCGCATCCCGATCGCGCCCGGGATCGAAAGCCTGAATGTCTCCAATGCGGCGGCGATTTCCCTTTACGAGGCGCGGCGGGCGCACAGACCGGAAAAATAACCGCGCTGGCCGTTGCCTCCCGGGATCACTATCCTCGCATCTGCGCCGACAAGAGGAGAAAGCACGATGTTCGGACGTTCGCTAAAGCTCTTTCGCATTTTCGGCTTTAATGTCCGCGTCGACATAAGCTGGACGTTCCTTGCGCTGCTGATCGCCACCTCGCTCGCGCTTGGTTTTTTTCCAAACGTCTATGAAGGCTGGCCGGCGTCGACCTATTGGTGGCTGGCGATCGCCGGCGTCATCGGTGTTTTCTTCTCCATCGTCATTCATGAATTGTCGCATTCGCTGACGGCGCGTGTTTTCGGCGCCGGCATGACAGGGATCACGCTGTTCATGTTTGGCGGAGTCGCTGAAATGGAGCACGAGCCGGAAACCGCGAAGGCCGAATTTTTCACCGCCATCGCCGGCCCCGCGATCAGCATCGTGCTCGGCGTTCTCTTTCTCTGGCTTGCATCTTTCGGCGGCGAGACCCCCACGCCCATGATTGCGCTTGCCGATTATCTGGGAAGGCTCAACTTCATCCTCGCCATCTTCAACCTGCTGCCGGCTTTTCCCATGGATGGCGGGCGCGTCTTGCGAGCCATCCTATGGGCAGTGAAGGGAGATTTGCGCTGGGCGACGCGCTGGGCCTCGGGCCTTGGCGGACTTTTCGGTTTCGTCCTGATGGGGGCAGGTCTCTTCGCCGCGGTTTCCGGGGCTTTTGTCGCGGGACTTTGGTGGATCCTGATCGGCATGTTCATTCGCGGCGCCGCTCAAGGCTCCTATCAACAGATGGAAGTGCGGCGGCTGATGGGCGGCGTCACCGTGCGCGACCTCATGCACGCCGATGCAGACAACGTTTCGCCGTCCATTACCATTGGCGAACTTGTGGACCGGCATGTCTATCAGCGTCAGCAAACGGCGTTTCCTGTCGTCGAGAACGGCGCTTTTATCGGTGTTGTGGACACCGCCCATGTCAAAGCCTCACCGCGCGCCGAGTGGGACCGGCTGATGGTGCGCGACATCATGTCGAAACCGGAAGAGGCGCCCGTGACCGGGCCCTCGCAGGACGCGATCATCGCCTTGCAAGCCCTCCATGACGGCGGCGCCGATACGCTTATTGTCGTCGAAAACGGCCGCGTTCTCGGCACGTTGTCGAAAGCCGACGTCATGAAACTCTTGAGCCTGAAAATGGACCTTGAAGCGGCGTAGCGCCGGGTTAAAGTCGCAACGTCATAGAGGAGAGAGAGAGATGGCGAAACCGGTTCTTTATTACTGCCCCCGCACGCGCGCTGAGACGGCGATGTGGATGAGTGAGGAGCTTGGCGGGGTCTGCGACATCAAGATCGTTAATCTTAAAACCGGCGACCACAAAAAGCCGGAGTTTTTGAAGATCAATCCCATGGGCAAAGTGCCGGCGCTGACGCATGACGGCGTAACCGTGACGGAAAGCGCCGCAATTTGCGTCTATCTCGCTGATGCGTTTGCGGACAAGGGGTTTGCGCCGGCGTTGAACGACCCCAAACGCGGCGCCTATTATCGCTGGACGTTCTACGCCCCCTCCTGCATAGAGCCGATGATGCTCGACAAGCTCGGCGGGGTGAAGCGCGAAAACTCCATGGCCGCCGGTTACGGCTCGGAAGAAGATGTTTTGAAATCTCTCGACGTTGCGCTCTCTGCCGGGCCTTACATTCTCGGCGATAATGTGACCGCCGCCGACATCGTCATGGGATCGCTCTTGAATTTCGCAACTATGTTTGGCGCTATCGAAAAGAAGGGCAAAATCGCAGACTATATCGATCGCATGACGGCGCGACCGGCCTACGCCAAAATGCAGGAGATCAGCGCCAAATACGCCGCCGATCTCGGGTATGAGTAATGAGCGCCGAGATCCATCACGCCTCCTGCCAGTGCGGCGCCGCGCGCGCGGAAATGACCGGTGCGCCGAAATTCGTCGGCAATTGCCATTGCGACGCCTGCCGCAGAGCAACCGGCGGTGCGGTCTCCACCTGGGTAGGTTTCGATGACAATCAGGTGAAATGGCTGACGAACGCGCCGTCCTTTTACGCCAGCTCGAAGGGCGTTCAGCGTGGCTTTTGCGCGAAATGCGGCACACCCCTCACCTATGCCGGCGAGAAATGGGCGGGCGAAACCCATTTCCTGATCGGCGTGATGGAGAAGCCGGAAAACTACACCCCGCAAGGCGAAGTTTTCGCCGATGAAGCGCTTGCCTGGGCGCAACATATCGAAAAGAAGACGTAAATGGCTTTTGAGGCCGTCATTTTCGATTTCGGCGGCGTCTTCACGACGTCGCCCGTGCAGAATTTCGCCGAGTTCGAACGCCGGCATGGGCTGCCCGAAAAATTTATCGGCGAAGTCATCAAGACCAACCACCATGACAATTCCTGGGCGCGGTTCGAGCGGTCGGAAATGTCGCTTGAGGATTTTGACGCAGCCTTCGCCGAGGAAACGAAGACAGCCGGCTTTGAAATTCGCGGCCGCACACTCGTCGATCTTCTGAAGCTGCACTTCAATCATGAAATGATCGACGCCCTCGCCCGTGTGAAAGCGGCGGCTTACAAAACAGGCTGCATCACCAACAACCTGCCGAAAATCGATTCCAAAGGCATGCTGGCGCCAGGCGAAAGCCGCGACGTGGTGGAGCAGATTCACGCTAACTTCGACCATATTATTGAATCGTCAAAGTCCGGCGTGCGGAAACCGGAGCCGCGCATTTACGAAATGATGTGCGAGGCGCTTTCCGTTCCGCCTGAAGTCTGCATTTTCCTCGACGATCTCGGGGTCAATCTGAAGCCCGCCCGCGCCATGGGCATGACGACGATCAAAGTTCCCATCGGCGATGTGGGGCCGGCGGTTGAGGAGCTCGACCGCCTGCTCTTCCCGGCCTGAGCGCTGCGCCCAGACATTGCGACGGGCGCCGCAGAGGCGCACAATAGGTGAAAACCCAAAGGGAAGCGCGCCATGCCTCATTACCGCCCCCGCTCCGAGCTTGAGACCCATGAGGTCACGAACCAGCCGCCGCCATTTGAGGATGTGAACCTCTTCGAACGCGACACAGCCCTGAAAGAAACCCTGGAGCAGCGCGGCGGCGCGCCTCACATGAAACAATTGTCCGCCTACGGCGCATCGCTCGGGTCGGCGGAGATGGCCGAAAACGCCCGGCTGGCGCATCAGAACCCGCCGAAACTCGTCAGCTTCGACCGTTACGGTCATCGGCTCGACGAAGTCGAGTTTCACCCCGCCTATCACGCGCTGATGGATCTCGGCCTCTCCTCCGGCTACGCCTCCATCGCCTGGACAGCAAAGGAAGGCGGTCATGTCGCCCACGCCGCCATGGTTTACATGCAGGCGGGCGGCGAGCCCGGCGTCGGTTGCCCCATGACGATGACTTACGCCGCCGTGCCCGCCCTGCGTCACGAACCTGACGTCGCCAGGGAATGGGTCCCGCGCATCACCGCCGGCGCCTATGACAAGCGGTTCATTCCCGCAAGCGAAAAACGTGCCGCAACCATTGGCATGGCCATGACGGAGAAACAGGGCGGCTCCGACATTCGCGCCAACACGACCGTCGCGACGCCGTTGGGCGGGAATGAATACGAACTTGTCGGCCACAAATGGTTTTGCTCTGCGCCCATGTGCGACGCCTTTCTGACGCTGGCGCGCACGGATGCGGGGATCACCTGTTTCCTCGTGCCGCGCTGGCGCGCCGATGGCGCCCGCAACGCCTTTCACATCATGCGCCTCAAAGACAAGCTCGGCGACCGCTCCAACGCCTCGTCGGAAATCGAATATCACGGCGCTTACGCCGTGAAAGTCGGCGAGGAAGGACGCGGCGTCAGGACGATCATCGACATGGTGCAGCACACGCGGCTCGACTGCATCGCCGGATCCGCCGGCGGGATGCGCGCCGCGCTGGCCCAAGCGTTGTGGCACACGGCGCACCGTTCGGCGTTCCAGAAAAAACTCATCGATCAGCCAGCCATGGCCATGGTGCTCGCCGACCTTGCACTGGAAACCGAGGCCGCGACCGCCCTCGCCCTGCGGATCGCAGAGAGCTTCGACAAAACCGACGATGCACGCCAGGCAGCGTTCATGCGGCTTGCAACGCCGATTGCCAAATACTGGATCTGCAAACGCCAGCCCGGCGTCGTTTACGAATCGCTTGAATGCCATGGCGGCGCGGGGTTTGTGGAGGAAGGGCCGATGCCGCGCCTCTTCCGGCAGTCGCCGCTCAACGCCATCTGGGAAGGATCCGGCAATGTCATCGCGCTCGATATTCTGCGCGCCCTGGGACGCGAGCCCGGCAGCCTTGAAGCGGTTCGCGCAGAATTGCTGGCGGCGCGCGGCGCCAATGCACATCTCGACCGTCATCTTGCTTCGCTCGATAACTGGCTGAAGCCCGGCGAACTGAATGAAGGAACGGCGCGGCGGTTCGCCGAAGACATGGCCCTTGCGCTTTCGGCGGTCGCGCTGTCGCAAACCGCGGCGGATTTCGTTTTTGAGAGCTATTGCGAAGCGCGTCTTGCACCCGAAAAGCGTTCTTATGCCTATGGCGCTGCGGCGGGGAGTATCGACGCGCGCAAAATAACCGAACGCGCAAGACCGCAATGACGCTTCCATAGGCGGCGGCTCCTGTTCCAACTTCGAAAGCAGGATAGCGCCGCCCCGGAGGTGGTGGATAACTATTCACCAAACCTCAAAAAATGATGTTTTTTCGCCTTTAAGGATATATTTCGCGCGAGCACACTCGCCTTATGGATGCGCGGTGTTTTACGCCGAGAAAACGCGCGTGACGGGTGAACGCAATCCGAGATATTCCTTTAAATATCCTTCAAGAGCCGATTTCTAGGATCACCCCGCAACGCCAATAACTATCGGGGACGGATGCGTGATGTCGCGTAAAATTGAAATATCCCACTATGCCGCGATCCCGGCGATTCTCACGCTCGCCGGCGTTGCTTTCGTCATGAAGCCGGAAGAGATGCGGCGCGACCCTGTGCTCGAAACGCAAGCGATATTCGGCATGGCCGCCAAATATGAAGTCATGTATGCGCGTTGCATTGAGGAAAGGGACAAAGCGGGCCTCAACGCTGCAAGCATGAGCAAGGGCTTTGTTGGCGGTTTCTCACAACAGTTCCCTGCGCGCAGCGATGAAGACGCCGCCCGCTTTGTCTTGACGGTCCGGCCGCAATGCGACGTCGCCAGTCTTTATCGTCTGGATCGGCAAATGGCAGGACAGAACCGCTATCGCCGTATCAGGATCGAAGTCCCGGGGGCGACATTATCGTCGGCATGAAGTCGATCTCCGCACAAGCGTCGCCGCCCATAAGCGCGCACGCCTTGCCATAGGCTCTTTCTGCTTCGTCGCGACTCTTTTTGACGCCTTTGCCATTCTGATACATACGCGCAAGCCTGAGACATCCCTGCCCATAATCATTTTCGCACGCCAATCGGAAATAGCGGTGCGCCTGTCCATCATGGCGATGCAGGCCGTCGCCCTTCACCGGCAGTCCCCACAAATCCTTGCGAATTTCGTAGGCGTCTCCGAGCGCATAGCATGCCTCCCCTTCGCCGGTGGCGCAGGCGATTCGCCATTCCTCCAGCTCTTTCTGACGCATGTCGGTTTCGGCGTATACCGGCGCAAGAAGGCACAATAGCCCCGCGCCCGCGCGCCATAGAGCACGCACGCTGAACCGGCCATGGCCGTTCTGGCGATGGAAATGCGGCATCAAATCCCTCACTATCGGACACCACGCAACAGGCCCGATACATCACACGGGAATCTCCACCGAACCCTTAAACAAAATCTCTGCTTTCAAGGGGTTCATGATTACCGGAAAGGTAACCATAGCTTTCGATACCCATCCCAACTACGACGCCCGCCATTTCAGCGAGAGCCTGTCGATGCTCGGGACGATGCCCGGCGCCATGACGGGCGGATCGCTTTCGTCCAGTTCGAAATCAGGGATGCGCGCGAGCCATTCCTCAAGGAAAATGCGCAACTCCTGCTGGGCGAGGACTATTCCGATGCAGCGGTGAGGTCCATGACTCAGGGTCGTATGATCATGGGCGTTGCGGCGATCGAAATTAACCGTAAGCGGATCATCGAACACGCGCTCGTCGAGCCCGCGCACAGCAGACGGCATCAGGATGGCGTCCCCGGCTTTTAACGGCGCGCCGTAAAACTCCATGTCCTTCACAACAATGCGGCCGATATTGGAAACGCCGAAGCGACGCAGGAATTCGGCCGTGGCCAGCGGAATACGCTGGGGCTCGTCGACCAGCGTCTTTCGCTGCTCCGGATTCTGCGCCAGATACCAGGCGATCCAGGTCATCGTTGTGGCGACCGTATCGAGCCCGCCGCCAATGAGCCCGCTGGCAAGACCGATGGCGAGCTCCCGGGTCAGCCTGCTTCCATCATCCATTTCCGTATGGATCGCCTTGCTCAACACATCATCGCCCGGGGCCGCCGTTCGTCGATCAACAAGGTCTTCGATATAGGCGTTCATCTTCTCGCGCACCGCGGCTCGCTCTTCCTGATCTACGGAACGAATGCCCGTACTGACCCAGTAAATCAGCTTCTCGCGATGCTCCAGCGGCAGGGCCAGCATGCGCAGGACGATGATCATGGGCAGGTGCTTGGCGAAATCCGCTACAAATTCGCAATGGCCGCGCGGCGCAATATTCTCAACCAACTCAACGCCAAGCACGCGCGCCTCATCCGCCCAGCGCTTTATCGCCTTCGGCGTGAACGCCGGCTGTAGAAGCTTGCGCAACTGCGTATGTTCCGGCGGATCATATTCAAGCGGCACGCCGCGCGGACGGCCCGGCGGCATGCCTATGAAAACCTCGCGGGAAGAAAAACGTTCATAGTCGGCGAGCACTTCGGGAATGATGCGCCCGTCCGTCACCACCCAGTGCCCGCCGTAATGCGGCGTCCAGACGACCGGCGGCCGGCCGATCAGCCGGCCGGTTTCGACGATGGGATCGGAGCCCGGCGGCCCGGGCCGCATGAAATCGTATTCGACGACAATGTCGGGAGGCAAATCGCGCGCAACGCCCTGACCCGACGAAACAGCATTCTCGCTCATCATATTCTCCATACGGATACTTTACGGCGCAGGGAAACAGGCGGCCATGGCATTCTTCATGTCATCGCTTGCGCGCGCATCCCAGTCGTCCTCGCTTTCTAGGCTCAGATAGAGCGCCTGATCCTCATCCGACAGGTAGTCTTCAAAACACGCGCAGCCGCCATCCGGATCTTCCAATCCCATTTCATCGATGACGGCGGTGCAGAATTCAGCGACCTCGCCAGCATTGGCGGCGCTGGCGAGCACCGAACTCGCAAAGATGGACGCGATAAGTGTTTTCTTGATCATAGGTGTTTCCTCCCGTCACGCGTGATTATTTTGAATAGATACGCAACTGAGCGCGCCGCTTATTCAGCGTTCCGCACGGGGAAACAGCGTACAACCAAAGAAGCCAGCGGCCCATTTAGCGAACGTTGCGATACTGCAATTACTGCTGACCGCAGGCGCAGCGGATTTTTCAATTTCGTGAAAATGGTCGGAGCGGCGGGATTCGAACCCACGACCCCTTGACCCCCAGTCAAGTGCGCTACCAGGCTGCGCTACGCTCCGACCCGGCGGCAGGCGCTGAACGCCCCCCGCGAGAGCGGCGGACTATAGTGCGCCCGCCAAAAAGGGAAACCCGCAAAAAGCTGAAAATCCAGCCGCCGCTCTCTCTTCGCGCGGTTTCTACTATTTTTGTCTTTTTATCGTATTTTCTTGACATAAAGTCGTATATGCTAGATTTTCATGCCAAGCTCAAACGGATATGGCTCATGAAATACAAACCCATCTGGATTGCCGCCTTCTTGTTTCTCTATGGCGTTCACGCAGCCGCCATGCTCGCGGGGAAAGGCGCGTTCGCGCCGCCGCTGTCTGACGGCGTCGTTGAGGCAGCCGCCCTGATCTCGCTGGCCGGCCTTTTTCTACTGACGGGCGCCTATATCGCGCTGAGCGATGAGGTGCAGCGCGGTATCGCGCTCACCGCAGCCGGGATCAGCGCCCTGACAACCGCGGGCGTATTTTACCCCATCGACGCTCTGGCGCTGGCGCCGGGCCCGCTCTTCGCAAAACCCTGGGCGTTTCTTTTCGCCATCTTTTTGATCGCATACGGAGCATTGCAATGGCGCGCCCGGTCGTAAACCGCCTGCGCGAGTTGCGGGCGCGAAAACGCTGGACCCAGGCCGATCTCGCCAAGGCGGCAGGAGTTTCCCGCCAGGCGATCAACACGATCGAAAACGGAAAGCACGATCCCAGCGTCACCCTCGCCTATCGCATCGCCGCAGCCCTCGACACCAATATCGAAGAAGCCTTTATCTTCACGTCCGGAGAAAATTGAGTCGATCATGCGCACCCTTCTCTCTTTTGTCGTCATCGGCTCGCTCATCGCCGCGGGTTATTTCTGGCATGTGAACCGACAGGCGCCGGCGGTGAAGCCGCAAACGCCGCAACCGCCTTTTTCCTATGACGTTGACGACGTCACGGTAACTGCGCGGGACGGCGTCACGCTCGCCGGGACTATCACCACACCGCAAGGAGACGGACCTCATCCCGCCGTCATTCTCCTGTCCGTGGCGGGCCCTGACGACCGTGACCAGTCCTATCGCGGGCACAAAAGCTTTCAGGTCATCGCCGATGCGCTGGCGCGGCAGGGCGTCGCCGCCGCGCGTTTCGATGATCGCGGCGCCGGGGGCTCCGGCGGCGATTATTTTGCGGCGGATTGGAACGCGCTCAAAGAAGACGCCTTGGCGATAAAAAACATGCTCACCGCCGATCCAAGAATTGACGACATGAGAATCGGATTCGCCGGCATGAGCGAAGGCGGCGCAATCGCGGCCATGGCGGCGCGCGATGCGCCGGATGCCGCTTTCGTGATCCTGTTGTCGGCGCCCGGCTTGCCCGGCCAAGCAGCGCTGAAGCTGCAACTGGAAAACACGCTAAAAGCTTACGGCATCTCAGGCGAAGAGGCTGATCGCTATCGCGTTCTCTTCACAGAGTTTATTTCCATCGTCACCAGCGATCCGCAGGCGGAGGAAACACGCACGCGCCTTGAGGCTTTTCTCAAGGGGCCAGGCCGCGCCCTGATCCCGCCATATGGCTTCATGCCAAAAACCGTGGAAGGTCAGATCGATCTCTTCCTGGGACCCTGGTATCAATCGAACCTTCATTTCGATCCAGCGCCCGTTTACGGCGCGCTTGCATCGCCTGTTCTCGCCATCGGCGGCGGCCTCGATCCCATCGCGCCGCCCGCGCATCACTTGAAAGCCATTGAAGCCTTGCTCGCGCAAGCGCCTACAGACGATTTTTCCGTAGAGCGTCTCGACGGTCTCAACCATCTCCTTCAGGAGGCTGATACGGGATTGCCGACAGAATACGCCAAGCTCGACAATACCATCTCTGAAGACGCGCTGGCGTTGATCGCAGACTGGCTTGAAAGAAGGGGCTCGGGACGCCGACCGGGACTTGAGTGAAGCTCTACTCGTTCTCGCTCTCAATCGCCTCAAGCGCCAGGGACGCCTGATCGAGCGCGTCCTGAACGCCCTCAAGGCGCGTCAGCAGCGCCGTCAGGGAGCGGCGCATTTCCGGCGTCAGGCAGGCGGCCTTTTGCGCTTCCGGCTCGCCGAGCTCAAGCGTTTCCGGTTTGGCCGGCGGATCGCCGTCCTCCTCAAGGCGCGGCCGGATATCCGTTGGCTCCCCGGCGGCTGCGCGCCGGCCAAGCTCGGAAATATATTTGACGCCTTCATCCTTGAAGATCTTCTGAACGCCTTTGGTGGTGTAGCGCTGTTCGTAAAGGAGCACGCGAATGCCGCGCAGAAGATCGAGATCGAGCGGACGGTAATACCGGCGCCCGCCAGCGCGGCGCATGGGCCGCACCTGTCCGAACACTTCCTCCCAGTGACGCAAGACATGCTGGGGAACGTCCAGCTCTTCAGCGGCTTCAGAGATCGTGCGGAACGCTTCGGCAGATTTCGCCACGGGGAGAGCGCCTTCGTCAGCTCGGAACTTGTTGTCAGCCTATTCGGCGGCTTTGGACTGCCGATGAGTGTTGTTTATCTGATCTTTGAGCACATGCGAGGCGCGGAAAGTGATGACCCGCCGCGGCTCGATCGGCACTTCTTCGCCCGTCTTCGGATTGCGGCCCATTCTGAGCTTCTTGTCGCGCACTGAAAAGGTGCCGAAGGATGAAATCTTGACGGTTTCGCCTTTCTCAAGCGTCTGCGCGACTTCGTCCAAAATGCGTTCGACAAAGGCGGAAGATTCGTTCCGCGAAATGCCGAGAGAGCGATAGACCGCATCGGTCAGGTCCGCCCTGGTAATGGTTTTTCCGGCCATAAATTGCCTACCCGCGTCAATCCCCAGAAGGACCCAAGGTTAACGGCTAGACGCCTCATCGGTCAATAAGTCTTTGAAATATATTGCCTGTTTTTTAGCCGCCGGCTCAAATCAGGCGTCAGGCGCGCATCAGCGCAGCGCCCCAGGTGAGCCCGCCGCCCATAGCTTCGAAGAGCACAAGATCGCCTTTCTTGATTCGCCCGTCCTCCACGCCGGCGCAATAGGCCAGCGGGATCGACGCCGCAGACGTATTTCCCTGCCCGGCGATGGTGGACACGACCTGATCGGGCCGTAAATCGAGCTTTTTGACGACACCCTGAATGATGCGCTCATTGGCCTGGTGAGGCACAAACCAGTCGATTTCGGTCACTTCTACTTTGGCTTCGGCGCAGACTTTCACCATGGCGTCGGAGATCCGGTTCACCGCTTCGCGGAAAACCTTGTTGCCCTGCATGCGCACATGGCCGACCGTCCCGGTGGAGGAGACGCCTCCGTCCACATATAAAAGATCCACCATGCGCCCGTCGCAGCGGATATAGCTCGCCTTGACGCCGCGCTCACCCGTTTCTTCCGCAGGCTGAGCTTCGAGCACAAAGGCGCCGGCGCCGTCCCCGAAGAGAACACAAGTTCCTCGGTCCTGCCAGTCGAGAATCCGCGAGAAAGTCTCCGCCCCTATGACGAGCGCGCGCTTGTGTTGACCCGACGCCAGAAATTTTTCCGCAGTCGCCAGGGCGTAGATAAAACCGGTGCAGACCGCCTGGATATCGAAAGCCGCGCCCTCTCCGGCGTCGAGCTTCGCCTGGACGATGGCCGCCGTCGACGGAAAGGTGAGATCCGGCGTCGTCGTGGCGAGGACGATCAGGTCGATATCCGCCGGGGTCAGTCCCGCCTGTTCAAGCGCCGCCTTCGACGCATTGACGGCGAGATCGGAGGTCAACTCGCCCTCCGCCGCAATATGACGCTCGCAAATGCCGGTGCGTTCTCGAATCCACTCATCGCTCGTATCCACGCGCTTTGAGAGGTCGTCATTTGTCAGAACTTGTTCAGGCAAGAAAGCGCCGCATCCACGCAGCACTGCTTTAAAACTCATACCGCCGCCGCTTTGATCGCATTGTCATCTGGCGATGTCTCGGCGATGCGCTGACGCCGGTTCATCACGGTTTTCACTGTTGACGCCACCTCGTCCTGGAACGGACGTTTGGCGAGACTTGCGGCCATCGCGACCGCGCTGGCGACCCCGCGCGCGTCGGCGCCGCCATGGCTTTTCACGACAATGCCGTTCACGCCGAGAAAGACGCCGCCATTATTGGAGGAAGGGTCGATCCGTTCCTTCAGCTTTTTAAGGCCCGGCGCCATCATCAGCGCGCCGATTTTCGCATTCAGCGTGCCGGTCAGCGTCTCTTTCATCCATTGCCCCAGAAGACGCGCCGCGCCTTCCGCCGTTTTCAGGGCCACATTACCGGTGAAGCCGTCGGTGACGACCACATCGACCGTGCCCTTGGAAATGTCGTTGCCTTCGACAAAGCCTTTGAACGCCATATCCGGATCGGCCTCGCGCAGGACGCGCGCCGCCGTGCGGATGAGGTCATGGCCTTTCAGGTCTTCCGCGCCGACATTGAGAAGACCGACCGTCGGCTTTTCTACTTTCATCAGCGCACGGAAAAACGCCTCGCCCATGATTGCAAACTGGACGAGCTGATTTTCATCGGCTTCAACGTTCGCACCGACATCGAGCACCACGCATCGCCCGCGCGGCGTCGGCCACAAGGCTGTCACCGCCGGACGTTCGACGCCCTCGATCATGCCGAGCTGCTTGCGCGCCACGGCCATCAACGCCCCGGTGTTGCCGCCGGAGACGACAGCCTGGGCTTCACCTTCGCTCACCGCCGTCATCGCGGCCCACATGGAGGTGTCGCGCCCGCGCCGCAGGACATGCATGGGCTTGTCGGTCATTGCGACAACATTTTCGGCGTGACGGATTTCGGCGTCGCCAAGGTTCGAATGAGCCGAGACAAGGGGCTGTAGCTGGGCCTTGTCGCCGAAGAAAACCACCTTCGCAGAAAGGCCGCGCTTTACCGCGTGAGCGACGCCATCCACGACGGTCTGCGGACCGGCGTCGCCGCCCATGGCGTCCACCGCCAGCACCAGCCCAGGCGCATTTTTATTGGCATCCATCATAGACTTGCCCAACCAGCCGTATCCATCGCCGCGCCAGAGCTCACAGGCTGTAACGATGCGGCAGCGCAAAAAATCCGAGGCGCAGGATATGATCGCCCGCGGCTCAAGGCAACGCGGCGCCCAATGCGCCTTTCGGCCCTTATAGCCCCTTCGCCGCCCACGTAAACCTATTGATTATCATCGCTTTTTCCCACCACACCCTTGAGCGCGGCGAAGGGCGACACCTTCTCCTCCGGCGCATAGGCTTCCGCCAGGCTTTGCGCGCCCTCCTTGCGGGGAAAAGGATCCATGGCGAGGGAAAGCTGCTGCACCAGAAGCTCGCCTAGGTCGAGCGCGGCGCCCTCAAGATATTCGGGCGCATCGAGATTTTCCTCATCTTCCGCCTCGGGCGGGATGCGCGTGAAATCGATTTCAAAGCTTTCCGACACGGTTTCCTGCAAAGGCTCGAGGCTGGCGACACATTCGCGCGTGAGCTCTGCTGTAATGTCGCCGGTGATCCGGACGGCGGTTTTCGAAGCCGTAACTTTCATATCGCCTTCAAGCTTTTCAACCGAAGGCGTTTGCAGGCGCGCGGCGACCTTCTCCCGTTCCGATTCATTTGCGACCAGATGAAAGGTTTTGCCGGCGCGGCTGACCTCGCCGACATCGATTTCATAGCTGAATTCCGGGGCTGGGTTTGCAGATTCGTTCATGATCTTGCTCCCTCATCCACATCCGGGAACACAATAATTCCGCCGGCGATCCGCGACTGAGGCTGGTTTTGGAGACTGGCGTCCGCGCGGCGCACATAATCGGCGAAGGCTGGCGCCGTTTCCGTCATTTCCCGTTCGAAAATATTGCGCGCCAGCGCCTTCGCCAGTGGGTCTTCAACGCCATCTCGCTCAACGTCCTGCTTCATCGCCTCTTCATAGGCGCCGATCCGGCCGTAAAAATTCTCGGCAAGCTTGCGGACCTTTTTGCCTACCTGAAGGTCCCCAACACCGAGCTCGCGCAGGGAGTCATCCATGTTCTGGAACATGGCGTCGAACAGGCATTGGCTGACCTTTTTGGCGCGCTCATCACCCTTGAGGCGCCGCATCACCAGCCAGACATGGAGCGCCACCATCTCGAACCGGCCTTCGACCGTATCCGGCGCGCCGAGACTGGCGTAGAGAGCCGGGGTCCGCGCTTGCTCCACGGACGCCGCATAAAGCGCACGGCCCGCTTCCAGCGCCGGGTCTTTTTTGAATAAGGCCTTGAACATCAAGGTGTTCCCTTCACGCCAGTGGCGTATTATCTTGGATTTGCGGCAATTTGAAATCACTGATAAATCATTGCCGCAGGCAGGCGAGGTATTCCCGCCGGCCCCCGGGATCAAGTCCCGGCGCGGCGTAGCCGCGCCACAGCAGCGTAACCAAGAGACCCAAATGACCCGATTTCTTCTTCTCGCCCTTGGCCTTCTCATGCTTCCGGCTTGCGTTTCCGTGCGCTCCAGCCATGGCTATGTCCTTGAAGCAGACCAGAAAGAGCTGGCGGCGGAAGTCGGTTTCGACACCAAGGATTCGATCCTCGCCAAATATGGCGAGCCCTCCATGATCGGCGCCTTTGATCGCGACGCCTGGTATTATCTCCATTCGACTGACCAGACCCGCGCGTTCTTCAAGCCGAAAACCAAGACTCGCCAGGTCATCGCCATCCATTTCGATGATGAAGGCTCGGTGGAGAGCTTCAAGGAATACGATCTTGCGGACGGCGAAGATATTCGTCTGGTTCAGCGCGCAACTCCGACCCGTGGCCGCGAACTTAATTTCTGGGAACAGCTTCTCGGCAATGTCGGCGCCCTTCCCGCCGCGCTCGGCGAAGAAGGTCCGGTACCGGGGCAGTAAAACGGTCAACGCTTGCTGAAATGATCGTAGCCGGTTTCCGGAACCAGGATTGGCGCGCCTTTTTCATCCAAAAGCAAAACCCCGTCGCCGCGCGTCAGCGAACCGATGCGCGAGACCTCCGTACGCGATGCTTTCGCCGCCATGACGACGGAGCGCCGCATGGCGGGCGGCGCAGCGAAAAGAATTTCATAATCGTCCCCGAAACCTGAAAGCGTCGCCAGGGCCTTCCATCGGTTCTGTTGCGCGGCGACCCAATAGGCGGCGCCTTGGGATCGCGGCACGGCCACCGCATCGATTTCCGCTCTTAATCCGGACGCGCGCGCCAGATGGCCCGCATCGGCGATAAGCCCGTCGGACACGTCGATGGCCGCCGTTGCAAGCCCGGCAAGCGCCGTCCCCAGAACGAGACGAGGCTCCGGCAGATGATAGCGCCCCGCAAGCGAGGCCTTGTCCACGGTGGTGAATTTAAATTCACGGCGCAGGGCCATCAGGCCGAGGCCCGCATCGCCGATCGTGCCTGACACATAAAGATCGTCGCCAAGCGCCGCGCCCGAGCGCCGCGTCATGCCCTGTTTCGGGGGCGCGCCGAAGAACGTCGCCGACAGGGTCAGCGGCGCGCCTTTCGCCGCATGCACGGTGGTGTCGCCGCCGTAAAGGGCGATGCGGAAATGTTCGTGATCTTCAGCAAGCCCTTTTGCAAACTGCTCAATTGCGTCGCGTTTCACATTCTGCGGCCAGACGCAGCCGAGAAAATATCCCACGGGCTTGGCGCCCTTGGCGGCGAGATCGGAGAGGTTGGCGCGGATGAGTTTGCGCGCGACGAGATCGGGCGGGTCTTTGGCGAGGAAATGCACGCCGGCGACCATGAGATCCTTGGTGACAACAAGGTTTTGCGATTCGAGGAAAGCTGCATCGTCTGCGAGATTATAGGCGCCGGGCGTGTTTGCCGTCAGGGGCGCAAAAATCTCACGGATGATATCGAATTCGCCCATATGCGCGTTGGCTCAGACCTTCACTTCATCGCTGCGCGCTTCTTTCGCCGCCGCGTCGAGGACAGCGTTGATGAAGCCCGGCTCGTCGCGATCGAAAAAGGCGCGCGCAATATCGAGATATTCGTTGATGACGACTTTATAGGGCACGTCCGGCCGGCGGATCAGTTCGTAAAGCCCTGCTCGCAGAATTGCCCGCACCGTGGAGTCAAGGCGCGAAAGCCGCCAGCCTGCGGCAAGCTGACGTTGCAGATACGGATCGAGCCTGTCCTGGGTATCCACCGCGCCGCGAAGGATATCGGCAAAAAAGGCGGCATCGGCCGCATGAAGCTTTTCACCTTCGATCTCGCCGCCGAGCCGAAAGTCCTGGAATTCACGGATTGTCGCCTCAACGCCCTGACCCCCCGCCTCCATTTGATAAAGCGCCTGCACGGCGGCGAGCCGCGCGGCCGAACGAGTCGGCGCGCCCTCTTTTCTATTTTTTTCGCCGGTAGCCATGGGAAAACATCGTCACTCTTGTCTTACTCTTGGTCTTGTTTCGCCGCCGCCTCGGCGTCATCCATGCCGCCAAGAAATTCACCGAAGTCCTTAGCCTCGCGGAAATTCTTGTAAACCGAGGCATAGCGCACATAAGCGACGTCATCGAGCTTTGCGAGACCTTCCATCACCATCTCGCCGATCAGCTTCGATTCAATCTCTCCCTCGCCCGTCGCCTCAAGGCGCCGAACAATGCCGGACACCATCTGCTCCACGCGTTCCGGTTCGAACTCGCGCTTTCTGAGCGCTACGAGAATCGACCGCATGAGCTTGTCGCGATCGAAAGGCGCTCGCTTGCCGGTATTCTTGATCACCACAAGCTCGCGCAACTGCACTCGTTCGAATGTTGTGAAGCGTCCGCCGCAAGCCGAACACTCCCGGCGCCGGCGCACGGAGGCCCCGTCCTCGGCGGGACGCGAATCTTTCACCTGGGTGTCGTCGCTGCCGCAAAACGGACATCGCATGGGCGGTTCTCCGGCCTAGAGCCTGAATCCAACGACCTCTTAACATCGAGAACGCGGCGCTCCATGCGCCTGACTCTGGCTGTCCGGCGGTTCTACGCGAGTCAGCTGTAAATGGGAAACCGCCCGGTGAGGGCCTCAACCTTGTCGCGGACGGCATTTTCCACAGCCGGGTCGGCTTCGCCCTTCGCCGCCAGGGCGTCAAGGACTTCGGCCATCAAGGTCCCCACTTCCTCGAACTCTGCGACGCCGAAGCCGCGCGTCGTCCCCGCCGGCGTGCCGATGCGTATGCCGGAGGTGATGGTGAACTTCTCGGGGTCGTAAGGAATACCGTTTTTGTTGCAGGTGATGCCGGCCGCCTCGAGGCTCGCTTCCGCGGCGTTGCCTTTGACGCCCTTGGGGCGCAAGTCGATGAGCGCCAGGTGAGTGTCGGTTCCGCCGGACACAACCGCGTAACCAGCCTCCACGAGGGTGTGAGCCAGCGCATTGGCGTTGTCGATCACCGCCTGCGCATAAGTCTTGAATTCGGGCTGCAGCGCCTCGCCAAACGCGACCGCCTTGGCGGCGACGATGTGCATGAGCGGGCCGCCCTGGATGCCGGGGAACAGCCCGGAGCGGACCTTCTTGGCGATATCTGCGTCATTGGTAAGAACCATCCCGCCCCGCGGTCCTCTCAGCGTCTTGTGGGTCGTCGTTGTCACCACATGGGCGTGATCGAGGGGGTTGGGATAAAGGCCGGCGGCCACGAGGCCGGCGAAATGCGCCATGTCCACCATAAAAAGAGCGCCGACGCTGTCTGCAATCTCCCGGAACCGCTCGAAATCGATGATGCGCGAATAGGCGCTGCCGCCGGCAATGATCATTTTCGGCTTATGTTCTTTGGTCAGCCGCTCAACCTGATCAAAATCGATCAGGTGATTGTCCTCGCGAACGCCATAGGAAATACAGTTGAACCATTTTCCAGACTGGTTCGCCGGGCTGCCATGAGTCAAATGCCCGCCCGCCGCGAGATCCATGCCCAGAAACGTGTCGCCGGGCTTCATGAGTCCCATGAAAACGCACTGATTCGCCTGGCTGCCCGAATGAGGCTGTACGATCGCTTCATTGCAGTTAAAGAGCTTCTTTGCGCGGTCGATCGCAATATCCTCGATCTCGTCCACCTGCTCGCAACCGCCATAGTAGCGCCTGCCGGGATAGCCTTCCGCATATTTATTGGTGAGAACGGACCCCGCCGCCTCCAGCACCGCTCTGGAGACAATATTCTCCGAGGCGATAAGCTCGATCTGGTCTTTCTGGCGGGAAAGTTCTCCCTGAATAAAACTGAATACTTCTTTATCCTTGTCAGCCAGAGATTCAGTGAAGAATCCTTCAGGCAGGCGATAGGATTTACTGACGCTCATCGCGGCGGCTCCTGATTGCTAGAACCCCGGACGAGGCTCGTGAAACAGCGGCGACATATAAGGGGACAGGGGACCGCCCGCAATGCGTGGGCTCGTCTCACGGCTGAGCGTTCTTCGGGTTTATCGCCGCAGCATTAGGAAGAATAATGCTTATGTTAGTCTGAGTGATGCTTTATCTAAGCACCCCAAAATCCTTCAGGTTTTCTCATTATTAAATGAGGAAACGATTCCATGTGCTTGCAGGAAAAGGCAAGAAGCGCTACCGCCATAGGTGGGGAGAACCCTGTCGCCGCCGCCTGGGGGCGACATAAGACCCGCGGGAATTTCAAGAACGGCGTCACGTGTATCGATTGACGTTTGCGGAACGGCCCCGCACTGGAGAAGACTAGAATGGCAAGTAAGAAGACGGATTCCGTCGAAAAGAATGACGCAATCCAATTGGCCGGCGAAATTGTCGCCGCTTATGTCGGCAACAATTCAGTAAAAGCAGAAGAATTGCCGGCATTGTTGAATAATGTGTATGCAGCCGTAACGGGCCTCGCTGAAGAAGGCGCGGCTTACATCGCCAACCGCGATCCGGCCGTGCCCGTCGCGAAATCAGTAACGCCCGACTACATTATTTGTCTTGAAGACGGCAAAAAACTCAAAATGCTCAAACGCTATCTCAGGACGCATTACGACCTCTCCCCTGAAGAATACAGGCGCAAATGGGGCCTTCCCGCCGACTATCCCATGACGGCGCCGAATTACGCCAAGTCTCGATCTCGTCTCGCCAAGGAAATCGGCCTTGGCACCGCTGCGACGTCATCTGGCCGCAAACCCGCAAAAAAGAAGACGACACGCAAGAAACGCAAAACCGCCTGATCTGAAAATCCGGCGCGCAAGCGGCTTCTGTCCAAGACGCTCCTACGCTGGATTTGCAGTTCGACTTCTTAACAAGAAGCCCGCAGCGATTGTTTCAATTGAAACAATCGGCGGGGCGGAAGCGTTGAACACATTTTTCTGCAAGAAATTTTCTCGATATTTATCACGTTCGCCGCCCTGAAGGCGTTAACTTGAAGCGTGTCTTTTTATGAGACGCAAACAGCAGCGTTGGCGTTAGAACGGCGCAGCTTTCCATCGAAAACTCAATGTCAGCAGGTCTTCTTTTACATGAGAAGCCTTGAGATATGTACGTAAATTGCGAAAGCGCCAGTTCGGTCCCGACAGCGCAGCGCGCACGTCAAAATGAGAAACCCCAAACATAAAGCTAAAATTGTAGGCTGTTCAGAAAGCCGCAACTTTGTTTTTTCACGAACAATCAACCACTTAGAAAAGCTTTTACCTTGATGCTTAGGCGTTTTTTTACAGCGCGCGCCTAGTCTCCGTCACAACACGAGTTGCGTATTACGGGGTTATTGATCTCATGTCTGTCGTTGCTGACAACGCCGCGCCGCCGCCTGAAAAACCCGATGCCTATGTCATCGGCCCGGACGGCACGCCGCTTACCTTGCAGGACCTCCCGCCGCCCACCACAAAGCGCTGGGTGATCCGCCGCAAGGCTGAAGTCGTCGCCGCTGTGCGCGGCGGCCTGCTGACTCTGGAAGAAGCGTGCAACCGTTACACGCTGACCGTTGAAGAGTTTCTCTCCTGGCAGAAGGCGATCGATCAATTCGGCCTTCCCGGACTGCGCGCCACACGCGTTCAGCAATATCGCTAAATCCCTCCTCTACTTTCGGTCTTCGAATCCCGCCGCGGCTTAGAGCCCGGCGGGTTTTTCTTGATCCGGACGGGGCGACTTTTGCACCTTGGGCGCCCTTGGAACCAGGGTCGCCTTCGGGCTATTCTCCTAATGTCCCATTCCGGGCCAGATAAAGGCCCCAGTAGCCGGTAGTTTACGCCCATGATGAAATTCATCGCCTCTGACCTCGATGCGGCCAAGGCGAAAGCGCAACGCGCACTGGGCGACCGGGCAGTGATCGTTTCCGTGCGCAATCTGCCAAGCGGCGATGTCGAAGTGACCGCCTCGGATAAGCCGTCCCCATCTGCGCCTGAGCCGGCGCCGAAAGCGAAATTCGCCGGCGCCGCGCGTGACGCCGTGGACGAAGGTCCCTTCAAGATGGGCGCAGGGGCCCGGCTCAATGAAAACATAGAGAGCAAGTTTTCCACCGATGCGCTGTCCAGGCTTTCGGCGAAACTCACCGGCGGCAAGGGCGGGCGCGGTCTCGACATGTCGGACCGGACCGTGCGCGCCATGGCGGAGATCCTGGCGCCTCACGGAATCGGGGAGGCCCTGCTGGCGGCGCTGATCGAGGGCGCCCGCCACTCACCCATCGATGAAGATCTCTACCGCCTCGAAACCGGCTTTCGTGAAACGTATACTTTTGCGCCGCTCCATTTCGCACCCACCGCGCCCATCATGCTGGTCGGCCCAACGGGCGCGGGCAAAACCTCCAGCGGCGCCAAGCTCGCCGCCTCGGCGCAGGCAAGCGGCGCGCAAGCGACCATGATCACCGCCGATGTGGGCCGGGCCGGCGCTATCGACCAGGTCAAGGCTTATGGTGAAGCCCTGGGCGCCGATTACTTCATCGCCGAAAGCCCGCTCGACGTCTCGCAGATCCTGCGCAGCCATCGACCCCAAGGCGCCGTCATTTTCGACACCCCCGGCGTCAGCCCTTACGATTCCGGCGACATCGCGGCTTTGCGCTCCTATCGCGAAGCGGCGGACGCGGAGCCGGTGCTGGTCCTCCCGGCCAGCGGCGACGCCGACGAATATGTAGACTGGGCGATGGCGTTTAAGGAGATTGGCGTCCGCCGCTGCATTCTCACCAAATTCGACGCCACAAAACGCGTGGGTGCGGGATTGCGGGCGGCCTTCGAAGCAGGTCTCGGCCTGGCACATTTTTCTGAAACCGCCTTCATTTCAGAAGGCCTCCTGCCCGCAAATCCTGAATTCCTCGCCCGGCGCCTTATCGCATCGCGACCCGGCAAAATCGGATAGCCGCAAACAAGAAAAAAGCGGGCCTGAAAAGCCCGCCAATTTGATACGCAACATTTTTCTTCTTTATACTGAATACGCGACTTTTACTGAAAGCCCTTGCTTTTTTCAGGCGTTTAACAAGCGCCCTATTAAGGTTCGCCAAGCAGCGCAACCGGATTAACGGGCTGGCTTTCCTGACGGATTTCAAAATGAAGCTGCGGCGTGGTCACAGATCCGGTCTGGCCGACCTTGGCGATGACCTGGCCTTTCCTGACCTGATCGCCCTTCTTGACCAGCATGGAATCGTTATGCGCATAAGCGGTGACGAAACCGTCGTCATGCTTGACCAGCAAGAGATTGCCGAAACCTTCAAGCTCCGAGCCGCGATAGACGACCTGTCCGTCTGCGGCGGCGCGCACGGCCGTGCCCGCCGGGGCGGCGATGTTCACGCCGTCATTGCGGCGGCCGAGATTATTGCCAGCGCCGTAGTCGGAAATGATGCGTCCATGCACCGGCCAGGAAAACAGCGATTTCGATGACGCGGCGGGCGGCGGCGTATAGGAAGCCTGGCGCGCGATCTCGGCGACATCCGCGGGCTCTTCTTCGCGCTGTGACGTGGCGGTCTTTTTGGACTGAGATGACGGCGCAGCGGAGGCAATACGCGCCGAGGCGACCGGCGCCTGCGGAATCAGCACTTGCTGGCCCACTTCAAGCGCATAAGGCGCGCGCATATTGTTGGCGGAGGCGATCGTCGTCACGGGCACGCCGGTCTGCCTTGAAATCGCATAAAGCGTGTCGCCCGAGCGCACCTGATAAAGCTGATCTTTCGCCACCACACGTTGCGTCGACGAAGGCTGCGCCGGTAAACGCGACGGCGCGTCGGCGACCATGGCCGCGGCGCCGTCAGGCAGTTTCAAGACCTGTCCGACCTTCAGCGTATAGGGCTTTTTGAGATCGTTCTTGTCGATCACCGCGGCCGGCGCGACATTGAACCGGCGCGCAATGGCGTAGACCGTGTCGCCGCGCTGAACCTCGATATAGCCTTTCGCCTTGTGAAGATGGGCGGGCGGCGTCGCAGCCGCAGCGTTCACAACTCGGGCGCGTTCGGGTTCGTCGAGATAGATGGCGGAGACCGGCTGGAGCTGGACCGGTTCCACCGAGCCGGCGGGCCGCGCCTTGAACTCGGGCTGGCGATAGACCGGCGCCTGGGCCGCCGCCGCTGTCTGACGCTCGCGCTTGATTTCGTCCGGGGAGTGATAAACGCGGGTTTGCCGGGCCGGATCCGAGCCATAGACCACAGGCGCGTGATTGTGGGAGCCGCAGGCGGCCGTCGCCAAAAAAGAGCCCGCCAACAATGCTGCACGAACGGTGATCATCGCCCCTCCTCACCAAGAAAAATGCGGGAAAACGCCCCGCAGAACACTCCGCCGATTCGTATCGACGTTTGTCTTCTTTGGTTAATGAAGGGTTAATATGAGGCCAATTCGTTAAGGAATTGTCAGCCCTTTGCGTCTTTCGCCTCAATCACGCCGGCGAGCGCCTTGCGCGCCTCAAAATCGGTGAGCGACAGATGCAGCGGCGTGATGGAAATGCGCCCCTCATAGATGGCGCGCAAATCGGTCCCCTCAGGCGGGTCAGAGAGCTCGCCCGTATAGCCGTACCAGTAATAGGTCCCGCCCCGGAGGTCCTTGCGCTCCTCCGCAAAAAGCTGAACGGCGTCGCGATGGCCCTGCGCCGTGGCCTCGACACCGGCGATGTCGTCCGGCGCGCGGTCCGGGAAATTGACGTTCATCACCACATTTTCCGGCCAACGCGCCTCAAGCAGCATCTTGACGATCTTCGCGCCATGGGCCTCAGGCGTCTCCCATCTCGCCTGATCGCGGGCAAGACGCGATAGGGAAAGCGCAACCGACGGCACGCCCATGGACATGCCCTGAAAGGCGCCGGCGATGGTGCCGGAGACGGTGACGTCTTCTGCGAGATTCTGGCCGTTATTGACGCCGGAAAGGATGAGGTCGGGCTTCTCGCCGCCGAGGACCTTGTTGATGCCCATGAGGACCGCGTCGCTCGGCGTGCCGGTGACGGCGAAGCGGCGCTCATCATATTGGCGCATGCGGATGGGATGGGCGAGCGTCAGCGCGCGCGCCGCGCCAGACTGCTCCTCCTGCGGCGCGACGACCCAGACATCGTCGGACAGCTCGCGGGCGATCTTGACGAGGGCTTCGAGCCCCCGCGCATAGATGCCGTCGTCATTTGTGCATAATATTCGCATCGGTCTCTCTGATATCGTCTTCCGTTTCCTGCCTGTCGCGGAGGAACCGCCAGGCGACCAGCCACCATACCGCCGCCCAGGCGGCGCCGAGCGCCCAGCCCGCCAGCACGTCCGTCGGCCAATGCACGCCGAGATAAACCCGGCTCGCGCCGACCATCATGGTCACCAGCACGGCATAGACCATAATCAGGGCGCGTTCCCGCTTTCTTTTATGAAATCTCGCCAAGAGGGCGCCAAGGGTCAGATAGATGACGGCGGACAGCATGGCGTGTCCGCTCGGGAAGCTTAGGGAATGGACTTCGGCGAGCTGCGGCACCAGTTCGGGACGCGGGCGGCCGAACTGCACCTTCAGCAATTCGCTTAGGAAAACGCCGCTCACGGAGGCGCCGGACACCATCACAGCGTTGCGCCATTTTCCGATCACCAGAAGATAGACGACCACGCTCACCACCAGGAAGGTCAGCACGATATAGCCGCCCAGCGCGGTGACGTCGCTGACGCCCAGCTCCACCCAGCCCGGCCCGATAGGATCGCTGGGATCGGCGGGCGAGCGCAAGGCGAGGAGGATTTGCTGGTCGATGACATGGCTGTCGCCTTCGGCCATTTCGTCGGCGACCTCTGCGAAGGTCAAAAGCCCCAGCGCGGCGACGGCAAGCGCGGCGAGCGCGGCGATTTCACCGCGCGCCCGGCGCATCATGGCGCGCGTGAGCGGGTGTTCCTGCAGAAATCTTATTTGTTGAAACTTTATTTTTGGGCCTCGATTTTCTCCGCGCCGCCCATATAGGGTTTCAGCACGTCAGGTATGGCGACCGAGCCGTCCGCCTGCTGATAATTTTCTAGCACCGCGACAAGCGTCCTGCCCACCGCAAGGCCGGAGCCGTTGAGCGTGTGGACAGGCATGATTTTTTTCTTTTCGCCCGCAACGCGGTAGCGGGCGTTCATGCGCCGCGCCTGGAAGTCGCCGCAGTTCGAGCAGGAGGATATCTCGCGATATTGCCCCTGCCCCGGCAACCAGACTTCGATGTCGTAAGTCTTCTGCGCGGAGAAACCCATATCGCCCGTCGACAACACCATAGTGCGGAAGGGCAGTTCGAGCCGCTTCAGCACTTCCTCCGCGCAGGAGGTCATGCGCTCATGCTCGTCCTTCGACTGTTCCGGCGTGGTGATGGAGACGAGCTCGACCTTCGAAAACTGATGCAGGCGGATCATGCCGCGCGTATCGCGTCCCGCCGAGCCCGCTTCCGACCGGAAACACGGCGTCCAGGCGGTGAAGCGCAAAGGCAGTTCTTCCTCGCTCAGAATCTCGTTGTTGACGATGTTGGTCAGCGAAACCTCAGCTGTCGGGATGAGCCAATGGTCCCCGGTCGTCTTGAATAAATCCTCAGCGAATTTCGGCAATTGCCCGGTGCCGTAAAGCGCCTCGTCCTTGACCAGCAGCGGCGGCGCGCATTCGGTATATCCGAACTCGCTCGTATGCAGATCGAGCATGAAGGATGCGATGGCGCGTTCGAGGCGCGCTAGGCTCCCTTTCAGGAGAACGAAGCGCGCGCCGGACATTTTCGCCGCGGTTTCGAAATCCATCTGACCGAGCGCCTCGCCAAGATCGAAATGCTCCTTGGCGCTGTTCGATTTCTTGGGCTCGCCCCATTTGCGGATTTCGACATTCGCCGCTTCGTCTTCGCCTTCGGGCACGTCATCGGCGGGAATGTTCGGCAAGCCGGAGAGGATATCGCGAATCTCGTCCTGCTTTTTCTTCTGCATATCCTCGGCGACCGGCATCTGGCCCTTGATGCTTTCCACCTCTTCGCGCAGACGATTGAATTCCGCCTCATCCCCCTTGGCTTTCGCCTGACCAATCTGTTTGGAGGCGGCGTTGCGCTTTTCCTGCAGGTCGTTGAGGGTGACGGTGTATTTGCGCGCCTCTTCATCGAGGGCGAGGATCTCCCCGGCGCGGGGGGCAAGGCCCCGGCGCGCGAGACCGGCGTCGAAAGCGTCCGGATTGTCGCGGATATAGCGGATGTCAAACATGGGGCGCGGTTTAGCCGGGTTGCGGATAAGCGTCCAGAGTTGGGTTCTCCTCCCCCGCTTGCGGGGGAGGTGTCAGCGAAGCTGACGGAG
>MDTA01190272.1_pt1 | contig 82012 bp, 71 predicted proteins | sample 811151 | NCBI WGS metagenome assembly MDTA01 (sample SAMN05326648, study PRJNA326480) | marine metagenome | isolation source: seawater | place: Indian Ocean: South | collected 2010 | reverse complement strand
TTCGTTTTTCAGATAGTTGGCGAGAACGGCTTCGTTCACGTTGCCCATCTTGTCCCACATGGTGCGGCCGGCGGGGCCGCGCATTTCTTCCATGATGGCGTCGACACGTTCCCCCGAGAGGGCGGCGTTGAGCAGGCGTTCGGCGGCGTCGATGGAGCCGACCAGGCCGCCGGCGGAGGACAGTTTGTCGGCAAATTCGACGAACAGGCGTTCGATGACCGATGAATGGACGTTACCCAGCGACGACATGGCGGCGGAAAGCTCGCGGATTTCCTCGTCGTCCATGCGTTCGAATAGCATGGCCGCCTGATCCTGGTGCAGAGACAGCAGGAAGATCGCGGCTTTTTCTGTGCCGGAGAGGGCGCGGTAATCGTCCTTGATACGGGCCATCGTTTACCCCAATCGGGAACCTGAACGCCGGGTCGGTCCGACCCGGCAGGAACGGCAGCATTTTACGCCCGGACGACCGAAAAATCAGCCGGAATTGTTCACCGTGGAATCTCCAATACGCCGGTTTTGGTTAACAGGTCGTTTACCCGGATATCCTAGGATCGCCCAATGATGAAACGCCGAAACCGGAGACGTTCCATGGCGCACGATCATTCCGCCCACCTGGTCAAGCGGCTGCTCGGCAGCACGATTCTCGGTGCCGTTCTGTCGGCTGGCGTCTGTTTCGGGCTGACCGCAGGGACCGGCCCCGCCCAGGCTTCGGACGCCGGTCGGATCACCGGCGACGCGATCAATCGTCCCGGTGTGGCCTTGCCGTTGGACCGCCAGGGCGTGCAGCCGATTCCCGTGCCGACGACACCTGCTGCGCCGGGCGGGCAGGCCACGGGTGCAGCACCAGACGTCCAGATGACGAAAGAGCCCAGCCTGTTCACCCATCCGGTGCGGGGCTTTCAGTTGCCGATTCCGGCCGGTGTCGCCGTCGCGCATCGCGGCGAGGAAATGCACGTCGCCGTGCGGTCGCCCCGAGGATATGTGATGAACACGCAGACGGGCGACGCCAATCCCGCCGTACCGCTGCCCAATATGCTGGCGCGTCTTGAAACCCGGTATCTCGGCGAACGCGGCCCCTGGCAGCGCAAGCTGGGTTCCGCCGAAACCGTGCTTTCGGGGCTTCCGGCGATTGATGCAATGTATCAGGGCCACCGCACGCGGACGCGCGTCGTCATCGCCCGCGGCAATAACACCGATTTCGTATTCACCTTCACCGCGCCGCTCGATCTTTATGCCGATCAGGAACGGAATTTCGATTGGGTGCTCGGTAACTTCAAGCCGGGTCCCGGCGAACGCCCGGCCGCGGCGCCTGTCGCGCAGTCCGGGCCGGACAAGACGATGGCCCGGGTGCCCGTCCGGGCGGGCGGAACCGTCGATTCCTTCGCCGCTGGTCGGCCCGCGCCGAGCCAGGCCGCGACCCCGGCACCGGACATGCATCGTTTCACCGATCCCGGGTATGGCTTTCTGATCGATTATCCCAAGGAATGGGAGGTCACCAAGCCGACCGCCTTTTCCGCGTCGTTCAGCGGGCCGGAAGGCCAGGCATCCCACGACGCCGTCGTCTCCGTGCAGAACGTCAATCCGGCGGGTGCGCAGTCCAGCGACGAGTCGGCCTCCATCGCCACGGCGGACCTGTTGAAGGCGCTGGACCAGGGGACGCAGCACCTGACGGTCCTGGGCGAGGGCAAGTTGGCGGAATCCCCCGGCTCGCAATTCATCGCCCGCTACGACTATTCCGGCACCACTTACCGCAAATGGGCGGTCGTCGTGCCGCGTCCGGACGGCAAGATCGCTCATGTCTGGTCCTTCACGGCGCCGGACAAGGCGTTCGACGACTTTCGGCCGGTCGCGGAATCCATGCTTCGGTCCTGGACCCTGACGCAGTAGACTGCGGCGGATCACCGATGGGGCGGCGGCGGGCCGTTCCCGTCTTGACCCGTCACGGGTCCGACCGGAATCCTCGCATGCGCCTATCCAAGCATTTCATTGATATAAAAAGATTTTTCGGCTTCTCTGTCGGCATTGCCACGGCCTTGATAGTGGCCGTGTCGCCGGCGCGTGCCGACGGCGACAATCCGGAAATCGGGGAACTTCTCAAGGCGTTCGAGATCATCGCCTTCGGGTCCGAAAGCAAGGTGTTGAGTGCCCGCAGCAAATTGCTGCGCTGGGACACGGCGCAGATCGGCGTCAACATGACCCAGTTCCTGAGCGAGGGCGATCAAGACCTGAAACCTGTCGCGGCCAAGGATTTCTGGGTGAAGTTCGCCTGGCGTCACCTGCGAAACCTGGAGGGGCTGACGGGCCTGACCTTCGTCGATTCCATCGCGACCAAGACACGGCCGCGTCTGACCATTGTGTTCACGCCGCGCGACCTTCTGTCCAAGGTGCCGATCCCCGGCGTTCAGCCGAAGTTGCAGCAGGAATTGGCGGCGCCCGGCGGCTGTTATTTCCTCTCCTTCGCGGGCGGGCGCATGGGGGCGCTGGACCGCGCCTTCGTCGTCGTCAACACGGACCGCGACGGGCGCCTGATCGATCATTGCCTGTTGGAGGAATTGACCCAATCCCTGGGCCTGCCCAACGATTCCGATATCCTGCGGCCGTCGATTTTCAGCGACCACGATACCCTTCGCAAACTTTCGGCGGGCGACGAGATTTTGGTCCGCACGCTGTACCACAAGCGCATGTTCCCCGGCATGAGCCGCAAGGCCGCCATGACCATGGCGCGGCTGTTGATCGCCCAGCAGTTGGCGGCGCGGCGATAAAGTCGTAGATTCGCCCTGGTATTTGTCTTGGTTTTATCCTGATTTTTCAGGGGCTACCGCCTTATCGGACCGACCCGTGGGGTAGTGGAATGTTAACCCCTGAAGACTAGGCTGAGCCTTGGATGACGGCCCATCCGCGGCATCTGGGTAAACGGGCCGACAGAACTGGGGTGACATGGTTCCAAGGGGAGAGACCTTCGGCGCGGTCTTGCGCCCTGCGTCCGTTCGGGGCGTGGGCTGGGACCTTGCGCTCGCCGGTCTGATCCGCGCCCTGTTGTGGCTCGCCGTTCCCGTTCTCGTACTGCAGGTTTTCGACCGCGCGCTTCCGGCGGCGCGGCCGGACGAACTCGTCCCGCTGGCCATCGCGGCGGGCGTGCTGTTGGCGCTGCGCGGGTTGCTCGATCTGTTTGCGGGCGTGCTGGCCGGCGCACCCGGCGCCGCCGGGCGGCAGGACGATGTGTTTCCGCCGGCCGCCATGACCCTGGCGGGGCTGCCTATCCTGTATGCCGGATTGGCCTATGTCGCGGGCGTGCTGGCGGGGGCCGCGGTTCTGTTGGGCCTTGTCGCCGCGCTGATCGGATATGGGGTTCAGCGCCGGGCGGTGGATGCCAGCGGGTCGTATGCCGAAAAGGACACCATCGGCGCCGGTATCCTGGACGCGATCTGGACGATCAAGGCCATGGGGGCGGAGAACCTCGTGCTGCGCCGGGCCGAGCGCGCGGCACGCCAGGATGCCCTGGCCGCCCGGGCGACGGTTCGCCCGTTCGCCGTCGCGGCCCAGGCGGAAACCCTGATCGACCGCGTTACCTTGATCCTGACCGTCTCGCTGGCGACGGTGCTTTGTCTGAACGGCCTGATCACCCTGGGCCAACTGGTCGCCGGCGTGCTGATCGCCGGGGCGGCCGTGCGCGCCGCCTATCGCGGCGCCGCCGGCTGGGCGGCAACGCGTAGCGCCGAAGCCGCTGTGCCCTCCGAAAAACCGATGAGACTGCCGCCGTTGCCGCGTCTAACCGGCAATCTGATGATCGACCGGGTCACCTTCGAGGCCCCCGCCGACGGCATCCGCCCGGTTGCGCGGTTGATGTTCGACCGCGTGCGGATCGAGATCAAGGTCGGCGATACGGTGCTGATCACCGGTGGCGACATCCAGATGCAGACGGCCATGCTGCGCCTGATGGCTGGGCTGGAGGCACCTGGTGCCGGGCGGGTCTCCGCCGACGATTACGACCTTGCGGCCCATGCGCCGGACAGCATTCACCGACAGATCGCTTACGTCCCGCCGATGGGCGACGTGCTGCCCGGGACGCTGATGGAAAATCTCACCGGCTTCGACGCGGGCCGTGCCGCCGACGCCCTGGGTGCCGCGCGCCTGACAGGGTTGGACGTCAAGGCGGCGGGGCTGCGCGAAGGGTTCGACACCCGACTTGAAGGCGGCGCCGCCGGTTTTCCCGCTGGGTTCCGCCAGCATCTGGCGATCACCCGTGCACTTGCGTTCAAGCCCAAGGTTCTGTTGCTGGACCACGCGACGGAGAATTTGGACAGCCAGGACCTGCGGGTCTTTTCCGAAGTTCTGGAACGTCTGAAGGGCCGGGTAACCATCGTCTTCGCGTCGAACCAGCCGGGCCTGCGCGCCCTGGCGGAACGGCAGATCGATCTGGACGACCTGCAGCCGGCGCCGGAGATCGGCGCGGGCCAGGACGACGACGCCGAAGACGGCGACGCGGCGATGGACGACGGCGGCAACGAAGACGACGGCGGCGACGGGCCGCAGGGATCGGTCTGATATGGCGCGCGGTCTGCCCCGTTTCGAAGCTTCCGACGACCTGTTCAAACGGGCGCTGGCCGCCGGTGCGATCAATGCGGACGGCGATGCCGTGGCCGGGGCGGAGATTGACGGGGTGGAGGAGGGCACGTCGCCCGCCGATACTGCCACTGCCGGCGAACAGCCGGCGACTGCGTGGCGCGCCCTGCGCCTGGAACGCATCGAGGCGATGGATCAGGCCGCCGTACTCCCGCCGCCCCTGATGCCGCTGCCGCCCGAGGCCGCCGTGGACATTGCCGAGCCCGAGCCGGAAGAGGTCCCGCCGACCCCCCGCGAATTGGAAGAAGCCCTGTCCGAGGCCGTCGACCGGCCCGACGATTGGATGACGGCGGCGGAATTGGCGGGCGGAACGCCGGTCGCCCATTGCCTGCGTGAATTGCTCGATGCCTTGAATTGGAACGGCGCCGCGCGTCAGATCGCGGAGGCACTGCCGGAACTGGGCGCTGCCTTGACCGGCGAGGGCGCGGCCGAGGTCATGGGCCGATTGGGGTTCCGCTGCCGCCGTGTGAAGGCCCGTCTCAATGAATTGGGGCCGCAGGATTTTCCTGCCTTGTTCGTGACGCCGCAGGGCGACGCCCTGGTTCTCAAATCCTTCGATCAGAACGGCCTGCCCGGGTTCGACGGGGCGAGCCGCACGCGCCGTCCCATCGCCCGGGACGGCCGCGCGGGCACGGCCTATGTCTTCACTGCGGTCGATCCCGATGCGGCCCAGACCCAGGGCGCAGGCGCCGATCTGCCGGATCGGCCGCTGGCGTTGATCTGGTCACGGCTCAAGGCGCGGCCGGTCGCTCTGGCCCTGACCTCGCTGATCTCGGGCGGGTTGGCGTTGGCGGGGCCGATGTTGCTGCTGATCGCACTCGACCATGCGGTGCCTTCGGGTTCGCTGCCGATGATTCTGTTTTTTGCCGGGGCGGCGGCCCTGGCTTTGCTGGTCGAGGCACCGCTTCGCGCACTCCGTGACAGCATGGTCGGGCGCCCCGTTGCGGGGCTGCCCGATGCCCTGGGCCTTTGGGCATTGACGCGGACCTTGTTCCTGCCACCGGGTGCGCAGCGCCGGGCCTCGGCCGGGGCGCGTCGGGTGCGGTATGACGATTTCCGGGCCGGTGGCGCCGGGCCGGTGGCCCGTCTGGCCCTGGCCTATGCGGATCTCCCGGCGGCCTTGGTGGCGCTTGCCGGGATCGCGGTTTTGAATCTGTCTCTGGTCGGCCTGCCGATCCTGGGCGTGTTCGCTTTGGTGATCGCCGGGGCGGTTATGGGCGGTCTGGCCCGTCCGGCCCAGGCGCGGGCCGTCCGCGCGCTCGGCGGATTTCTTCAACGGCGCCGGGATTTCGCCCGTGTCGCCGACGCGACCCGCAACGCGGGCAGCGATGAGACCTTCGCGAACAGTCTTGAACAAAGCGAAGCGGCCGCCGATGCCGCCGCCCGCGCCGCGGCGGGGCGGGGGCGTCTGGCGGGCATCCTGGGCCGATGGATTGCCGGTGTGACGGTGGCGGCGACCGCCGCCGCCGGGGCCTATCAGGTGGCCGACGGCGGCATGAGTGCCGGAAGTCTTGCTGCCGCCTTGTTGCTGACCTGGGCCGCAATGGGGGCCGGGTCGCGCCTGCTGGCCCGGAGCGGCGAGGCCGCGCGCATCTGGTGCGGGCTGGCGCAACTTGGGAAACTCCAGGCGATGCAACCGGAACGCGGCTTGGCGGCACCTTCGGCGGCACCGCGCCGTCTGGCCGGTCACGTCGATGTCAGCGGCCTGTCCACCGCGCCCCTGAGCGGCGTCGAGATGCCCTTGGACGACGTCTCGCTTTACGCCGATCCGGGCGAGGTCGTCGCCGTGGTCGGCGATTATCAATCCGGCAAATCGGCCTTGTTGCAGGTTCTCGCCGGTCTGCAGCCCGCCAGTGCCGGGCATGCCCGCCTGGACGGCATCGAAGCCGCGCAGTTCGATCCGTTGCAACTGCGCCAATCCGTCGCCTACGTGCCGGAAACGCCGGAATTCCTGCCGCTGTCGATCGAGGACAACCTGCGCCTGATGAACCCGGTCGCCTCCGACGTCGACATCCAGGATGCCTGTACCCTGGCCGGTGTGATGGAGGATATCCGGGTCATGGAAACCGGGATCGGCGCCAACCGTAGGTTCGGGCTGGCCGTCGACATGACGCCGTTCACCCGTGATCCGCACCCGGGGTTCCTGAAACGCCTGGCCCTGGCCCGGGGGTATCTGCGGCAAAGCGGGCTGTTGCTGCTGGACGGACCGGAACGGCATCTGGATCCGGCGGGTGAACAGGCCTTGCTTGCGGCCATCGAACAATTGCGCGGCGAGACGACGGTGATCGTCGCCACCGACCGGCCGCAGATCATCCGCCTGGCCGACCGCGTGTTATGGCTCGATGGTGGGCGGACCCGGGGCGCAGGCCCCTCGGCCCAAGTCCTGCAACAGCTTTACGACGAGGGGCGGGTCGGCCAGACTTTGACCGAGCAATGAACCAGACCCCCGTCACCCCGCCCTATACGTCCGAGACCCAGGCGCCGGCAGAGCCGGGCGCCGCCCTGGCCAGTTTTGAGGACGGCACTGCCTCCGCCGCCGAGGTACGCCGCCGTCTGATGTCGCGCGGCGCCATCGCGGCGCTGGTCGTGGTCGTCGTCGCGGTCGGTTTATGGGCGGCCTTCGCACAGGTTCAGGAAACGGTCGAAGCCAGCGGCTCGGTCATTCCGGCGGGGCAGGTCCGCGCCGTCCAGCACCTGGAAGGCGGCGTCGTCCAGGAAGTCCTGGCCAAGGAAGGCCAGTTGGTCGAGCAGGGCGACGTTCTGCTGCGCCTCGACCCGGCCCAGATCAAGGCGAGGTACGAGCAGGCGCGGATCGAGGAAGCGGCGCTTCGGCTCAAGGCCGAACGCCTGCGCGCCATCGGCGAGGCGCGGGAACCCAATTTCGGTTTCGCCGACCCGCAATTCCAAAGCCTGGTGCAGGATCAATGGTCGATCTACAACGGCCATCTGCGGGCCCAGGAAAACCGCCGCATCATCCTGGAATCGCGCATTCAGCAACGGCGCACGGACCTGCAGCGCCTGGACGGCGACGAACAGACCCTGACCCGCCGGGCGCAAATTTTGGCCGAGGAACTGGCCATGCGCGAGGAACTGTTCCGCAAGGGGTTGAGCCCCAAGATCATGCTGTTGAACGTCCGGCGGCAGGTCGCCGACGTACGCGGCGATTTGGCGTCGTTGATATCCAAACGCGAGAAACTGAACGAAGCCGTCAGCGAGGCCCAGGCGCAGTTGGAAGACCTGGAGAGCGAGACCCGCGCGGAAGCTCTTGCCGAGTTGGGCTTGGTGACCGCCCGGCTGGCCCAGGCGGAAGAAGAAGTGAAGCAGTTGGCGGCCCGTGTCGCGGCCTTTGAAATCCGCGCGCCCGTGCGTGGCTTCGTCAAGGGCATCGGCGGTTATGCCAAGGACCGGATCGTCCCGGCCGGGGCGACGGTCATGGAGATCGTGCCCGTGGACGACGATCTGGTCGCGGAAATCCGCGTCGCCCCCCGCGATATCGGGCGCGTCGTGATCGGCCAGCCGGTCGCCGTTCAGGTAACGGGCGCGGGATCGGACCGCACGGGGCGCGTCGGCGGCGAATTGCGCGAAGTCTCGGCCGGGACCTTCACCGACGATGCGGGCAAGCCCTATTACCGGGCGACGGTGGTGCTGGATCAGGCCTTCACCGGCGACGATCCCTCGATCAACAAGATCCTGCCGGGGATGGAGGTTGATGTGCGCATCCGAACGGGGCGCCGGACCTTGCTGGATTACCTGCTGCGGCCCGCGACGGCGCCGAAACGGCTTATGTAGGGCGCAGGGGCGATCGGCGGCCTAACCCAATTCTTCTTCCACCTCATGGACGGCGGCCATCATTTCGGCGGCGCGTTCGATGATGCGTTGGGTTTCCGACCACAGGCCCAGACCCGAAATATCGGCGAGCGGCATCCACAGGGCATCCGCCGCATCGCCACCGGCCTTGGGCTCGCCGGACGTCCAACGGCAGACGACATCGATCAGGGTGTAGTGGAATTGCAGGCGTCCGTCGTCGTCCCTGGTCATGCTGTCGACCACGTCGATCAGGCCCAGGACTTCCGCCTCGACGCCGGTTTCCTCGGTCACTTCGCGAAGGGCGCCTTCGAAGACCGTTTCGCCGACCTTCTGCGCGCCGCCGGGCAGGGACAGGCCGCCCAGGCGGGGCGGCTTGCCGCGCCGGATCAGCAAAACCTGATCGTCCTTGATGACGACGGCGCCGATTCCGACGATAGGGCGTTCGGGATATTCGCGGCTCATGGGTTTCCTGGATGGGGACGGCTGGGCATTCAGAAATTAGACTCCCCTTGGCGGGTTGGTTCGGTACACTAGCCTCATCGGCGCGGCCCGGAAACGGGAAAGGGACGAACCCATGCGCCGAGGGTGAAGATCGCCGGGCGGTCTGCGGTATGCGGGCTTCCCGGACGGTGAGATCGAAAAAGGATCAGCCATGTCGGCAACGGGCGTTCTCGAACGCAAGATGTATCAGGACGGGGACCGCATTTTCCGTGAGGGGGATGAAGGCCTGTTTGCCTACCTGGTGCAGAGCGGCAGCGTCGAAATCTACCGCGAGGCGACGGAACAGGTCATATCGACCGTCGGCGCGGGCGGTATCTTCGGCGAAATGGCCCTGATCGACGGCAAGCCCCGGGCGGCCTCGGCGCGATCCGCGGGCGGGTGCACCGTGGTCGTCATCAACCGCGCCAATTTCCAACACCGCATGAAGAAGTCGGATCCTTTCGTCCAGGGCCTGCTTAAGATTCTGGCGGAAACCGTCCGGCGGGCGAGTTCTTGATCCCACGGACCATCACGTTGTCATCGACTGGGAGCAAGAATTGATGTTCGAAGGTTTTACCCTGGAGCGCCGTGAAATCGACGGCGTTGCGGTCAATTTCCGCATGGGTGGCGAGGGGCCGCCGGTCCTTATGCTGCACGGCTATCCGCAGACCCATGCCATGTGGCACAAGATCGCGCCGATGATGGCGGAACATTACACCCTGGTCATGCCCGACCTGCGTGGGTATGGCGACAGCGGCAAGCCGCCGACCGACGCCGATCACGCGCCCTATTCGAAACGCGCCATGGCGAGCGATCTGGCCGGATTGATGGCGGACCTGGGGTTCGATAAATACGCCGTGATCGGCCACGACCGGGGGGCGCGGGTCGCCCATCGCCTGACCGCCGATTATCAGGACCGGGTGGTCAAGCTGACGGTCCTCGATATCGCGCCCACCGAACACATGTACCGCATGACCGATATGGAATTCGCCACCGGGTATTATCACTGGTTCTTCTTGATCCAGCCGGCGGACGTGCCCGAGCGCATGATCGCCGCCGACCCGGAATTCTACATGACCAACAAGATGGGCCAGTGGAAGGGTAAGGATGCCCTGTTCGCCGACGAGGCCCTGGCCGAATACGTGCGCTGCTTTTCCATGCCCGAAACGATCCACGCCTCCTGCGAAGACTACCGGGCGTCGGCGGGGATCGATCTGGACCACGACCGGGCCGACATGGCGGCGGGGCGCAAGCTGACCTGCCCGGTGATGGCCCTTTGGGGGGGCAAGGGTCTGGTCGGGCGCAAGTTCGACGTGCTGGCGGCCTGGCGGGAGCGGGCCGAGGACGTCTCCGGCGAGGCCATCGATTGCGGCCATTTTCTTGCCGAAGAGTTGCCCGACGATACCTTTGCCCGCGTGCGGGCGTTCCTCGGCGACGGGCCCTGGTAGGGTCTGCCGCCGGTTTATGTCCTGGGGCAACGAAGGCCCGTAACATTTTGAAATAAGAGGCTTTCATCGGCATGAACGACACGTCGAAACAAGAAGACCCAGGCACGACGACCGGCGCCAAATCGGCGACCGCGAGCATCGGATTCTTTCCCCGCATGCGCGCCTATTTCTTCGCCGGCATCCTGGTCACGGCGCCGATCACCTTCACGCTGTACCTCGCCTGGCTGCTGATCCATTTCGTGGACAACACGATCCGTCCGTTGATCCCGGCCAAATACAACCCGGAAACTTATCTTCCCTTCGCCCTGCCGGGGCTGGGCCTGTTCGTGCTGATTGTCTCGTTGACCCTGATCGGCGCGTTGACCGCCGGGTTCATGGGGCGGTTCTTCATCAAGCTGTCGGAACGCATTCTCAACCGCATGCCGGTGATCCGCAGCGTCTACAACGCGACGAAGCAGATCCTGGAAACGGTCCTGGCGCAGCAGTCCAACGCCTTTCGTGAAGCCGTTCTGGTCGAATACCCCCGGCGCGGCCTATGGGCCATCGCCTTCATCACCGGCACGACCGAAGGCGAGGTCCAGAACGTGACGGAGGAGGAGTGCACCAATATCTTCCTGCCGACCACGCCGAACCCGACCTCGGGCTTTCTTCTGTTCGTGCCCAAGGCCGACTTGGTGCGCCTGGACATGAGCGTCGAGGAAGCCATCAAGATGGTGATTTCCGGCGGCATCGTCACGCCGCCCGACCGGCGGCCCGACGCGCTCAAAGGCCAGGCTCTGACCTCGGCCCGGGTCTACGAGGACGTGGACCAATTGCGCGAGGGCGAGAACACGCCCGTCGTTCTGGCCGCGAAACGGCCGGGCGAAATCCAGGACGAGATGCAGGAAACCCTGCCTGAGCACGAACGCGGGCGCAGCAAGAAGCCGAAGAACGGCGAGAAGTAGGCCTAGCCCGACCGCAAGGTCCGCGCCGCCGCATCCCGTTCGAACAGATAGAGCAATACGCGGAGCGCCTTGCCCCGTTCCGACGACAGGTCTTCGTCCCGGTTGAGAATCAAGGCCGCGTCGTCCCGCGCCATGGCCAATAATTCGGCGTCCTCGGCAAGATCGGCGATCTTGAACTGCGGCAGGCCGCTTTGCCGTGTGCCGAGCAATTCCCCGGCGCCGCGCAGGCGCAAATCTTCCTCGGCGATCTTGAAGCCGTCGTCGGTCTCGCGCAGGATTTTCAGGCGCGCGCGGGCGTTTTCCGACAGGGGCGGGGAATAGAGCAGCAGGCAGCTGCTCGCCTTGTCGCCGCGCCCGATCCGCCCGCGCAGCTGGTGCAACTGCGCCAGGCCGAAACGTTCCGCATGTTCGATAACCATCACCGTCGCCTCGGGCACATCGACGCCGACCTCGATCACCGTCGTGGCGACCAGGATATCGACGGAACCCTTGGCGAAATCTTCCATCACCGCGTCCTTTTCGGCCGCTTTCAGCCGACCATGGACCAGGCCCACGCGATCACCGAAGACCTGTTTCAGATGGGCGTAGCGGTCCTCGGCGGCGGAAAGGTCGAGCTTTTCCGATTCCTCGACCAGCGGGCAGACCCAATACGCCTTCGCGCCCGATGCAAGGGCCCGTTGCAAGGCGCCGACGATTTCATGCAGGCGATCCGACGGGATCGTCACCGTCTTGATCGGCGTGCGTCCCGGCGGTTTCTCGGTCAGGCGCGAGGTTTCCATGTCGCCGTAGGCCGTCAGCATCAGGGTGCGGGGGATCGGCGTCGCCGTCATCACCAACACGTCGCATTTCCGCCCCTTGGCCGAAATCGCCAGGCGCTGGTGGACGCCGAAGCGGTGCTGTTCGTCGACCACGGCGAGGGCCAGGTCCTTGAATTCGACATCGTCGGTGAACAGGGCATGAGTGCCGACGGCAAGGTCCAGCGTGCCGTCCGCCAATTGCGCCAGAATGGCCTCGCGGGCCTTGCCCTTGTCGCGGCCGGTCAGCAGCGCGATGGTCATGCCCGCGGCCTCGGCCAACGGTTGCAGGGTCGCGAAATGCTGGCGGGCGAGGATTTCCGTCGGCGCCATCATCACCGCCTGGGCTCCGGCCTCGACCGCGCGGGCCATGGCCAGCAAGGCGACCAGCGTCTTGCCCGCGCCGACGTCGCCCTGCAACAGGCGCAGCATGCGCTCAGACGCCGCCATGTCGCCGGTGATCTCAGCCACGGCCATGCGCTGCGATCCGGTCAGGGAGAAGGGCAGGGACGATGTGATCTTGTCCATGATCGCCCCGTCGCCGGTCGTTGCGCGGCCCGCCAGCTTGCGCATGTCGCGGCGGACCAGGGCAATGGCCAGCTGATTGGCGAGCAGTTCATCGTAGGCCGCGCGGCGGTGGGCAGGCGAGTCGGGGGAGAGGTCGGAGAGGCTTTCCGGCTTATGAAGCGCCGTCAGCGCCGGTTTCCACGCGGGCCAGCCGTCGCGGGCGAGTACGGCCGGGTCGAGCCATTCCGGCAGGTCCGGCGTCAGGTCGAGGGTCGCCAACGCGGCCTTGCCCAATGTCTTCGGCGACAGCCCGGCGGTCATGGGATAGACGGGCTCGGCCCGCATGATCTCTTCTTTTTCCGCGACCGCCACCATGTGATCCGGATGGGTCATCTGCAGATTGTCGCCGTAGCGTTCGATCAGGCCGGATATCACCCGCGTTTCGCCCTCGGGCAGCATCTTCGCCAGGTAATCGTCGCGGGCGTGGAAGAACACCAGCGACATCGAGCCAGTATCGTCCGTGACCTCGATCTTGTAGGGCTGGCGGCGCGAGCGGGGCTTCGCATGGGCGCCGACGGTGACGGTCAGCGTCGCGACACGTCCGGCCTCGGCCTCGGCGATCTTGGGCGCATAGCGCCGGTCCACGATTCCCGTCGGCAGGTGAAACAGCAGGTCCAGCAGCCGGTCGCCGCCCAGCAGTTTTTCCATCATCGCGCCGACCCTGGGCCCGACGCCGGGCAGGGTGGTCAACGGTTTGAACAGCGGGAACAGAATTTCCGGGCGCATGGGGGAAAAGAAGCCCTATCGGCGGCTGACAAGCAAGGACGAAGGGACTATATCCTACGTCCCCCATAACGGCCTATCGATAGGCGCCGATCCTTCCGAACGGAGTGTTCCCATGGACCCCCGCCGCAAACGCATCCTGTTCCGTGCCCAGCATTGCGGCATGAAGGAAAATGACATCATTCTGGGCCGCTTCGCGGAAGCCCATATGGCGGACCTGTCGGATGCCGATCTGGACGCTTTCGAGGCCCTGTTGGATGAGCCCGACAACGACGTCTACAACTGGGTTTCCGGGCGTGAACCCGCGCCGGCGCCCTTCGACACGGACCTGATGCGCCGAATTCTCGCGCAGAACGACTGAAGCCCCGCAAGCACATCACGACCGACGATATGGACAAACACTGGTATTCACCCGGCCTGCGTAGGGTCTTCGGCGTGCCCGGCGGCGCGGAGGCGCTGGTCTTGGCCGACGCCGCGCGGGCGGGGCAGGCTGTCCTGTTCGTCGCCCGCGACGACGTGCATATGGATCAGGCGGCCGAGGCGCTGGCCTTCATGGCGCCGGATCTGCGGGTTCTAAGCTTTCCGGCCTGGGATTGTCTGCCCTACGACCGGGTCTCGCCGAAGACGGATATCGTCGCCCGCCGGGTCGGCACACTGACGGATTTGCGCCATGCGGCGGCGGAGGGCGGGGAGACGCCGCCGGTGGTCCTGACCACCGTCTCTGCGGTGCTCCAACGCGTGCCGCCGCGCGCCTATTTCGACGACGCGGGGCTGAGCCTGAAGGTCGGTGACCGGACCAGCACGGACAAGGTGCTGGAATGCTTGGCCCATGCGTCCTACCAGCGGGTCGAAACGGTGTATGAGCCCGGTGAATACGCCCTTCGCGGCGGTATCCTGGATATCTTCCCGGCGGGGGCCGAGGCCCCGGTCCGCCTGGATTTCTTCGGCGACGAGCTGGAACAGGTGCGGACCTTCGACCCGACCACGCAGCGGTCGGAGGCCAGGCTGGACGGGTTCGCCATTCGCCGCGCCCTTGAAGCCCCTTTGGATGATGACGCCGTCTCCCGTTTCCGATCCGGGTATCGTGTGGCTTTCAGCACGGGCGGCGACGACGATCCGCTGTATGAAAGCATTTCCGCCGGGCGCGCCCATCCGGGGATGGAGCACTGGCTGCCGCTGTTTCATGACGGGATGGAAACTTTGTTCGATTTCCTGCCCGACGACGTGATCGTCGCGCTGGACCCGCAGGCCGGGGAGGCGGCGGAAGACCGCCTGTCGATGATCGCCGACTATTACGGTGCCCGCGCCGAGATGGCCGAAAAGCCCGCCGGGGCCATGGCCGGCGTGCCGTACCGGCCCTTGCCGCCGACCCAGCTGTATCTCAGCGATGGGGAATGGCGGGATGTGCTGGGCCGCGCGGGCCTGCGCGAATTTTCGACCTTCGATGCGGCGGGCGACTGGCCGGACGCCATCGATTTGGGCGGCCGCCCGGGCCGTGAATTCGGCGACGTGCGGGCGCGGCCCGACGACGACGTGTTCGAAGCGGCGGCGGATCACATCAAAATCCTGGGTGCCGGCGGCCAGAAGGTCGTGATCGACGCCTACTCGGAAGGATCGCGTACGCGCCTGATGACGGTCCTGGCCGAACGCGGCGTCAACCTGCGCGCCGCGCCGGATTGGCAGGACGTGCTGACGGGCGAGGGACCGGCGGCGGTGGTTCTGGGGCTGCCGCGCGGTTTCGTCTTGCCGGGCCGGGTCGCGGTCCTGACGGAACAGGACATCCTGGGCGAGCGCGTGGTGCGCCGCCACCGGGTCAAGGTGCGCCCGGAAAACCTGATCGCCAGCGTCTCGGACCTCAACGAAGGCGACTTGGTCGTCCATGCGGAACACGGGATCGGGCGGTTCGAGGGACTGGAAACCCTCGATGTCGGTGGCGCGGCCCATGATTGCCTGATGCTGGTCTATGCCGGGGACGACAAGCTGTTCATTCCGGTCGAAAACATCGAGATCGTCACCCGATACGGCGCCGAAGGCGGGCCGGGCAATCTGGATCGCCTGGGTGGCGCCGCCTGGCAGGCCCGCAAGGCGCGCATGAAGCAGCGCATCCGCGACATGGCCGAGGCCTTGATGCAGGTCGCCGCCCAGCGTCTGTTGAAGGACGCGCCGCGCCTGGAAGGCCACCCGGGGGCCTATGACGAGTTCTGCGCCCGTTTCCCCTATGACGAGACGGAAGACCAGCTCCGCGCGATCTCCGACATTCTGGAAGATCTGGTGCAGGGCCGCCCGACGGACCGGCTCGTCTGCGGCGACGTCGGCTTCGGCAAGACCGAGGTCGCGCTGCGCGCCGCCTTCACCGCCGCCCTGGCGGGGAAGCAGGTCGCCGTCGTCGTGCCGACGACCCTGTTGGCGCGCCAGCACTACAAGACCTTCGTCGAACGGTTCCAGGGCTTTCCGGTCAAGATCGCGCAACTGTCGCGCCTGGTGACCGCCAAGGAGATCGCCCAGGCCAAGGAGGGCATGGCCAAGGGCGACATCGACATCGTCGTCGGCACCCATGCTCTGCTGGCCAAGGACGTGCGGTTCCGCGATCTGGGGCTGCTGATCATCGACGAGGAACAGCATTTCGGTGTCGCCCATAAGGAGCGCCTCAAAAGCCTGAAGACCAACGTCCATGTCCTGGTGCTGACCGCGACGCCGATCCCGCGCACCTTGCAGATGGCGTTGACGGGCCTGCGCGAAATGAGCCTGATCGCCACGCCGCCGGTCGACCGACTGGCCGTGCGGACCTTCGTCCTGCCTTTCGATCCGGTGATCCTGCGCGAGGCCATGGTCCGCGAACTGCACCGGGGCGGGCAGATTTATTACGTCTGCCCGCGCGTTTCCGATCTGGACGGCGTCGCCAATCAAGTGACGGACCTGGTCCCCGACGCGCGGATCGCCGTGGCTCACGGCCAGATGAAGCCGAAAGACCTGGAAGACGTGTTCCAGGCTTTTGCCGACGGGGCCTATGACGTGCTGGTCTCGACCAACATCATCGAATCCGGCCTCGACCTGCCGCGCGTCAACACCATCCTGATCCACCGCGCCGACCGTTTCGGCCTGTCGCAGTTGTATCAGCTGCGTGGCCGCGTCGGGCGGTCGAAAACGCGGGCCTACGCCTATCTGACGCTGCCCGCCAAGGGCAAGATCACGGCGACGGCGGAAAAGCGGCTGGAGGTCATGCAGACCCTGGACACCCTGGGGGCCGGCTTCACGCTCGCCAGTCACGACATGGATATCCGGGGTGCAGGCAACTTGTTGGGCGAGGAACAGTCCGGCCATATCCGCGAGGTCGGGGTGGAACTGTATCAGCGCATGCTGGAAGAAGCCGTGGCCGAGGCCAAGAGCGGCGGCGGCCAGGATGTGGCCGACGAGGACTGGAGCCCGCAGATCGCGCTGGGCACCGAAGTTCTGATCCCCGAACATTACGTCGCCGATCTGAGCCTGCGGCTGGAGCTTTACCGGCGTATCTCACGCCTAGCCGGGGACGACGAGATGGAAGACCTGGAGGTCGAACTGATCGACCGCTTCGGGCCGATTCCGGAAGGCGTGCGCAACCTGTTGGACGTTGTGCGCCTGAAGGGTTCCTGCCGCCGGGCCGGGGTCGCCAAGATCGACGCCGGGCCGCGCGGCGCCACGGTGCAATTCCGTGGCGACGACTTCGCCGATCCGGCCGGTCTGGTCGCCTGGATCACCCAGCAGAAGGGCAAGGCCAAACTTCGTCCGGATCATAAGCTTATTTATACAAGTGATTGGCCTGACAAGGAAAGTCGGACCAAGGGTGTGCGCTATCTGGTCAGCCAGCTGGCCGCCATCGCGGGCAAGGCGGCGGCTTGACCGGGCGTTGAAACCGCAGCCCCGGCGGGGGCTACTAGTAGAAAATCAGTGGACGACGCGCTCGCCGGCCTGGGGGGCGACGACCGGTTCGCCGACGGCGAGGTCGAGACCCCATTCGGCCTTCTGCACCGTCGTCGCGATCATGTGGCAGAACCCGTGCAGGAGTTTCTTGTCCAGGGTCACCGTCACGTTCATGCCGTCGGCGGTCTGGAAGCTGAGGACCAGTTTCTTGCCGTCCCAGGGTTTGACCTTGGCGCCGGTCACGGTCATCGGGCCCGAGTTGGCGGTCAGGTCGACCGTGTCCTCGTCATGTTTCTTCGAGAAATCGGAATCCTGCACCGCCGCCTGATGCTCCATGCCGAGAACCGCGTCGCGGACTTTCGGCGAAACGGGGGCCGGCGCAGCGGCAGGCGGGGCCTCGCCGCCGCCCGGGGGCGCCGAGGGCGTTCCATCCGCTTCCCCCGGCTTGCCTTGGCGCAGGCCGGTGAGATCCGCCGTTTCGGCGAGCTGTCCGCCCAGCGCGGGCCAAAGGACCCCGATGAAGCGCCGGGTCAGCCACAGGCGGTATTCGGTCTTCTCGCTGGTCGCGATGCGCAGCAGCATGCGGTCCTCGGTGGGCAGGTACTTGACCGTCATTTGATGGAGGCGGGTGTTGCTCACGGGGGGCTTGGTCCGGGGCCGGTCTGGGTCAGGCGGCCGAGGCCGCGGCGTCGAGCATGCGGGCCAGGATCTGCGGCTCCTGCGCGCCGGAAATCACCATCGGTCCGTCGAACACGAAGGACGGCACGCCGTTGACGCCCAGGCGGTGGGCGCGGGCGTTGTCCTGGGTCACGGATTCCAAATCTTCGTCGCTCAGGAGGTAGCGCTCCAGGTCGTGGCGGTCGAGGCCGTGTTCGACCCCGATGTCCAGCAGGATCGGCATTTCGCCGATATCCAGGCCGTGCACGAAATAGCCGACGAACAATGCCTCGACGATCTGATCGGCGACGCCCGCGCGGTCGGCGAACTTCACCAGGCGATGGGAATCGACGGAATTGGGCGTTTTCTGGATACGGTCGAAGGCGAAATCGATTTCGACCGATTGCCCGGCCTCGCCGATCGCGCCGTAAATGCGCCGCACGCGGGTTTCCGACCCGAACTTCTTGACCAGATAGGCCGTGCGGTCGACCCCGTCGGGCGGCAGTTCCGGGTTCAGCAGGAAGGGCCGCCAGTGGGTTGTGACCTGAAGATTGGGGCGCATGGCCATGGCCTGGTCCAACCGGCGTTTGCCGATGTAGCACCAGGGACAGACCGTGTCGTAGATGATTTCGATATCCACCTGCTGGGCCCTTTTGCCGGCGTCCTTCGGATGTTCGGGCGTGTGACGCTTGGCCGCGTTGTCATTGCGGTCGGCGCCGTTTCCGCCCGGTCGCAGATACATCTGCCCTAAAAACTCCATGCAAAAGTATAAGGGGGCGGCACTTTCGTGCACACCCCCTTGATACCTGTCAGGCGCGAATTCCGAATGACTCTCGATCGGTACGGATCGCTTCCTTTCATGTCGCCGCGCCGGTTCGGGCGGCGGCCCCGGCGCCTAGTGGGCGACGCGGGGACGGTGTTGGTACAGCGCCCGGTTGAAGGCCGCCCATTCCGGCGGGGAAAACTGGGCCTTGTCGTTGTTGGTCGGCTGTTTGCGCGGCCCGAAGATGTAGCCGCGGAACAAAACGATGTGCGAAAGCATTTTTCACTCTCCTTTCACAGCAGTGAATCGCTTGATCTGAATATACGCACACTGTGCGCAAAAATCCAGAAAAATGCGCACCGAGTGCGTTTTTTGGAATGTGAAAGCGAAAGGTATACGGGCGCCATCCGGCGGTGACCCAGGGAACACAGGGGCCACCGCCGGTCGAGGCGATCTGAAAAAATATTTGTATAGACGTCCGATCCGATGGGGTTTCCGGCCGAATTGACGGAAAGGATCAGCGCCGCGCGTCGGGTACCCGCAGAATCACCAGGAACCCGACGGCGAAGAACACCAGAATCGCCGTCATGCCGAGGCGCTGGCTGTCTGCCATGGCCGTCGCCCAGGCGACCGCGGCGGGACCGATGAAAGCCGTCGCCTTACCCGCCAGAGCCATGAAGCCGAACATTTCGGTGCGGATTTCGTCGGGCGCCAGGTGCGCCATCAGCGACCGTCCCGCCGCCTGACCCGGGCCGATGAACAGGCCCAGGAACATGGCGAGCACCCAGAACAGCGCCTTGTCGTCTATCAGGATGATCCCAAGCTCGAAGGAGAACAGCCCGACCAGCGAGATCAGGATGGTTCTCTTTGGCCCGATCCAATCGTCGACCCAGGCCATGAGGAAGGCGCCCAGGCCGGCCGTCAGGTTCATCCCGATGCCCAGTTGGATGATCTCCGCCTGATCCATCTTGAACGTGCCGGCCGCGTAGATGCCGCCGAAGATGAATAGGGTGCCCAGCCCGTCGATATAGATCATGTAGCCGATCAGGAAGGTAATGATGCCCTTGTATTCGCGGGCCCGGCGCAGGGTCGCGACAAGGGTGCGCAGGCCGTCGCGCACGGCCTGAACCGCGCCGATCCCGGTCGCCGGGGTGTCCGGCGTGAACAGGAACAAGGGCAGGGCGAACAGGGCCAGCCAGACCGCGACAAAGGGCCCGGTGATCCGTACGTGCTCCGCCGCGTCCTTGTCGAGCCCCAGCCACGGCACCTCCGGCTGCACGAAGCCGATCAGGATCAGGACCAGGCAGACGATGCCGCCCGCATAGCCGAAGCCCCAGGCCCAGCCGGAAACCCGGCCGATGCGGTCGCGCCCGGCGACGTCGGGCAGCATGGCGTTGTAGAACACGACCGCCGTTTCGAAGGTGAAATTGGCGATGGCGATGAAGGTCAGGGCCCAGACCACGGCGCCGGGGTCCGGCTCCACGTACCACAGCATGGCCGTGGCGAAGACGAGACCCGAGGTGAACACGAAGATCCAGGGTTTGCGCCGTCCCGTCCGGTCGGCGATGGCGCCCAGGATCGGCGCCGAAACGGCGACGCAAAGGGAAGAGGCGGAAATCGCGTAACCCCACATCTCGGTTCCGGCGATGGGGTTTTCGGCCACGGCCTTGGTGAAATAGGTCGAGAACACGAAGGTGCTGATGACCGCCGCATAGGCCGAATTGGCCCAGTCGTACATGGCCCAGGCCAGCGTGCCGAGGAACGATGCGGGCCGTCCGGCCGGTGAATATTCAGGCTGTGCGGTCACCGGCCTCTCCCTTCCGATGCGTCGAATGTCCCTAGGTTCTATCCCGGCGGCGGGGTCGGTGAACAGGGGCTTCATAGGCCGGGACGTGCGTCCGTCGCCGCGCTATAAGCGATGGATCGGCCGACAGTCGGAGGAGGACCCATGCCGAAGATCGATCCGCCCGCATGGCGCGAGGGCGAAGGGGGCGGCAACGCTGTGTTCGGCGCCGGAAACGGGCCCTATGCCGATGTACCGCTCGGCGATGCGGCGGGATTGACGCAGTTCGGCGTTCGCCTGGAACGCCTCGCCCCGGGGTCGCGGTCGTCCTACCGCCACCGGCACGAGACGGAAGATGAATTCGTCTATCTGCTGTCGGGTGAACTGCTTCTGATCGAAGACGAGGAAACCTTGTTGCGCGCGGGCGATGCCGCGGCATGGTCCGCCGGGGCGCCGGTCGCTCATTGTCTGGAGAACCGTTCCTCTTCGGACGCGACCGTGCTTGTCGTCGGCGCGCGGCGGCCGTCGGATAGGGTTCACTACCCGGACCATGACATCGTCATGCACCGGGACGGGACGGATTGCCGCTTCACACGGCCCGACGGCTCGCCCGTTTCGTCCGGGTCCTGATCGGTCGGGCGTTCGCACCAAATATTACCCGCGAGACCGTCATTTGGCCGAGATTTTCCGTTGCCGGGGCAGGCCCCGCCGGGCCAAGATCGCGCCCGGGGGGATTAACGCGGAATTATTCGACAAGAACAATCCGCAAAGGGAGGAGACTGTCCATGGGCCGCAAAGTCCTATTCATCACCACGGATCAACAACGCTTCGACGCCTTGGGCTGCAACGGCGGCAAGATCGCCAAGACGCCCGTGATCGACGGAGTTGCGGCGAAGGGAATCAATTACCAGCGCGCCCATAACCAGAACGTCGTCTGCATGCCCGCGCGCTCGACCATGCTGACCGGCCAGCATGTGCGCAGCCACGGCGTGATCACCAACGGCATCCCGCTGCCCGAGGACGGGCCCGACGTGGCCCGCCGTCTGCGCGAAGAAGGCGGCTACCGCACGGCGCTGATCGGCAAGGCGCACTTCGAGCCGTCGTCGGCTCCCGGCGGGCCCTATTACGAGAACTATGCGGCGGGGAAGGGGCTTTACGGTCCGCACCGGGGCTTCGATTACATGGAGCTTTGCGCCCATACGGGCCGCGCCGGGCGCAGCCTTTATCACTATCCGCGCTGGCTGCAGGAGCATCATCCGGAGGAAGTCGACTGTTTCCAGGAATACGTCACGCCGGAAAAGCAGGTCAGCGGCCTGGGCGGCGGGGATACGGGCGCGCCCCAGGTGTGGCACAACCACATCAAGCGCGAACATTATCATACGGACTGGACCGCCGACCGGGCCATCGACTGGTTGTCCGGTCTGGACGAAGATGAAGACTGGTTCGTCTGGCTGAGCTTCCCCGACCCGCACCATCCCTGGGAGCCGCCCTCATCCGAACAGCATCGCGTCAATTGGCGGGATCTGGACCTGCCCGCGGCTTATCCGGGATCGGTCGACGAAACGATCAAGGTACTGGAACAGAAACCGCGCCATTGGCTTGAATGGTTCCTGGGCAAGAAGCGCTACAACTACGAAACGCCGCCGTCGTTCGTTCCGGCGGAGATGACCGAGGACAACATCCGCGAGGTCAACGCCATGTGCCACATCTCGAACGAACTGATCGACGAAGCCATCGGCCGCGTGCTCGGCTATATCGACGGGCGCGGATGGGGCGAGGACACGGACATCCTTTACACCACCGACCACGGCGAATTCCAAGGCGATTACGGCCTGCTGTTCAAGGGGCCCTATCATGTGGATTCCCTGATGCGGGTGCCGATGATCTGGCGGCCGGCGCCGTCCGCCGGTGTGAGCCCCGCGAAGGTGGAACAGCCGGTCGGCCATGTCGATCTGGCGCGCACGATCTGCCACATTGCCGGGGTCGAAGCCGACGACCGCATGCAGGGCGCCGTCTTGCCGACGTCCGAGGACGGCAGCCGCGAACGCGTACTGACCGAATGGGACGGCACCTATAACGACGCGGAAATCCGCCAGCGCACGATCTACCGTGACGGCTACGTCTGCACGGTCTGCGAGAAGACCAACGTCCACGACGGGACCGAGGGCGAGCTGTATGTGCTCGCCGACGATCCGCGTCAGTTCGTCAATCGGTGGAACGATCCGGCCTTGGCATCGCTCAAGAGCGACCTGATCGCCGATCTTTACGACAACCTGCCGGAAGCGCGGGAGCCGTTGGAACAGGTCGCCTTCGTCTGATCGCGACGCCCCGAGGCGGCCGGGTGTTACTCGGCCGCCAGGGGATATCCGTAGACGGCGGCGGCGCGGGACGCGTCAACCAGACCGTTGAGGATGTCGTCTTCGACCCGTTCGCGGGACCGTTCCAGCGGGTCGCCGAAACCGCCGCCGCCGGGGATGTAGCATTCCAATACGTCCTGGGGCTTGGCTTCGAATTGAACGCCGACGTCGACGTCTTCGCCGTTCAGGGTTGCCCGGCCGGTCAGGCTGTCGCCGCCGCCGAGCAGACCGGGAACGCCTTTGTTGAGGCGCCCGCCGCGCAGTGTCATCAGGATCGCGCCGTCGGGGCCCTGATCGCCGTCCAGGATTCTCAGCCCGAAGATCTGACCGAAGCCGCCGCGATAGGTGCCGGGGCCTTCCGAGTTCGGCCAAAGCTCGCGGCGCAGAACCACGGCGGGGACTTCACGTTCCAGGATTTCCGTCGGGGTATTGCCGACATTGGTCGGGAAGGCGAGGCAGGATACCCCGTCCATGCCCGGCCGGCCGCCGAGCCCGCCGTTGGAAAAGTTTAGCGGCGCGAACGGCTTGCCGTCTTTCCAGCGGCCCGACATGTACTGTCCCCAAAGCGGCGTGCCGCCGCCGCCGGCGATCGCCCGGTCGGGCATGGCCGGGGCCAGGGCGCGCATGATGATTTCCGGGATGAAGGTGCCGATGTTGGTGCGTGCGTTGACCGGCGCCGGGAACCGGGCATCCAGGATCGTGTCCGGCTTGGTCTTGGTCTTCAGATGCTCGAGCGTCCCTTCGTTGAGCGAGACCGGCAGGTCCAGCATGCAGCTGAGGGTGAAGACCGTATAGGCATGGGTATAGGTTCGCGTGCAGTTGATGGCGCGGGCGACCACGGGACTGGAGGCCGAATAGTCGATTTCGATTTCTTCGTCGCGGACATGAACCGCGACGGCGAGCACGACCGGATCGTCGCCGATCATCATCACCGGGGCGGAGGCCTCGTAAATGCCGTTCGGCACGGCGGCGATGGCGTCGCGGGTGACCTTGTCGGTCCGCACGATCATCTCGTCGCCCAGGGCCTGAACGTCGGCCCATTCCTTTTCTCCGCACAACTCGCCCAGACGCTGGACGCCGACGTAGTTGGCCGCGCATTGCGCCGCAAGGTCGCCCAGGACCAGATCGGCCGAGCGCACGTTGGAATGGATGAAGGCCATGGCCTCCCGGTTGGGTTCGCCCGCGCGGTGGTATTTGACCACGGGAATGCGCAGGCCCTCTTCGTAATTGTCGCGGCATTCGTCGGTGCCCCGGCGTCCGCCGATATCGGTCTGATGGGCGCAGCTCATGACGAAGCCGATCAGACGGCCGCCGTGAAAGGCCGGCGTCGCGACCGTGATGTCGTTGTGATGGCCCGAGGCGTGCCAGGGGTCGTTGCCGATCAGCACGTCGCCGTCTTCCAGGTCTTCCGGCGGGATGACCGTCAGCATGTGGCGCAGCATGTTGCCGAGCGGCCCGCACAGCCCCGGCGTCGAATCCCGTGACTGAACCAACAGACGCGCGTCGGCGTCGAACAGCGAACAGGCGTAATCGTTGAGGTCGCGCACACAGGTCGAGAACGACGTGCGGACCAGCGTGGCGGCCATCTCTTCGACGATGGATTCCAGCCGTTTCCAGCAGATTTCAAGAGTGATGGGATCGATGGCAGGGGTATTGGGCATGGTCGCGTTCACCTATTGCTCTTAATCCGCGATGGCCCGACTTTTGATCGCCCCGGAAGGGAGCGAAACTCAAAAAAGCTGTGATTTTTTAGCGTTTTCGAGGTTTCGGACCGCGAATTAACTTGTACATGCCCACGACATGTATACGATTGAGTTCGTGGGCTGTAAACACGGTTTCTCAACTTGGTTGGGGGCCGAGCGTTTCCGTTGACGCATTCATAGTGCGGACGGCAAGCGCGTACCGACACGAGGTCCACTTATGAAAAAACACGTCAAATTCCTGGCGGCTGCCGCGGCGGTCGCCGTCAGCATCGCGGCGCCTGGAGCCCAGGCCGGAAAGAGCAACGACACGCTCACCTGGGCCAGCGACCGCGAAGTCAACGTCATCGACAACTACTATCACAACGTCCGCGAGACGGCGATCATGCAGCGCATGATCTGGGACTACCTGCTGTTCCGGGACCTTGAGAGCAACGATTACAAACCGCTGTTGGCGACGTCCTACAAATGGGACGGCAATACCTCGCTGATCTTCGAATTGCGCGAAGGCGTGACCTTCCACGACGGCTCGACCTTCGATGCCGACGACGTGGTCTATACCTTCAATCACGTGTCCAATCCGGACAACGCGGTCGACACCCAAAGCAACGTGAACTGGATCAAGAACGCCGAGAAGCTGGGCGACTACAAGGTCCGCCTGAATTTCAAGCATGCCTTCCCGGCGGCTCTTGAATACATCTCCAACAACCTGGCGATCGTGCCGGAAGGTCTCTACGACACTGCGCCGACCAAACCCGACGGCAAGAAGGATTGGGGGAAGGCCAAGCCGATCGGCACCGGGCCGTACATGCTGGCCGAATCCGTGCCCGGCGACCGCGTCGTCTTGAAGGTCAACAAGAACTACTTCAAGGACAGCCCCAAGGGCATGCCGACCATCGGCACCATCACCTTCCGCACCATTCCGTCGGCGGAAACGCAGTTGGCGGAAATCCTGTCGGGCGGGATCGACATCGTCTGGAACGTGCCGAAGGATTCGGCCGAGAAACTGGCCATGATGCCGAACGTTCAGGTCGTCAACGCGCCTTTGATGCGCATCAGCTACCTGCAGTTCGACGCTACGGGGGCTTCGGGCAACAAGGCCATGGCCGACGTCCGAGTCCGCCGGGCGATTTCCCACGCGGTCGACCGCGCGGCCATCGCCAAGAACCTGGTCGGCGGCGGATCGATCGTGCTCAAGGCCGCCTGCCTGCCCAGCCAGTTCGGCTGTGCCCAGGACGTGCCGCAGTACGACTACGACCCGGCGAAGGCGAAGAAGCTTCTGGCCGAAGCGGGTTACGGCGACGGCCTGACCCTCGATATCTACGGCTATCGGCAGCGTGAATACACGGAAGCCGTGATCGGCTATCTCGACAAGGTCGGTATCAAGGCCAACCTGAAATGGCTGCAGTACAAGGCCCTTCGTTCCCTGGTCTGGGAAGGCAAAACCCCGATCAACCACATGACCTGGGGCTCGCATTCGATCCTCGACGTGTCGGCCTCGACCAGCCACTTCTTCACCGGCGGCCGGGACGACATGGCCAAGGACGAAGAAGTCATCGCCTGGATCAAACAGGCCGACGGTTCCGTCGATGCCGAGGAGCGCAAGGCGCTCTACAAAAAGGCGTTGGCGAAGATCGCCGACCAGGCCTATTGGCTGCCGATGTTCACCTATACCTCCAACTACGTGTTCTCGAAGGATCTCGATTTCACGCCGACACCCGACGGCTTCCCGCCGTTGTTTGCCGCCAGTTGGAAGTAGAGTAGCCTGCGTTTGTCGCGTGGCGGCGGGCGGCCGGTTTGAGCCGCGCCGTTCCCGCCGCCACCGCAGGCTCTCATCATCGGAATAGTCACCGCTTATGATTTTTTACGCCCTGAAAAGGCTCGCCATGGCGCTGCTCGTGACCATTACGGTCTCGGTCCTGGCGTTCGGCCTGTTGCGCCTGTCCGGTGATCCGGCGATCGCGCTGGCCGGCGAAGGCGCATCGCCGCAAGACATTGAATTCGTCCGTGAGTACTACGGTCTCGACCGCCCCCTGGTGGTTCAGTTCCTCGACTGGGCCGGAAAGGCGGCAATCGGCGATCTCGGCTGGTCGACCTATATGAAGACCAGCGTGTCCGAGATCATCTCGGATCGCCTGCCGGTGACCATGACGCTCGGCGGATGCGCCTTGGCCTTCGCCCTGATCCTGGGTATTCCGCTTGGCGTCACCGCGGCGATCCGGCCCAATTCGATGATCGACCGTCTGTCCCTGCTGATCGCCGTGGTCGGACAGGCGATGCCCAGTTTCTGGTTCGCGCTGACGCTGATCATCTATCTCGGCGTATACGGCGGCATCCTGCCGATCACCGGCACGGATTCCTGGAAGAATTTCGTCATGCCCTCCGTCGTGTTGGGCTATTTCGCGATGCCCGGCATCATGCGCCTGACGCGGGCCGGGATGTCTCAGGTGCTGTCGTCTGACTACATCCGCACGGCCAAGGCCAAGGGCATCCGGCCTTTCTCCGTCGTCTTCAAGCACGCGCTGCGCAACGCGATCATTCCGGTGGTCTCGTTGGCTGCCGTGCAGTTCGGCTTCATGCTGGGCGGCTCCATCGTCATCGAGACCATCTTCGCCATCAACGGTCTGGGCTTTCTCGCCTGGCAATCGATCCAGCGTTCGGACTTCGCGATGATGCAGGCGATCGTCCTGGTGCTCGCGATCTTCTATGTCGTGCTGACCTTCCTGGCCGACATGCTGAACGCCTATCTCGATCCCCGGATCAGGGTGAGCTAGATGACGGATTCCGCGAAACCCGCCGCCGGCGTCGACGACGCCGCGGCCGCCATGGAGCCGTTGGAGCCGACACCGGGCGCCATTCTGCGCCGCCGCATGTGGGCGCACAAAGGGCTGGTCATCGGATCGGCGGTGCTGCTCGTGATCGTCGCGATGGCATTTCTGGCGCCGCTGCTGGCGCCGCACGATCCCTATCATCAGGACCTCGCCAACAAACTCGTCCCGCCGGTTTGGCAGGACAGCGAAAAGGCGACATGGGTGCATCCCCTGGGCACCGATATCTTCGGCCGCGATTATCTGTCGCGGTTGATCTACGGCGCGCAGATTTCCCTGCTGATCGGGTTTTCGGCGATGCTGATTTCGGGCGTCATCGGCACGGCACTGGGCGTCGCCGCCGGGTATTTCGGCGGCCGGGTCGACATGGTCGTCAACTTCATCATCACGACGCGCCTGGCCTTGCCGGTCGTCCTGGTGGCGCTGGCCGTGGTCTCGCTGGTCGGCAATTCGCTATCCGTGGTGATCTGGGTTCTGGGGCTGCTGATCTGGGACCGCTTCGCCGTCGTCATGCGAAGTTCCGTGCAACAGGTCCGCAGCCTGGAGTACGTCGACGCCGCGCGGGCGATCGGTTGTTCGACCCTGCGGATCGTGCTCAGCGAGATCATGCCGAACATCGTCAACAACCTGATCGTCGTCGCGACCCTTGAGATGGCCCATGCCATCCTGTTGGAGGCCGCGTTGTCGTTCCTTGGCCTCGGCGTGCAGCCGCCGACGCCCAGTTGGGGCCTGATGATCGCCGAAGGCAAGAGCATGATGTTCTTCTATCCCTGGCTGATCGGTATTCCGGGGATGGCGTTGTTCGCGTTGATCCTGGCGATCAATCTGATGGGCGACGGCGTGCGCGACGTGACCGCGCCGGAAGGCCGGAACTAAGCAAAGAAAATGCGGACATAGAAAGGGCGGCCCGGTTTCCCGGGCCGCCCTCCGTCGCCGTGGGCATGGGAGACGACGGTGTTCTTACTCGGCGGCCGCCTTGGCTTGGTAGCCGTAGACGCTGCCGGCGCGTTCCGCGCTGACCAGCCCGGCTTTCATGTCCTGTTCGATGGCGTCGCGGTCGCGGTCCTTGGGATCGCCCAGGCCGCCGCCGCCGGGGATGTGGCATTCGATGGAATCACCGGGGGCCAGCGTGCGGGCCATGCCGGCCTCGATCTGCGTGCCGTTGACCAGCAGGCGCGCCGTCGGCGTCGCCTTGCCGCCCAGCAATCCGGGGACCGGATTGGAGAAGCGCCCGCCGCGGAAGCCGATCAGCACCGAGCCGTCGGGGCCGCGTTCCTCGGTCAGGATATCCAGGATGAATTGCTGGCCGAAGCCGCCGCGGTATTTGCCCGCACCTTCGGAATTTTCCCAAAGGGCGCGTTGGCGGACCAACACGGGGGCGTCGCCCTCCAGCGTTTCGGCGGGTGTGTTGCCGACGTTGAAGGGAAAGGCCAGGCAGGACACGCCGTCCTGATGGGCGCGCGCGCCAAGGCCGCCGTTGGCGCTGTTCATCGGCGCGAACTCGGTGCCGTCCTGACGCTTGCCGAACATGTACTGCGCCCAAAGCGGCGTTGATCCGGCACCCGCGATGACCCGGTCGGGGACCGCCTGGGACAACGCCGTCATGATGATTTCCGGCAGGAAGTTGCCGGTGCTGGTCCGCCCGAACACGGGCGCCGGGAAGGGCGCGTTGAGGATGCTGCCTTCCGGTGCCTTGATGGTCAGCGGCGCCTGCGTTCCGTAGTTCATGGAGACGGGCAGGGCCAGCAGGCAGTTCAGGCCGAACAGGGTATAGGACGAGGTATAGGTCAGGGTGCAGTTGATCGCCTTCTTCACCTGCGGCGAGGAACCGTCGTAATCGACGACCATTTCGTCGTCGGTGACGTGGACGGCGACCTTCAAAAGAATGTCTTCCTCGCCGACGGTATCGACCGTCGCTTCGTGGCGGTAGACGCCGTTGGGGATCTTGCGGATTTCGTCGCGGGCCAGGCGTTCGCTGCGTTCCAGCATTTCGTCGGCGAGGGCCTGCAGGTCGCTCCAGCCCCGTTCCTTGCAGATCCCGGTCAGGCGCGCGATGCCGACGTGGTTGGCGGCGAACTGCGCGCGCAGGTCGCCGACCACGGTCCCGGCGGACCGCACGTTGGAGGTGATGAAGGCGAAGACGTCGTCGTTGGCTTCGCCACGTTTGAAGATCTTGGCGACTGGAATACGCAGGCCTTCTTCATAGTTGTCGCGGCTTTCCGTCGTCGCGCCGCGGCCACCGATGTCGACATGGTGGCAGCAGGTCACGACATAGCCGACCAGATTGCCGTCGTGGAACGCCGGCGACATGACCGAGATGTCGTTGTGATGGCCGCTGCCGTTCCACGGATCGTTGGCGATCAGCACGTCGCCGTCTTCCAAATCTTCCGGCGGAATTTGGCTGATCATGTAGCGCAGCATTGTATTCAGCGGCCCGCACAGGCCCGGCGTGGAATCCCGCGACTGCGCCAGTAGGCGGGCTTCGCGGTCGAAGATCGCGCAGGCATAGTCGTTGACGTCACGCACGACCGGAGAGAACGCCGTCCGCACCAGGGTCGCGGATAATTCGTCCACGGTGGAATCCAGGCGGCGCCAGAGAATTTCCAGGGTGATGGGGTCGATCTTGGCGTTCTTCATGGGATTTACTCCGCGGCCGGTTTGGCGAGCTTCATGACCAGGCTGCCGCCGTCGTCGACGGAGAACGTCCAGCCCTGACGGACGATGGTGGTGGATTCCCGTTCCTCGACGATGGCCGGTCCCGCAGCTTCGAAGCCGACCGGCATCTTGGCCCGGCGGTAGACGGGGTGGGGGACCATGGCGCCGGCGTCCGGGCAATAGGCGGAGCGTTCGCCGACCAGCGGGTCGGCACCGTCGCTGCCGGCGGCGGCGCTGTCGATCTGCAGCATGGCCGGGGCTTCGGCGGTCAGGCGCAGGTTGACGATTTCCAGCGTCAGGTCCGAATAGACCCGGCCGTAGAGCGCCTGATACACCTTGTCGAAGGCGGCCTGCACGGAGGCTTTGTCGAAGTCGAAGGTCTCGCCGGAGCCGAGGGGGACGTTGACCTCGAACCCCTGACCGACGTAGCGCATGTCCATGGAGTACTGATAGGTCACCTGGGCCGGGTCGACCGAGGCGGGCAGGCGGGCGAGCGTTTCCTCGGCCAGAACCTTGTAGGTCTCCTTCAACTCGTCCAGGTCGGCGGCTTCCAGTTGAATGCGGAAGGTGCGGACGGTGTCGTTGGCGATCGGGGCGACGATCATGCCGACGGCCGAGGCGACGCCCGCGTAGGGCGGGATCAGCACCTGGCCCAGGCCGATACGCCGCGCCAGATCGCAGGCATGGATCGGTCCGGCGCCGCCGAACCCGACCAGGGTGCAATCCTCGGGGCCTTCGCCGTGTTCGGTGATGTAGACCTTGGAGGCCGAGCCCATGTTTTCATCGGCGATGTCGTGGATGCCCCAGGCCGCTTCGATCACGGAGAGGTTCAGGGGATCGGCGATCTCTTTCTTGATCGCCGCTTCGGCGGCGGCCAGGTCCAACTTCATCTCGCCGCCCAGGAAGTAATCGGCGCTCAAGTAGCCGAGCACCAGGTTGGCGTCGGACACGGTCGGCTTCTCGCCGCCCAGGCCATAGCAGGCCGGTCCCGGCGAGGCCCCGGCGCTGCGCGGGCCGACGCGAAGGGTGCCGACCTCGCTGATCGAGGCGATGGAACCGCCGCCGGTGCCGATCTCGATCATGTCGACGACGGGCACGCGAACGGGGATGCCGCTGCCGCGTTTGAATCGGAACACGCGGGCGACTTCGTAATCGGATGTCTTGGCGACGCGGCCTTCCTTGAGCAGGCCCATCTTGGCCGTGGTGCCGCCCATGTCGAAGGACAGGATCTTGTCGAGCCCCGCCTGACGCGCGTAATGGGCGGCGCCGATGATCCCGGCGGCGGGACCGGATTCAATGACCTGGACCGGGAAGCGGCGCGCCGTTTCGGCGGAGCTGACCCCGCCGCTGGACAGCATCAGCAGCAACTGCCCGCCGAAGCCGTGTTCGCCCAGGCGTTCGTCCAGGCGTTTGATGTAGCGGTTGATGAGCGGTCGGGTATAGGCGTTGACGCAGGTGGTGGAGGTCCGTTCGTACTCGCGGATTTCCGGCAGCACCTCGCAGGACAGCGAGACGGGCATGTCCGGCGCGATTTCCTCGATCAATTCGCGCATGCGCAGTTCGTGCGCCGTGTTCTGGAAGGAATGCAGGAAGGAAACGGCGATCGATTCCACGCCGGCGTCGATCAGTTCCTGAATGGCCGTGCGGGCCTGGGCTTCGTCCAGCGGCGTCAGAACGTCGCCCGAAACATGCAGGCGTTCGGTCACGTCCTTGCGCAGATAACGGGGGACCAGCGGGTCGGGAAAACGGATTTGCAGGTCGTAGCCGTCGAAGCGTTTTTCGCGGCCGATTTCGATCACGTCGCGGAAGCCTTCGGTCGTCAGCAGGCCGGTGACGGCCCCCTTGCGTTCGATGACCGAGTTGATGACCAGGGTCGTGCCGTGAACGAAGGACGATGTTTCGGCGAGGCAGCCCGGAACCATTTCGTTCAGTTCCAACGTGCCCTGCTGCACCCCTTCGGACGGATCGGCCGGCGTGGTGAGGCATTTGTTGATCCTCAGTTCACCGGTCTCCTGGTTGACGACGGCGAAGTCGGTAAAGGTCCCGCCAATGTCGCTGCCGAAGCTATAGGTCATCGTTTCTTCTCCGTTCGTGGGAATTCGGGGTCATCCGGCAGCCATCCGCGGGGTCGCGGGGGCGTCGGCGAAAGCATGGGCGAAGGCGTCGCGCGGGGCGGCGAAATCCTCGATCTGCATCAGGGCGGCGAACAGGGCTGCGGCCTTTTCGGGCGGCAGATAGGGACCCGCGAGGTCCGTGAACTTGGCGTTCAATTCGCCCGGCGTGACGAAATTCTCCGGCTCGCCCTTGGGGATTTCGACGAAGGTTTCATAGGTCTCGCCGCCCGCGACGATGCGCACGGATGCGCTCATCTGGGCCGGGAAGCATTGTTCCGCCCGGGCGTCTTCGACCACATCGACCCGCGCGGCCAGGGCCAGGGTGTCGGGATTGTTCAGGTGACGGTCGTAATCGTCCCATCCCATACCGCCTTCGATCAGCGCGACGGCGGCGCAGAACGGCATGGAAAACTGGCCCGCGGTCACGTTGCCGGGCCGGTGTTTCTCGGCCAGCGGTTCGCCGATGATGGTCCATCCCGTATGCGAGGTGCCGATGGTCACGCTTTCGACGTCGCCGGGGGCGATATCGTGGCGCCGCGCCAGTTCGATGACGCCGTCCGTGCCCGCATGGCAATAGCGGCAGGACGGGTAGGGCTTCACCGCGACATTCAGGGTCTCGAAAACGGTGCCGAGCCCCTGGCTGACGTTGTCCGGTTGCGGGGCGCCGGAGAAGGTATTGAGAAATCCGTGGCGGCCTTCGATGGGTTGTTCCGGGCCCTGATAGCCGTTCCGGGCCAGGGTCGCGGCGAACAAGCCGTTGAGCGATGCGTAGCCGACCTGGAACCGTTTTCCCCAGCCGCCGCCTTGAAGGAACTGCAGCGTGCCCGCGCATTGGCTGAGCGCCGCGCCGAAGGCTTGTTCGACCTGATCGGGGCCCAGGCGGAACACCCGGGCGGCGGCGGCCGCCGCCGCGAAGGCGCCGCAGGTCGAGGTCAGGGCATGGCCTTTGGCGTAATGTTCTTTCGGAACCACGCCCAGGCTGAGGCGGACATGGGTTTCATACCCGGCGACGATCCCGGCCAGCAGCGTCTTGCCGTCGGCGCCGGTCATTTCGGCGGCGGCCAAGGCGGCGGGAATCACGGGGGCGCCCGGGTGGGTGGATGCCCGGGCGTGGGTATCGTCGAAATCGAGGGAATGGCCGAGCGCGCCGTTGAGGAAGGCGGCGGCCAGAGGGCCGAAGCTCTCCGTGCCGCCGAACACGCCGCAATCGCCGCCGCCCAGGCCCAGGTCCGCCGCGGCATCCATCAGGGTCGGCGTTGAATCGGCGTCGTGACGGGCGCGAATGGCGATGCCGACGAGATCGGCGGCCAGCAGTTTGATGCGCTCGATGACGTCGGTCGGAATGTCGTGATAGCCGAGGCCCGCGACGAATTCGGCAAGGCGCTGTGAGTGACCGGTCATGGCCGCCGGACCTCCCGCGAGGGAGCGCCGATAAAGGCGTCGTCGATGGCGTTGCCGAAATGGAAGGTCACGGGTTCCGTCTCCACAGGGAAGGGACGGAAACTTATTCTTCAAAGAAAAGTCGGTCGCACAATGCGAATAAATGCAAGCTGGTTTGAGTTTTTATCAAACCTATGAGATGGCCGCATTGGTGATCGTCATGTTCTGAGGCATGACGGAGCGGGCGACCCGCTCGGCTTCGGACAATTCGGAGAACAGCCAGCGTTCGAAGGCACGGATGTTGGGATCGTCCTGACGGTCTTCCATGACCAGCAATCGCCACGCGCGGGAATCGCGAACCGCGGTATCGAACGGCGCGAACAGGGTGCCCGCCGCCAGGTCGTAGGCGTTGATCAGGTGATAGCCCATCATGATGCCGTTGCCGTCGCGGGCTTCCCGGTAGGCTTGGGCCGAGGTATCGCAGAACCGCATCCGGTCGAGAATGGCCTCGTCGACCCCGGCGGCATTGAGCCAGGCCCGCCAGGCCGGCAGTTGGAAGGTCGAGCCGACGAGAACGTGGTGTTTCAAGTCGTCGGGGCTGTCGAGCGGCAGCCCCTTGGCCTGCAGTTTGGGGCTGGCCAGCGGCAGGTATTCGGGGAAGAACATGTCGCGCGACACGACGTTCGGCCAGTCGCCGGGGCCGGACCAGACACCGGCGTCCATGGTGCGGTCCAACAGGGCATCCGGTTTCAGCATGGCGTAGAAATGCAGGCTGCCGCCCGGGTTTGCCCGCTGGAAGGAGCCGATCCGCTGGACCAGCCATTCCAGGGCGATGGTCGTGTAGGTGAGGACCGACAGGGAGGCGAGGGAGTCGTTCTCGCGCACGGAACGCAGGGTGCTTTCGATCTTGTCGAAACTCTCCCGCAGCACCTTGTAGAGCGCCAGGCCCTTGGCCGTCGGCTCGACTCCGCGCGCGTGGCGGACGAAAAGCGGGCACCCCAGATCCGCTTCCAGGATCGCGACCTGGCGGCTGACGGCGCCCGGGGTGACGGACAATTCCCGCGCCGCAGCCGTGAACGATCCTTCGCGGCAGACCATGTCGAAGGCGCGCAGGGCGTTCAGGTGATGAAGGCGTGGGGGCATGGTGGGGCGGCCAATTCAAAAGCGTTAATGCGACAATTTAACCGACGCCGTCAAAAAGAACGACCGGAAGCTCGGCGGTCCGGCGATCGGAGCCTCGGGTCCTGGGGCAGGCTCATGCCTTGCCCGTCGGTGAAGCCGCTATCTTCTCTCCGAATAGCCGAGCGTAAACATAAAACGGCCCGCGCCGGCCTATGACGCGGGCCGCTCATAACTGCACCGAGCCTTATTTGACGCTCGAAAACGCCGTCGGCTTGAGGATCATGTTTTCGATGGTCGCCACGATGGGGCCGTCTTTTTCCGACTGCGCGCGTTTCTCGATCCATTCCGGATCGGCCTGGAAGGCATTCCATTTCTCTTCGCGTTCGGCCAGGGATTCCCATTCCAGCAGGTAATAGAGGGCGTGGTTTTCCGGGCCGATCTCCGTCGTCCAGAACCCGGCCTGGCGGATGCCGTGGCGGTCCCAAATGCCTAGGGTGGTGGACGAGAAACGGTTCAACAGGGCAGGCAGACGCCCCGGCGCGCAGTGGTAAATTCGCAGTTCGTGGATCATGAAGGCTTCCTCTCCGTTTGAAGTTTGTCGGGAGAGAGTGCCGTCATTCGCCATCCGCCGTCTATGGCGATCTGGCAAATTCGTCGTGGCTCAGGCCGGTTCGCCCATGGCTTCGGGGCGGCGGGCAATGCCCTTGGCCGCCTGTTCCGGGCCGTAGGCCTGAACGAGGGCGTCGGTCGAGGCTTCGGCCAGTTCGATGCATTCCGCGAGCAACTGCAGAATCCGCATGTTGTTGTTGATCACCTTCTCGGCGTCCGGATTGCTGTCGCGAACGGCCCGATTGCACCGGGTGATGATGTCGTTGCGCAGCACGCGCAGAACATCCTCCAATTTGGCGCCGGTCGAGTTGGTGTCGGAAACCAGTAACTTTGTCATGGCATGACTCCTTGCGTCATCCTTGCTCCGTTTGTGTTTCGATAACGAAACAATATAGGCAGAGTATAGGGTTTTGCGTCGGTGCGCACACCTAGACAGGAGGCATAGTGGATGTTTGGGGGGCGGTCGGGCCGTCAGGCGTTCAATCCGACCGGGCAGGCGACGCCCGTGCCGCCCAGGCCGCAATATCCCGCCGGGTTTTTGGCCAGGTACTGCTGATGCACGTCCTCGGCGTAGTAGAACGGGCCGGCATCCTTGATTTCCGTTGTAATACTGCCGTATCCGGCTTTGCTGAGCGAGGCCTGATAGGCCTTGAGAGAGGCTTCGGCCGCTTCGCGTTGTTCCGGCGAATTGACGTAGATGCCGGAGCGGTATTGCGTGCCGCGGTCGTTGCCCTGGCGCATGCCTTGGGTCGGGTCGTGATTTTCCCAGAACACGCGCAGCATGTCCTCGAAGGTCGCCGAGGCCGTGTCGAAGACGGCGAGAACGATCTCGTTATGTCCCGTCAGGCCGGTGCAGACTTCCTGATAGGTCGGGTTGGGTGTGTATCCGGCGCCGTAGCCTACGGCGGTCGCATAGACGCCCGGCGTCTGCCAGAATTTACGTTCCGCCCCCCAGAAACATCCCATGCCGAAGACGGCCGTTTCCATCCCTGCCGGGAAGGGCGGCTTGATGCGGTTGCCGTTGATGAAATGCGCCTCCGCCGTCGGCATCGGCGTTTCGCGGCCGGGCAGGGCCTGATCGGCGCGGGGCATCTGGGATTTGGCATGGGCGTTGAGCAGCGAAAACATGGCGGCCGGTCCTTCCGTGCGGTTGCGTCTGGGCCCGGAAAAAGCGGGCGTGAACGCCGTATGAAACAGCATATAGGAAGCGGGGCCCATATATCCATAGAGCCTCGCGAAACCGTGACGGAGGGCCCCGCGAAGACCGCCATTTTTCTTGGATGGATGTGCAAAGGCGAATATGATTGCGGGATGCAACGACAGATCGCACTTGCCGCCCTGGTGGGCGTCGCCGCCTTGATCTTCGCGCCCGAATTGATGGACGCGGGGGCCTTCGTGCTGGCCAAAAGCCTGGACGCCAATGCGGTCAAGGTGATCGAAAACGCGCTCTACGGCCTGGGATGCTTCTAAGCATCCGCCAACCCGCCGCATGCCGCATCTCTTCGTCTCGCATCACGGCTGATTTCCGATGACCGACGCCGCTGACGGTATTCTCGATCTTTGGCCGACCAAGCTGGTGCGTCGGCACCTGCCGGATTTCGAAGAACCGACCCAGGCCATGGTGAAACTCATCCGCGACATGGAGCGGGTGAACAAGGACCTGACGACTGACTACCTGGCGCCCGATTTTTTCAACAAGGACGAGCCGTCGATCAATTGGTTGCGCGAACAGGTCAACGCCACGGTGGTCGATTACCTGCGCGCCATCGGGATCGATTACGACGTTCGCTGGTCGATCCAGGGGTGGCCTAATATCAATCGGTTAGGGGATTATCACGACGCCCATAACCATCCGGGATCGTACCTCAGCGGGACCTATTACCTGAAGGTTCCGACGGTCAAGGAGCCCATGCGCAACCGCCCCGACGTCCGGCCGTCGAACATCACGTTCTACGACCCCCGCCCGGGCATCAACATGAATTCGATCAAGGGCGACCCCTATGTCGATCCCGAGTTCACGGTGACGCCCGAACCGGGCCTGCTGATGATGTGGCCCGCCTTTCTCAATCACTTTATCCACCCGAACCTCAGCAAAGAGACACGGGTGACGGTCAGCTTCAACATCGTGCTGAAATGGCAGGACCATTACCTGCCGACGCAATGAGCCGATGATTGCAGGCGGGGGCGACCGCGAGACAGCGGTTCGCTGGGCTTACGTGCGCATTAAATAGATTGGAATTGGGAATCGCGGGTCGGGCCGGTGTTCTGTGCGGAATTCTTCGCATTGGCCCGGACCGGGGCCGTTTTGGCCGGTCCGGGGCGGTTCCTCCCTATGGCTGACTGGGCCGAGGAACCGCCGCCGGTACCGACCGGCGGAGGAAGGGGCAGGACCACGCGCGGTGGGAGGTCCGCTTGAAATGCCTGTCCCTGGGAGGAGTCTCCGCCGGAACCCGTCTGCATGAAAAAACGGGTTATTCGATAAAGTCGTACTTAGTGAACGTCGGCCGGTTTGTGATGAACCAGGCCGCCGAAGAACTCGCGGATGCCGCTGGTGGTACGGCTGATCAGCCGGCCCAGGGCGAAGAAGTGGTCGCGAACCGATTCGGCGCGGAGGATTTCCGCTTCGTGCAGGGCACGGGTCAGATCTTCCGGCGAGATTTCCTTGTAGGAGGTGTGACCGATGATGTCTTTCATCTCTAGCTTCCTTCGGGTTTGTGGGGCGCCTGTGCGCTCCGTCACTGAAAATTCTGTCGCTGCGATGCAGCATGTGTGTTGCAGTGCAATATATTGGTAAGCTTGATAGGCGATAATCCCTGCAAAACGCACAAGGCTTGTGCGTTTCAGGCAAAAACAAGAAAAAGTAACGGAGTATCGGTTAATGGATATCGCGACACAGATGATTTTGTTCGCAACGGTCGTCGAAAACGGCGGGTTTTCCGCGGCTGCGCGGGACCTGGGCCTGACGCCGTCGGCGGTCAGCCGACAGATCGGGCAGTTGGAAGACCGCCTTGGGACGCGGTTGTTGAACCGTTCGACCCGCCGGATTTCGCTGACCGAAGTCGGCCGGGCCTTTTATTCACGGTGTTCCGAGGTCGCGCAGAACGTTCAGGAGGCCGAGAACCTTGTCATCAACATGGTGGACCACCCGCAAGGCACGTTGAAAGTCGCGGCCACCGTGGCCTTCGCCAAGGCGCAATTGTTGCCGTTGCTGCCGGCGTTCCTGGCGGAAAACCCGGATTTGAAGATTTCTCTCGACGCCACGGACCGGGTGATCGATCTGGTCGAGGAACAGGTCGATGTGGCGATCCGGTTTTCGGAGCAGATCGACGATTCGTCGGTCGTGTCGCGTAAACTGGCGACCAACCGCCGGGTCTATGTCGCCTCGCCCGCTTACATCGCGAAACATGGCCTGCCGATGACGCCGGATGATATCGGCAATCACAACTGCCTGCGTATTTCCACGGTCGAAGCTTGGAACAATTGGACCTTCGACGACGGATCCGGCCCCATGCGCATGCCGATCAAGGGCAATTTCGAGGCCAATAGCGCCGACGCCATCTATTACGCAGTGTTGGCGGGAGTCGGGATCGCGCGCCTATCGACCTATCTGGTCAACGGCGCCTTGGAGCAGGGGCGGCTGGTCCGCGTGCTGCCCGACTATGCGGACGAAACTTCGGACATTCTGGCGATCTATTCCAACCGCCGGAACCTGTCGCCCAACGTGCGCGCATTCATCGATTATTTCGCCGATGCCTTCGGGCCGGTTCCGCCCTGGGAAAGCAAGGACCAGGCGGCCTGAGGCACGCGGGGGCGAGATCAACCCGCCTTGGGCGAAATCATCACCATGAACGGAATGTCGCCGTGGTTGAGGCACAAGATGCCCAAGCCGGTGACGACGCTGTGTTCCTTGTTCTTCAGCGCGGAATAAAGCTCGTATCCGACATCTTCGTCCGGCAATTCGACATGGTCGACATGCTGCATGAAGGCCTTGATGACCTTGATCGGGCTTTTCGTGAACAGGTCGTCCGGGGCCTCGAATTCATATCGCGCGTCGGCGCCATGGCCTTCGCCGACCCCGGAATCCATCATCGTCGCTTCCACCTTCATGGCCGGTCTTTGCCTCCGCTCTTCGATCCGAAATGTCGGCAAACCCTAAGGCCGGAACATGACAGTTGGATGAAGGGCGGTGAGGGCGCGTGGCTCAGGCGCCGCTGCGTGCCGCGGCCGCGAAGGCGTTGAAGGTATCCTCGATGACCTTGCGCCCGATGTCACGGGTGATGAAGACGATCTTCGAACGGTGATCGTCGTCCGGCCACGAAGGCAGGCCGACAGGCGGATGGAACAGGTGCTGAACCCCGTGCACGGCGATCGGGTTCTCCTCGCCCTCGACGTTCAGGATTCCCTTGATCCGCAACAGGTTCTCGCCCTGCGTGGCGATCAGCATCTCGATCCAGGTCACGAAGCCGTCCCAGGGAATCGGGTCATCCACGGTCATGCAGAACGATGTGATCCGCGAATCATGGCGGTTCGGGTCGTGCGCGTGGTCGTGGTGGTGATCGTGTCCGTGGCCCTCGGGTTCCGAGAAGGCTTCCTCGCGCAGCCATCCGGCGACGTCGGCGATTTTGCGGTCGGCGGAGAACAGCCCGGCGTCGAACAGGTCGATGGGGCCGAAATCGCCCGAGGCATCAAATACCGGCGCCGACGGGTTGAGCGCCTTGAGCCTGTCGCGGACGTCGGCCAGTTGCGCCGGCGTCGCCAGGTCCGCCTTCGTCAGCACGATGCGGTCGGCGACGGCGGCCTGTTTCACGGCCTCGGGCTGGGCATCCAGGGTCGCCGGACCGTTGACCGCATCAACCACGGTGACGATGCCGTCGAGGCGGTACCGCGGGCCGATCGTCGGATCGGTCATCAGGGTGTGGATGATCGGCGCAGGGTCGGCGAGGCCCGTGGTCTCGATGACCATGCGCTTGAACCAGGGGATTTTCTTGTCGAAGCGCTGCCAGAACAGCTCGCGCATGGCGTTGACCAGATCCCCGCGCACGGTACAGCACAGGCAGCCCGAATTGAGCAGCACCGTATCCTCGCGGGTCTCCTTGACCAAAAGGTGGTCGAGCCCGATTTCGCCGAACTCGTTGATCAGCACGGCGGCCTCGCCCATGTCCGGGTCGGCCAGCAGGCGGTTGAGCAACGTCGTTTTGCCGGCCCCCAGAAAACCGGTCAGAACCGTTACCGGGATCGTCTTGGCGATCAGCCGGGCGTTGACGTCCTGCGGCGCGGCTTCGGCGGGTTCAGTCTTTTCCGCCATAAAGCTCCTCCGGGTCGGCTTCCGGTTCGGCGATCACCTGAATGTCACCGTCGCGCACGGCGTGGAAGAAGCAGTTGTGCCGCCCCGTGTGGCAGGCCACGCCGGTCTGATCGACCAGCATCAGGACCGTGTCTTCGTCGCAATCGAAGCGGAATTCCTTGAGCGCCTGGATCTGGCCCGAGGTCTCGCCCTTGCGCCATAGCTTGCCACGCGAGCGGGAGTAATAGCAGGCGCGCCCCGTGGCCAGGGTCTCGCGGACCGCGTCGGCGTTCATCCAGGCGAGCATCAGCATCTCGCCCGTGTCGAACTGCTGTGCAACGGCGGGGATCAGGCCTGCCTCGTTGAATTTCAAGCGGCCAATAACCTGGTCCGCCACGTCGTCAGTCATCGTCTCGTCTCTTTCATCCTTCAGGCGGCGTTCAGGCGCCCGAAGCCTTCTTCCAAATCCTCGATCAGGTCGTCCGGGTCTTCCAGACCAATATGGAGACGCACCATCTGATTTTCATGGGGCCAGGGCGTCGCCGTGCGCGACCCGGCCGGGGCAATGGGAATGGCCAGGCTTTCGAATCCGCCCCAGCTGGCGCCGATGCCGAACAGGTCGAGGCCGTCGACCATGGCGCACATCGCCGGTTTGCTGAACTTCTTGTCCAGCATCACGCCGAACAGGCCGCAGGCCCCCGTATGATCGCGTTTCCAAAGGTCATGGCCGGGGTCCGAGGGCAGGGCGGGGTAGAGCACCCGTTCGACCTCGGGCCGGGCATCCAGCCATTCGGCGACCTTAAGCGCATTGATCTGATGTCGCTCCATGCGGACGGAAAGGGTGCGGATGCCGCGAAGGGCGAGATAGGCCTCGTCCGGGCCGGAGCGCGAACCCAGCGTGTTCTGCATGCCCTTGAGGGCCTGGAATTGCTCTTCGGTGGAGACGGTGACCGTGCCCAACATGGCGTCTGAATGGCCGCAGAGATATTTGGTTCCGGCCTCCAACACGATATCGACGCCCAGCGCGAAGGGATTGCAGAAATAGGCCGACGACCAGGTGTTGTCGATCACGGTCAGGATGCCGCGGTCGCGGGCGACGGCGGTGATGGCCGGGACGTCCTGAACCTCGAAGGTGTGGGAGCCCGGGGATTCCATATAGATCATCTTGGTGTTCGGCTGGATCAGGTCGGCGATGTCACCGCCGATCAGGGGATCGTAATAAGTGATCTCGACCCCGGCGCGTTCCAGCAGGTTCTTGCCGACGCGCTTGCGGGTCGGCCCGTAGACGGAATCCGAAAACAGGACATGGTCGCCGTGTTGCAGGAACGTGATCGTCGCCGCCGCGATGGCGCCGATGCCCGATGGGAAGGTCACGGTCTTGTGCGATCCTTCGTATAGCGCCGTGACGGTTTCTTCCAAGGCGAATTGCGTCGGCGTGCCCGAACGTCCGTACTGCACGCCCTGAAACGGCGTGCGGTCGCGTGTCTGAAACTCTTCCACCGTCGGAAACAGCACGGTCGAGGCGTAATAAACAGGTGGATTGGGAATGCCCTGGTTGTCCCAGGGTTTCATGGCGGCATGGGTGAGGACGGTGTCCTTGCGCCGGGACTTCTTGCTCATGATGTGCTGTCCTTGGATGAAAAGGGGGACTTCGGCGGGGTCTGCCGGGGACAAAATCGATTACCGGGCAAGATAACGGGAAACCCATGGCACGCAAGGCGTTGCGCGTGTGCAGTGCAGCATTTCAGGCGTTAACTCTCAAAATTCGACAATCATTCTCGCTTGAGCCCTTTTTGTAGGTTATGTTACGCCTGTTGGTGTTCGCGGGTGCGGCATAAGCGTCGAAACCGCGAAAAACAGCGAAATAACGCTAAAACGAAGTCGAAAATCGAAAATCAGATAGCCAGGGAGCAATCTACTTATGTTGAAGCGAGCAAGTTTCGCAGCCGCGGCGATCGCGGCTGTCAGCATCGCGTCGGGGGCCCAAGCGGCCACGTTGGACGACGTGAAAGCACGCGGTACCCTTCATTGCATCGTGAACACCGGCCTGCCCGGGTTCTCCTATACCGATGCCAACGGCCGTTGGTCCGGTTTCGATGCGGACATGTGCCGTTCCGTCGCCGCCGCGGTTTTGGGGGACAGCGAAAAGGTCAAATACATTCCCGCGACCGGCAAGACCCGGTTCACCTTGCTGAACTCCAAGGAAGGCGACGTCATCTTCCGTAACACGACCTGGACCTTTGTCCGCGACGTGGACGTCAAGCTGACCTTCATCGGCACGACCTATTACGACGGTCAGGGCTTCATGATCTCCAAGTCCAAAGGCGTCAAAAGCGCCAAGGAACTGGACGGCGCCACGGTCTGCATCCAGACCGGTACGACGACCGAGTTGAACCTGGCCGACTATTTCCGCGCCAACAATATGAAGTACGAGCCGGTTCCCATCGAATCCAACGAAGAAGCGCGGAAGAACTACCTTGCCGACCGTTGCGACGTGTACACCACGGACCGCTCCGGCTTGGCCGCCACCCGCGCCACCTTCGACAAGCCGGGCGATCACGCGATCCTGCCGGAAGTCGTTTCCAAGGAGCCGCTGGGCCCCGTCGTGCGTCATGGCGACAACCAGTGGGAAGACGTCATTCGTTGGACGGTCTTCGCGCTGATGGCCGCCGAGGAATTGGGCGTCACCGCGGCCAATGCCGACGAAATGGCCAAGAACCCGCCTAACCCGAACGTCGCCCGCCTGTTGGGTGCCGAAGGTGCGCTGGGCGAAATGCTGGGTCTCGACAAGGATTTCGCGCTGCGCGCCATCAAGGCCCAGGGCAACTACGCCGAGATCTTCAACAAGAACATCGGCCCGGATACGCCCATCGGGCTCGAACGCGGTCTCAACGCGTCTTACAAAGACGGTGGTCTGATCTATTCGCCGCCGTTCCGGTAAGCCGGGAAGCGAGACTGTGAAGACGTCTTAAACGATACGCGCCGGGAGGGTTCGCCCCCCGGCGCGTGTTCGTTTAGGGCTCTGCGTTTCAATAAAATAAAAATAAATCCCGCTCCAAGGCGGGGAAGTCAGCCAAGGCGGAACACCGGTAAGGTTTTAATAAACCGCCCAATAACGACAGGGGGCCGACGTGACCACGACTGTGGATCAAGGAAGCGTGGCGGCACAAAAAGGCGAGCCCAATGTGCTGCTCAAACTCTGGCGGAACAAGGAGACGCGCTCGGTCATCATTCAGATTCTGACGATGGCCGTGCTGTTCGCCTTTTTCGCCTACATCATCAATAACGCGGTTCTGAACCTCAATGCGCTGGGCAAGACGTTCAGCTTCGATTTTCTGAACGAACCCGCGTCCTACGACATCAATCAGACGCTGATCGAATACACCTCCCGGGATACCCATTTCCGGGCGATGCTGGTCGGCATTCTCAACACCGCGCTGGTCGCGGTCTGCGGCATCATCCTGGCGACCATTCTCGGTTTCCTGTTCGGCGTCATTCGGCTGTCGAACAACTGGATCGCCGCGAAATTGGTTTATTGTTTCGTCGAAGTCACCCGCAACACGCCGGTGCTGCTTCAGATTTTCCTGATCCAGGGGATCCTGGTTCATACCTTGCCGCTTCCCAAACAGGCGATCAGCGTCGGTGACGCGTTCTTCCTGTCCAATCGGGGGATGGCAATTCCGAGACCCATCGTCGAAGACGGTTTCATGTTCACGGTGATCGCCTTTTTCGTGGCCATCGCGGGCATCATCGCATTCCGCCGCTGGGCCAAGAAGGTGCAGGAAGACACGGGCAAGATTTATCCCGTGCTGACCATCAGCTTCGGCATCCTGATCGCGTTGCCGCTGATCGTGTTCCTGATTTCAGGCTCGCCGTTGACCTTCGAGGTGCCGGAACTCGGCCGCTTCAATCTGCGCGGCGGGTGGACCCTGATTCCCGAATTCCTGGCCCTCTGGCTGGCCTTGTCGCTGTACACCTCGGCGTTCATTTCCGAGATCGTGCGGTCCGGCATCATGGCCATCAACAAAGGCCAATGGGAGGCCGCCGGCGCCCTCGGCATCAAGCGGAGCTGGACCTTGCGTCTGGTCATCATTCCCCAGGCGATGCGGGTCATCATTCCGCCGCTGGCCAGCCAGTACCTGAACCTGACCAAGAACTCGTCGCTGGCCATCGCCATCGGCTACATGGACATCGTCGCGACCATCGGCGGGATCACGCTGATGCAGACCGGCAAGGAAATGGAGACCATGATCATCGTGTTGGCGATCTATCTCTGTTTCTCGCTGATCATTTCGGCGTTCATGAATTGGTACAACAAGCGCATTGCGCTGGTCGAACGGTAAGGGGAGCGGATCATGGCAAGCACTCAAAATCCCGACATGACACCCTCGCTGACCCAGCAGTACGAACCGGGTGAACATCCCGATTGGCCGGCGCCGTCGTCGGTCAAGGGCCCGGTCGCCTGGATGCGCGAGAACCTGTTCGGCAGCGTCACCAACACAGTTCTGACTTTGCTGGCGGTCTATCTGATCTACAAGATCGTCCCGGCGCTGGCCGAATGGATGTTCGTGGATGCGGTCTTTACCGGCGAAAGCCGCAAGGACTGCCGGGCCCAAGGCGACGGCGCCTGTTGGGCGTTCATCGCCGGCCGCATTCAGCTGTTCATCTATGGCTTCTATCCCGATGCGGAACGCTGGCGAGTCAACCTGACGGCGATCCTGCTGGTCTTCGCCCTTGTGCCGATCCTGTTCGATCAGGTGCCGCACCGGGGCAAGGCGCTGATCTATTCGGCACTTTATCCGATCATCGCGGGCGTCCTTCTGGTCGGCGGTATCTTCGGCCTGGAATACGTCTCGACGGACCAGTTCGGCGGCCTGATGCTGAACGTCATCATCGGCGTCACGGGCATCGCGTTTTCGTTGCCCATCGGCATCTGTCTGGCGCTCGGCCGGCAATCGCATCTGCCGATCATCCGGATCCTTTCGGTCTCGTTCATCGAGTTCATTCGCGGCGTGCCGCTGATCACCTTGCTGTTCGTCGCGGCGGTGATGCTCAGCTACTTCGTGCCGCCGGGAACGAACTTCGACCTGCTGGTCCGCATGCTGATCATGGTCACGCTGTTTGCCTCCGGCTACATGGCCGAGGTCATCCGCGGTGGCCTGCAGGCCATTCCGAAAGGGCAGTACGAAGCCGCCGACGCCATGGGGCTCAAGTATTGGCAGGCCATGCGCCTGATCATTCTGCCGCAGGCGTTGAAGATCTCGATCCCCGGGATCGTCAACACCTTCATCGCCCTCTACAAGGACACCACCCTGGTCATCGTCATCGGCCGGCTGGATATCCTGGGCATCGGCAACTCGTCCCTGGCGGACGCCAAATGGCAGGGCCTCTCGACCGAGGTCTATGTCTTCGTCGCCGTATTCTTCTTCTGCAGCTGCTTCCTCATGTCGCGGTACTCGCTGTACCTCGAGAAGAAGCTGCACACCGGACATTAAGGGGAAAGACCCATGTCAGACGTTCAAACCACCACTGAAACCGCCGCGCCGTCCGCCGCGATGCAGTCCTCCAAGGGCAAGGACGACGTCATCCTGATCCGCGCCATGCACAAATGGTACGGCGATTTTCACGTCCTCAAGGACATCAACCTGTCGGTCAAATCCAAGGAACGCATCGTCATCTGCGGGCCGTCGGGGTCCGGCAAGTCGACGATGATCCGTTGCATCAACCGGCTGGAGGAACACCAGCAGGGCGATATCTACGTCGACGGGATCGAGTTGACCAACGACCTGAAAAACATCGACCTGATCCGCCGCGAAGTCGGCATGGTGTTCCAGCACTTCAATCTGTTCCCGCATCTGACCGTGCTGGAGAACTGTACGCTGGGGCCCATCTGGGTTCGCCAGACGCCGAAGAAGGAGGCCGAGGAAACGGCCATGCACTTCCTCGAGCGGGTCAAGATTCCGGAACAGGCCTTGAAGTTCCCGGGCCAGCTTTCGGGCGGTCAGCAGCAGCGCGTCGCCATCGCGCGGTCGCTCTGCATGAACCCGAAGATCATGCTGTTCGACGAACCGACCTCGGCCCTCGATCCGGAAATGATCAAGGAAGTGTTGGATACCATGATCGAGTTGGCGGAAACCGGCATGACCATGCTTTGCGTGACCCATGAAATGGGCTTTGCCAAGACCGTGGCCGACCGCGTTATCTTCATGGACGGCGGCGAGATCATCGAACAGAACGTCCCGCACGAGTTCTTCGACAATCCGCAACACGAACGCACGCAGCTCTTCCTTAGCCAGATCCTGGCGCACTAGAATAATTCGACCGGCCACCCCGTGCCCCCAGATAGACTCTGGGGGCACGGGGAAGGCACGGCGCAAAAAAACACCAACCGGAAACACCAGGGCTTCACACATGAACAGAAACGCCGTCGTTACCGGTGCCAGCAACGGCATCGGGAAAGCCATCGCGTCCCGTCTCACCGAAGACGGCTGGCGCGTCATCAATCTGGATCGGGCGGAGCCCTCGGGCGACGATCCCTTCGAATGGATCGAGACCGATCTTTCCGAACCCGACGCCATCGCCGCCGCCTTCGAGGAAATCCGCGAACGGGAACTGGGCCCGGTCACGGGTCTGGTCAATAACGCCGGCGTCGCCCGCGCGGCGATCCTGGAAGAATCCACGGTCGAGGATTTCGACCTGACCATGGCGATCAACATGCGCGCCCCCATGCTCTGCGCGCAGGCCGTGCTGGACGACATGAAGGCCGAGAATTTCGGGCGGATCGTCAACATCGCGAGCCGCGCGCTTCTGGGCAAGACGCACCGCACGGCCTATTCGGGCTCCAAGGGCGGGATCGCGTCGATGGGCCGCGTCTGGGCCCTGGAACTGGCGCAGTACGGCGTCACGGTGAACAACATCGGCCCCGGGCCGATCGCCACGGAACTGTTCAAACAGGCCAATCCGCCGAACATGCCCCGGACCCAGGAAATCATCGGCACCATTCCGGTCGGGCGATTGGGCGAGCCGGAAGACATCGCCCAGGCGGCGTCGTTCTTCATGGATGAAAAGTCCGGCTTCATCAGCGGCCAGACCCTGTTCGTCTGCGGCGGCATCAGCCTGGCGCGCGGTGGCAGCTGACGCGTAGGGATCATCGGGGAGGCTGCCATGACCGAGATATTGACCGGCGGATGTCAATGCGGCGGGGTCCGCTACGAGGTTTCGGCGGAAAAGCCGTATCGCACGCATGTCTGCCATTGCACCGATTGCCGCAAGCAATCGGGCAGCGCTTTCAGCGTGACCTGGATCATCCCCAAGGACAGCTTTCGGCTGACCCAGGGTGCATTGAAGGTCTTCACCAGCGAGGCCCAATCGGGCCGTGCCAAGCGGGGCGCGTTCTGCCCCGATTGCGGCAGCCGCATCTACAACGAGATCGATCTGCGGCCGGGGCTGCTGTCGATCAAGCCAGGCACCCTGGACGATGCGAGCGGCCTGGCGCCGACCCGCCATGTCTGGGTGCAGAGCAAGCTGCCTTGGGTCGACATCCCGGAAGGGGCTGAGGTGTTTGAGCGTGGCGTCGAAAAGGCTGCGTCCGCCAGGAGCCCGGCATGACCGGCCCGGCGGAAGCGGGCCTGGCGGGCCGGGTGGCCTTGGTCATCGGTGCGGGCTCCATCGCGCCCGGCATCGGCATCGGCCGGGCGATCTGCCTCGCCCTGGCCAGGGACGGCGCCATCGTCGTCGCCGCCGACCGGGAGATCGCGGCGGCAGAGGAGACCTGCGCCATGGTGGCGGAACAGGGCGGTCAGGCAGAGACGGCGGAGGTCGACGTGCTGGACGACGCCTCGGTCGAGGCCCTGGTCGCCGACGTGATCGAACGGCACGGCCGGATCGACATCCTGCATTGTAATGTCGGACTGGGAAAAAGCGGGCCGTCGGACGGCACCACCGCCGATGATTGGCGACGGATCAGCGACGCCAATCTGACCTCGCTGCACGTCGCGGCGCAGGCGGCGATCCCGGCCATGCGGGAACAGGGACGGGGGGTGATCACCGTTACCTCGTCCATCGCGGCGATCCGCTATCCCGGGTTTCCACATCTTGCCTATGGGGCGACCAAGGCGGCGGCAAGTCATTTCGCGACGGCGCTTGCCGTCGAGTTGGCGCCGGACAATATCCGCGTCAATTCCATCGTCGCGGGATTGATCGACACCCCGCGCATCGGCGTGACGCTGGCCAAGAGCTACGGCGACCGGGACGAGAAACAGATGCGCGCCGCCCGTGACGCCAGTTGCCCCATGGGCCGCATGGGCAGTGCCTGGGACATTGCGGAGGCCGCAGCCTTCCTGGCGTCCGACCGGGCCGGTTACATCACCGGGACATCCTTGGTGGTGGATGGCGGTCTGTCGGCGACCGTTCGCCAACCGGCGGAGATCTAGCTCAGGCCCCGCCAGATCAGGCCGCAGGACACGGCCAGAAGGCCCGCCTGTACGAGGTGGCGGAAGACCGTCTCGGATATCCGTTTACGGATCCAGAACCCGACCGCCAGGCCCGCCGCCGCCGGGATCAGGGCCAGGGCCGACCCCTCGGCCTGGTCCCAGGTCAGGTGACCCTCGACCGCCAGACGCACGAACAGCGGGATCGAGCCCAGCATGGCGCCGATCGCCATTTGTGTGACGAACAGATCCTTGGGCGGGCGCAGGGCCGCAAAATAAACGATCATCGGCGTGAACATGCCGGTCACCCCGGCGACCAGGCCGATGGCGCCGCCGGCCACCGGATGCAGGCCGCGGATGCGGCCCAGGAATTCGGAAACGTCGGGCGAGAATATCTGGATCAGGGTGGTGCAGATCACGAGGATGCCGACACAGAGGGCAATCAACTTGGGGTCGACGCTGACCAACGCCCCGGCGCCGATCCAAACGCAGATCATCAACATCAGGGTGAACGACCAGTAACGGCGAAGCGCTTCGCGCATTTCGCCGGCCTCCCATATCTGCCAGATGTTGGACAGGGCGACCGGTACCAGGAACAGCGGCACGGCCTGGGCCGGATCGATCACCATGACCATGATCGGCAGACCGACCGCCGGAATGCCGGCACCCAGGACGCCCTTGACCAGCGAGCCTGAGAACATGCCCAGGACGATAACGGCCAGGGCGGCGATGGGGAGATCTAGAAGCGACATATCCTCGGGTGGTCGCCGGATACGTCGAACGGTCCCGGTGGCCTGCGTGTTGTGGGTGGGCCGGGCGAATGCCGACCGCGTCCATTATCTTTAGGTCATCAACGGGAAGCGCACAAGCGGGCCCAACGGTGCGGGCCCGCCTGTCCGATGTCGAGCGGAGTCTTAGGTGACGACCGGCGTGTCGTCGCGCATGCCCCATTCGGACCAGGACCCGTCGTAGACGGCGACGTCTTCCTTGCCGATCAGATAGAGCGCCAGCGCCGCGTAACAGGCGGTGACGCCGGAGCCGCAGCTGGTCACCAGGGGCTGTTTCAGGTCAATGCCGCTTTTATCGACGAGCGTCTGAATTTCCTCGGCCGAGCGCATGACGCAGTTCTTTTCCGGGTTCATCAGGTCGCCGTAGGGCAGGCTCAGCGCACCCGGCATATGGCCGGAGCGCATGCCTTCGCGGGGCTCCGGCGAAGTCCCGGCGAAGCGCCCGGCGGCCCGCACGTCGACGATGGTTTCGCGGCCGTTGTCCAGGTCGGCGCGGACCTGGTCGATGGAGCGCAGCAGGAAATGGTTCTCCCGAGGCGTGAAGTGGCGCTCCTGGGGGTGCGGGACTTCATCGGTGACCGGGCGGTTTTCCGCCAGCCATTTCGGAAGGCCGCCGTCCATCACCGCGACGTCTTCATGACCGAACAGGCGGAACATCCACCAGACCCGGGCCGCCGCCATGCCGCCGCCGTTGTGGTCGTAGCAGATGATGCGGGTGCCGTCGCCCAAGCCCAGCTTGCGCACCTTGGACGAAAACACCTCGGCCTGAGGGACCATATGCGGCAGGGGATTGTCAGGATCTTTGACATCATCGATGTCGAAGAAAACGGCCCCTTCCAGATGCTGTTTGGCGTATTCCTCGGAGCCCTTGCGGCCGTCGTTCGGCAGGTAGTAGGTGCAATCGACGATGTGCACGTCCGGCGCCGACATGTGTTCAGCGACCCATTCGGTGGACACCAGGGCTTGCGGGTTGGAATAAGGCATGGTCGTTTTCTCCGGGAATGGGATGGTTCGGGCGGCCGCTCAGGGCAGGAAATCGGGGACCGGCAGGTCTTTCGACTTGAGGAATTCGCGATTGAACAGCTTCGACAGATAGCGCGTTCCGACATCGCAGAGGATGGTGACGATGGTGTGCCCGGGGCCCAGTTCCTTGGCCAGACGCACGGCGCCGGCGACATTGATGCCGCTTGAACCGCCGAGAACCAGGCCTTCGTCCTTGATCAGATCGAAGATCAGCGGAATCGCGTCCTTGTCGTCGATGACGTAGGGCTGATCGACGGTAATGTCCTCGACGATCGCGGTGGAGCGGCCGAGCCCGATGCCTTCGGCAATCGAGCCGCCCTCGGTGGCCTTGGCTTCACCGTCCTTGAACAGGTGATACATGGCCGCCCCTTTGGGGTCGGCGCAGCCGACGACGATGCCCGGGTTCTTTTCCTTCAGGAAGGTCGAGGTGCCGGCCAGGGTGCCGCCCGTGCCGACGGCGCAGATGAATCCGTCGATCTTGCCGCCGGTCTGTTCCCAGATTTCCGGGCCGGTCGAGGCATAATGGGCCCCCCGGTTGTCCAGGTTGTTCCACTGGTCGGCAAACAGCACACCGTTCGGCTCGGTCTTGGCCAGATCCTCGGCCAGGCGGCGGGCGACGTGCTGGTAGTTGTCCGGGTTGGAAAAGGGCAGAGCCGGGTTTTCGATCAGCTCGGCGCCGCATAGGCGCAGCATGTCCTTCTTTTCCTGGCTCTGGGTTTCCGGAATGACGATGGTCGTGCGGTAGCCGCGGGCGTTACCGACCAGGGCCAGGCCAATGCCTGTATTGCCCGCCGTGCCTTCGACGATGTGACCGCCGGGCTTCAGGTCGCCGCGTTTTTCAGCTTCCAGGATCATATGCCGGGCAGGCCGGTCCTTGACCGACTGACCCGGGTTCAGGAACTCCGCCTTTCCGAGAATTTCGCAGCCCGTCGCCTCGGACAGCCGGTTGAGGCGGATCAGCGGCGTGTTCCCGATGGCATCCACCAGGCCGTTCGTGATGTTCATGGATGTTTCCGTCCTAGAATAGAGTCTTCTACTTGGTTATTTCAAGGTGGCGGCAACATACCCGCGCCGGAAGGCCCGATCAAGGCGCTGACATTGCGTTTGCGGCGGATTTCCTGTTCCGTCGCGGCATAGGTTGAGGCTAAAGTCTGCGCCTCAGGGACGCCTGCGAAGCAAAAACGACCACTTAACAAAAATACTGGAGGAATTACCCATGACCGAACAACCTGTCCTTTGCGAAATCGACGGGCGCGGCGTCGCTACAGTTACTCTCAATCGGCCCGAGGTCAATAACGCCTACAACGGCGAAATGATCGACGCGCTGCTCGACGGTATGAAAGCCTTGGCCGTCAACGACGACGTCCGTCTGATCGTGCTGCGCGGCGCGGGCAAGCATTTCCAGGCCGGCGCCGATCTCGGCTGGCTACTGTCGGTTTCCGGTGGCTCGCCCGAGGAAAACCTCGAGGTATCCCGCCGCACGGGTGCCGCCGTGCATCTTCTGGACGTCTGCCCCAAGCCGACCATGGCCGTTGTCCAGGGCTTCTGCGTCGGCGGCGGCACGGGCGTGCTGGCCGCCTGCGACGTGGTGATCGCAGCCGAGGACGCGACCTTCACCATTTCCGAAGTCCGCTGGGGCCTGATCCCGCAGCCGATCCTGCCGCAATTGATCGCCGCCATCGGCGTGCGTAACGTGCGGCGCTATGCCCTGACGGCCGAACGTTTCTCGGCCCAGCAGGCGCACAACATGGGTCTTGTGCACGAAGTCGCCCAGCCGATGCAGTTGGAGCGCACGGCGGAAAAGACCATCGAGGCCTTCCTGCGCAGCGGTCCGGATGCCGTCGCCCAGACCAAGGCGAAAACCCTGGAACTGGCGCAGACCGCCATGGACCCCAAGGTCGCCGACGAACTGGCGCGCCTGCATTCCGAGAAACGCCAGTCGGCGGAAGCCGCCGAGGGCTTGGCCGCATTCCAGGAAAAGCGCAACCCGTCCTGGTTCAAGGAATAGTCCTCAGGATTTCCTAAGGATTTCCGGGGCCTGGGCCGTCAGGTCCAGGCCGCCCGGACCTTGTCGCGGTTCAACTGCAGCCATTGCAGGCAGATGATGATCGTGCCGTTGTTGATGGTGCCGTCGGCGACCAGGGCGAAGGCCTCGTCCGCCGGCATCGTGAACACGCGGATATCCTCGTGTTCGTGGTCCAGGCCGTGAATGCCGCCGGCCTTCGAGGCGTCGACCCGGCCCAGGTACAGCCGGATGGTCTCCGACGAGCAGCCGGGCGTCACCAGATAGTCGGTGATCCGCATGAGGTCCAATAACGCACAGCCGCTTTCTTCCATGGTTTCGCGGGCCGCGACCTCGTCCGGGTGCTCGCCGTCCTCGACGATCCCGGCGACGGTCTCCGTCAACCAGGGTGAGGGCGGCTTGCCGTCCCAATTGGGCGACGGCGCGCTGGCGGCGGCCCCCACCCGGAACTGTTCGATCAGGACGACCTCGTCACGGACCGGATCATAGGGCAGGACGGCAACCGCATGCCCGCGTTCCAGGCATTCGCGGGTGACCTCGTCGCTCCAGCCGCCCTCGAACAGACGATGGCGGAGCTTCCACTGGTCCATTCGAAAATAGCCCTGGAACGTGGTCTTTCGCGCCACGACCTCTAGATCGTCACTATCCATGGAATGTCATTCTTTCCTGTTGGCGCCCGTTCGCACGCGGGCGCTAGTATGGTCATAGCGAAAGTCATACCAATCCCACCCCATCGATGAAAGGCGGCCAGCATGGCGACCAGCGAGAAAGTGTCCTTCCCCGGAGCATTGGGCGAGACCCTGGCGGCGCGGCTCGATCTGCCGGACGGCGCGCCCCGGGCTTATGCCCTTTGGGCCCACTGTTTTTCCTGTACCAAGGACGTTTTCGCCGCGTCGCGTGTCGCGCGGTCGTTGACCGAGGCCGGGATCGCCGTGCTGCGATTCGATTTCACGGGGCTGGGCGCTTCCGAAGGCGATTTCGCCAATACCAACTTTTCCTCCAACGTCGGCGATCTGGTCGCCGCCGCCGATTGGATGCGCGAGAACCTGCGGGCTCCGGCCATGCTGTTGGGCCATTCGCTCGGCGGTGCGGCGGTCCTGGTCGCGGCGGGCAAGGTGCCCGAGGCCAAGGCCGTCATCACCATTGGCGCCCCCGCCGACCCGGGCCATGTCGCCCATCATTTCCAGGGTTCGATCGATGAGATCGAAGCCAAGGGCGAGGCCGAGGTCCTGCTGGTCGGCCGTCCGTTCCGGATCAAGAAGCAGTTCCTGGACGATATCCAGGATCAGAACATGCAGGCCGCCATCGGTGGCCTGAAGAAGGCGCTGCTGATCTTTCATTCGCCGGTCGACGCGACCGTGGGCATAGACAACGCGCAGCGCATTTACGAAGCCGCCAAGCACCCCAAAAGCTTCGTCTCGCTGGACGACGCCGATCACTTGCTGAGCCGCAAGGAAGATGCCGAGTATGTCGCGGGCGTCATCGCCGCCTGGGCGCGGCGATATGTCTGCGCGGGCGAGGCCGAGACGGCACACAGCACGCCCAATATGGCGCCGACGGCAGAGCCCGGCACCGTGGTCGTCGAGGAAACAGGGCAGGGCAAGTTCCAGAACGCGGTCTCGGTGGGCGGACGGCACGTCCTGCTGGCGGACGAACCGCCCGACGTCGGCGGCACGGATACGGGCCCTGGCCCCTACGATTTCCTGCTGACGGCACTGGGGGCCTGCACGGCGATGACGATCCGCATGTACGCGGATTTCAAGAAACTGCCGTTGGACAAGGTCCGGGTGATCCTGAAACACGACAAGGTTCATGCCGAGGATTGTGCCGATTGTGAAACGAAGACCGGAAAGCTGGACCGGATCGTTCGCGACCTGCATTTCGAAGGCGATCTGACGGACGAACAGAAACAGCGGCTCCTGGAAATCGCCGACAAATGTCCGGTCCACAAGACCATCCATTCGGAGATCGTAGAAGAAAGCCATCTGGTCTAAGCTGGCCGCAAACTGAAACGAACCACGCATAGGGGGAGGACCCACACCATGATGCCCGACAAATTGATCCCGACGACCCTGGTCGGCAGCTACCCGCAACCGGCCTGGCTGGTCGACAAGGAAAAGATGCTGGGATCGGCGCCGCCGCGCGTGCGCATGAAGGACGTCTGGAAGGTCACGCCGGACGAATTGGAGGAAGCCCAGGACGACGCGACCCTGACCGCCATCCATGATCAGGAACGGGCCGGGATCGATATCCTGTCCGACGGTGAAGTCCGCCGGGAAAGCTACTTCAACCGCTTCGCCAACGCCTTGGAAGGGATCGACATCGACAATCCGGCGATGGTCCCCAACCGCCGCGGCGTCGAGGTTCCCGTGCCGCGGGTCAGCGGCGCCATCAAACGGACGATCCCCGTCCAGGTCCATGACGTGGAATACCTGCGCGCCCATACGACGAAGCCGATCAAGATCACGATCCCCGGTGCCTTCACCATGGCGAAGCTGGCCAAGGACGAATACTACAACGACACGACGGCCCTGATTTCCGCCTATGCGACGGCATTGAACGAAGAAATCCGCGATCTCAAGGCCGCCGGCGCCGACGTCATTCAGATCGACGAGCCCTACATGCAGGCCAATCCGGAAGAGGCCGAAAAATACGGCGTCGACGCGATCAATCAGGCGCTCGACGGCATCGACGGGCCGACGGTCGTGCACCTTTGCTTCGGCTATGCCTACGTGGTGAAGGACAAGCCCGAAGGCTATTCCTTTCTGCCGCAGTTGGACGCCTGCAACGCACAAACCATTTCCATCGAAGCGGCGCAGCCCCATCTGGACCCGGCGATCCTGGAAAAACTGCCGTCCAAGAAGATCATGTTCGGCGTGCTCAGCCTGGGGTCGGAAGAGGTCGAAACCCCCGAACAGATCGCCCAAAGCCTGCGCGGTGCCTTGAACCATATTTCGCCGGACCGTCTGATCGCGGCCCCCGATTGCGGCATGAAGTACCTGCCGCGCGAGGTCGCCTTCGGAAAACTGAAGGCCATGGTTGACGGTGCGGAGATTGTTCGCAGAGAACTTTGAGCGAGCTATGGTCCGGGGCGCAATGGTTCTGGCCTGACCGCATAAGTGGCGGTTTTTCGACCCGTATAATTAGGACTGCTTGAATTCAGGTTTTGGCATTGATTTTGCTTAACTTCGTAACTCGCAATGACGCCCGTTTACTGGGGAGAAATCTTGATGCTGCGCCTAAGCAATTTGTCTATCGCTAAAAAACTACTGCTCATCATTCCACTTGTTATCGGTGGCAGTGCCGTCCTCGTCGGTTCCAGCCTCCTGGGGCTGCGAAGCAATCTTTACGATGCGCGTCTTGAACAAACCCGAGCGGTGGTCGAGGTCGCGTTGTCATTTGTCTCCCAATATGGCGACCGCGCCGCCCTGGGGCAAATGAGCGAAGAGGAAGCGAAGGAAGCGGCTAAAACCGCGATCGGTTCACTGCGGTATGCGGGCGGCGAGTACTTTTGGGTCAATGACATGAATGCGGTCATGGTCATGCATCCGATCAAGCCAAAACTGAACGGCAAGGATCTGATGGAGTTCAAAGATCCAAACGGCGTTCAGTTGTTTAAGGAAATGGTCGCCAAGGTGAAATCGAGCGGGGCGGGGGAAGTCGCCTATCACTGGCCGAAGCCGGGTTTTGAGAAGCCGGTGGCGAAAATTTCCTATGTAGCAGGCTATAAGCCCTGGGGATGGGTCATCGGATCCGGTGTCTATTTGGATAGCGTCGAAGCCGTCTTTCTTAGCGGAGTGACGAAACACTCGATCGAAGCCTTGATTATCACGGGCTTGGTCATCCTTGCGTTGGTCTTGATCTCGCGCGGCATTTCTCAGCCGATCGGGGCAATGACGGGCGCGATGATCAAACTGGCCGGCGGCGACAATCAGACGCAAATTCCGGGCCTTGGGCGCGGCGATGAAATCGGCTCGATGGCCGATGCGGTACAGGTGTTCAAGGACAATGCCATTGAGGTCGAACGCATGACCCGCCAGCGGGACGCCGATCAGCGGCGGACCCAGCGGAACTTGAAGAACGAACTGATTGCCCTGAACAATGCCCTTGAGGCAGAAGTCACGGCGGCTGTTAGCATGGTCGTCGGCCGTTCGGACGCGATGCAGACCTCGGCCGGCACCATGGCCTCGACGGCGGACCGCAGCAACGAACAGGCGTTGGCCGTGACCGCGGCCGCGGAAGAAGCCGCCGCCAACGTTCAGACCGTTGCCTCGGCGGCCGAGGAATTGTCGTCGTCGATCCAGGAAATCTCGCGTCAGGTATCGCAGGCTTCGGGCATCGCTACCGACGCCATGACCCAGGCGGATCAGTCCAGCGAGCAGATCCGGGGTCTGGCCGAGGTTGCCCAGTCGATCGGCGAGGTCGTGAATCTGATCAACGATATCGCCGAGCAGACCAACCTGCTGGCCCTCAACGCGACCATCGAGGCCGCCCGCGCCGGCGAGGCCGGAAAGGGTTTTGCCGTGGTTGCCGCCGAGGTCAAGAACCTGGCCAACCAGACGGCCAAGGCGACCGAACAGATCGGCAGCCAGGTACAGGGTATCCAGGACGCCACGCAGGACGCGGTCAAGGTTAACCAGAGCATTTCGGAGATCATCAACAAGATCAACGAGATCACCGCCAATGTCGCCTCGGCCGTCGAGGAACAGGGGGCGGCGACGCAGGAGATCGCCCGCAACGTCGAACAGGCGGCCAGCGGGACATCCGAGGTCTCCGGAACCATGACCCTGGTCAGTCAGGCCGTGCAGGAAACCCAGACGGCGGCCCAGGAACAGGTATCGGCCGCGCAATCGGTCAAGGAAACGGTCGAAGCCATGAACGCCCAGATCGTCAATATCCTGGAAAAGAGCCAGGATCCGGAGCTTTCCCGGCGCCATACCGTGAACCTGGCGGTAAAGGTCGAGATCGGGGGCGTTACCAAGGACTGCCTGATGAACTCGGTGGCCCGCAGCGGCGCCGCCGTTCTGGATCGGGCGATCGGTGGTGATGCAGGGGATATGTTCTCCATCACCATGCCCAATGTGGGGCAGATCGGCGGCCGGATCATCGCCGTGTCGGATGGGGCGACCCATGTCCTGTTCGACATGGACGACGATCAGGATGCGGCGCTTGGACGCTTCATCGGTGACCGGGCGGGACACGCGGCCTGAACCGGGCCGTGTCGTCACCGCGCTTCGGGTGAAAATGGATCGAAAAATCGAATATCATTCATAAAAAGAATTCGATTTTTCATCTGTTTGGTTGGGAGTATTGATTGCCTTACCGGCATCGGGCCGGTACCCGCGCCGGCGACAACCCGGCGTATGCAAAGGCGAAACTGATGTTCTCTCGCACCAAACCGTCGACCGCCGCCGCCAAACCGGCTGCGAAACCCGCTTCTCCCGCCAAGCCGGCCGTCAAAGCCGCGCCCGCGAAGAAGAAGTAGCGTCCGGTTTCCGGCCGCCGCACCCGGTGGTCGCGTGAACGACTGAATGACGAAGGCCGCCGGCATCCCGCCCGGCGGCCTTTTTCGTTATTTGCGGCGTGGGTCCCGATGCGCCGGGATCAGCTGCCGGGTATCCAGCCCCAATAGCGGCCAGACGCCCCGATCGCGGCGGTGATCAGGCCGAGCGCCAGGTTGGTCGCGACGATCCGCCGGATGGTGTTGAGGCTGGCCGCGCCGGTCGGCCAATCCTCGCCCGCCACCGCCTTGCGAAACGCCTGATAGGGCGCGAAGAACAGGTAGATGTAGAGCCCATTCATGATCCAGCCGAGGCCGTGCATCCAATGGACATGGATCGGCGCGCCGGCGAAGCCGCCGTATTGTTCGGCGATCAGCGCATATCCCGTGGCCGGCAGCAGCAGCACCGCGCCCCAGACCCAAAGGAAGAACCGCCCGAACACCCGGTCCCAGAGCTTCAGGCGTTCGGGTGGCGGCGCGATGCCGCCGACGGCGGGACGCAGGATCAGATAGGCGAAAAACATGCCGCCGACCCAGATCAGGGCGGCGAGGGCGTGCAAACCGGTGGCGAGGGGGCTGATCATCGCAGGTGCGCCGCCTTATTGCGCCGTCGCGGCATTTGTCAGGGTGTCGAGTACGCCGGTCATCGTCGTAATCACCTTTTCAACCTCGTTGCCGTGGCGTTTGGCCATCCACTTGGGCTCGTTATAGGCGATCCAGCTTCCCTTGTCGTCCCGCCAGGCCAGCACCTTGAGCGGCAGGTCGATCGCCATGCTCGGCGTTGCCTGCATCAACGGCGTGCCCATCTTGGGATTGCCGAAAATCAGGACTTCCGTTTCCGGCATTTCCGCGCCGACCTTGGCCGCGCCCGCCGCATGGTCGATGCGGGCGAAGACGGTGATGCCCTTGGATGTCAGGATCTTATCCAGACGGTCCAGGGTTTCTTTCGGGCTGTGGGGGCTGGGTTTGACGATCAGGCCCTCGGCTGCCATGGCCGGACCTCCCTTGATGATGGCGGCGAACAGAAGGGCGAGGATAAAGCAATGGCGGTGGATTGCACGCATGGGAATCTCCTTCCGGTACTTGAATGCAGGCGGAGGAAGTCTAAAGCCGGATGGATGGCGGCTGCATACACAGGTACGTGAGCCGAAGGGGTTATTGAAATTCCCGGGCCGGGAACATCCGCCCGCTTTCCACCCCGGCGTCGGTTTGCCGTCCGTCCGGCGGATCGTCCAGGCTGAGCAGTACCCCGGCCAGGTCCTCGGCCGCCTCGACGATGACGTGCACGACCTTGCCGGCGCGCTGCACCTCGCCCGCGACGCCCAACAGGCGCGATCCCAGGACCGGGCGGCGGAAGGCCTCGAAGACATGCGGCCAGACGATCAGATTGGCCGTCGCCGTTTCGTCCTCGACGGTCAGGAAGATCACCCCCTTGGCCGTGCCCGGGCGTTGGCGCGCGGTGACCAGGCCGGCGATGCGGATGCGCTTGCCATGGGCCAGGGCCTCGGCGGTGCTGCAAGGGTGATAGCCCCGCGCCGCCAGCTTGGGCCGCAGGATTTGGGCCGGATGGGCCTTCAGCGACAGGCGCAGAGACCGGTAATCGTCGGCGACCTCTTCCCCCGGCGACATCAGCGGCAGCAGGGGCGGGGGCGCGTCTTCCGGGGGCTCGGTCGACAGATCGCCGGACCTGCCTCCGTTGCCGCCGCCCGTGGCGAACAGCGGCGCCGGGGGCGCATCGCTGAGCCCCTTTACGGCCCAGAGCGCCGGTCTTCGGTCCAGGTTCATGGATTGGAAGGTGTCAGCGCGGGCGAGTTTCTCCAGCACCGCCCGGCCGACGGCGGCGCGGCGCATGATTGCCGCCGGATCGCCGTAGCCGTTGCCCCGGTGCAGGACCAGGCGCTGCATGTCCTCTTCCCGCAGGCCCTTCACCTGGCGAAACCCTAAGCGCAGCGCCGGTTCCGTGGCCGGGCCGGGCTCCAGGGTGCAGTCCCAATCGCTGCGGTTCACGTCGACGGGGCGCAGGATCACGCCGTGTTCCTGGGCGTCGCGGACGATCTGTGCCGGGGCGTAGAAGCCCATGGGCTGACTGTTCAACAAGGCACAGGCGAAGGCCGCCGGATAATGGCGTTTCAGCCAGGACGAGACATAGACAATCAGGGCGAAACTGGCGGCATGGGATTCCGGGAAACCGTAATCGGCGAAGCCTTCGATCTGGCGGAAACAGCGCACCGCGAAATCCGCGTCGTAGCCGCGCGCCCGCATGCCCGCCAAAAACTTCTCGCGGAAGGCATGGATGGTGCCCGCATTGCGGAAGGTCGCCATGGCCCGGCGCAGGCCGTCGGCCTCGGCCGGGGTGAAACCGGCGGCGACGATGGCGATCTTCATGGCCTGTTCCTGGAACAGCGGAACGCCGAGTGTCTTACCCAGCACGTCGCGCAGTTCCTGCGACGGGAAATCGACACTTTCCAGGCCATCGCGGCGGCGCAGGTAGGGATGCACCATGTCGCCCTGGATCGGTCCGGGACGGACGATCGCGACCTCGATCACCAGATCGTAGAAATTCCGCGGTCTCAGGCGCGGCAGCATGCTCATCTGGGCGCGGCTTTCGACCTGGAACACGCCGACGCTGTCGCCTTCGCAGAGCATGTCGTAGACGGCGGGATCCTCCGGCGGCACGGTCGGCAGGGTGACCGCGCGGCCGTGGAACGATTTGACCAGGGCGAAGGCCTTCTGCACGCAGGTCAGCATGCCGAGCGCCAGGATATCGACCTTCAGGATTCCCAGCGCATCCAGGTCGTTCTTGTCCCATTCGATGACTGTGCGGTCGGCCATCGCCGCGTTATGGATCGGCACCATGCGGTCGAGCCGCCCGCGCGTCATCACCATGCCCCCGGAATGCTGGCTCAGATGGCGCGGAAAACCACGGATGTCGCGGGTCAGGTCGAGAACGCGGCGGACCATGGCATCGTCCGGGTCCAGACCATGGTCGCGGAACCGGTCGCGGGGAAGCTCCTCGTCCAGGGACAGCCGCCACAGCACGCTTTGCAGGGCGCGGATGGTGTCCTCGGCCAGGCCCAGCGCCTTGCCGACGTCGCGCACCGCGCCCTTGGATCGATAGGTGATGACCGTGCCGGTCATCGCCGCCCGGTCGCGGCCGTAGGTGTCGTAGAGGTACTGGATGACCTCCTCGCGCCGCCCGTTCTCGAAATCGACATCGATATCGGGCGGCTCGCCCCGTTCGGCGGAAATGAACCGCTCGAACAGCAGATCCAGGCGCGCCGGGTCCACGGCGGTTATTCCCAGGGCGTAACAAACCGCGGAATTGGCCGCCGATCCGCGCCCCTGACACAAAATCCCCCGGTCCCGGGCGAACCGCACGATGTCGTGGACGGTCAGGAAGTAGGGGGCGAAATTCAGCTCGCCGATCAGGCTCAGTTCATGGGCGATCTGGGCCCGCACTTTTTCAGGGATGCCGCCGGGATAACGGCCCTCGGCCCCGACCCAGGTCAGGCGGTCCAGTTCGTCCTGCGGCGCCACGCCCTCGGGCACGCTGTCGACGGGATAGTCGTAGCGCAGATCGTCCAGGGAAAACCGGCAGGCCTTGGCGATCTCGACCGTTCGCGCGAGGGCTTCGGGATAGGCCGCGAACAGCCGCGCCATTTCGGCGGGCGGCTTCAGGTGACGCTCGGCGTTGGGCTGCAATCGCCGCCCGGCCTCGAACAGGGTGCAGCCGTGGCGGATGCAGGTCAGCACGTCCTGCAACATGCGCCGTCCGGGCCCGTGCATCAGCACGTCGCCCACCGCCACCAGGGGCGTGCCGCATTGTTCGGCGAGGGCCGCCAGCCTGGCCAGCCTGGCACCGTCGCCGCCGTCCATCCGGACCCGTCCGGCGAGGTAAACAGACGATTCGCCTTCGTTCTTAAGTTTGCCCAGCAGGTCTTTGAAATATCGACTTATTCTGTCCGGCGGAAGAGCGATGAATATCTGCCCCCGGCCGGCCTGGAAATCGTCCGACAGCAGGTCCGCCGGGCGGAGTTCGCAATCGCCTTTCGCCGTCCGCCGCTTGCCCAGGGTCAGCAACTGCATGAGCCGCCCCCAGGCGTCCCGGTCGGTGGGATAGCAGAGCAGGGAGGTACCCTCGGCCAGATCCAGGCGCACCGACGGAATGAATCGCAGGCCATGTTCCTTGGCCGCCAGATGGCCGCGCACCAGGCCCGAGACGCCGTTCCGGTCGGCGATGGCGAGGGCGTGCAGACCGAGTGCCGCCGCCTGCAGCACCAGTTCCTCGGGATGCGAGGCCCCTTCGAGGAAGCTGAAGTTGCTCATCGCCTGCAGTTCGGCATAGGCCGGCGGGGGCGGGGTCTTGGCCGTTGTCATGGAAACAACCCGTGCAGGAACCATTTCGGGGCCTGGCCGGGGCGCGGGCGGTTGGCCGGGGTGGCTTGGTCGTCGCGCGCCGCATCGGCGGGAAAGCCGCCGGTGCGGTACAGCCAGAACCGCGCGCCGCCGTCGTCCTCGACCCGGTAATAATCGCGGGTTTCCAGGCCGTCGGCCCCGCCCGCCGGGCCGCCGTCGGGGCTTAGGTGCCGCCACCATTCGGGGGCGATGCGCTCCGGTCCCTCGGCGTCGACGATGCGGTGCTGACGGCGGCGCCAGCGAAAGGCCGCGGGCGGCCCCAGGGGCGTGGGCGTCAGCACGTCGATCGGTTCAGGCTGCGGCAGCAGGTGGATTGGCCGGGGGGCTGTATCGGGCGCGGCTTCCGTTGTGGGGGGCGGGGGGCGGCGAACCGCCTGGCCCGGCACCGGCGGCCCCAGGGCCTGGGCGCGTTCCGGCAGGTGACTGTCGCGGGGGTGCAGGCCGGCCACGCCGCCGGGGCCCAGGCGGTTGGCCAGACGGTCGATCAGCCGCGCGAGGCCGCTGTCCGGGGCGGAGGATGCGGGGCCGTCGCCGTCCAGGGCCGCCTGATCCACCGCCAGGGGATCGACGGCGCGGGCGGCGAGCAGCGCCGTTTCGATGCCGAACCCGGGGTCCAGGCCATCCAGTTTGTCGCGGAACAGACGGGCCAGATGGGCCGCGTCGCGCATCGGCCGGGCGGTGCCGACGGCGGCGGCGACCGCCGTGCCGTCGACCCGGTAGAGCGTGAATTCCAACCGCCGGGCCCCTTTGCCGGCGCGGGCCAGGCGTTCCGTCAGCGCCGCCAACAGGCGCTCGAGGGCCTGGGCGATGTCGTCGGCGCGGCCGATCGGTTCGGGAAAGTTCAAACGGACCTGAAAGCGCGGCGGCGGGGCCAGCGGCGACAGCGGCTCGTCCCGGTCGCCCAGCGCCTGATCCAGGCGCAAACAGGGGCTCAACCCGAAACGCAGGGCCAGCGCCGCCCGCGACAGGGGATAAAGGTCGCCGATCCGACGCAGGCCCAGTCGCATCAGGGCTTCCGTCGTCTCCTCCGCCAGCCGCAATCCCGTCACCGGCAGATCCGCCAGGGCGTCTTTTTCCCGCCCGCCGTCGATCCGCCGCCAGGGAACGGTGTCGTTCGTCCCGAACCGCGCCAGGGCCCAGGCCGCCCCCGGCGTCGCCGCCAGGCCCGCCCGCGCCATGTATCCGGCGGCTTCCAGGCGATGGCAGAGATCGGCCAGCAGGGCATCCTCGCCGCCGAACAGATGGGCGCAGCCGGTGACGTCGAGCCAGAGGCCGTCGGCGGGGATGTTCGTCTCTTCCGGCGCGCTATCGTCGACGGCGGTCCAGGGAGTGTAGCGCCCGGCCCAATGGGCCAGACGGGTCAACGCCGCCCGGTCGCCTTTCGTGTCGGCGGGGCGGGCGTCCAGATCGGGCAGGCGGGCCCGCGCATCGGCCAGCGGCATGTCCGGCGTCAGCCCGGCCCGCGCCGCGACATTGTCGACGGCGGCCAGGCGCCAGGCGCCGCGTTGTTGGATCATCGTGGCCAGCGGGGGCGAAGACGGAGACGGAGACCCGTTATCCGGCCCAGGCTTCCGCCTGCGATGCCGCTGCAATCGGTCCGTGGCGAAACGGGGCAGCCAGACGGAAACCACCCGCCGGTTGCGGGGTGTCGCAGGTGCCGAAATCGTTCCTGTCGCCGTCGCACCCATCTTCTCCGTCATCGGTTTCCCGCCATTCCAAGGTCCATTCCCCGGGACGGCCACCGCCCCGGCATTTCATCAGTTCAACCCGCCACGAGGCGGCGCCCGACCGGCCGGGGGCGCCGGAGACGCGCCATCGGGTGACCGCCGGGCCGGGCAGGGAGGCCGCCCGGCCGCCCAGCAGCAACAGGGCGGGGGTGCCGCTGTCCTCGGCCGCCAGATGCAGGCGCCGCTGGGCCCGGGTATTGGCCTGATCGACCTCGCCCAGCACGGCGGCGACGGCGCCGCTGCGCAGGCATTCCTCCATGCACCAGAGCACGGCCTGATTGTCCGGCGGCTGAACCAGGATCAGATGCGCCGGGTCGAGGCCGAAGCGCGCCAGCCCGGCGCCGTAGAGCCCGGGCCGAAACCCCTGGGCCGGGCGCCGACACCAGACCAGGGCCCGCCCGTCGGCACGGGCCAGACGGCCCAGCACCGCCGCCGTGAATCCGGCCGCCGCGGCAACACCGCCATAGCCGTTGTTGGCGGCACCCGAGACGACCTCGTGCAGGGCGCCGCGCGGCAGGCCGCCCCAGGGCAGATGCCCGTCGAGCGCCGCCAGACCCAAGGAGACGGCATCGTCCGGTGCCGGCGCCCCTCCGCCGCCGGAAAAGCGTTCCAGCGCGGCGATACGGCGGCGCAGGGCGTCCAGGTCGTGGTTATCGCGGGACGGGGCGGAAGACGGGGCGGAAGAGGCCGGGCCGGGGACGGGCATGCGGGGGCTCCCTGTCAGGTATGATTATATGTTCTTGTTTTGTTCTAACCCTGATCCCGGCATGGGGTCAAGCAGGGAAAACAGGAAGGGGAAGGGCGGGCGAGAGGCAGCGGGTAAACGGCGCGGACTCTTGCCTTTTAGGGGCCGGCAGAGGAAGTCAGGACGCCCGCGGCAGACGCAGGCTGCGCTGCACGGGGAACACCAGATGCGCCGAGGTGCCTTTGCCCACTTCGCTGTCCAGTTTCAGGACGCCGTTGTGCAATTCGATCAGCTTCCGCGCCAGGGTCAATCCCAGCCCCGTGCCCTCGTGCTTGCGGGTCAGGGCCCCGTCGACCTGGCCGAATTCCGCCAGCGCCGTCGCCATGTCCTCCGGCGCGATTCCGATGCCCGTATCGGCCACGGTCACCCGCACGGCGCCGTCGTCCTGGCGGCGGGCGGTGATGCGGACGCTGCCCCCTTCGTCGGTGAATTTGATGGCGTTGGACAACAGATTCACGACCGCCTGCTTGACCCGCAATTCATCGGCGAACAACGGCGGAAGGTCCCCCGGACAGTCGACCTCCAGGGCGACCCCGGCCTCCAGCGCGCGTTCACGAACCAGACGGTGACAGGCGTTGATCATCAATCCAAGATCCAGCCGCTGTTCGTTCAGATGCATCTGTCCCCGTTCGATCCGCGCCAGGTCGAGCAGGTCGTTGATCAACTGCAGCAGATGCTTGCCCGCTTCGTTGATGTCGCCCGCGTATTCCTTGTATTGCGCGTCAAGTCCGCCGAAGGTCTCGTTCACCAGGATGTCGGAAAACCCGATGATGGAATTCAGCGGTGTGCGCAATTCATGGCTCATGTTGGCGATGAATTCGGTCTTGGCGCGGTTGGCCAACTCGGCCTCTTCCTTGGCGATGCGCAACGCTTGATCGGCTTGACGTTCGTGGGTGACGTCCCGGGCGAATCCCCGGTACCCGAGAAACGCGCCGTCGTCCGCGAACATCGGCACGCCGCTGACCCGCGCATATCGAATCCTGCCGGCTCCGTCGACCAATGGATATTCGAAATCGCGAAAGGGGCGGTGGGCGTTCAGGTCGGCGATATGCCGCTCCCAACCCTCGCGGTTCTGGGCAAGCGGGTGCAGCTTGGTCAGATCGCGGCGGCTGCGGCCCAGGACGTCGTTTGAATTGAGCCCGTAACTTTCCAGGAACTGATCGGAAATGAAGATGAAGCGATGCTCCGTATCGGTCTCCCAGAACCAATCGGCCGCGGTGTAAATGAAGGACCGCCATTGGTCGTCGCCCAGGTCCCCGACCAAGGCCGTGGGAGGGGCGGGCGGCGCGCCGTGCGGCAGAACCTGATGTGAACTCATGTGGCGCGACGCGGCCAGGCCGGCGACCGCGCCCAACGCCGCCGCCAGGGTTGCGCCGAAGGCGTGCAGGGCAGGCGCCATCGGAGACAGAGCCGGCGACAGGGACATTTCCCAGACCAGGGTAAAAAGAAACGCAATAACAAAACAGTATGCGTATTTTTTCATGTAAACTATAACGGAGGGCGCAGCGTCGCCGCCGACCTGAACCCGGATGCCGGCGGGACGCGACGCGCCCCGGTGCCCCCACCTTTTTTATCGTCGGGTGGAGTATAACGCGAAGTGACGGCAAAGTGACCAGAAACTCGGGATAGGACATGACGAAACCGGAACCTTCTTCCTGGACGGCATCGGAACTGCTGCGGGTCGGCCAGATGGCCGCCGCCGACGCCGAGACCATCGCCGGTGGGGTGCCGGGGATCGAGTTGATGGAAACGGCGGGCCGCGCCGTTGCGGACCGCGCCCAGGCCCTGTTCACGGGGCGCCCCGTGACGGTTTTGTGCGGGCCCGGCAACAACGGCGGCGACGGCTTCGTTGCGGCGCGTCTTCTGGCCGAACGGGGGATCGTGGTTCGGTTGCTTCTCCTGGGCGAGCGGGCGCGGCTGAAGGGCGATGCGGCCCTGGCCGCCGACCGCTGGACCGGGCCGCTCGAGACCCTGGACGAGACATTCGTTAGCGAGCCGGGCATGGCCGTGATCGATGCCCTGTTCGGCGCGGGGCTGACGCGGGCCCTGGACGGCGCGGCGGCGGCCGTTGCCGAACGCCTGAACGTGTCGGGGGCCGAGGTCCTCGCCGTCGATATTCCGTCCGGCGTGTTCGGCGACACCGGGGCCGTTCCCGGCGCCGCTGTGAACGCTCGGGAATGCGTGACGTTCTGCCGCCGCAAGCCGGGCCATTTCCTGATGCCGGGGGCGGCGCTCTGCGGTGCCGTGCGTGTCGCCGATATCGGCATTCCCGGCGCCGTGGTCGCGGCGCAGACACCGGATACCTGGGTCAACAGCGCGGACCTTTGGTGGCCGGACTTCCCGGTCCCGGGCCCGGACGATCACAAGTATACGCGCGGCCATCTGGTCGTCTGGGGAAACGGGGAGATGCCTGGGGCCGCGCGAATGGCCGCCGCCGGCGCCCGCCGGGCGGGGGCCGGAATGGTTTCCATCGCCTGCCGGGATGCGGATGCCGGTCTTTTCCGCGCCGGTGCGCCCGGAGTGCTGGTCCGTCCGCTGGACGACACGGCGGCCTACGCGGATTTCATTCAAGGTCGGGTCAAGGCACTGATCGTCGGGCCCGGCGCGGGCACGGACGGTGCGACGCGTGACCGCGTTCTGGCGGCCCTCGCAACCGGCAAGCCGATGGTGCTGGACGCCGACGGGATCTCCGCCTTCGCGGACGACACAGCGCCGTTGATGGCGGCGCTCCATGACCAATGCGTGATGACGCCGCACGAAGGCGAGTTCGCCCGCGTCTTCGCCGACGACGGCGACCGGGTGACGAAGGCCCGTAAGGCGTCGGTGGCGAGCGGCGCGGTCGTCGTGCTGAAAGGTTTTGATACGGTGATCGCGGCCCCCGACGGTCGGGTGATCATCAATGCCAACGGGTCGCCTTATCTGGCGACGGCCGGAACGGGCGACGTTCTGGCCGGAATGATCGGTGGATTGCTGGGCCAGGGCATGCCGCCATTGGTCGGCGCGGCGGCGGCGGTCTGGCTGCATGCGGCGGCGGCGCAGGTCGTTGGCCACGGCCTGATCGCCGAGGATATCCCGGACCTTTTGCCGACGCTGATCCGGGGGCTTCCAGGGGGCGTGGCGGCCGGTCCCGAGGGGGAAGTTTTAACCGTTTTGCCCCTTGCGCCGGGGGATGAAAACGAACAGGTTTAGAGCTGGTGCCCGAACGCTTTTAAAGGAAGTGTCATGACCGAACATAAGCCGAGCAGTTTCCTGGATCGGACCCTGACCAATCTGCGTCGGGGCTGGCAGTCGATCGCCGGTTCGTCCTACGACGAAGAGGCCGCGAGCACGCGCCCGGACCTGCCCGACGACGACGCCGGGCATATCCTGGAGCAGATGCGCGAATGCCTTGAAAACAAAGGCGGCGAAGTCTCCGCCCGCGTGCGTGCGGCGGCCTTGGGGCGGGTCTATCTGGCGCTGGACAAGAAAGGCCGCGACAAGTTCCTGCGTCTGATGGCGGAAAACTTCGGCACCGACGGCAAGGCGATCGACCGCGCGACGGACGAATACCGCGCCGCCACGACCGATGCCGAACGTCTGGACGCCCAGCTTGCCATGCAGAACAGCCTGCAGGCGCCGTGGCGGCGCTTGCTGACGCAGTTCAACGCCTTGCCGGACGGGGTCAAGTTCCTGGTCGACCTGCGCGCCGAGTTGCTGCCGTTGGCGAAAAAGGACCCCAAGTTGAAGGCCATGGAGCACGACCTGCGGGAGCTTCTGGCCAGCTGGTTCGACGTGGACTTCCTTGAGTTGCGCCAGATCGCCTGGGACAGCTCATCGGCCTCGTTGCTGGAAAAACTGATCGCGTATGAAGCGGTGCACGCCATCGACGGTTGGGAAGATTTGAAGAACCGGCTGGATTCCGACCGCCGCTGTTTCGCCTATTTCCATCCGCGCATGCCGGATGAGCCGCTGATCTTCGTCGAGGTCGCGCTGGTCAACGGCATGGCGGCCAACGTGCAGACGTTGTTGGATACGGACGCACCGGCATCCGACCCCACCGCCGCCGATACGGCGATTTTCTATTCGATCTCGAACGCGCAGAAGGGCTTGGCGGGCATCAGCTTCGGCAACTTCCTGATCAAGAACGTGGTGCAGCACCTTTCCGGCGAATTCCCGAACCTGAAGACATACGCGACGCTGTCGCCGATCCCCGGGTTCCGCCGCTGGCTCGACGAAATCATGGCCGAGGGCGAGCCCAAGTTGTTCTCCGCCGAGGAGCGCAAGGCCTTGAACGCGGCGTCCGGCCGCAAGGGTGGGGCCAAGGGCTCGCTGCTGGCGGCGCTCGACAGCCCGACCTGGATCAAGGATCAGAAGACGGTCGCGGCGCTGCAGGGGCCGTTGACGCGGCTGGCGGCGCGCTATCTCGCCAAGGAAAAAGGCCGGGGACGGCGGGCCCGGGATCCGGTCGCGCATTTCCACCTGTCCAACGGCGCCCGTCTGGAGCGTCTCAACTGGCTTGGCGATACCTCCGACAAGGGCTTGGCTCAGTCGGCGGGGCTGATGGTCAACTACCTCTATGACCTGAACCGGATCGAGAACAATCATGAGGCCTATACCCTGAACGGCAGCGTCGATACCTCGTCCGGCGTGAAGGCCGTGCTCAAGGGGTGACGCACCGCCCCGCGTCTTCCTTGGTTTCCCGCCGGAAACGCTGCCTGATTTGGCGGTTGTAATCATCGCCAGAATGGATAAAGTCGCGCCGCTCGATGACGGCGCGGCGGCTTTGCCGGCCCGTCCTGGGGCGCCAAGCGGGCGTGGCGGAATTGGTAGACGCGCCAGGTTTAGGTCCTGGTGGCCATTGGTCGTGGGGGTTCAAGTCCCTCCGCCCGCACCATTCATCACCTTCGGCCTCGAATGACGGACGAACGGAAAGGGTGGAAATCCGGCGGTTTTTCATTGCCGGGAAGGGGGGCGGAGCCCTATATATCCGCCTCTTGAGTTGAAGACATATTCTTGGTTTACCGGCGGGGCCCGCCAAAGGCCGATCCGCCACAGATTTCCGAACGGGAGTTCCATGCAAGTCGTCGAGACAAAATCCGAAGGCCTGAGCCGCGAGATGAAAGTCACCGTGGCCGCCAAGGACATTGAAGAGAAAATCAACCTGCGCCTCGAAGAAGTCGCACAATCCGCCTCTCTGCCCGGGTTCCGCCCCGGCAAGGTGCCCGTCGGCCTGCTGCGCAAGCGCTACGGCCCGGCCATCATGGGTGAGATCCTGGACCAGGCGGTCAACGATTCCTCGCAACAGGCGCTGGCCGAAAAGGGCATTCGCCCGGCGACCCAGCCGCATGTCGAGATCACCTCGTTCGACGAAGGCAAGGACCTGGAATACACCATGTCCGTGGATATCCTGCCCGAGATCGAGCCGATGGATTTCTCCAAGCTTTCCCTGGAGAAGTTGGTGCTCAAGCCCGACGACAAGCAGGTCCAGGAGATCCTTGAGAACCTGGCCGGCGCCCACAAGACGTCGGAGCCGATCACGTCCAAGCGCAAGTCCAAGTCCGGTGACGTGCTGTCGATCGACTTCGTCGGCAAGCTGGACGGCGTCGAGTTCGCCGGCGGCAAGGCCGAAGGTTATCACCTGGAACTGGGCTCCGGCTCGTTCATCCCCGGCTTCGAAGATCAGCTGATCGGCGTCGAAGCGGGCGCCGACGTCGAGGTCAAAGTGAACTTCCCCGAGGAATACGCGGCCAAGGATCTGGCCGGCAAGGAAGCCGTGTTCGACGTCAAGGTTCACGAAATCCGCGAGGCCGCACCGGCCGCGATCGACGACGAACTGGCCAAGAAGGCCGGCCTGGAAAGCCTGGACGCCCTGAAAGAGCGGATCGTCGACGGTCAGCGCCAGGAATTCGACCAGATGGCCCGCATGCAGGTCAAACGCAAGCTGCTCGACCAGTTGGCCGACAACCACGAATTCGAAATCCCGCCCAAGATGGTGGAAATGGAATTCGACAACATCTGGGCCCAGTTCGAAGAACAGCGTCAGCAGGACAAGGCCGCCCATGATCACGACCACGATCACGAAGGCCACGATCATGACCACGACCACGATCATGATCACGAGGACGACAAGTCCGACGAGGAGCACAAGGCGGAATTCCGCGAGATCGCCGAACGGCGCGTCAAGCTGGGCCTGTTGCTGTCCGAAGTCGGGCGGATCAATGAGATTCAGGTCTCTCCCGAGGACATCAACCGCGCGATGCTGCAGGAAGCCCAGAAGTATCCGGGGCAGGAACAGCAGGTTCTCGAGTTCTTCCGCTCCAACCCGCAGGCCCAGGAACAGATCAAGGCGCCGGTGTTCGAGGAGAAGGTCATCGACTACATCATCGAGATGGCCAAGGTCAGCGAGAAGCCCGCGACCTTCGAGGACCTGATCAAGGTTCTCGAGTCCGAGGACGAGGAAGAGACCAAGAAAAAGCCCGCCGCCAAGAAAAAGGCCGCGCCGAAGAAGAAAGCGGCGGCCAAGGACGACGGCGACGCGGCGGCCGACAAGCCGGCCAAAAAGAAACCGGCGGCAAAGAAGCCGGCGGCGAAAAAGGAGTAGCGGCGACGGGGCCGGGGGCGCTATCAGGGATGAGGCGACCCCGACCCCGGGCCACTCCGGCCCGTCCAACCACAAGCACCACGTACAAGGCCGGCTGAATAAGGCCGGGAGCATGATAAGGACCGAGGCATGAACGACCCCCACGACATCTACATGAACACTCTTGTGCCCATGGTCGTCGAGACGACCAATCGGGGCGAGCGTGCCTACGACATCTATTCGCGCCTGTTGAAGGAGCGCATCATCTTCCTGACCGGTCAGGTGGAAGATTACGGCGCCAGCCTGATCTGCGCCCAGTTGCTGTTCCTGGAATCGGAAAACCCGACCAAGGACATCTCGCTCTACATCAATTCGCCGGGCGGCATCGTGACTTCCGGCCTCGCCATCTACGATACGATTCGCTACATCCGCCCGGAAGTTTCCACGGTCTGCATCGGTCAGGCGGCCTCCATGGGCTCGTTGCTGCTGGCCGGCGGCGCCGCCGGCAAGCGCTTTGCGCTGCCCAACGCGCGGATCATGGTTCACCAGCCTTCGGGCGGGTTCCAGGGCCAGGCGACGGATATCGAAATCCACGCCCGTGAGATCATCGCTCTGCGTCAGCGGCTCAACGAAATTTACGTCGAGCACACCGGCCAGTCGCTGGAAACCATTGAAAACGCGATGGAGCGTGACAAATTCATGACTCCGGAAGACGCCAAGGAATTCGGCCTGATCGACGAAGTGGTGTCCAGCCGTCCGTCCTCCGGCGAAGACGGCGACGGCAAATCGGACTGACGTCCGGCCGCTTCATCCGCATGATGCCCGCCGTCCCAAGCCGGACGGCGGTCCAACCCCCGAGCCCGCCGCTCGCCCATACGCCTTTTGGCATAGCGACAAAAGCGTGAATGTGATTGAGTGTTGCTCAAGGGTCCGGTTAACATGGACCCTCACCCAGGAGGCGGCGCGGGACCAACAGGATTAACAATGACGAAATCAACCGGCAGCGACTCCAAGAACACCCTTTATTGCTCGTTTTGCGGCAAGAGCCAGCACGAGGTCCGCAAGCTCATCGCGGGACCGACGGTCTTTATCTGCGATGAATGCGTTGAACTCTGCATGGACATCATCCGTGAAGAGCACAAAACGAACCTGGTGAAATCCGGTGACGGCGTGCCGACGCCGCTCGACATTTGCGCGGTGCTGGACGACTACGTGATCGGTCAGAGCGCCGCCAAGCGTGTTCTTTCCGTTGCGGTGCATAACCACTACAAGCGCCTGAACCACGGCAGCAAGAACAACGATGTGGAGCTGGCCAAATCGAATATTCTGCTGGTCGGTCCGACCGGTTGCGGCAAGACGCTGCTGGCCCAGACGCTGGCGCGCATCCTGGATGTGCCGTTCACCATGGCCGATGCGACGACCCTGACCGAAGCCGGTTATGTCGGCGAGGACGTCGAAAACATCATCCTGAAGCTTCTGCAGTCCGCCGACTACAATGTCGAGCGCGCGCAGCGCGGCATCGTCTATATCGATGAAGTCGACAAAATAAGCCGCAAGTCCGACAACCCCTCCATAACCCGCGACGTGTCGGGCGAGGGCGTGCAGCAGGCTTTGCTCAAGATCATGGAAGGCACGGTCGCCAGTGTGCCGCCGCAAGGCGGGCGCAAGCATCCGCAGCAGGAGTTCCTGCAGGTCGATACCACCAACATCCTGTTCATTTGCGGTGGTGCCTTCGCCGGCCTGGACAAGATCATTTCAGCCCGCGGCAAAGGCTCGTCGATCGGCTTCGGCGCCGACGTGCGCGCCCCGGAAGATCGCCAGACGGGCGAAATCCTGGCCGAGGTGGAGCCGGAAGATCTGTTGAAGTTCGGCCTGATCCCCGAATTCGTCGGCCGTCTGCCGGTCGTTGCGACGCTGGAAGATCTGGACGAAGAAGCCCTGGTGGAAATCCTCACCAAGCCGAAGAACGCCCTGGTCAAGCAGTACCAGCGCCTGTTCGAAATGGAAGACACCAAGCTGACGTTCTCCGATTCGGCCCTGAAATCGATTTCCAGCAAGGCCGTGGAGCGCAAAACCGGTGCCCGTGGCCTCCGTTCGATCATGGAGAGCATTCTCCTCGACACCATGTTCGACCTTCCTGGGATGGAGGGCGTGGAAGAGGTCGTCATCAACGGAGAAGTGGTGGAAGAAAGCGCCAAACCGCTGTTCATCTACGGCGAAAAGGCCGAAGAAGTGGAGACCAGCGCGTAGTCGCGCGCCGGATCAATCCCCTGATTTCCGCGCCCGCGCCCTTGCGCCGGGGCGTTTCATCCCCCACCTTTGTTGTGAAGATTTTCCAACCCGCCGCGCCAATCCCGGCGCGGCAATCCCATAGTGTTGAGGCCAGATGTACCCAGCCATGAAGTCCCAGCAGTTTCCCGTCCTGCCGTTGCGCGACATAGTCGTGTTCCCGCACATGATCGTGCCGTTGTTCGTCGGCCGCGAAAAGTCGGTGCGCGCGCTCGAGGACGTGATGCAGGACGACAAGCAGATCCTTCTGGTCGCCCAGAAGAACGCCGCGCAGGACGACCCCACGGCGGAGGATATTTACTCCGTCGGTACGGTTTCCACGGTGCTTCAGTTGTTGAAGCTGCCGGATGGCACGGTGAAGGTCCTGGTCGAAGGCGTGCAGCGGGCCAAGGTCACGGAATTCGTCGATAACCCGGCCTTTTTCGAGGTCGAGGCCGAACTGATTCCCGAGGAAGAAGGGGATGAGAACGAGCTTGAGGCGCTGTCCCGCTCGGTCATCAGTCAGTTCGAGCAGTACATCAAGCTGAACAAGAAGATCCCGCCGGAAGTTCTGGTCTCCATCAACCAGATCGACGAGGCCGATAAACTGGCCGATACGGTGGCGTCGCACTTGGCCCTGAAAATCTCGGAAAAGCAGGAGCTTTTGGAGATCGAGTCGGCCGCCGAGCGCCTGGAGCGCGTCTATTCCCACATGGAATCGGAAATCGGCGTTCTGCAGGTCGAGAAGAAGATTCGCAACCGGGTCAAACGCCAGATGGAGAAGACCCAGCGCGAGTACTATTTGAACGAACAGCTCAAGGCCATTCAGAAGGAATTGGGCGAAACCGACGAAGGCAAGGACGAGGTCGCCGAGATCGAAGAGAAGATCGGCAAGACCAAGCTGACCAAGGAAGCCAAGGAAAAAGCCGAGGCCGAATTGAAGAAGCTCCGGTCCATGAGCCCGATGTCCGCCGAAGCGACGGTCGTGCGCAATTACCTGGATTGGATGCTGTCCATTCCGTGGAAGAAGCGCACCCGCGTGAAGAAGGATCTGGTGAAGGCCGAAGAGGTCCTGAACGTGGACCACTACGGGCTTGAAAAGGTCAAGGAACGTATCCTCGAGTACTTGGCCGTTCAGAATCGTACAAATAAGGTCACTGGACCGATCTTATGTCTCGTGGGCCCTCCGGGCGTCGGTAAGACGTCGCTGGGTAAGTCCATCGCCAAGGCGACCGGGCGCAACTTCGTGCGCATGTCCCTGGGCGGCGTGCGGGACGAATCGGAAATCCGCGGCCACCGGCGGACCTACATCGGCTCGATGCCGGGCAAGGTCGTGCAGGGCATGAAGAAGGCCAAGTCGTCCAATCCGCTGTTCCTGCTCGACGAAGTCGACAAGATGGGCCAGGACTGGCGCGGCGATCCGGCGTCTGCTCTTCTGGAAGTGCTTGATCCGGAACAGAATTCCTCGTTCAACGACCATTATCTGGAGGTCGATTACGACCTCTCGGACGTGATGTTCGTGACGACGGCGAATACCCTGAATTTGCCGGGGCCGCTGCTCGACCGCATGGAGATCATTCGTCTCTCCGGCTACACCGAGGACGAAAAGATCGAAATTGCCAATCGTCACCTGATCCCCAAGCAGGTCAAGGCGCACGGCCTGAAGAAGGACGAATGGTCCATCTCCGAAGGCGGCATGCGCGACCTGATCCGCTATTACACGCGGGAATCCGGGGTTCGTAACCTGGAGCGCGAGCTGGCCAATTTGGCCCGTAAGGCGGTCAAGGAGATCATGCTCGGCAAGTCGGACACCATCAAGGTGACGGCCAAGAATCTGGATAAATACGCCGGAATCCGCAAATACCGCTTCGGCGAGATCGAAGCCGATGACATGGTCGGCGTCGTGACCGGCCTGGCCTGGACCGAAGTCGGCGGTGAGCTGCTGAACATCGAAGCCGTGATGGTGCCTGGGAAGGGCAAGATGACGATCACCGGCAAGCTCGGCGACGTCATGCAGGAATCCATTCAGGCCGCGCGGTCCTACGTGCAGTCGCGGGCGCCGTCGCTGGGCATTCTGCCGCCGCTGTTCAACAAGCGGGACATCCACGTCCACGTTCCCGAAGGGGCGACGCCGAAGGACGGCCCCTCGGCCGGTGTCGGCATGGTCACCTCGATCGTTTCCGTGCTGACCGGCAACCCCGTGAAGAAAGACGTCGCCATGACCGGCGAAGTCACCCTTCGTGGCCGGGTTCTGCCGATCGGTGGGCTCAAGGAAAAGCTTTTGGCGGCGCACCGCGGCGGCATCAAGCTGGTCCTGATTCCCAAGGACAACGAGAAGGATTTGGAAGAGATTCCCGAAAATGTGAAGAAGGGCCTGGAAATCGTGCCCGTTACGACCGTCGACGAGGTGCTTTCCAAGGCTTTGGTCAGCCCCGTTACACCGGTCGAATGGGACGAGGATAAGGCCGATCTCGAGGCCGGCGCCCTGACATCCGGGGGCGGCGACGACGACGATGTGGGGGGCGTGGTTACGCACTGAACCAACCCAAGTCGTTAAGGTAAAACACCTTTTAAGCGGGCCGCCGGATCATCCGGCGGCCCGTTGCTTTTCCGGCCCTGTTTCATGGGTTGAAAATCGTTTCCGAACGCATTCTTCCGAAGTCGGAACGAATACCTTGAAATTGGTCGAAACCCGCAAAAATCTGGGGAAAACTGGGGCATTGACGTTGACGCCCCAGGGGTGCGGACTTACACTCACCCGCGTTTCGAGAAGGCGATTCCTCGCCCGATCAAAAGCATAAATCCTATTTGTCCCAACCTTTATCCTTTCAGCAAGAGGGGGCCTTCAATTGAACAAGAATGATCTGATCGCAGCCGTTGCCAACAGCACCGGTTTGTCCAAGTCCGATTCCGCCAGCGCGGTTGACAGCGTTTTCGACGCGATCGCCGGCGCTTTGAAGGGCGGTGATGAAGTCCGCCTGGTCGGTTTCGGTACCTTCAGCGTCACCAAGCGTGCCGCGACCACCGGCCGTAACCCGCGGACCGGCGAAAGCATCCAGATTCCGGCGTCCAACCAGCCTAAGTTCAAGGCTGGCAAGGGCCTGAAGGACGCGGTCAACTAAGACCCCGCGTCCCAGCCGTAAAGTATACGCCTGCAGATCGGCCGCCGATTTATCGGCGGCCGATTTGATTCGGGCGACCTTCGGGGCGGGCAGGGCGCATTGCCGTCTTGTGCCGGCCCGTGCCTGGCCTTAAATAAGGGCGCGGTTCCGATCGGGAATCGGGCGGTTAGCTCAGTTGGGAGAGCATCTGGTTTACACCCAGAGGGTCGGCGGTTCGAACCCGTCACCGCCCACCATCCTTCTACAATGATCCATGATGAGACCTTCTTTGCGGAGGCGACGGGGATTCGGGGGGCATGCCGCCCGGAAACGGGCCGTCGCGGCAGGGGGCTGGGCCCCGGTTTCCGCCGGTTTTCATCGAACTGAAAAATATCCGCCGATCGTTCTTGACACCTGTTCGGGGGCTGGACTACATATCGCGCTCTTTCGCGCACCGGGTCCTTCGGGGCCGCGTTGAAAGACCCTCTCAAGGGGGTGTAGCTCAGTTGGTTAGAGCGCCGGCCTGTCACGCCGGAGGCCGCGGGTTCGAGTCCCGTCACTCCCGCCATTTTCCCCATAAATCGGCTTTCCATAACCCGCGCGCGGCGGTGCGGCATCTTTGCGCCCATCCGGCGATAAAACCTTTGAAATTTATCCGGTTATCGGTCACTTTCCCTCGTAGTCATCGACGTCGCCGCGGCGCGACGATCTAAGTATTCATTCGGGGGAACCAAGGCGGGGGCCGGGGACAGGGAGTTCGGCGTGAACGATTTGCTATTGGAATATCTCCCGATCCTGATCTTCATCGGGATCGCCGTGGCGCTGGCCGGCGCGATCATGCTCGGCTCTTTCATCATCGGTACGCAGAACCCGGATGTTGAAAAGAACTCGGCATACGAATGCGGGTTCGAAGCCTTCGACGATTCCCGCGGCCGGTTCGACGTTCGGTTCTATCTGGTGGCGATTCTGTTCATCATCTTCGACCTTGAAGTCGCGTTCCTGTTCCCCTGGGCGATCAGCCTGGGATCGATCGGCGTCTTCGGTTTCTGGTCGATGATGGTCTTCCTGGGAATCCTGACCATCGGTTTCGTTTACGAGTGGCGCAAAGGCGCCCTCGAGTGGGAATAGGAAGGGGCCTGACGGCATGAGTGCTGTAACCCAACCCGGTATCGACCCGGCAGCAGGGCAACCCATCGGCCCCGGCGCCGAGCAGGACGAGATTCTCGCCCGCGTTACCCAGGAATTGCAGGACAAGGGGTTCGTCCTGGCCAACGTCGACAAGTTGGTCAACTGGGCGCGCACCGGCTCGCTCTGGCCGATGACCTTCGGTCTGGCCTGCTGCGCCGTGGAAATGATCCACGCCTATATGAGCCGCTATGACCTGGACCGCTTCGGCGTCGTGCCGCGGCCGAGCCCGCGCCAGTCGGACGTGATGATCGTCGCCGGTACCCTGACCAACAAGATGGCCCCGGCCTTCCGCAAGGTCTACGACCAGATGGCGGAGCCGCGCTACGTCATCTCCATGGGCTCCTGCGCCAACGGCGGCGGCTATTATCATTATTCCTATGCCATCGTGCGGGGATGCGACCGGGTGGTACCGGTCGACGTCTACGTGCCCGGCTGCCCGCCGACGGCGGAGGCGCTGGTTTACGGCATTCTCCAGTTGCAGAAGAAGATCAAACGGACCGGCGCTCTCTGGCGTTAATTTTCCCGGCCCAAGACGAAACCCAGGTACGGAACAAGACCAAAAAAGACCATGGATCAGGCTCTTAAGGAACTTGCCGAACATCTCCGCGACCAGCTCGGTGACAAGCTGACCGAGGCCGAGGTGCGACTGGGCGAATTGACGATCACGGTCCAGCGCGATTCGATCGTCGAGGTGTTGAAATCCCTGCGGGACGATTCGAACTGCATGTTTCATCAGCTGATGGACGTCTGCGGCGTCGATTATCCCGACGACAGCCCGCGCTTTGAAATCGTCTACAACCTGCTGTCGATGACCCACAACACGCGCATTCGGGTCAAGCTGCGCACGGACGAGGACGATCCCGTGCCCTCGGTGGCCGGTGTGTTCTCCACCGCCAACTGGTTCGAACGCGAAATCTGGGACATGTACGGGGTGTTTTTCTCCGATCATCCTGATCTGCGCCGCCTGCTGACCGACTATGGCTTCGAAGGTCATCCGCTGCGCAAGGACTTCCCGCTGACGGGCTATGTCGAAGTCCGCTATGACGACGAACAAAAACGCGTGGTCTACGAGCCCGTGAAACTGACCCAGGAGTTCCGCAACTTCGATTTCGAAAGCCCCTGGGAAGGTATGGAGCGTGTCGTCCTGCCGGGCGACGAAAAGGCCGAAGCGGAACCGGAAGAAGAAGAGACCGAGGCGTCGTAACGAGATGGCCGAGACCCAGATCAAGAACTTCAACCTCAACTTCGGCCCGCAGCACCCGGCGGCGCACGGGGTTTTGCGCCTGGTCCTGGAAATGGACGGCGAGGTGGTCGAGCGCGCGGACCCGCATATCGGTCTGCTGCACCGGGGCACGGAAAAGCTGATCGAATACAAGACCTATGCCCAGGCCGTGCCGTATTTCGACCGCCTGGACTACGTCGCCCCGCAGAACCAGGAACACGCCTTCGTTCTGGGGGCCGAGAAGCTGCTGGGCATCGAGGTGCCGAAGCGCGGCCAGTACATCCGCGTGCTCTATTGCGAGATCGGCCGGATTCTCAACCACATCCTGAACATCACGGCCTTCGCCATGGACGTCGGCGCCATGACGCCGATGCTCTGGGGCTTCGAAATTCGCGAACGGCTGATGGAATTCTGCGAGTCGGCCTCGGGTGCGCGCCTGCACATGAACTATTTCCGTGTCGGCGGTGTCGCGCAGGATTTGCCCGCGGGCCTTCTGGAAGACATCGGCAAATGGGCGGACGAGGAATTCCCGGCGTTCATGGACGATCTGGAAAGCCTGCTGACCGGCAACCGTATCTTCAAGCAGCGCACGGTCGATATCGGGGTGATCAACGCCGAACAATGTTTCGATTGGGGCTTTACCGGCCCGAACCTGCGCGCTTCGGGCATCGCCTGGGATTTGCGCAAGGCGCAGCCCTATGACGCCTATGCGGAAATGGATTTCGACATTCCCGTCGGCAAGATGGGCGATTGTTACGACCGCTACCTCGTGCGCATGATCGAGATGCGGGAAAGCTTGAAGATCATCAAGCAATGCGTTGAAAACATGCCGTCCGGCCCGGTCAAATCGACCAACAAAAAGGTCACGCCGCCGACCCGGGGCGACATGAAACAATCCATGGAAGCCTTGATCCACCACTTCAAACTGTTTACCGAGGGCTTCCACGTTCCCGCCGGCGAAACCTATACGGCCGTCGAAGCGCCCAAGGGCGAATTCGGTGTCTATCTGGTGGCCGACGGCTCCAACAAACCGTTCCGTTGCAAGATCCGCGCGCCCGGTTTCGCGCATCTTCAGGCGACGGAATTTCTGTCGAAAGGGCATATGCTCGCCGACGTGGTGGCGAACATCGGCTCGATCGACGTTGTGTTCGGTGAAATCGACCGGTGAGCGGCATGCAGACAGAACAACCGTCGAGCTTCTCCTTCACGTCGGAGAACCTGGATAAAGCCAACTGGCATATCGCCAAGTACCCGGAAGGCCGGCAGCAATCCGCCGTCATGCCTTTGCTGGACCTGGCGCAGCGTCAGAACGGCGGCTGGATTCCGCAGGCGGCGATCGAGGTCATCGCCGACATGTTGGATATGGCGTCGATCCGCGTGTACGAGGTCGCGACCTTCTACACCATGTACAACCTGAGCCCGGTCGGCGAACATTTCGTGCAGGTCTGCACGAACCTGCCGTGCTGGCTGCGCGGCTCGGATCAGGTCATGGACGCCTGCAAGAAGGTGACCGGCTGCGGCAACGGCGAAACCTCGGCCGACGGCAAGTTCACGGTGCTTGAGGTCGAATGCCTGGGGGCCTGCGTCAACGCGCCGATGATGCAGATCGGTGACGACTATTACGAAGATCTGGATTCGGCCTCGACCGAGGCGATCCTCAATGCCCTCAAGGCGGGTGAGACGCCCAAGGTCGGATCGCAAGCCGGCCGCCACACCTGCGAGCCCGCCGGTGGGATCACGTCGTTGACGGACCGGTATCCGGACCGGGCGGCCAAGTCAGGAGGCGACGACTGATGCTAGCCGACAAGGACCGCATCTTTACGAATATCTACGGCTTCGACAGCCCTTGGCTCGACGGCGCCAAGGCGCGCGGCGATTGGGATAACACCAAGAAGCTGATCGAAATGGGCCGCGACAAGATCGTCGATGAGATGAAGGAATCCGGCCTGCGCGGACGCGGCGGGGCGGGTTTCCCGACCGGCGTGAAGTGGTCCTTCATGCCGAAGGAAATCGGCGACCGGCCGCATTACCTCGTCATCAACGCGGACGAGGGCGAGCCCGGGACCTGCAAGGACCGCGAAATCATGCGCTCCGAGCCGCATAAGCTCATCGAAGGTGCCTTGGTGGCGAGCTTCGCCATGGGTGCCCATGCGGCCTATTGCTATGTGCGCGGCGAGTTCCATCACGAGATCGCTTCGCTGCAGAAGGCGGTCGACGAAGCCTATGAAGCGGGCCTGATCGGCGACGATGCCTGCGGCACCGGCTGGAAATTCGATTTCTACGTCCATTCCGGCGCCGGGGCCTATATCTGCGGCGAGGAAACCTCGCTGATCGAAAGCCTCGAAGGCAAGAAGGGCCAGCCGCGCCTGAAGCCGCCGTTTCCGGCCATGGCCGGCCTGTGGGGCTGCCCGACGACCGTCAACAATGTGGAAAGCATCGCCGTCGCGCCGACCATTCTGCGCCGTGGAGCGGCTTGGTTCTCCAGCTT
>MDTA01128119.1_pt1 | contig 82186 bp, 69 predicted proteins | sample 811151 | NCBI WGS metagenome assembly MDTA01 (sample SAMN05326648, study PRJNA326480) | marine metagenome | isolation source: seawater | place: Indian Ocean: South | collected 2010 | reverse complement strand
GGGCGCGACGCCCTTCCGGGAACGCCGCAAGTACGTCCCTGTAGGCTCCCTTTCGAACGTCCTGTTCTCAAGGGTCCCGGAAGGGCGTCGCGCCCTGAGTCGCTCAGCAGTGAGCTTCCGCGAAATGGGCTCTACGGAGCCGCCACCACCACCCACCCTGGTTCATCGTTGTTGGTACCCGGAACGGTTCGGCTACCTCGAAGCGGAGCTGTGTGGGGGCCTTCCGGGACCCTGTCAAACAGGACGTTTGACAGGGAGCCTACAGGGACGTACTTGCGGCGTTCCCGGAAGGCCCCCACACAGATCCGCGTCCCGGATAGAGATCTCCCGCATAGATTTCCCGCCAAAGCGCGATGAACCAAAAAAAAGGCCACCCGGGGGAAGGTGGCCTTGGGGGGTTCCTTCATTGCCTGAAGGAAGGGGGATTACGCCGCTTGACGCTCTGGGGGAAGCGTTGACCTTCCGTGGCCGGCGACGTGGGTTTACTGTCTCACGATTCCCGGCGGCTGTGTGTAAAACAGCTTTAAATGTGCCGGGCCCGCCGGTGGTGCCCCGTTCACCGGCCTTTCCCGCCACCGGCTTCACAATCCATTCATCGGTGCACCGGCAAACTTGTACAACATCAAACATTTGTACAGGTTGTGTAACCGATGACCGAGTCCTCCCAAACGCGCCGTGACGACCGCATCCCGGTGGGCATCAGTGCCTGCCTGCAGGGCCGGGAAGTGCGCCACGATGGCGGCCACAAGCATTCGCGCTACTGCACCGAGGTGCTGTCGCGCTACTTCCGCTTCCGCTCCCTGTGCCCGGAAATGGGCGCCGGCCTGGCCACGCCCCGGCCGGCCATGCACCTGGTGGACACCGGGCAGGGCGTGCGCCTGCGCGCCACCCGGGGAGACAAGGACTTCACCGACCTGATGGAGGGCTTCGTGGCCGGCGCCCTGGACGGCCTGGCGGACCTGCGCGGCTTCGTGCTGATGGCCAAGTCGCCCAGTTGCGGCATGGAGCGTATCCGCGTTTACCGGGAAGACGGCGAAGTGGGTCGCCGCGACGCCAGCGGCCTGTTCGCCGGTGCTCTGATGGAACGCTATCCGCTGATGCCGGTGGAAGAGGAGGGGCGCCTCAATGACGACCGCCTGCGCGAAAATTTCGTGGAGCGGGTGTTCATCTACGATGACTGGTGCCGCCTGCGCGAGGCGGGCCTGACGCCCGGTGGCCTGATCGAATTCCACAGTCGCCACAAGTTCCAGCTGCTGGCCCATTGCGAGGCCACTTACCGGCGCCTGGGGCCGATGCTGGCGGACCTGAAAAACCGGCCCCTGGATGAGATCGCCGACGATTACATCGCCGCTTTCATGCCGGCCATGGCCAAGCGCATCAGCCCCGGCGCCCACGTCAACACCATGCTGCATCTGGTGGGCTTCCTGCGCGACGAGCTGGAGCAGGCGGATCTCACCCTGATCCACGAGCAGATCGAAGCCTACCGGCGCGGCGAGGTGCCCCTGGTGGTGCCCATGACGCTGCTGCGCGGGGCACAGAGCAAGGTGGGCCAGCCCTACCTGGCGCGCCAGGGCTATCTCAACCCCTATCCCGACGCCCTGGGGCTGAGGAACCGGGTATGAGCGAGGGTTTGAGCATTCAAGCGGTGAGCGAGCGCTGCGGCGTCAACCCGGTGACCCTGCGCGCCTGGGAGCGCCGCTACGGGCTGATTCGCCCGGCGCGCACCGAGCGCGGGCACCGCCGCTACAGCGCCGAGGACGTGGCGCGCATCCGCCGCATCGTCGCCTGGCTGGACCGGGGTCTGCCCATCGGCCAGGTACGCGCGGTGCTGGACGGTCGCGCGCCGCCGGCCCTGGCCGGCGACCCCTGGCGGCGGGCCGGCGACGAAGCCCTGGCGGCGTTGGAGGAGCTGAACACCCGTCGTCTGGAGCAGTGGTTCCAGCGCCTGACCGGCGATTACCCCCTGGAGAAGGTGATCGGCCAGTGCTGCGACCCGCTCCGCGACCATCTGCGCGAGCGCCCGGACGGCGCCGCCCCGCGGGCCCTGCTGGATACCTTCCTGCGCCAGAAACTGGCCGGCCGGCTGCTGGCCCGGGCGCCGTCCCGCCGTGAACGGGGCTGGCTGCTGATGGCGGTGGGGGATCCCCTGCCGGCGATGACCCGGGCGGTGCTGCGCGGCGCCCCGGTGTGGTGCCTGGAAACGCCCCTGGCCTGGCCGGCCCTGGCCCCCTGGCTGGCCGACGACCGGGTGATCGGCGTGGTCTGGGTGCTCGGCGAGCACCCCGGGCGGCGCCGCGCCGAGCAGCTGTGGCCGGCCACGGCGGCGCCGGACCGGCCCGCCCTGTGCGCCGGCCCGGCGCTCACCGAGGAGCTGGCCACGCCCCCCTGGCTGCGGCGCGTGGCCGGTGACCGGGCCGCCTTCGACGCGGCCCTGGACGAACACGAGCAACGAGGAGAACACGGTGCGACTGGTCTGGTTTCGTAACGATCTGCGCTGCCACGGACACACCCCGCTGACCCAGGCCCTGGCCGGCGGCGAGCCGGTGCTGGCGGTCCATGTGCTGTGCCCGGATCAGTGGGACGCCCACGACGTGGCGCCGCTGCGCCGCTGGTACGTGCTGGAAAGCCTGATCGAGCTGGGCGAGGCCCTGGCCGCCAAGGGCGTGGACCTGCACGTGCTGGACGGCGGCGATTTCCACGGCGCCGTGGACGCCCTGGCCGACTTCGTCGCCGAGCACGGCGTCACCGAGATCTTCTGCAACCGGGAATACCCGCTCAATGAACTGAATCGGGATCGGGCCGTGGCCCGGCGCCTGGAAGAGCGGGGCGTGCGCCTGCACGGCTTCGACGACGGCGTACTGGTGCCGCCGCGCGCCCTGAGTACCGGCAAGGACACCCCCTACACCGTCTTCACCGCCTACAAGAAGCGCTGGGACGCCTGGATGGACGAGGTCGACCCGGGCGCCGTGCCGGCGCCGGCCTGGCCCGGCGGCGAGGGTCGCTTCCATGGCCGCGACCGGGTCGAGGCGCTGCGCGACGGCCTCGGGCTGGACGCCGCCCTGACCCGGCCCTGGCGCCCCGGCGAATCCGCCGCCTACAAGCAGCTCTACGATTTCGTCGAGCACCACCTGGGCGACTACAAGGCCTACCGGGATTTCCCCAGCGAGCCGGCCACCAGCACCCTGTCCACGGCGCTGTCCGCCGGCACCCTGGCGCCCCTGGACGCCTACCTGGCGGCGCGCCGGGCGATGGGCGACGCCGCCGCCCGGGAAGGCGCGGCCACCTGGATCGGCGAGCTCGCCTGGCGCGACTTTTATCGCCAGATCATGCATCGTTTCCCTAGTCTGGCGAAGGGCAAGCCCTTCCGGCCGGAAACCCGGCTGCTGGCGTGGAACGACAACGACGAGCATTTCCAGGCCTGGTGCGAGGGCCGCACCGGCTACCCCCTGGTGGACGCGGCCATGCGACAGCTGGTCACCACCGGCTGGATGCACAACCGGCTGCGCATGCTCACCGCCATGTTCCTCACCAAGCACCTGTTCATTGACTGGCGCAAGGGAGAGCGCTTTTTCATGCGGCACCTGATCGACGGTGATTTCGCCAGCAACAACGGAGGCTGGCAGTGGAGTGCCTCCACCGGCACCGACGCGGCGCCGTATTTCCGGGTGTTCAGCCCGCTGCGCCAGAGCCATCGCTTCGACCCCCATGGCCGCTTCATCGCCCGCTATGTGCCGGAACTGGCGGAACTGGACGACAAGACCATCCACGAGCCCGGCAAACAGCCGCTGCTGTGCCCGGATTACCCGGCGCCCATCGTCGCCCACCAGGGCGTCAAGCAGCGGGTGGAGCAGGCGTTCCGCCAGGCCCGGGACGCCTGGCGCCAGCAGCAGGAGGGCGGCCAATGAGCCAGCGCATCGCCGTGGTCGGCGCCGGCATCAGCGGGCTCACCGCCGCCTGGTATCTGAGCCGCGACCATGACGTGACGGTGTTCGAGGCGGAGCCGGAGCTGGGCGGCCACACCTACACCCTGGATCTGCGCCGCGAGCACGGCGACTACGCCGTGGACATGGGGTTCATCGTCTTCAACGACCGCACCTATCCGCGTTTCGAGGCGCTGCTGGCGGAACTGGGCATTGGCCGCCAGCCCACCGCCATGGGCTTCGCGGTGAGCGACGCGGCCAACGGCCTGGAATACTGCGGCGACGGCCTGGCCGGCTTTTTCGGTCAGCGCCGCAACTGGGTCAACCGCCGTCACTGGCGCCTGCTCGCCGATATCCTGCGCTTCAACCGGGAGGCGCCGGCGCTGCTGGAGCGGGAGGAGGGCGAGCGCCCCCTGGGCGAGTACCTGCGCGCCCACGGCTACGGCGAGGCGTTCAAGCGCCACTACATCCTGCCCATGGGCGGCGCCATCTGGTCCTGCTCCCTGGCCCAGATGGAAGCATTCCCGGCCCGTTTCTTCGTGCGCTTCTTCATCAACCACGGCCTGCTGGCGCTGCGTAACCGGCCCCAGTGGTACGTGGTGCCCGGTGGCTCGCGGGGCTATGTGCGCGCCCTGCGCCAGCGCTGCGCGGCGCGCTTCCTCACCGGCACGCCGGTGACCTCGGTGCGGCGCCGGGAGGCGGGCGTCACGGTCAGCGCCGGCGGTGAGCAGCATGACTTCGATCAGGTGATCCTGGCCTGCCACAGCGACCAGGCCCTGGCGCTGCTGGCGGACCCGGACCGCCGCGAGCGCGACTGCCTGGCGCGCCTCCCGTACCAGAGCAACGACGTGGTGCTGCACACCGACACCGGGCTGTTGCCGCGCCGCCGCCGGGTGTGGTCGAGCTGGAACGCCTTGCTCGGCGCCGGTCGGGACGACGAGCCGGTGCAGGTCACCTACAACATGAACATCCTGCAGGGCATCCAGGCGCCGGAGACCTTCTGCGTGACGCTGAACGCCGGCGAGCGCATCGACCCGGCCCGTGTGCTGCACCGGGTGCGCTTCGACCATCCGCTGTTCACCCTGGACGGCCTGGCCGCCCGGGAGACCTTGCTTGCCGACAATGGCGCCCGGCGCACCTGGTTCTGCGGCGCCTGGTGTCGCAACGGCTTCCACGAGGACGGCGTGGTGTCGGCCCTGGACGTGGTCGAGGCCCTGGGAGGCCGGCCATGATCCCCGATTTCGCCCTTGCCCGAGGCCACGTCTGGCACCGCCGCTACACGCCCATGGACCATCGGTTCCGGGTGCCGCTGTGGCTGGTATGGAGCGACGTCGACGCCCCGGACCGCCTGCTCGCCGGTCACTGGCTGTGGGGCCGGCGCTGGCGGCCGGTGACCTTCCGCGACCGGGATTTCGTGGACGCCTCCGGGCGCCCCCTGGGCGACAAGGTGCGCGAGCGGGCCGCCGCCCTGGGCCTGGACTGGTCCGCCGGGCGCGTCCACATGCTGGGCCAGTGGCGCACCTTCGGCGTGCTGTTCAACCCGCTGGTGCTGTATTTCCATTTTCCCGCTGGCGCCGAGCGTCCGGACTCGGCCCTGGCGGAGGTGCGCAACACCCCCTGGCGGGAGCGTCATTTCTACCCCCTGCGGTTGCGCGAGGAGGGCGGCGAGCAGGTGGTGGAGCACGACAAGACCTTCCATGTGTCGCCCTTTCTGCCCCTGGCGCTGCGCTACCACTGGACCCTTCACGCCCTATTTCCCGAGCTGCGCCTAACGTTGCGGGACCAGGACGGCGCGGAGACGGTGTTCGCCGCCGGCCTTAAGCTGGCCATGGTCGAGCCCCGGGCGGCGGCCATGGGCGCGGTGATCGGGCGCTTCGGCGCCCAGGGTGCGCGCACCGTGGCGGGCATCTATTGGCAGGCCTGGAAACTCTGGCGCAAGGGCGCGCGGTTTCATCCGCACCCGCGCCGCTCGAAGCAAGACGACGGGGAGAAAACACATGATGAACGGTGAAAAAGCCCTGACGACCCAGCGCCCGTCCTGGATCCAGAGCCAGGCCAGAAGGCGGGTGCACGGCCACCTGGCGCGCTTGCCCCACGGCGGCGTGGTGCTGCGCGAGCCGGACGGCGCCACGGTGACCCTGGGCGACGCGGACCCGTTCAACGCCGAGATCGAGATTCACGACTGGGACAGCTACCGGATGATGATGACCGGCGGCGCCCTGGGCGCGGCGGAAGCCTACCTGGCCAAGGCCTGGGACAGCCCGGACCTGGTCGCCGTGATCCGCTACTTCGCCGCCAACGTGGACGCCATGCGCGCCCTGGAAGGCGGCGCCGCGGTGCTCGCCAAGCCGGCCCTGAAGCTGCTGCACCTGACCCACCGCAACACCCGTGCCGGCTCGCGCCGCAACATCGCCGCCCACTATGACCTGGGCAACGATTTCTTCGCCCTGTTCCTGGACCGGGCGATGATGTACTCCGCCGCCATCTACCCGACCCCGGACGCGGACCTGGAAACCGCCGCCGCCCACAAGCTGGACGTGATCTGCCAGCGGCTGGAACTGATCCCCGGCCAGCACCTGCTGGAGATCGGCACCGGCTGGGGCGGGCTGGCCCTGCACGCCGCCCGCCATTACGGCGTGCGCGTGACCACCACCACCATTTCCCGGGAACAGGCGCGCCACGCCCGCGAGCAGGTGCGCGCGGCGGGCCTGGAAGACCGTATCGAAGTGCTCGAAAAGGACTACCGGGAACTGACCGGCCGCTACGACCGGGTGGTATCGGTGGAAATGATCGAGGCGGTGGGGCACCAGTACCTGGACGGCTACTTCCGGATGCTCGGCGAGCGGCTCAAGCCCGACGGCCTGTTGCTGCTGCAGGCGATCACGGTGCCGGACCATCGCTACCAATACGCCCGCGACAACGTGGACTTCATCAAGCGTTACATTTTTCCCGGCGGCTTCCTGCCCTCCGTGTCGGTGATGTGCGCCGGCCTGCGCCGCCAGACCCGGCTTACCCCGGTGGGCCTGGACGACATCGGCGCCGATTACGGCCGCACCCTGGGCGACTGGCGGGAGCGCTTCCTGCGCGCGCTGCCGCGCATTCGCGAGCTGGGCTTCGACGAACGCTTCTGCCGGATGTGGGATTACTACCTGTGCTACTGCCAGGGCGCCTTCATGGAGCGCGCCATCAGCACCGTCCATCTGCTTGCCGCCGGCCCCGACTACCGGCGCCTCTGAGGTCCACCCCGATCCATTGTGGTATAGTTAGCGGTCCACGCCCCGGCGGTCACCGTCGCCGGCGGTGTCCGAGGATTCAGAACAAGGCCCTTACCCGGGGTGATGCCTTATGACCGTACAGGCTCAAGAAATCGTGCGCGCCCACCTGGCGGGCACCGGGGAACAACCCGAATTGACCGAGGATCAGCGTTCACTGTATCGCCAGCGCATTAAGCAAAGGTTACAGGAGCGGGACGCCGTACTGGTGGCCCACTATTACACCGACCCGGAAATCCAGGCCCTGGCCGAGGAAACCGGCGGCTGCGTGGCGGACTCCCTGGAGATGGCCCGCTTCGGCCGCGATCACCCGGCCAGCACCCTGATCGTCGAGGGCGTGCGTTTCATGGGCGAGACCGCCAAGATTCTCAGCCCCGAAAAACGCGTCTTCATGCCCACCCTGGAAGCCACCTGCTCCCTGGACATCGGCTGCCCGGAAGACGACTTCGCCGCCTTCTGCGACCAGCACCCGGACCGCACCGTGGTGGTCTACGCCAACACCTCGGCGGCGGTGAAGGCCCGCGCCGACTGGGTGGTGACTTCCTCCATCGCGGTGGAACTGATCGAGCACCTGGACCAGCGCGGCGAAAAGATCCTGTGGGCCCCGGACAAGCACCTGGGCAGCTACGTGCGCGACAAAACCGGCGCCGACGTGCTGTGCTGGGACGGCGCCTGCATAGTCCACGAGGAATTCAAGGCCCAGGGCCTGCTCGACCTGAAGGCCGCCCACCCCGGCGCCGCGGTGCTGGTGCACCCGGAATCGCCGGCCTCGGTGGTGGAGATCGCCGATGTGGTGGGCTCCACCTCCCAGCTGATCAAGGCGGCCACGGAGATGGGCAACGACACCTTCATCGTCGCCACCGACAAGGGCATCTTCTACAAGATGCAGCAACTGGCGCCCAACAAGACCTTCGTGGAAGCGCCCACCGGCGGCAGCGGCGCCCAGTGCCGCAGCTGCGCCCACTGCCCGTGGATGGCCATGAACGGCCTGGAAAACACCCTGGCGGTGCTGGAAGACGACAACGGCCGCGGCCAGGAAATCTTCGTCGACCCGACCCTGGCCGAACAGGCCATGAAGCCCCTGGACCGCATGCTCGACTTCGGCGCCCGCCTGAAGGGCTGACGTCGCCGCCCGGCCGTTTCTTTGAAAATGATTCTCACTGACGATAAGGTGGCGGCCGTCCCGCCCCTCCCGGGGCCCGCCAACAACCCAGTGGGGCCGTTTTGCAACCGCACGCCGAGCGCTATTCCCTGTCCACCCTGAACCGCCTGGGCGCCCCCCACGGCGCCGACTACCGCCTGTTGCGCGGCGACGGCGGCGACCAGGACGTCCTGGAAGGGTGGGTGGAGCAGCGGCCGCTGGCCTTCGGCGGCCTGCTGGTGCTGTCCCGGGTCCGCGCCCTGCGCCCCTACGAAGCCCGCTCGCGGCCGGATTTCTGCCTCTCCCTGGCCTGGCTGGGGCAGGGCGAAGCGCACCTGCGCACCCGCCGCGACGGCCCCCTGCGCATGACCGGCGCCACCGCCGTGACCATGCTGGAAACCGGCGACAGCCCGCTGCACGCCTCCCACCCCGCCGGCCCCTTGCTGCACGGCCTCAACCTGTCGGTGCGCGACCTCCACGGGCTCGGCGACGAGCGCCTGCAGGACCGGCTGCGCGCCCTGCGCCGCGCCGGACGCTCGCGGCTGGCCCCCTGGCGGGTGCCGCCGGCCCTGCGCGACAGCCTGGGCTCGCTGCTGGAGGAGCACTGGGACGGGGACCTGGCGGCGCTGCTGTGGGAGGGCACCGCCCTGCAATTGCTGGCCCACGCCCTGCGCGCCCTGGAGGACGCCCCGGCGGCGGAGGCGGTGTCCGAGCGCGACCGCCGGCTGCTGCGCCGCGTCCACGAACGGCTGGTGGAAGAGCCGGGAGCGGCCCACACCCTGGCCTCCCTGGCGGCGCTGGCGTGCATGAGCCCCAGCGCCCTGCGCGCCAAGTTCCCCAGGGTCTATGGCCAGAGCGTGTTCGATTGCCTGCGTGAGCAGCGCCTGGAGCGGGCCGGTCGCTACCTGCGCGACGGCGCCTCGGTGCAGCAGGCCGCCCATTTCGTGGGCTACCGCCACGCCAGCAACTTCACCACCGCCTTCCGCGCCCATTTCGGCATGCCACCCGGTGAATGGCGACGTGGCCGGGTTCCCGGCTCCGCGCATCGCCCATAATCTTCCCGGCGTTGCCCATAACCCGATCACGCGGCAATAAAGAACAATTCTCATTCCTGTTCATTGTCGAGGAGTAAGGGGTTATGGGGCGTGGTTCCCACCGTTTTGCATGGAAACCGGGCGTGGTCGGCCTGGCGCTGGCCGGAGGTTTGAGCGTGGCGCCCTGGGCGGCCGCCGCCGACGAGGGCGATAACACCGGAAACGCCGGCCAGCCGCGGGCGCTGGCGCCGGTCACCGTGTCCGCCGGCGATCTGGCCCGGGAAAACAGCAGCGAGGAGCGGGGCGGCTATACCCTGGGCGCCACCCAGAGCGCCACCGGCCTGCTGCTGGCCCCCCGGGAAACGCCGCAGTCCATGAGCATCATCACCCGCGAGCAGATCGAGGACGAGGGGCTCGAGGACACCCGGGAGATCCTGCGGCGCGCCCCCGGGGTGTCGCTTACCCGCAGCGACAGCAACCGCTATTCGTTCTCGTCCCGGGGCTTCACCATCCGCCAGTTCCAGTTCGACGGCCTGCTCACGCCGATCTCCAACTACTGGAACTTCGGCGCCACCGACATGGACGCCGCCATCTACGACCGGGTCGAGGTGATCCGCGGCGCCACCGGCCTGATGACCGGCGCCGGCGAGCCCTCCGCCCTGGTCAATTTCGTGCGCAAGCGCCCGGGCCGGGAATTCGCCGCCAGCGGCGCGCTCTCCGTGGGTTCCTGGGACGCCCGCCGCGCCGAGGTCGATCTGACCCTGCCGCTCACCGAGGACGGCCGCGTATCGTCCCGGGTGGTGGCGGTGCGCGATGACAGCGACAGCTACATGCGGCTGTTCGACGACGACCGGCGCACCCTGTACGGCGTGGTCAGCGCCGAGCTGACGCCGCGCACTCTGCTGGTGGCCGGGATCGAGCACCAGAACAATCACAGCAACGGCATGGGCGCCGGCTTCCCCTTGTTCCACAGCGACGGCACCCGCACCGACTTCCCCCGTTCAGTGGTCAACACCACCGACTGGGCCGAGTTCGAGACCACCTCCACCACCGCCTTCCTGGACCTGACCCAGGCCCTGGGCAACGGCTGGCAGCTGCGCGGCGCCTTCAGCTACAACGAGGGTGACTACTTCATGGAATACCTGTTCCGGGGCGGCTACCCGGACCCGGATACCGGCGAGGGCATGAGCGGTTCCTTCACCAAGTACGACGGTGACCGCCGTTATCACCAGATGTACCTCACCGCCACCGGCCCGGTGGAGGCCTTCGGCCGTTTCCACGAGGTATCGCTGGGCTGGATGAACATCAAGGACGACTATCTGATGAAGGCCGCCTACCCGGTCAACGCGCCGGACATCGGCAGTTTCTTCGACTGGCGGCAAAGCGACGTGCCGCGTCCGCAGTGGGGGCCCTACGGCGATGTGGATGACAGCGTGGTCCGCCAGAGCGGTGGCTACGCGGTGACCCGGCTGTCCCTGGCGGATCCGCTGCACGCCATCGTCGGCGCGCGCATCAGCCAGTGGGAAATCGACCAGATGTATTTCGGCTCGCCCACGGACTACCAGGTCAGCGACGAGGTCACCCCCTATGCCGGCCTGATCTATGATTTCAGCCCGGTGTATTCCGGTTATCTGAGCTACACCCGGATCTTCCAGCCGCAGAACAACCGGGACCCCCAGGGCGACCTGCTTGATCCGGTGCGCGGCACCAGCCAGGAAATCGGCCTCAAGGCGGAATGGCTGGCCGGCCGGCTCACCGGCGCGGTGGCCGCCTACCGCATGGAGCAGGACAACCTGGCCGAGGAAATCCCCGGCGCGTCCCAGCCGGGCCGGCCGGACGAGGCCGCCTACCGGGCGGTGGACGGCGCCACCGTGGAAGGCTTCGACGCGGAACTCACCGGCGAGCTGACCCGCTACTGGCAGATCTCGACCAGCTACACCCATTTCACCGCCAAGGACGCGGACGGCAAGACGCTCAACCGCACCCATCCGCGCAGCCAGTTCAAGCTGTTCACCCGCTACCAGCCGCCGGCGCCGCGCCGCCGGCTGACCCTGGGGGCGGGCGTTACCTGGCAGAGCGGCTTCAGCCGCTACACCTCGGCGCGGGTGCCGGTGCACGGCCGCACCAAGGTGGGCCAGGGCAGCTACGCCCTGGTGGATTTGATGGCCCGCTACCGGATCACCCCGGCGCTGAGCGCCACCGCCCGGGTCAACAACGTGCTGGATCGGGAGTACTACACCCAGGCCGGTTTCTACGACCAGGCCTGGTGGGGGGAGCCGCGCAGCGCCACCTTGACGCTGCGCCTGGATCTCTAGACGGTGCACCGCCCCTAGAACTCTTCCTTGGCTAGAACTCTTCCTTGGAGAGCCGCTCCATTTCGTCCCGGCGGGCGGTGAGCTTGCTGCGCAGGGCGAACTGGTTGCCGGCTTCCTCCAGGGCGAAGTCCATCTGCCGCAGGGCCGCTTTGTCCTGGCCGCGCAGGAACATCACCTCGGCCCGGGCCCGGTGGGCGCGGGCCTGGTCGCCGCCGTTGCCCCAGGCGTCCGCCGCCATGGACCAGACGGTGGGGTCGTCGGGCCGCTTGAGCACCAGCGGCTCCAGCAGCGGCGCGGCCTTGCCCGGCTGCTTGCTGAGCAGGTAGGCGCGGCCCATCAGCATGGAGGTGGCGTAGTCCTCCGGGTTGACGTCGAGCAGGCGCTCGCCGCGCTCAATCACTTCCGGGTAGCGCCCCTGTTCCATGGCCACTTCCATCAGACCCAGCTGGTACCAGGGCTGATAACCGCCACCACCGTCCACCAGCGCCTGGAAGCGCCGCCGGGCCTGTTCATAGTGGTCGTCGCGCAGGGCGATGAGCGCCAGCCCGTAGCGCGCGGCCTCCGCCTGGATGCCCTGGCCCTGTTCCTGCTGGCGCTGGAAATGCTCCCGGGCCTTGTCCGTGGTTTCGAAGTAGCGGGCCTGGATCCGGGCGCGCACCAGCTGGAAGGGCAGGGTGGGCTCGCTGTCCGGATGGGGCAGGTTGCGGGCCCGGGCCCGGGAATCCGCCACCCGCTCCTCGGTGAGGGGGTGGGTGAGCAGGAACTCCGGGGGATCGCCGGCGTAGCGCTGCTGTTCGAGCATGCGTTCGAAGAAGCGCGGCATGGCGGTGGGGTCCATGCCCGCCGACGCCAGAATCTGCATGCCGACCCGGTCCGCCTCGTATTCATTCTGCCTTGAGTAGGCCAGTTGCGCCTGGATCGAGGCCGCCTGGGTGGCGGCCATGCCCGCCATGCCGGCGTCGCCGGCGCCGGCCACCGCCAGGGCGATGCTCGCCAGCATGGCGGCCAGCACCGCCGGGCCGCGCCGCTTGGAATCCATGTAGCGGCGGGTAAAGTGGCGCTGGCTGACGTGGGCGATTTCGTGGGCCACCACGCTGGCCACCTCGTCCTCGCTGGCGGCGTTGAGGAACAGGCCGGCGTTGAGACCGATGACCCCGCCCGGTACCGCGAAGGCGTTGATGGCCGGGCTGTTGATCACCACGATGGCCAGATTCGGTTCATTGAGATCGCTGAACGAGGCCAGCCGGTAGACCAGGTTCTCCACGTATTCCTGAACCAGGGCGTCTTCCATGATCGGCGTCTGGCCGCGCAGGTCGCGCAGCCAGGAGCGCCCCAGGCGGTGCTCCTGGTCCGCGGACAGGACCGCCACCGTGGGGTCGCCCAGCTCGGGGAGATCGTTGGTCTGGGCCCGGCCGGCGGCGGCCAGCAGGCACAACAGGCCAATGAACAGAAGGCGGACCGCGGTCAAAAGTGAACTCCTCTGAAGAATACGCATGGCTGCCCTATAATGACGGCCCCGGCGAAAGGATCACACCATGGACACGACATTTTTGGATGCCCGCGGGCTCAATTGCCCGCTGCCGTTGCTCAAGACCCGCCAGGCACTGCGTGGTCTGGCGCCCGGCGCGCTACTGGAAGTGGCCGCCACGGATGCCGGCTCGGCCCGGGACATTCCCAACTATCTCGGACAATCTCCTCATGAGCTGGTTCGCCGGGACGAAAACGAACAGGAATTCCGTTTCCTGATCCGCCGTGGCAAAGAGGAAAGCGACTGATGCTGGACGTGCTCAAGGGCTGGTTTCATACCTGGTTCTCCGACGAGGAGGCGGTTTATCTGCTGTTCGTGCTGCTGCTCGGTTTCGCCGTGGTGGTGTTGTTCGGCGGCATGCTGGCGCCGGTGCTTACCGCCCTGGTGCTGGCCTATCTGATGCAGGGGCTGGTGGCCCAACTCAACCGTCTGGGGCTGTCGTCGGGCTGGTCGGTGAACCTGGTGTTCCTGCTGTTCCTGGCCGCCCTGGTGGCGGTGCTGGTGGTGGTGATGCCGCTGGTGTGGCGCCAGACCGTGCTGCTGGTGCGCGACCAGCTGCCCAACATCCTGCACAGTTCCGAGAACTGGTTGCGCGGGCTGCCGGAGCGCTACCCGGAGATGGTGTCCATGGAGCAGGTCAACACCCTGGTCAACATCACCCAGCGGGAGCTGGCCCAGTTCGGCCAGTCGGTGCTGACCCTGTCGCTGTCGTCGATTCCCAGCCTGCTGGAGATTCTGGTGTTCCTGGTGCTGGTGCCGGTGCTGGTGTTCTTTTTCCTCAAGGACCGGGCCGCGCTCACCGACTGGGCACTGAGTTTCCTGCCGGCGCGGCGGCGTATCCTGTCCCATGTGTGGGAGGAAATGGATCAGCAGATCGCCAACTACGTGCGCGGCAAGGCGGTGGAGATTCTGCTGGTGGGTGGCGCCACCTTCCTGGCTTTCCTGGTGCTGGGGCTCAACTACACGGTGCTGCTGGCGGTGCTGGTGGGATTGTCGGTGCTGATTCCCTATATCGGCGCCACCATCGTTACTCTGCCGGTGGCGGCGGTGGCCTATCTGCAGTTCGGCTGGAGCGGCGATTTCGCCTTGGTGATGGTGGTCTACGGGGTGATTCAGTTCATCGATGGCAACATTCTGGTGCCGTTGTTGTTCTCGGAGGCGGTCAATCTGCATCCGGTGGTGATCATTACCGCGATTCTGTTCTTTGGCGGTGTCTGGGGGTTGTGGGGGGTGTTCTTCGCCATTCCCCTGGCGACCCTGCTGAAGGCGGTGATCAATGCCTGGCCCCGTCGTCAGGGGCGTCCCGAGCAAATACCCGAGAGCTGATCGTGGGCGCCAGGCCCTCCAGCAGGGCCACACCGAGACGCTTCGAGGTGGCGTCCCGCGCGGCAGGGGGCTGTAGGAGCGATCGGGCGGCGTTCCGCTTCAGTCGCGATGAAGGCGGCACGACCTTTGACCGCGACTGAAAGCGGAACGCCGCCCGCCGCTCCTACACGGACAAGGCTCAGAGGCCGTGCACGGCCTCCAGCACTTCCTCGGCGTGGCCCTTGACCTTCACCTTGCGCCAGATTTCGCGTACCACGCCTTCCTGGTCGATCAGGAAGGTGCTGCGTTCGATGCCCTCGAATTCGCGGCCGTACATCTTCTTCAGCTTGATCACGTCGAACAGCCGGCAGACGGTTTCGTCCTCGTCGCTGATCAGCTGGAAGGGAAATTCCTGCTTGGCCTTGAAGTTTTCGTGGCGGCGCAGGGAATCCTTGGAGACGCCCAGGATCTCGCAGCCCTCTTCCTGGAAGTTGGGGTAGAGGTCGCGGAAATTCTGGCCCTCGGTGGTGCAACCCGGGGTGCTGTCCTTGGGGTAGAAATACAGCACCACCTTGCGGCCGCGCAGTTCGGACAGGGTGACGGTGGTGTCGCCGGTGGCCGGCGCGGTGAAGTCCGGGGCCGGCTGGCCCTCTTTGATGCTCATGGATGAATCCTTGTTCACGGCTCGGTCGGGGCGGGGATTATCGCCGCGGGGTCGGGGAGGCGTCCAGGCCGGCAAGGCGCGAATCAGCCCGCCGGAGGCGCCGGCTGGCCGGTAGAGGTTCCCTTGGCCCCGGCGCCGGGTTTACCATAGCGCCCTTTGCACGCAGAGAGATAACGGCATGATTCGTGGCAGCATCGTGGCTCTGGTCACCCCCATGCGCGAGGACGGTTCCGTGGACTGGGAACGCCTGCGCGCCCTGGTGAACTGGCATGTGGAGCAAGGCACCCACGGTATCGTGGCGGTGGGCACCACCGGTGAGTCCGCCACCCTGGGTTTCGAGGAACATGACAGCGTGATCCGCGAGGTGGTGGCGATCGCCGACAAACGCCTCCCGGTGATCGCCGGCACCGGCGCCAACAGCACCGAGGAAGCGATCCGCTTGACCCGGGACGCCAAGCGCGACGGCGCCGACGCCTGTCTGCTGGTCACGCCGTACTACAACAAGCCGCCCCAGGAAGGCCTCTATCAGCACTTCCTGAAGGTGGCCCGGGCGGTGGACATCCCGCAGATTCTCTACAACGTGCCCGGCCGCACCGCCTGCGACCTGCTGCCCGAGACCGTGGAGCGCCTGAGCAAGGTGCCGAACATCGTCGGCATCAAGGAAGCCACCGGCAACCTGGAGCGTGCCCGGGAAATCCGCGAGCGCTGCGGCGACGACTTCCTGATCTACTCCGGCGACGACGCCACCGCCCTGGAGCTGATGCTGGGCGGCGGCGACGGCGACATCTCGGTAACCGCCAACGTGGCGCCGGCGAAGATGGCGGCCATGTGCCAGGCGGCCCTGGACGGCGACGTGGACAAGGCCCGGGAGCTGAACGCGGAACTTGAACCCCTGCATCGTGATCTGTTCATCGAGCCCAGCCCCATTCCCGCGAAATGGGCGCTGTACGAAATGGGCCTGATCGACAATGGTATCCGCCTGCCGCTGGTGCCGTTGTCCAAGGCCGCCCAGCCGCGTCTGCGCGAAACGCTGCGTGGCTGTGGACTCCTGGAGGGATAATGCATCGCAGTATCGCTGTATTCGCCGCCGCCCTGGCCCTGACCGGCTGCGGCCTGCTCCCCGACAACAGCCTGCGCTATCGCGAGGCCAAGGTCCTGGAGCCCATGACCCCGCCCGGTGACCTGGTGTTCATCGGCGAGGAGCCGCTCTACGCGGTGCCCGACATGGACCGCCGTTTGACCGGCGAGCGCGAGGGCGAGGACGGCTTCGACGCGCCGCGCCCGCCGCGCCTGGTGGCCGCCGCCGAGGACGCCGGTGACGAGGACGACGCCGAGGCCCCGGCGCCGCCGCCGGGCCAGCAGGGCCGGCCGGTGCTGGGCAAGGACGGCAGCGGCTATCCGATCATCATGATGCCCACCAGCTTCGCCTGGGCCTGGGAACGCGTCACCGAGGCGCTCACCCAGACCGACCTGCGTGTCACCGACCGCAACCGGGACCAGGGCGTGTTCTTCCTGACCGCGCCGGAGCGCTACCAGCTGCAGCCGCCGCAGGCGCAGCTCAAGCTGAGCCACACCACCAACGGCATTCAGGTGGCGGTGCTCAACGGCGAGGGCACCGCCCTGGCCGCGAAGGACTCCGGTCTGGCGATTCTGGAAAGCATTCACAACGAACTGTAGACGCGCCGGGACGGCGGGGAGGGGGCTTGCGACTGGCGTCCCTGGGCAGTGGCAGTAAAGGCAATGGCACCCTGGTGCGCGCCGGCGACACCCTGGTGCTGGTGGACTGCGGGTTCACCCTGCGCGAAACCACCCAGCGGCTGGCGAGCCTGGGCCTGGCCCCGGAAGACCTGAGTGCGGTGCTGATCACCCATGAACACGGGGATCACGTGCGTGGCGCCGGTGCCCTGGCGCGCAAGCACGGCACGCCGCTGTACAGCACCTTCGGCACCGCCCGGGCGGTGTCCGGCAAGGCCGCCGGGTTCCACGGCGCCGACTGGCGGGAAGTGCGGCCCGGTCGCGGCTTCCAACTGGCGGACCTGACCGTGACGCCGGTGACCGTGCCCCACGACGCCCTGGAGCCCTGCCAGTACCGGTTCGGCTGGGGCGGCCGCGAGCTGGGCGTGCTCACCGACCTGGGATCGGTGACCCCCCATGTGGTGGCCGCCTACCAGGACTGCGACGCCCTGGTGCTGGAGTGCAACCACGAGCCGGATCTGCTCGCCGCCGGGCCCTATCCGGCCTCGCTGAAGCGGCGCGTGGGCGGCAACCTGGGGCACCTGAGCAACCAGCAGGCGGCGGCGCTGCTGGCGCAATGCAACCTGGACCGGCTGCAGCATCTCGTGCTTTCTCATCTGAGCGAGCAGAATAATACCCCGGCGCACGCCCTCGATCAGGTGCACCGGGTCATGGACATCGGCCAGGAACGGATCCGCGTCGCCAGCCAGCGGCACGGCTTCGACTGGCTGGAGATTCACTGAGGCGCCGCCGGCGCCCCGATCAGCGACACCACAGACGGATATTTCATGGAAAAGCGCGACGAACTCTACGCGGGCAAGGCCAAGTCCGTTTTCACCACCGACGATCCGGACCGGCTGGTGATCGTCTTCCGCGACGACACCTCCGCCTTCGACGGCAAGAAGAAGGAGGCGCTGGATCGCAAGGGCGCGGTGAACAACCAGTTCAACGCCGCCATCATGGAAAAACTGCAGGCCGCGGGCATTCCCACCCACTTCGAGAAACGGCTCTCCAGCAATGAATCCCTGGTCAAGAAGCTGGGTATGCTCCCGGTGGAATGCGTGGTGCGCAACATCGCCGCCGGCTCCATCGTGCGCCGCCTGGGAGTGGAGGAGGGCAAGGAGCTGAATCCGCCCACCTTCGAGATGTTCCTCAAGGACGACGCCCTGGGCGACCCGATGATCAACGAGTACCACGTGCGCAGCTTCGGCTGGGCCACCGACGAGCAGATCGCCACCATGAAGGCACTGACCTTCAAGGTGAACGACGTGCTCAAGCAGCTGTTCCTGGACGGCAACATGCTGCTGGTGGACTACAAACTGGAGTTCGGGCTGTTCCACGGCGAGGTGGTGCTGGGCGATGAATTCTCCCCGGACGGTTGCCGCCTGTGGGACAAGGACACCCGCGAGAAGATGGACAAGGACCGCTTCCGCCAGGACCTGGGCGGCGTCATCGAGGCCTACGAGGAAGTGGGCCACCGCCTGGGCATGACCTTCGAGTACTGACCCTTTCGGCCAGCTCGGGCTGGCCAGGACGGCGGTTTTCCGGGAGGCTGTGGGAAAACAACAACCACGGCCGATCGGAGAATCGCCATGTTCCGCATCCGCACCCACAACCGGATCGCCCTGCGCGGTCTGGAGCGCTTCCCCCGCGACCGCTTCGAGGTCGCCAGTGAATTGTCCGATCCGGACGCCATCCTGCTGCGCAGCCATCCCCTGGACGCCGACGGCCTGCCCGCCACGGTGAAGGCGGTGGCGCGGGCCGGCGCCGGCGTCAACAACATCGACGTGGCGCACTGCAGCCGCCAGGGAATTCCGGTGTTCAACACCCCGGGCGCCAACGCCAACGCGGTGAAGGAGCTGGTGCTGGCGGGCCTGCTGCTGTCCTCGCGGCACCTGCGCCAGGGCCTGGACTGGGTGGCCGGGCTGGACGCCGCCGACGAGGCGGACCTGCACCGTCAGGTGGAAGCCGGCAAGAAGCACTTCCTGGGCCGTGAGCTGCAGGGGCGTACCCTGGGCGTGGTGGGGCTGGGCGCCATCGGCTCCCGGGTGGCGCGCACCGCCCTGGACCTGGGCATGCAGGTGATCGGCTACGACCCGGCGCTCAGCGTCGACGCCGCCTGGCGGCTGCCCAGCCAGGTGCGGCCCATGGCCAGCCTGGAGGCGCTGCTGGCCCGGGCCGACTACGTCACCCTGCATCTGCCGCTGCTGGACGCCACCCGGGATTTGATCGGCGCCCAGCAACTGGCGGCGATGAACCCGGACGCGGTGCTGCTCAATTTCGCCCGTCAGGGCATCGTCGACGACGCGGCGGTGGCCGACGCCCTGCGCGCGGAGCGGTTGCGCGGCTTCGTCACCGATTTTCCCAGCCTGCTGCTGACCGGCGCCCCCGGCGTGCTGGCCCTGCCGCACCTGGGCGCCAGCACCGGCGAATCCGAGGAGAACTGCGCCATGATGGCCGCCGACGCCCTGGTGGATTTCCTCGAGAACGGCAACATCCGCCATTCGGTGAATTTCCCGGACCTGATCCTGGAACCCGGCCCCGGGGCGCGGCTGGCGGTGACCAACCGCAATGTGCCGCGCATGCTCGGGCCGGTGCTCTCGGAACTGGCCGAAGCGAACCTCAACGTGCTGGACATGCTCAACAAGAGCCGTGACGACCTGGCCTATAACCTGCTGGACCTGGAACAGGCCCCGGATCCGGCGGTGCTGGCGCGCATCGCCGGGCTGGAAGGGGTGATCAATGTGCGCCTGGTGCACGCGCCCCGGGACGGGGCTTGAGCCGGCCCCGGGAAAGGGCACGAACGGCGCCATGGGTCAATAGTTTTGCACAGTGAACGGGCACTTTTCATTTCACTTTTAGCTAGTCCACGTAACCGCTTGATTTTTCCCGGGCAATATTTTAAGTCATTGATTTTATTGGTATTTAACGGGATGGATATTTTTTCGTCATTTAGGGGTCATCGCCGTCATCACGGGGCCTCGACGGGCTTCCTGACAGAAAGTTCACAGACTTATCCACAGATTCTGTGAGTAACTTGCCCGGCCGCCTGTCAGCGTGCCGCTAGGCGGTCTGTAAGCCAATGGCGTTCATCAGCAGGCGCATGGCGCCGGCGGCGGCGGTAAGGGTGAGCACGCTGGCGCTCCAGATCAGCACCAGCCAGCCCAGCCGGCGCAGTCGGGAGGGCGTCGCGGTGGTCGCGGGTCTCGGCATGGCCGCCTCCTCGTTCAGTGGTAGCCGTCGTCGCCGGGGCGCACCTTGCCCCGGAACACATAGTAGGAAAACGCCGTGTACATAAGGATGAACGGCACGATGAACAGCGCTCCCACCAGGGCGAACCCCAGGCTCTGGGGCGGCGCCGCCGCCCGCCAGATGTCGATGTCCGGCGGCAGGATGCGCGGCCAGCCGCTGATCGCCAGCCCGGCGTAACCCAGGAACATCAGGAACAGGGTCAGCACGAAGGGCGCCACCTGGGCGCCACGGCGCAGGGCCCGCTGCAGCAGCGCCATGCTGGCCAGCACCAGCAATGGCACCGGCGCGAACCACAACAGGTGCGGCGGGCTGAACCAGCGCGCGGCGATGGCCGGGTCGCGCAGCGGCGTCCACACGCTGACCACGGCGATGGCGGCCAGCAGCACCCAGGACAACGGCCGCGTCACTCGCACCATGCGCGCCTGCAGGGCGCCCTCGGTCTTCATGATCAGCCAGGTGCTGCCCAGCAGGGCGTAGGCGAACACCAGGCCGACGCCGGTGAACAGCGGGAACGGCGCGATCCAGTCCAGCGGCCCGCCGGCGTAGGCGCCGTTTTCCACCGGCAGGCCGCTCACGTAGGCGCCCAGCACCACGCCCTGGAAGAAGGTGGCGGCGAAGGAGCCGCCGATGAAGGCGGCGTCCCAGACCGGGCGTTCCCGCTCCCGGGCCTTGAAGCGGAACTCGAAGGCGATGCCGCGGAAGATCAGCCCCAGCAGCATCAGGATCAGCGGCAGATAGAGCGCGGTGAGCACCACCGAATAGACCAGCGGGAAGGCCGCCAGCAGGCCGGCGCCGCCGAGCACCAGCCAGGTCTCGTTGCCGTCCCACACCGGCGCCACCGTGTTCATGGCCACGTCCCGGTGCCGCTTGTCCGGCAGGAACGGGTAGAGGATGCCGATGCCCAGATCGAAGCCGTCCATCAGCACGTACATCATCACCCCGAAACCGATGATCAGGGCCCACAGCAGAGGCAGATCGATGCCCATGGTTCAGTGCTCCTCGGTGACGGCGGACAGGGGGCGCATGGCGTGGCGTTGCTGGCCCGGCCCGCCCGGGGTGGCCTCGGCGCCCTCGTCGGGCACCGGGCCCTTGCGGACCAGGCGCAGCATATAGGCGATGCCGGCGCCGAATACGAACAGGTAGACCACCACGAACAGGCCCAGCGACAGGGCCAGGGTGCCCGGGGCGTGGGGGGACACCGCCTCGCCGGTGCGCATCAGGCCGTACACCACCCAGGGCTGGCGGCCGATCTCGGTGGTGTACCAGCCGGCCAGGATCGCCACCAGACCGGCCGGCCCCATGGCCAGGGCGAAGCGCAGGAACCAGCGCGAGCGGTAGAGCCGGCCGCGCCAGCGCTGTACCAGGCCGAGCCCGCCCAGCAGGATCATCAGCAACCCCAGGCCCACCATGACGCGGAACGACCAGAACACCACGGTGGCGTTGGGCCGGTCCTCGGCGGCGAAGTCCTTCAGGCCAGGGATGGTGCCGTCCCAACTGTGGGTCAGGATCAGGCTGCCCAGGCGCGGCACGCCCACGGCGAAGCGGGTGGTTTCCGCCTCCATGTCCGGCCAGCCGAACAGCAGCAGCGGCAGCCCCTCGCCGGGCTCGTTCTCGTCGCCCCAGTGGCCTTCCATGGCCGCCACCTTGGCGGGCTGATGGGCCAGGGTGTTGAGGCCGTGCAGGTCGCCGATCAGCGCCTGCGCCGGCGCCACGATCAACATCATCCACAGGGCCATGGAGAACATCTTGCGGATCGCCGGCTGGTCGCGGCCGCGCAGCAGGTGCCAGGCCGCCGAGGCGCCCACGAACAGGGCGGTGGCCAGGAACGCCGCCACCGACATGTGCAGCAGCCGGTAGGGAAAGGAGGGATTGAAGATCACCGCCAGCCAGTCGGTGGGCACCACCCGGCCGTCGACGATCTCGAAGCCCTGGGGGGTCTGCATCCAGCTGTTGGACGCCAGGATCCAGAAGGTGGAAATCAGCGTGCCCACCGCCACCGCCAGGGTGGAGAAGAAGTGCAGGCCCGGGCCCACCCGGTTCCAGCCGAACAGCATCACGCCCAGAAAGCCGGCCTCCAGGAAAAAGGCGGTGAGTACCTCATAGGCCAGCAAGGGCCCGGTGACGCTGCCGGCGAACTCCGAGAAAAAGCTCCAGTTGGTGCCGAACTGGTAGGCCATCACCAGCCCGGACACCACGCCCATGCCGAAATTCACCGCGAAGATTTTCGCCCAGAAATGGTACAGATCCCGGTACAGCGTCCGGCGCGTGTACAGCCACATCCCTTCCAGCACCGCCAGGTAACTGGCCAGGCCGATGGTGATGGCCGGAAAAATGATGTGGAAGGAAATGGTGAACCCGAACTGGACGCGGGCCAGGTCGAGGGCCAGTGAGTCCGGCATGGCTGCCTCCCGGCGTGGTTGGTGGCGATCACCATGCTAGAAGGGGCGAGGAGGGCGGACGATTGGGCAAATCGCCCTTGGGCGTCTTGTCCTTGGACGGACTGTCCCGGGTAGGCGCGCGGCGCTCAGAGGCGCAGCATGGGCAGCGGCCGCCAGGGCCGGGTGAACAGCTGGCGGGCGGTGAGGGCGGCGAGCAGAGCGTGGAAGCCGGCGTTGGGGAAGCGGTGGTTGATCTCGCGCAGGCGCTCCCGGGACACGCCGAAGCGGATCAGCCCCAGGGACACGTCGATCCAGTCGGCGCGGCGGAAGGCTTCCACCAGGCTGTCGCGGCCCCGGTCGGTGGCGGTGATCTTGTGATGATCCAGCACCATGGCGTGAATCTCGTCGCGCCAGGCTTCCAGGCCGTGCTCGGTGAGGTAATGGCAGGCCAGCCGCGCCGAGGGCGCCAGGTAATCGAAGGTGCCCGCCAGCCAGATGCCGGCGTCGTGGAAAAAGCCGGCCAGCTCCACCTTGCGCAGATCGTCGCCGGACAGCGGGCGCTGGGCGGCCACCAGGTTGATCACCCGGTAAACGTGATTGCGATAGGGCGTCTGGTCGCGACCGAAGCGCTCCGCGTACTGGTCGAACAGGCCGTCGAGTTCCGGCAGTTCGGTGATCAACCGTCTCATCATCGTCCTTGGCGGCCGGGCCGCCAGACTGCGTTCCTTTACTCCGCAATTAACCACGCCCGGCCCCGGATGTCATTGGGCGGGCGCCCAATTTCGTACGTTCGTTCCCGACCGTGGCGGTTGGGTGGGGGAGGGGGATTGTTTTATAGTCGGACAATACCAGGGATTGTTGGACAAAAGATGACATTCAAAGCCCGGGAAAGCCTTTCCGAACAGATCGCCGGCCATCTGGCCGGGCAGATCATCCGCGGTGAAATGCTGGCCGGCGACCGCATTCAGGAGCTGCGCGTGGCCGGCGAGCTGGAAGTGAGCCGTGGTTCGGTGCGCGAGGCGCTGCTGATTCTCCAGCGCCGCCACCTGATCGATATCCTGCCGCGCCGGGGCGCGGTGGTGAAGGACATGTCCGAGTCCCACGTGCGCGGGCTCTACGAGCTGATCCAGGTACTGCTCGGCCTGGTCATCCGCAAGGCCATCAAGAACGTCCGCGAGGAGGATCTGGACCCGATCATCGCCCTGATCCATGAACTCCAGGTGGCCGCCTCGGACCGCGACGTGGATCGCTTCTTCGACCTGAGTTTCCAGTTCCTGGAGCACGCCTATCCGTTCGCCCGCAACGCCTTCGTGGAGGAGGTGCTCACCGACCTGCATCCGGCCCTGCAGCGCACCTACTTCATGGCGCTGCACCTGGACGGCGATGAAATGAAGGAGTGCCTGTCCTTCTACAAGGCCCTGGTGGAAACCATCTTCCGCCGCGACGTGCGCTCCGCCCTGGAGATCATCCGCGAGTTCGCCGAGCGTCAGTCCGAGCTGGTCCAGGAGTCGATCACCCGGGCCCGCCAGATCGAGGCCGCCTGGAGCGGCCGGCGCAACCGCTAGCGCCTCACGGCAGCCAGGCGATGAGCAGGCCGCCGCCCAGGGCCACGGCCATCGGCAGCAGGATCGAGCGCCCCAGCCGCCAGCCGCCGATGAACACCGCCATGCCGGTCTTGACCAGGTTGTTGACCACGGTCGCCAGCACGATCGCCGTCACCGCCGTGGGCAGCGCCAGGCCCTGCCGGGACAGGCGTGTCAGCGACAGGGTGATGGCGTCCACGTCGGCCACCCCGGACGAGGCGGCCAGCAGGTAGATGCCGGCGTCGCCCAGCCATTCCTGGAGCAGGGCGCCCAGGAACAGGATCGCCAGCAGCAGCAGGCCGAAGAACAGCGCCGACTTCAGCTCCAGGGGGTTCTGGGTCAGCGCCGGCTGCTCCAGGCTGATGTCGCCCCGGTGACGCAGGGTGATGATCAGCGCCGAGGCGTACAGCACCCCGGCCATGGTCAGGATCGGCACCGCCAGGGTGGGCAGCAGCTCGCGATTGATCAGCAGGCAGTAGATCAGAATGCGCGGGAACATGGTGCCGCAGGCGAGCAGGATGCCGGCGGCCAGCAACGGCGACAGCGCCGGCGAGCGCCGCGACAGGCGGGCGAAGTGCAGAGTGAGGGCGGTGGACGAGCTGAGCCCGGCGAACACGCTGGTGAACAGCAGCCCGCGCCGGGTGCCGCCCACCTTCACCGCGAAATAGCCCAGGAAGGAGATCGAGGCGATCAGCACCACCATCCACCAGATCTCGTAGGGGTTGATCATGCCGCCCGGGCCATAGCCCTGGTTGGGCAGCATCGGCAGGATCACCACCGAGATCAGCAGCAGCTTGAGGGCGGCGTCCAGCTCCCGCTCCTCCAGCCGGCGCAGCAGGTCGTGGGCTTCCTTCTTGTTGTCCAGCACGATGGTGGTGATCACCGCCACGGCCGCCGCCACCGCCGTCGACTCCAGAATCACCAGCACCCCGACCAGGAAGGTGAGCAGCAGCCCCACCAGGCCGGTGATGCTGTAATCGCTGACCCGGTAGGCGCGCAGGCCGGTGGCCAGGGTGGCGATCAGCGCCAGGGTGACGAAGGCCACCGGCAGGATCGGCGCCCCGATGCTTGGCACCAGCACCGCGCACACCCCGCCCAGCAGGCCCACCAGGGCGTGGGTGCGCACCCCGGCCACGCGCTGGCCGGCGGTCTGGTCGCGGTCGCGCCAGCCGCGCTGGATGCCCACCAGCAACCCGAGCACCAGGGCCAGCCCCAGGCCCATCAGGGTGGCGGCGTCGTTGGGCAGGTCGTTGAGAAGCTGATTCATGGCGGATCCCGCTCGGCCGGTGGTCACGAGCCGCCAATATACCGCCGAACCGGCCGCCGGGCCCGATCCGCGTCAATAAAGCCGCCGTCGGGGCTTGCCAGCGGCGTCCCGGCTGCCTAGAATTGCGCCCCTCTGCAGGCACGTAGCTCAGTTGGTTAGAGCACCACCTTGACATGGTGGGGGTCGGTGGTTCGAATCCACTCGTGCCTACCAGTTCTTTTCGCGCCATCTCCAGGTTCGCGCCGTTCCGTGCCCCCGGCGGGTTTACGGTTGCCGGGGCGTGACCTAGAATATCCGGCTATCCATAGGATGGCGCGGGCCCGTTAAGGGCCATGTTCGAATAATCAACCGGAGGTTCACGACATTAAGCGTGGAGGCAAGGGCCGCGAGCAGCGGGCCAGAATCAATCAGCAAATCCAGGCTCCCCAGGTTCGTCTGATCGACCCTGAAGGGGAACAAGTCGGCATCGTGCCCCTCGAGGAAGCCCTCGAGCAGGCCAGTGGCAAGCAGCTGGATCTGGTGGAAATTTCTCCCGACGCGGAACCGCCGGTATGCCGGATCATGGATTACGGCAAGCATCTGTTCGAGCAGAAGCAAAAGGCGAAAGAGTCGCGCAAGAAGACGCGCCAGACTCAGCTGAAGGAAATCAAATTCCGTCCCGGCACCGATTCCGGCGACTATGAGGTGAAACTGCGTAACCTCAAGCGCTTCCTGGAAGCCGGCGACAAGACCAAGGTCACCGTGCGTTTCCGCGGTCGTGAAATGGCTCACCAGGAGCTGGGTCGCGAACTGCTGGAGCGGGTGGAGGCCGATCTCGCGGAGCATGGCTCCGTGGAGCAACGCCCGAACATGGAAGGGCGCCAGATGATCATGGTGCTCAGCCCGGGCAGCAAGAAGAAGAAATAACCGGCTCGCCGGTTGTTTCCGTTTCAATCACACACGAACTTGAGATAGGTACCATGCCCAAGATCAAGACAAACCGCGGGGCCGCAAAGCGTTTCAAGAAAACCGCCTCCGGTTTCAAGCGTAAGCAGGCATTCAAAAACCACATCCTGACGAAGAAGTCCGCCAAGACCATTCGTCATCTGCGTCCGCGCACCCAGGTCCACGAAGCTGACGTGGCACTGGTCAAGCGCATGATGCCCTACACCTGATATACCGGTTTTTGGAGGTCTGAAGAATGGCTCGAGTTAAGCGTGGTGTGCAGGCCCGTCGCCGGCACAAGAAAGTTCTCAAGCAAGCCAAGGGTTACTACGGTGCCCGCAGTCGCGTTTACCGCGTGGCGGTACAGGCGGTCATCAAGGCCGGCCAGTACGCCTACCGGGACCGCAAGGTACGCAAGCGTCAGTTCCGTCGTCTCTGGATCGTGCGCATCAACGCCGCGGCCCGTCTCAACGGTCTGTCCTACAGCCGTATGATCGACGGCCTGAAGAAGGCGTCCATCGAGATCGATCGCAAGGTGCTGGCGGACATCGCGGTCCGTGACCAGGTAGCGTTTGGCGCTTTGGCCGAGAAAGCCAAAGCGAGTCTCGCCGCCTGAGCCGACTGTCGATCCGTCTGTAATAAGACGACAGTACTCTGAAACGGGGGAAGAGCTCGCGCTCTTCCCCCGTTTTCGTTGGGAAGGCCCAATACAGATAACACGGGAACGGTAAATCGTATGATGGAGAACCTGGAAAGCCTGGTGGAGGCGGCGCTGGCGGAAGTGGCCGGCGCGGCGGACGCGCGCGCCCTGGACGAGGTGCGGGTCCGTTATCTGGGCAAAAAAGGCGAGATCAGCGCCCTGCTGAAAAGCCTGGGGGGCCTGAGCGCGGAAGAACGGCCCAAGGCCGGCGCGCTCATCAACGAGGGCAAGCAGCGCGTGCAGGCGGCCATCGACGAGCGCCGCGCGGCGCTCGAGGAAGCGGCGCTCAATGAGCAACTGGGCGCGGAATCCCTGGACGTGACCCTGCCTGGCCGGGGCGAGCGCCCCGGTGCCCTGCACCCGGTGACCCGGATGCGCCGGCGCATGGAGGACTTCTTCCAGCGCCTCGGTTTCGACATCGCCGAGGGCCCGGAGGTGGAAGACGACTTCCACAACTTCGAGGCGCTCAACATCCCCGCCCACCACCCGGCCCGGGCCATGCACGACACCTTCTACTTCGGTGACGGCCGGCTGCTGCGCACCCACACCTCGCCGGTGCAGGTGCGGGTGATGCAGAAAGGCGAACCGCCGTTCCGCATCATCGCCCCGGGACGCGTCTATCGCTGCGACTCGGACCTGACCCACACGCCCATGTTCCACCAGGTGGAAGGGCTGCTGGTGGACGAGAACATCACCTTCGCCGACCTCAAGGGCACGGTGGCGGCGTTCCTGAAGTTCATCTTCGAGGTGGACGATCTGCCGGTGCGTTTCCGGCCCAGCTATTTCCCGTTCACCGAGCCCAGCGCCGAGGTGGACGTGGGCTGCGTGAGCTGCGGCGGCGAAGGCTGCCGGGTGTGCTCCCACAGCGGCTGGCTGGAAATCATGGGCTGCGGCATGGTGCACCCCAAGGTGCTGGAACACGGCGGCGTGGACCCGGCGCGCTACAGCGGCTTCGCCTTCGGCATGGGCATCGAGCGGCTGGCCATGCTGCGCTACGGCGTCAACGATCTGCGTTTGTTCTTCGAGAACGACGCCCGTTTCCTGTCGCAATTCGCCTGAGTCCACCACGCCACGGAATCCGAGGATAACCAAGAATGCGTTTCAACGAAGCCTGGTTGCGGGAATGGGTCAATCCCGACATCGACACCGACACCCTGGTCCACCAACTGACCATGGCCGGCCTGGAAGTGGACGCCGTGGAGCCGGCGGCCGCCCCCTTCACCGGCGTGGTGGTGGGCGAGATCGTCAGCTGCCAGCCGCACCCGGACGCCGACAAGCTGCGCCTGTGCCAGGTCAGCGACGGCGACGCCACCTTCCCGGTGGTATGCGGCGCCCCCAATGCCCGCGAGGGCCTCAAGGCGCCCTTCGCCAAGGTCGGCGCGCAACTGCCCGGCGACCTCAAGATCAAGAAGGCCAAGCTGCGCGGCCAGCCCTCCGAGGGCATGCTCTGCGGCGGTTCGGAACTGGGCCTTGAGGACCTCATCGACGGCCTGCTGGAGCTGCCGGCGGACGCCCCGGTGGGCGCCGACATCCGCGCCTGGCTGAACCTGGACGACACCGTCATCGAAGTGGACCTGACCCCCAACCGGGCGGATTGCCTGAGCCTGCGCGGCGTGGCCCGGGAAGTGGGCGTGCTCAACCGCGCCCCGGTCACCGAGCCCGCCGGCGAGCCCCTGGCCGCCGCCGTGGACGCCACCTTCCCGGTCACCGTGGAGGACACCGAAGGCTGCCCGCGCTACCTGGGCCGCGTGATCCGAGGCATCGACCCGGCCGCCGCCACCCCGCTGTGGATGGTGGAGCGCCTGCGTCGCGCCGGCTTGCGTTCCATCGACCCGATCGTGGACGTCACCAACTACGTGCTGCTGGAACTGGGGCAGCCCCTGCACGCCTTCGACCTGAACAAGCTCGACGGCGGCATCGTGGTGCGCAAGGCCCGCGCCGGCGAGCAGCTGCGAACCCTGGACGACCAGACCCTGGAGCTGCGCGACGACACCCTGGTGATCGCCGACGGCGGCGGCCCGGTGGCGCTGGCCGGTATCATGGGCGGCCGGCCCACCGCCGTGGCGGAAGGCACCACCGACCTGTTCCTGGAATGCGCCTTCTTCAACCCGCTGACCATCGTCGGCAAGGCCCGCGGCTATGGCCTGCACACCGATTCCTCGCACCGCTACGAACGCGGCGTGGACCCGGCGCTGCAGCAGCGCGCCATGGAGCGCGCCAGCGCCCTGATCGTGGCCATCGCCGGCGGCGAGGCCGGTCCGGTCACCGAGCAGGGCGACGCGGCGCGGATTCCGGCGCCGGCGGCGATCACCCTGCGCGCGGACAAGGTCACCGCGCTGCTCGGCGCCGCCCTGGCGGACGCCGACATCGAGGACATCCTCACCCGCCTGGGCATGGACGTGACCGCCGACGGCGACGGCCGCTGGTCGGTGACGCCGCCGAGCTGGCGCTTCGACATGGCCATCGAGGAGGACCTGATCGAGGAACTGGCCCGGGTGCACGGCTACGAGAATCTGCCCAGCCGGGTGCCGGCGGGCACCCCCGCCGGGGAGCCGGAAGGCGAGCATTTGCTGCCGGTCCGTCGCCTGGCGGACACCCTGCGTGACCGGGGATACCTGGAGGCCATCACCTACAGCTTCGTGGCCCCGGACCTGCTCGCCAAGGTGGACCCGGAACATCCGCCCCTGGCGCTGATGAACCCGATCTCCGCGGACCTGGGCGTGATGCGCACCAGCCTGTTCGCCGGCCTGCTCAACGCCGCCGGCCGCAACCTGAACCGCCAGATCGACCGCCTGCGCCTGTTCGAAACCGGCCTGCGTTTCGTGCCCGGCGACGACGGCCTGAACCAGGAGCCGATGATCGCCGGCCTGCTGTACGGCAGCGCCGAGCCCGCCCACTGGCAGGCCAAGGCCCGCCAGGTGGACTTCTACGACCTGAAGGGCGACGTGGAAGCCCTGGTGGCGCTCTCCGACGCCACCGCCTTCCAGGTCCGGCCCGGCCAGCACCCGGCTCTGCACCCGGGCCAGTGCGCCGAGCTGGTCCGCGACGGCGCCGTGGTCGGTTACCTGGGCAAGCTGCATCCGCGTCTCGCCAAGGATCTGGACCTGCCCAAGGACCTGTACCTGTTCGAGCTGGCCCTGGCGCCCCTGCGTGACGGCCTGCTGCCGCGCTTCCAGCCGGTCTCGGACCAGCCCCGGGTGCAACGTGACCTGGCCTTCGTCATGGACGACCAGGTGGCCGCCGGCGACCTGATCGCCGCCGTGCGCGCCGCCTGCGACGAGCGCCTGCGGGATGTGCGCCTGTTCGACGTCTACCAGGGCGAGCACATCGAGCCGGGGCGCAAAAGCCTGGCCCTGACCTTGACCTTCCAGGATCCTTCGCGCACTCTTAGGGACGCCCAGGTGAATGACCTGGTCGAGCAGGTGGTAATCCAGTTAAAACAACAGTTTAACGCGACCCTCAGGGACTGATGGCAGGGGCTGATTCGAGGCAATTTCCATGGCGCTGACCAAGGCAGACATGGCCGACCGGCTGCATGAGGAGCTCGGTCTCAATAAGCGTGAAGCCAAGGAACTGGTGGAAACCTTCTTCGAGGAAATCCGGGATTCACTGGCCGAGAACCGGCCGGTGAAGCTCTCCGGTTTTGGTAACTTCGATCTCCGTGACAAAAGCGAGCGCCCCGGCCGCAACCCCAAGACCGGCGAGGAAATCCCGATCTCCGCGCGTCGCGTGGTGACCTTCCGGCCCGGTCAAAAATTGAAGCAGCGGGTGGAAGACTATGCTCGAACCCAGTCATAACGACGAATTGCCGGCGATCCCCGGCAAGCGTTACTTCACCATCGGTGAAGTCAGCGAGCTGTGCGACGTGAAGCCGCACGTGCTGCGTTACTGGGAGCAGGAATTTCCCCAGCTCAAGCCGGTGAAGCGGCGCGGCAACCGGCGCTACTACCAGCGCCAGGACGTGCTCACCATCCGTCAGATCCGCAGCCTGCTCTACGAGCAGGGCTTCACCATCGGCGGCGCCCGCCAGCAGCTCTCCGGCGACGCCAACGCCGAGCACGCCACCCGCTACCACCAGATGATCCGCCAGATGATCGTCGAGCTGGAAGATGTGCTGGACGTGCTCAACACCTGAGCAAACAGTGTCATCGGCACCGATTCCGGGTTCCATCCCCCGCGCTTATCCGTTATGATTCCCGCCGCTTCGCCACGGTGCCCGTGACGAAGCCCGACGATTCGGGGCGTAGCGCAGTCTGGTAGCGCACCACAATGGGGTTGTGGGGGTCGGAGGTTCGAATCCTCCCGTCCCGACCAAATCGCGAAGAAGAAGGCCTGGCGCAAGCCGGGCCTTTTTCGTTTCCGGGTGGCGCCGGGTCGGATTGCCGGCCCTTTTTCGTTTCCGGATACCGCCGCGCCGGCCAGTATGCGGTAGGAGCGACTTCAGTCGCGATGGCCCGGCGGGTTGATCGCGACTGAAGCGGAAGCCGCCCGATCGCGCCAACAGCCTTCCATCCTCCCCCTGTTTCCCGCGAAAACGCCATCAACCGCCCCTGACCGTTCCCGACAGGTCGGTGGCGGCTTGCGTCACTGTCGCGAAACCCCGCGGGTTCTATGCTGCCCGGCGTGACCCTCAAGGAGCGCCGGCATGGACCTGACCCTTCCCGACCACGAACAATCCTTCCGCGAGGAAGTCCGCGACTTCCTGGCGCGCGCCATGACCCCGGAAATCCGCGAGGCCGGGCGCCTCACCACCTCGGTGTTCGCGCCGGTGAAGGAGGCCATGGACTGGCAGCGCATTCTCCATGGGCAGGGCTGGGCGGCGCCGCACTGGCCCCGGGAATACGGCGGCACCGGCTGGAGCGTGGGCCAGCGCACCGTGTTCGCCGAGGAGCTGGTGCGCGCCGGCGCGCCGCCGTTGATTCCCATGGGCCTGCAGATGTGCGGCCCCTGTCTGATCGGCTACGGCACCGAGGAGCAGAAAGCCCACTACCTGCCGCGCATCCTGTCCGGCGAGGATATCTGGTGCCAGGGCTATTCCGAGCCCGGCGCCGGCTCCGATCTGGCCTCGCTGAAGACCTTCGCGGACAGCGACGGCGACCACTACGTGATCAACGGCACCAAGATCTGGACCACCTACGCCCACCACGCCAACCGCATGTTCCTGCTGGTGCGCACCCGCCGCGATGGCAAGCCCCAGGCGGGCATCACCTTCCTGCTGCTGGACATGGCCACGCCGGGCATCACCGTGGAGCCCATCGTTGGCCTGGACGAAGTGCCCGAGCAGTGTCAGGTGTTCTTCGACAACGTGCGCGTGCCCAAGGCCAACCGGGTGGGCGAGGAGAACGACGGCTGGACCGTGGCCAAGTACCTGCTCACCTTCGAGCGCGGTGGCCAGGATTACGCGCCGGGGCTGGGCGTGCAGCTGGAACGGCTCAAGGCCCGGGCCCGCCGTCAGGCCACCGCCACCGGCAGCCTGGCGGACGACCCGCTGTGGCGCCGTCGGCTGGCGGACTGCGAAACCCGGGTGCTGGCCCTGTCGTTCACCGAGCAGCGCATCAAGTCGGCGCTGTCCGCCGGCAAGGACCCGGGGGCGCTGTCGTCCATGACCAAGATTCTCGGCACCGAGTTGCAGCAGCGGATCACCGAGCTGGCGGTGGACACCCTGGGCGCCCAGGCGCTGCTCTGGCAGCCCGGGGCCCTGGTGCCCGGCGGCGGCGAGACGCCGCTGGGGCCGGAGTACGCGCTCACCACCATGGCGTCCTACCTGAACGCCCGGGCCTGCTCCATCTACGGCGGGTCCAACGAGGTACAGCGGGGCATCATCGCCAAGGCGGTGCTGGGACTTTGACGGCCAACCGGGAGCGAGGCCATGAACTTTTCCCTCAATGAAGAACAGCAAATGCTCGCCGACAGCGTGCGCCGCTGGGTGCGCGACGGTTACCACGGCGAAGCCCGCCGCCGGGACAAGACCCGGCGCCCCCTGGACGCGGCCCTGTGGCGGCAATTCGCCGAACTGGGCTGGCTGGCGTTGCCGTTCGCCGAGGACGACGGCGGCCTGGGGGGCGGCCCGGTGGAAACCATGGTGCTTATGGAGGAGCTGGGGCGCGGCCTGGTGGTGGCGCCCTACGTGCCCACCGTGGTGCTGGGCGGCGGTTTGCTGCGCCGGGCCGGGACGGCCCGGCGGCAACGTCATCTGCCGGCGCTGATCGAGGGGCGCCTGCAACTGGCCCTGGCCCTGGACGAGTACGAGCGGGTGTTCGCCCCGGAAAACACCGCCCTCACCGCCACGGCGGAGCAGGGCGGTTACCGGCTCGACGGCCGCAAGGCCCTGGTGCTCAATGGCGATCAGGCGGACGCCCTCCTGGTGCTGGCGCGCACCGGCGGCGTCCCCGGTGACGAGCACGGCCTGTCCCTGTTCTGGCTGACGCCGGACCAGGACGGGGTAAGCCTGGCACCGCATCGCACCGTGGACGGCCACACCGCCGCCGAGCTCACCCTGGAGCGTGTGCACCTGCCCGCCGAGGACCTGGTGGGCGAACCCGGCGGTGCCCTGGCGCCGCTGCGCGCCACCCTGGACGAGGCCCTCCTGGCCCTGGGCGCCGAGGCGGTGGGCGCGCTGTCGGTGCTGCTCGACGACACCGTGGAATACGCCCGGACCCGCCGCCAGTTCGGCGTGCCGATCGGCGATTTCCAGGCCCTGCAGCATCGCATGGCGGACATGTTCATGGCCCTGGAGCAGTTGCGCTCGCTGCTGCTCGCCGCCACCCTCAAGGTAGCCGAGGGCCACGCCGACGCCCGCCGCGCGGTGCACGCGCTCAAGGCGCGGCTGGGCCTGGACGGCCGCCACCTGGCCCAGGAAGCGATCCAGCTGCACGGCGGCATGGGCATGACCGACGAGCTGGCCGTGGGGCACTACTTCAAGCGGCTCAGCGCCATCAACGGCCTGTTCGGCGGCGCCGACGCCCACCTGGCGGCGTTCGCCGACACCTGAACCCGCGCCATGACTGTATTCTTGGCGCGGAAAGCGCCATGCTTGGGGCCCCCGACCAGGGAACAAGGTCCCAGGCTTAATGGCGCAGAAACGCTTCCGCAAAACACACCTCTTTTGGCTGCTTCCCCTGATCCTGCTGCTGGTGCCGGTGCTGGCCCTGCTGGCGGCGCCGCTGCTTGGCGTGCACTGGCAGGGCATCGGCTGGCGCCAGGGGCTCACCCTGGACGCGCTCTGGTACGAAAGCGACGGCTGCCGCCAGGTGGACGTGCACGGCGCCCGGCTGAGCGGCCTGGCGCCGCTGACACTGACCCTGGATACGGTGGGCATCCATGATTGCCCGGCCACCGATGAGCCCTTCAGCCTGCCGTCCCTGCCGGCCCTGGATGTCACCGTCTGGGCGCTGCAGTACCAGGATTACCCACCGCTGATGGCGCGTCTGCGTCAGGCCGCTGGCCGCTGGCGGGGCCACCTGGAATTTCGCGGCAGCGAGCTGGAGGGGGAGTACCGGCGCGACCGGGGCCGCTGGCGGCTCACCGGCACCCTGGACGCGGCGCCGCTGTCCCTGGCCCTGGACGGGGATCGCGAGGCCACCGGCCAGATCACGGTACAGGGCGATGGCCAGTGGCATCCCGGCGAGCTGTTCCAGGGCAAACTGGTGGTGCTGGGCCGGAACCTGGGCCTGGACGGCCAGGGCCCCGCCGGCGATCTGACCCTGAACGCCCGCTGGCGCAATGACCGCTGGCGCCTGCGCGCGGCCCTGGACGAGCCCCTGGCCCTGGGCGGTGGCTGGGTGGTGAGCCCGGGCCGGGACCTGATCGCCGAGGGCCGCGGCCCGACGTTGAGCCAGGTGGACGCCCGGCTGGTGGTCAATGGCCCGCCGGGCCGGGCCGCCGTGGCGCTGACCAGCGACGCGGAACGCTTCGGCCGGGGCCAGGGCTGGCTGCTGCTCAGCGAGGGCTGGCAAGGCCGGCTGGCCTTTGACTGGCGGGACGGCCGGGCGCGGCTGGCGCCGTTCCAGGTGAGCCTGCCGGAGCCCGCCGTGAGCCTGCGCCTGCGCGAGCCGGTGATCCTGCCGCTGGCCCTGGAAGGCGAGGCCGTGCTGCCCCTGGAAGCGACCTACCAGGACCTGACGCTCACCACCACGAAAAGCCGGGTGTACTGGCGCCCCAACGACGCCCAGTGGCAAGGCGCCCTGAGCTTGGACGGCCGCTGGCAGGGCTACCGGCTCAGCGGCCAGTGGCGCGGTGACGCCGGCCCCGCTGGCGTGCACGGCGAGCCGGCCCGGTTGCGCCTGCGCCGCGGCGATCTGGACGTGCGGGCGCGGGTGCCGGTGGCCGGGATAATGCCGCCGGCCTGGCCGCTCACCGCCACCCTGGAGGGCCGCTACGGCGACCTGCCGTTCCAGGCCCGCGCGCAAGCGCGCCGGGACGATGATCGCTGGAGCGGCCGGGTCACCGGGCAGGGCGGCCCGCTGCCGGCCCTGGGCGACGGCCCGCTGACCCTGGAAGGGCGCTGGCAATACGCGGACCAATTCCAGGTGCTGCCCGGCGCCCGCCTGGCCCTGGGCCGCTCGGTGCGCGGCAACCGCCTGATCCGGCCGGCCAGCGCCCGGCTCACCACGCCCCTGCGGTTCACGGAACGCGGGCCGGTGGGCGCCTTCACCCTGGACGCCGAGGGCCTGGTGGCGGAGCGCTGGACCCTGCCGCCGCTCACCGGCACCGCCCGGCTGGACGGCGACACCCTGAGCGCGGACCTCCAGGTGCCGCGCTGGGACATCCGCCTGGACCTGCGCGGCCGCGCCCGGCCCGGCGGCTACGCCGGTACCCTGAGTGGTACCTCCCCGCTGAGGCCGGCCATGAGCCGGGGGCTGCCGCTCACCTTCCAGGGCGGTGACCTGACCCTGGACGGCGAATGGCGCTGGGCGGACGTCCCGCACCTGGCCGGCCGCCTGAGTGGCCGTGACGTGGATTTGGACTGGGGCAGTGTCCAGGCCCGGGATCTGGACGCCGAGCTGGCACTCAACTGGGACGACGGCGCCGCCCATCTGGCCACGGTGACGCCACTGACCCTGGCGTCCCTGGACGTGGGCGTGCCGATCACCGACCTGCGCCTGGACCTGGACAGCGATCTGAGCACCTGGACCGTCCGCCGCGCCCACGCCCGGGTGCTCGGCGGCGAGATTCGCACTCCCCAGCTCACCTGGCCGTCGCCGGCCTGGCAGCCGGTGGTGATCACGCAAATCGAGCTGTCGCGACTGGCCGCCTTGCAGGGCGAACCGGCGGTGGCCCTGTCCGGTCGGGTGGGCGGCTATGTGCCGCTGCGGCTGCTGCACGACAGCATCGCCGTGCGCCAGGGGCGGCTCGCCAACGAAACGCCGCTGTCCCTGGCCATCCTGCCGTCCAGCGGCGCCCAGGCCATGGCGCAATCCAACCGCGCCGTATCCCTCGCCCTGGATGCCCTCAACCCGCTGCGCATCCAGCAATTCCAGGCCGGCGTGGACATGGCCGCGGACGGCTGGTTGGACGCCGCCGTGCGCATCCAGGGCGTCAACCCGCAAAAAAACGCTTTGCCGGTGGTCTTTAATTACACCCACAAGGAAAATGTGCTGGAATTGCTGCGCAGTCTGCGCATCGGTGACCGCATCACCGATCAGGTCATGACGGAGTCGAAACGATGAAACCATTCGGGCTGGTGCTGCTGCTCCTGCCTCTCGCCGCCTGCACCCCGCGGGTGGCGCTGGAGGCGCCCAAGGAGCCGATCACCATCAATTTGAACGTGAAGATTGATCATGAAATCCGCCTCAAGGTGGAGAAGGACATTGATCAGCTCTTCAGCGAAGACAGCGAGCTGTTTTGATCAGGGCATTGAGGAGAGGACCCATGACATTGATTCGATACCTGATGCTGGCCGTGGCCCTGCTGCTGTCCGTGGCCGCCGCCGCCCTGGACCTGGATCAGGCCAAGGCCGAGGGCCTGGTGGGCGAGCAGCCGAACGGTTATCTGGGCGTGGTGAAGGCCACCTCGGGGGCGGTGGAGCTGGTCTCCGACATCAACGAAAAACGGCGCGCCGCCTACGAGCGCATCGCCAAGCAGAACGGCATCACCCTGGATCAGGTGTCCAACCTGGCCGGGCAGAAAGCCATCGAGAAGACCCCCGCCGGCCAGTACATCAAGACCCCCACCGGCCAGTGGGTGGAGAAGTAGCCGCTTCCCCGCCCGCCTCGCCGTCGCGCTGATTGGGCGGGGTCAGCCGGTGGCGGCGCATGCGCCGGTACACCGTGGGGCGGGAGACGCCCAGATGACGGGCCACCGGGCTGATCCGCCACTGGTGCCGTTTGAGCAGTCGCTCCAGTTCATCCCGGGCCGGGTCGCCGGAGTCCACCGGCGCGGCGGCGGGCCCGATCACCCGCTCCAGGCATTCCTCGGGCAGATCGGCCACGGTGATCTCCTCGCCGTCGCGGGTGGCCTCGGCGAACGTCAGGGCATTGGCCAGTTGCCGCACATTGCCCGGCCAGGGGCAGACCAGCAGCGCGCTCATGGCGTCCGCGCGCAGGCGCGGCGCCGGCCGGCCCAGGTGCCGCCCCAGCTCCGCCAGGGTCACCGCGATCACGTGCTGCTTGTCGGCCCGTTCCCGCAGCGGCGGCAAGCGCAGGGTGGCGCCGTTGAGGCGATAGTAAAGATCCTCGCGGAAGCGGCCCTCGGCGATCAGCCGGGCCGGGTCCCGGTGGGTGGCGGCGATCACCCGGCAGTCCACCTTCACCGGCTGTTCCGCCCCCAGGGGCAGCACCTCGCCCTCCGCCAGAACCCGCAGTAGCCGGGTTTGCAGGGCCAGCGGCATATCGCCGATTTCATCCAGGAACAGGGTGCCGCCGTGGGCCAGCTGAATCAGGCCGCGGGCGCCCTTGGCGCGGGCTCCGGTGAAGGTGCCCGGCCGGTAGCCGAACAGCTCGCTCTCGATCAGTGATTCCGGAATGGCGGCGCAATTCACCGCCACGAACGGCCGCGCCTGGCGGCCGCCGGTATCGTGGATGGCCCGCGCCAGCACCTCCTTGCCGGTGCCGGTCTCGCCCAGGATCAGCAGGCTGACATCGCGGTGACGCAGGCGCTTGGCCAGGCCCAGGGTGCGCCGCATGGCCGGGTCGTCGGCGGCCAGGCGGTCCAGGGCCGGCACCCGTTCGCCATCGTCGGCGGTGCGCGGCCGGGGCGGTCGGCGCGGCTCGATCAGGGTGCCGAACAGGGTGGTGCCCAGGGCGGCGACCCGGAAGGCGCGCACCTGATCGTCGCACTGGTGGGGGATGCTCCACAGATCCACCGGCTCGCAGTCGAACAGTGCCGGCAGGGTGGCCCGCGCCGGGTCCGGCAGGGTGCGGGCGAGCAGCGCCCGGCCGGCGCCGTTGGCGGCCAGCACCGCGCCGTCGCCGTCCACGGCGAACAGATACTGGCCATTGACCTGCACGAACTCCCGGGAGGCGTCGCAGCGAAACACGGTGTGGTGGCGGTAGTGACGCAGGAAATAGGCGTCCTCGATCATGCGCGCGTAGAGGCGGATCAGGTGCAGGGCGAAATTCTGGCTGTCCCGGCCCGGCGCCGAATCCAGCGCGGAAATATCCAGCACCGCCAGCAAACGCCCCTGGGGATCGGTGATCGGCGCGGAGGTGCAGGTCAGGCCGATGTGGGTGGCGTCGAAGTGGTCCTGGCGGTGGCAGGTCAGGGCCCGGCCCTCGCGGATGCAGGTGCCCACCGCGCAGGTGCCGGCATGGTGCTCGTTCCAGTCCGCGCCCAGGTACAGCCCGGCCTGGCGCAGGCGACGGTCATGCCGGCGGTCGCCGAGAAACTGCACGGTGATGCCTCTCTGGTCGGTGAGCAACAGCACATAGCCGAGCCGGGCGATCTGGCCGTAAAGCTGCTCCACGCCGGCCCGCGCCACGTTCAGGAACTCGTCGGCGCTCTCCTGATGCTCGCGCAGAATGCGGTGGGTGACGATGCGTGCCGGCCTCGGGCTGGCCGGGTCGAGGCCGTATTCCTCGATACAGCGCTTCCAGGAACGGCCGATCGGATTGTCCGGCCGGGGGTGACCGTCCGCGTACCGGAGTACCCGGTCGATATGGTGGCGTTGCTGCTGTTCCAGGGCACTCATGGTACCTCCGCCTTTTCTTGTCGGTATCCCAGCGATTCCAGGCTAGCCCGCCGCCCGGCCGGCCACCATTCGACTTGAGTGCCAGTTACACCTGTAACGCCGGCCCGTTACAGGGCTTTACGGGTGTTCGCCGGAAACGAGCCGGTCCGGGCGCCTTGTCGGCGCCGTCCGTGCACGGATTTTCCTTTCCATTCAGTCCGTTGCGGTGCCCGGCACGCCACCCGGGGCGTCTTGGCACGGCTTCTGCTGAAGACCCGGGTGTGCCCCCGTGACGGGGCCGGAAAACAACAACGCAGCGAGGAGAACCCCATGACCCTTACCCCCACCGCGCAAGCGCGACAATGGCTCGATGACTGGAACCAGGCTCTGAGGAGCGACCAGCCGGCCCGCGCCGCCGACCTGTTCGAGGACAACGGCTTCTGGCGTGACCTGGTGGCCTTTACCTGGAACCTGAAAACCGCCGAAGGCAGCGACCAGCTGCGCGCCATGATCGACGCCACCGTGGCATCCACGGCGCCGTCCGACTGGGCCCTGGACGGCGAGGCCACCGAGACCGACGGCGTGATCGAGGCCTGGATTACCTTTGCAACCCGGCTCGGCCATGGCGAAGGGCATCTGCGCCTGCGCGACGGCAAGGCCTGGACCCTGCTCACCACCTTGAAGGAACTGCGCGATTACCCGGAACCACGGGGCGCCAACCGGCCCAAGGGCGCCCGCCATGGCGTGTTCAAGGACCGCCGCAGCTGGCTGGAGGAACGCCAGGCGGAGCAGGCGGAACTGGGCTATAGCCGCCAGCCCTACTGCGTGATCATCGGCGGCGGCCAGGGCGGTATCGGCCTGGCGGCGCGGCTGCGGCAATTGAACGTGCCCACCATCGTGGTGGAGAAGAACCCGCGCCCCGGGGATTCCTGGCGCAATCGCTACAAGTCCCTGTGCCTGCACGATCCGGTCTGGTACGACCACCTTCCCTATCTGCCGTTTCCCGATAACTGGCCGGTGTTTTCGCCCAAGGACAAGATCGGCGACTGGCTGGAGATGTACACCCGGATCATGGAGATCAACTACTGGGGCAGCAGCGAATGCACCGGCGCCCGGTATGACGAGCAGGCCGGCGAATGGCGGGTGACGGTGCGCCGCGACGGCGACACCGTGACCCTGCGCCCCAAACAACTGGTGCTGGCCACCGGCATGTCCGGCATGCCCAATGTGCCCGACATCCCGGGCATGGACAGCTTTGAAGGCGAGCAGCACCATTCCAGCCAGCACCCCGGCGGCGAAGGCTACGCCGGCAAACGCTGCGTGGTTCTGGGCGCCAACAACTCCGCCCACGACATCTGCGCGGCCCTGTGGGAACACGGCGCCGACGTCACCATGGTCCAGCGTTCCTCCACCCATGTGATCAAGTCCGCCACCCTGATGGACCTGGTGCTTGGCCCGCTGTATTCCGAGGAGGCGGTGGCCAATGGCGTCACCACCGAACGGGCGGACCTGACCTTTGCTTCCATGCCCTACCGGGTGATGCCGGAATTCCACATTCCCGTGTACCGCCAGGTGGCCGAGCGGGACGCGGATTTTTACCAGCGTTTGCGCGACGCCGGCTTCATGCTCGATTTCGGCGAGGACGGCTCCGGCCTGTTCATGAAATACCTGCGTCGCGGCTCCGGTTACTACATCGACGTGGGCGCCTGCGATCTGGTCGCCAACGGCGACATCAAACTGCGCAGTGGCGTCGGCATCGAGCAAATCAACCCGCGCTCGGTAACCCTCACCGACGGCAGCGAACTGCCCGCCGACCTGATCGTCTACGCCACCGGTTTCGGCTCCATGAACGGCTGGGCGGCGCGCATCATTTCCCAGGAGGTGGCCGACAAGGTGGGCAAATGCTGGGGCATGGGCTCCGGCACCAGCAAGGACCCGGGGCCCTGGGAGGGCGAGCTGCGCAACATGTGGAAGCCCACCGCCCAGCAGGGGCTCTGGTTTCACGGCGGCAACCTGCATCAGTCCCGGTTCTATTCCCACTTCCTGGCCTTGCAACTCAAGGCGCGCATGGAAGGCCTGGAAACGCCGGTGTACGGCCGCCAGGAGGTTCATCACCTGGCCTGACCGGCGCGACGCCAACTTTTGATCTGGTTCAATGGCGGGCCCAAAGGGCCCGCCTAGACTGAGTCTGTATGTGCAAAAAGGAGAGCATCATGGAACTGAAAGGACGAGTGGCCCTGGTCACCGGCGGTGGCCGCGGCATTGGACAGGGCATTGCCCTGGCGCTGGCGAACGCCGGCGCCGATGTGGCGGTGGCCGACCTGGACGCGGACATCGCCGCGCAAACCGCCGCCGAGGTGGAAGCCCTGGGCCGGCGCTCCCTGGCGGTGCCGGTGGACGTCACCGACGCGGATTCCGTGGCCGCCATGGTGGCCACGGTGCGCGACAAACTGGGCGGGCTCGACATCGCGGTGAACAACGCCGGCATCATCAAGATCCAGTCCATCGACGAGATCCGCCCCGAGGACTTCGACGCCATCCTGGCGGTGAACACCAAGGGGGTGTTCCTGTGCACCCAGGCGGCGGTACGCGCCATGCGGCCCAATGGCTGGGGGCGCATCGTCAATGTGGCCTCCATCGCCGGCAAGACCGGGTTTCCGGATCTGTCCCATTACTCCGCGTCCAAGTTCGCGGTGATCGGCTTCACCAACGCGGTGGCCAAGGAAGTGGCTCAGGAAGGCATCACCGTCAACGCGCTGTGCCCGGGCATCGTTGGCACCGGCATGTGGCGTGGCGAGAACGGCCTGGCCGGACGCTGGCGGGAAGAAGGGGAGAGCGAGGAAGCGTCCTGGGAGCGCCATCAGAAGACGCTGCTGCCCCAGGGCGTGGCTCAGACCCCGGAGGACATGGGGCAGCTGGTGGTCTATCTGGCTTGCGCGGAGCACGTCACCGGCCAGGCGATCGCCGTGGACGGTGGCTGCACCCTGTAGCGAGGTATAAGAAGCGGCGGGCGCGGCTGAAGCGGTCTACCGCCCAGCCGCTCCCACGGTCTCTCCAGGTTACTCCTTGAACTGGGGTTCCTTGTTTTCACCCTCGACGATGATGTCGGCGCGGCGGTTTTTCTCGCGGCCCTCGGCGGTGTCGTTGGGCGCCACCGGACGGCTTTCGCCGTAACCCCGGGTTTCCACCTTGTCCGCGTCGATGCGGTACTCCTGGATCAGCTGCTTCTTGACCGAGTCGGCGCGGCGCTCCGACAGGCCCTGGTTGTACTGCTCGCTGCCGATGCTGTCGGTGTGGCCCTCGATGCGGATCTGGCCCTTGCCGCCCTGGCGGGACTGTTCCGCGGCGTCGCGGACCTCATCGCTGAACTGGCCGCGCACGTCGGACTGATCGAACTCGAAGTAGATGGTCTTGATGGTCTGCTCGTTCACCATCTTGTAGATCTGGCAGCCGTTGGCGTCGACCCGGGCGTTGGGCGCGGTGCCGGGGCAGTCGTCGCGATCGTCCGGCACGCCGTCGTTGTCGCTGTCGCCGACGATCACTTGTTCCGGCTGGTCGGTGGCCTGGCGCGGCGCGTTGTCGGTTTCCCGCCCGCTCACCGCGAACATCAGGTTGAGGCCGGCGTACACCTGGCCTTCCCAGAATTCCCGATCGACGCTGTACGCGTGCCGCGTGCCCAGATCCAGCAGTACGTGTTTGAACAGGGCTCGCTGAATGCCCAGCTCCACGCCGGCCAGGGTTTCGTCGTTGTCGTTGATCTCCTGCACCCCGGCGTTGATGCCGGTGTACGGTTCGAAACCGAGGAAACTGGTTTCATCGAAATGGTGCCGCAGGCTGGCGTAGTAGTTGATCACCTCGGATTCGCGGTCGGTGTATTTGTGGTCAACCTCGTCGTTTTTCTCGTACCAGGCCTGGATTGACCATTTCGGGCTGAAGCGCCAGCCGATCTGGCCGCCGGGGAAGGCGGACTCATCAAATCCATCGACGTCGCCGGTCACCTGATTGTCGTAGAAAAAATATTCGCTGACGTGACCACCGATGTAACCGTAACGGTCGGGCACATTCTCATCGGCGTGGGCGGAAATGGCGATAAACAGCGGTGAAAGCACCGCCGCGGTCATCATGGACTTATTCATGGCAAGCTCCTTTGCAAATACGAATGCGGAACAGCCCCATATTAAAAGGCAAAAAAGGAGCAATTGGGTTGGAGAAACGTAAACAACAGGAAAATATACGAATGTGTTTTTTAATGTAAAAAGATATTTTTTTGTAAAAAACCGCTTTTTATTAAAGCCGGAGACGTGGCCGTTTCGCGACTGAAGTCGCTCCTACCGTGTCTTGTAGGAGCGACTTCAGTCGCGATGGCGGAGGCGATGACGGCTGGCCGGGTCAGTCGAGTTTTCCGGCCAGGCCGGAGGCGCGCCAGGTGCGGCGGCGCACGGCGTGGTCGAGCACCGCCGGCGGGCCGTATTCCACCAGGGTGAAAGCACGCCGGGCGCGGGTGGCGGCGGTGTAGATCAGCTCCCGGGTGAGCAGGGGGTGCGGGCGGTCCGGCAGCGCCAGCAGCACATGGTCGAACTCCGAGCCCTGGGACTTGTGCACCGTCATGGCGTAGACCGTGTCCACCGCGTCCAGGCGGCTGGGCAGCACCCAGCGCACGCGGCCCTCCGGCAGCTGGAAGGCCACGCGCAGGCCGTCCGGGTGGGGCAGGGTCAGGCCCACGTCGCCGTTCATCAAACCCAGCTGGTAGTCGTTGCGGGTCATCATCACCGGCCGGCCCGGGTACCAGTCGTGGTCGCCGGCCAGGCCATCGCGGCGCAGGTGGTCGGTAACCAGGCGGTTGAGCCGGTCCACGCCGAACGGGCCGCCGCGCAGGCCGCTGAGCAGCTGCTGGCCGGTGAGCCGGGTGAGCAGGTCTCGGGCGCGCCGGTCCTCCTCGCCGGGGAGCGCGGGTGCGGCGGCGTCCGCCACCAGGGCGCGCAGGCCCTCGCCGTGGGCGCCGCCGTGCAGCAGCAGGGCGGCCAGATCCTGGGCGTCGTCGCCACGGCGGCGCTCCAGGGTGGCGTGGTCCCGGGCGAACACCCGGTTCACCGCCGCCGGGTCGCCGCCGTTGATGGCGGCGGCCAGTTCGCCGATGCCGGGGGCCCCCTGGAAGCGCCAGTTGCGGCGCAGCATGGCGGTTTGCTGGGCCAGCCCGCCGCCGTCGCCGGCCCAGGGCGACAGGTCGGCGCCGGTGGCGGCGCGGGCGAACGCCAGGGTGTCGGGGCGGTACAGGCCCAGCTCCGAGCGCCGACACAGATCGCCCATCACGGCGCCGGCCTCGACGCTGGCGAGCTGGTCCTTGTCGCCCAGCAGAATCAGTTTGCAGGCCGGGGGCAGGGCGTCCAGCAGGCTGGCCATCATGTCCATGTCGATCATGCTGGCCTCGTCCACCACCACCAGATCGGCGTGCACCGGGTCGTGGCGGTGGTGGCGGAAATGGCGGCTGTCCGGGCGTGTGCCGAGCAGCCGGTGCAGGGTGCTCACCTCGGTGGGGATGGCGTCGCGCACCGCCGCGTCCACGTTCAGTGCCCGCACCTGGCGGCCGATGGATTCGGTGAGCCGGGCGGCCGCCTTGCCGGTGGGCGCCGCCAGGCGGATGCGCAGGCGCCGGCCGTCTTCCATGGCCTGGCCCTGGAGCAGGCCGAGCAGGCGCACCACGGTGGTGGTCTTGCCGGTGCCGGGGCCGCCGGTGATCAGGGTGAGCCCGGCGCGGGCGGCCAGGGCGCAGGCCACCTGCTGCCAGTCCGGCTCGCCGTCCCCGGGCGGGTCCGGGAACAGGGCGCGCAGTCGCTCCGCCAGCCCGGTGGGCGGCGGCGCGGCGGTGTCCGCCAGACGCGCTCGGATGCGTTCCGCCACGGCGTTTTCCTGGGCCCAGTGACGGCGCAGATAAAGGCGCCGGCCGTCGAACACCAGGGGCGCGCGGGCCCGTTCGGTGTCCGCTTCAGCGTCGCTCACCAGCGGGCTGCCGGCGAGCGGCGCGGCCCAGTCGGCCACCGCGTCCGGCAGCAGGCCGGTGAGTTCCGGGGGGCGGCCGGCGGGCCACAGCCGCGCTTCCAGCTCCGGCTCGCGCAGGTCCAGGCACAGATGGCCGGCGGCCAGCTGGCCGCTGGTGAGCGCCGCCAGCAGCAGCGCCGCCGGTTCCGCGTCCGGCGCCTGGCGGTGCAGGAATTCCGCCACCGCCACGTCCAGGTCGCGCAGCAGCCCCTGATCGCGCAGGGCCGCCAGGGCGTCCCGCCAGGCGGGGGCGGTGAACAAATCAGCCTGCATCGTGACCTCCGGGTACGAACAGTTCGTCCAGGGCGGTGATCAGCCCGGTGGCCGGGCGCTCGAACACGGCGCCGGCGTCCGGGCCGTTCAGGCCGCGCAGGAACACATAGACGGCGCCGCCCAGGTGCCGGTCCGGGTCGTAGTCCGGGCCCAGGCGGGCGCGCAGCAGGCGGTGCAGGGCCAGCAGATAGAGGGCGTACTGTACCTCGTAGCGGCTTTCCAGGATCGCCGTGGTCATGGTGTCGCGGGTGTAGGCGCGGTCGTCGGGCCCCAGCCAGTTGGATTTGTAATCCAGCACGTAATAGCGGCCCCGGTGCTCGAACACCAGGTCGATGAAGCCCTTGAGCATGCCGTTCAGGGTGTCCGCCTCCAGGCGTGGGCGCGGCACGCCCGGCGCGATGTGGTCGCGGATCAGCCGGTCCAGGGCCTCCACCGGCACGCGCCGGGCCGGGAACAGGAACTCCATTTCCGGCACCGCCGTGGGCAGGTCGGCGAGCGCCGCCGCGTCGCCGCCCAGGTCGAAGGGCGTGCGCAGCGCCGCCCGCCACCAGTCCTGGAGCATGCTTTCGTGGTCCTGCCAGTGGCGCGCCGCCAGGCTCTCCTGGACGCGCCGGTCCAGCTCCTCCGGCGCCGCCAGGGTGGCGGCGAAGCCGTCGCGGCCGGCCTGCTCCAGCAGGTCGTGGAGCAGCAGGCCGGGCAGGGGCCCGCGCGGGAAGGCGTGGATGCCCCGGGGCTCGATGTCGTCCGCCACCGGCGCCGCCTCGCCGTCGTGTTCCGCCAGCCGGTCGCCGCGCGGATCGGAGGGCGCCAGGGTGTCGTCTTCCACCTGCTTGAGGGCGCTGTAGCTGGCGATCCACCAGGTTTCCGCCCGGCGGCCGGAGAACCGGGCGGCGCCGCGCCAGGGCCGTTCCTGGTCGCTGGGGCGGTGCACGGTGTCGTTGTCCCGTGGCGGCGCCGTGACGCGGATGGCGTCGTCATCGAGCGGCGCCAGGGCGGCGCTCAGGCCGTCGTTGGCGACGCCGTCCGGGCCGAACAGCAATCGGCCGATGGCGCTGCCGTCCAGCTGGTTGCGTTTGCCGTTGCCACGGGCATAGGGCGACAGCCCCAGCCAACAGGCGTGGCGGGCCCGGGTCAGGGCCACGTAGAGCAGGCGCATGTCCTCGGCCAGCCGTTCCCGGTCCGCCAGGGCGCCGGCGGCGTCGTCCGGTTCCAGGTTGACCACCAGTTCGCCGTCCTGGTGATAGCGCAGCGGCGGTTTGCTGGTTTCCGCCGGCCGGAAGCCGCAGATGAAGGGCAGGAACACCAGCGGGTATTCCAGGCCCTTGGATTTGTGGATGGTGATCACCCGTACCCGGTCGTCGTCGCTTTCCAGGCGCAGGATGCTGTCGTCACCGCCCCGGCCGCCGTCCTCCACCGCCTCGCGCAGGTGGCGGATCAGCGCCTGCTCGCCGTCCAGCTGGCCGGCGGCCTGCTGCATCAGCTCCGCCAGGTGCAGAAGGTTGGTGAGCGAACGCTCGCCGTCCAGGGTGCGACTCAGCCGCTCCGGCACCTGAAAATCCAGCAGCAGGCCGCGCAGCATGGGCAGCACGCCCTGGCGTTGCCACTGGTGCTTGTACCCGTGGAAGCGGTCGACCATGGCCTCCCAGGCGCGCTCGTCCCGGTTGAGGTGGTCCAGGGCCGCGTAGGGCTGGTCCAGGGTGGCGCAGGCCAGGGCGCTGCGTACCCGGGCGTCCGCCTCCGGCGCCGCGCAGGCGCTCAGCAGGCGCAGCAGGTCCGCCGCCTCCGGGGTGGCGTACACCGAATCCTGGTCGGACAGATAAACACTGCGCACCCGGCGCGCCGCCAGGGCCTGGCGGATCGCCGCCGCCTCGTTGCGGTCGCGCACCAGCACGGCGATGTCCCGGGAGCGCAGCGGGGTGAATTCAGCATTGTCCTCCCGGCGGAAGCCGGTGTGGCCGTCCTCGGCGCCGTTGAGCAGGCCGGCGATCTCGCCGGCGGCGCGCTCCGCCTGGCGGTGCCGGTAGGCGCCGCTGCTCACCGCCTTGTCGTCGTCCTCCACCCACAGGGTGACGCCGGCGTGGGCGGCGCCGTCGATTTCCAGGTGCTCCTTGCGGCCCTGGGCGGTGACGCGCTGAAACGGGATGCGGCCGTCCATCAGGAAGACGTCCCCGGACAGCCGCTCGCCGTGCTCGAACAGGCGGTTCACCGCGTCCACCATGGCCTTGGCGGAGCGATAGTTGCGGTCCAGGGTGTGCTGGCTCTCGGTGTCCGCCCGGGCCGCCAGATAGGTGTGCACGTCGGCGCCCCGGAAGGCGTAGATGGCCTGCTTGGGGTCGCCGATCATGAACCAGCCGATGTCCGGCTGGCCGGCGTACAGGGTGGAGAAGATGCGGTACTGCACCGGGTCGGTGTCCTGGAATTCGTCGATCAGGGCCACCGGGAACTGGGCGCGGATCACCCGCGCCAGGCGCGGGCCGTTGGCCGCGTCCGCCAGGGCGTCGCGCAGCCGGGTGAGCATGTCGTCGAAGCCCATGGTGGCGGTCTGGCGGCGCATCATCGCCACCCGGTCCTCGATCCAGGCGGCGGCGTGCTCCAGCAGCGCGGCCCGGGGCAGGGCATTGTCCTGGCGGCTTTCCAGCACCCGCTGCAGGGCCTCGAAGCAGGCCAGCTCCGGCAGCCGGTCCTGGCCCGCCTTGGTCAGCTTCAGGCCATCCAGGGAGAAGCGCTCCAGGGCCTTGAGGTCGTCCCGGCCGGTGCCCGGAAAACCCTCCGCGTAGCGGGCCAGGGCGTCGAGCATGGCGGGCACCGAGCTGGCCCGGTAGCTGTTGCCGTTGAGCCATTTGTTGTCCAGGGCCTCGCTGACCCAGGCGCGCAGGGCCGGCAGTTCGGTGGCCAGGGTGGCGCGGGCGCGGTCCTCCAGCTCGCGCTGGGGGCCCGCCGTGTCCAGCCAGTGCCGCACCGTGGCCGGCAGCTCGGTGGCGGCGCCGGCATGGCCGAACAGCGGGCGGGCGGCGGCCAGCAGCGCCTCCGGGCCGTCCAGGCCGGCGCCGCGCAGGGCCGGCGCGGCGGCGGCCGGGAAGCGCCCGATCACCGTGCGCCAGTAATCGCAGGCGGCGCGGTGCTGTTCCTCGCTGGCGTCCTCGTTGAGTTCCAGGTTGAACAGGCTGCCGGAGTCGAAGGCGTGCTGCTTGAGCATGCGGTTGCAGAAGCCGTGGATGGTGTAAATGGCGGCTTCGTCCATCCACTGGGCGGCGGCGTCCAGGCGGCGGGCGGCGGCAGCGCGCTGGTCCGGGTCCGGATAGTCGGCCAGCAGCTCATCGAGAATCGGGTCGCCGCCGCCCTGGTCGCCGGCGAAGGCGCGGGCGGCCTCCGCCAGGCGGTCGCGGATGCGCTCGCGCAATTCCTCCGTGGCCGCCTCGGTGAAGGTCACCACCAGGATTTCCGGCGGCAGCAGCGGGCGCGGGAAGGCCGCCTCGTCGCCATGGCCGAGCACCAGGCGCAGATACAGGGCGGCCAGGGTGAAGGTCTTGCCGGTGCCGGCGCTGGCCTCGATCAGGCGGGTGCCGTGCAGCGGAAAGGTCAGCGGCAGGGGGCGTTCGCTCATTGGGCGTCCTCCCCGGGCCGGCGCCATTGCACCTGGTCGAACAGCGGCCGGTAGAGCCGTTCCGCCCAGGCGGCCAGGGCCGGCGCGCCGTCCTCCTCGGCGGCCAGCAGGGCATCGAAGTCCGGCCAGGCGCGGCGCAGGGCGGCGTCCCGGTCCGCTTCGCCCACATGGCTGAAGCCGGACTCGAAGGCGGCGCGGGCGTCCCGCTCCTGGCGTTCCTTTTCCAGGCCGCCCAGCCAGGCGAAGGCGGTGTCGCAGGCCACCGGCAGAGGCCGGCACAGACCCTCGGCCCAGCCCCGGGCCAGAGCGGCCAGGTGGGTCCGGGCCGCCTCGGCGGCCAGCGGTGGCAGCACGGCGCCGCCGTCCTGGGCCACCAGCTCGGTGGTCAGCGCCAGGCCGTCGGCGCAGGCCAGCAGGTGCACCGCCCAGGGCGTGCACAGCTTGCGCCAGCGGTTTTGCAGGCCGCCGGTGATCAGCAGCAGCCGGCGCGGGCCGTCCTCGCCATCGAGCAGATCGGTAAGCCAGTCCTCCACGGTCAGGCCGTCCAGGCTCAGGGTTACTTCCCGCTGCGGCAGTGGCCCGCGGGTGCGGCCCAGGCTCTCGAAATAGGCGCGCAGGGGCCGGTTCAGGGGCAGGCTCAGGGATTCCCGGCTGGCTTCGGTGAAGGGCGCCAGGGGCAGGGCGCCGCCGCCGGCCAGGTGGTCCAGGGTGTCCGCCAGGGCGGCCTGGAAGCCGTCGCCGCCGGCGCGCCGCGCCGCTTCCAGCAGCCGGTCCTGGAGCTGCCAGCGGTCCAGGCCGTCCAGGGTGAAGGGCTCGGTGTCCTCCAGGGTCCGGTGATCCTGCTCCAGGCCCGCCTTGAGCCGTTCCCGGAAGAAGTGCGCCACCGGCTGCTTGAGAAACCGGCCCAGGGCCTCGGCGGCCACCGGTTCGCTGTCCGCCGGCGGCGGCAGGGGCGCGTTGTCCGGGCCGGCGGGCGCCGGCCGGTGCAGGGGCTCCCATTCGTCGGCGAAGGTGGGCGGCGGCGCCGGCTCGCCGTCCCCGGGGCCGTGGAAGTAGCGGGCGCTGAACGGCTGCAGGGGGTGCTCCACGGTGAGCCGTTCGGTGATCGGGGCGCCGTCGTCGGTGGTCCAGCGCTGGTCCAGATGGTCGCGCAGCTGCGCCACCAGCACCGAGGGCGGCCGCTCGCTGTTGTCCCGGGCGTGGCGGCCGGTCCAACTGATGTAGAGGCTGTCCCGGGCGCTCAGCAGGGCTTCCAGGAACAGGTAGCGGTCGTCCTCCCGCCGCGAGCGGTCGCCGGGGCGGTACTGACTGCGGCGGCGGCCGTCGTCGCCGGGCGCGCCCCAGTGACGCATCAGATCGAAATCCATGGGCTGCTGCTGGCGCGGGTAGTCGCCGTCCTTCATGCCCAGCAGGCATACGTGCCGGAACGGGATGGCGCGCATCGGCATCAGGGTGCAGAAGTTGATGCGCCCGGCCATGAAACGCTGGGCCAGGCTTTCCGCGTTGAGGGCGTCGAGCAGCGGGCGGCGGGCCACGGTGATTGGCAGCGGGGTGTGGAAATCCGCCTGCTCGCAGGCCGCCAGCCAGTCGTTGAGGGCGTCGCGCAGGCCGGCGTCCAGGGCCTGGTCGTCGGTCTCCTCCGGCTCGAACAGGTCGTCCAGCAGGGCGCCGAAGCGTTGCCGCCATCGCGGCGGCGGCGCCGGCTCCCGGAACGCCCGCCAATGGTGGTCCAGGGTGTCCAGCAGCCGCGCCAGGCGCCCGGCCAGCTCGGCGCCCAGGCCGGCCACCTCGTCCAGGGGCTCGATGCCCCGCCAGGCCGGGCCATCGCCGACCAGGTAGCCGGCCAGCATGCGGCGCAGGCCGAACGCCCAGCTGTTCTGCTCGAAGCCGGGCAGGTCCAGGCTGGCGCGCTGGCGCTCATGCAGCCCCCAGCGGATGTTGGCCTGCTCGATCCAGCGGCTCAGTTGCGGCAGGGCGCTTTCCGGAATGCCGAAGCGCCCACGCAAAGCGGGCACGTCCAGCAGGTCGAGGATGTCGGCGGCGGTGAAGCGCCATTGCGGCAGATGCAGCAGCGCCTCCACCGCGTTGGCCAGGGGCGAGGCGGCGCCGGCGCTGCGGTCGCTGAGGGTATAGGGCAGGTGGCGCGGGTCGTCGCGTTCCAGGCGGCCGAACACGGCGTCGATGTGGGGCGCGTAGGCCTCGATGTCCGGCACCATCACGATCACGTCCCGGGGGCGCAGCTCCGGGTCTTCGGCGAAGCGCGCCAGCAGGGCGTCCTGCAGGATCTCCACCTCGCGTTGGGGGCCGTGGGCGACGCTGAAGGTCAGCGAACCGTCGGCCTCCGCCACTGGCCGTTCCGTCGGCGCCGGGTTGGGCGACAGCTCCAGCACGTCCTGCTGGATCTGTCGCAGCAGGGTGAGCGGGCCTTCCTGGTCCAGGAACAGATCGATCTGGTTCTGGAACGCGCCCTGGTAATGGTCCGGGTCGTCGTGGCCGTACAACAGGCCGATGAAATCCCGGCCCTGCTTGCCCCAGGCGGCCAGCAGCGGGTGCACCGGATTGTCCGGCGGCGCGCTCAGGTGGCGGCGGCGGCCGTCCAGCTGGGCGCGCAGCAGGTGGCGGTCCTCGACGATGTCCGCCCAGTAATGCTTGCAGGGGTTTTGCACCAGCATCAGCACCTGGGCGTGACGGCTGATCGCCGCCAGCGCCTCCAGGGCCTGCTGGGGCAGGGCGCTGATGCCGAACACCAGCACCCGGGGCGGCAGGCCCGGCGGTGGCGTGTCGCTGTCCAGGCGCTCGACGAAGGCCTCATGGATGGCCGCCCGGCTCAGGTGCCGCCGGTCCTCGGGCAGGTCGGCGAGCAGCGCCCGCCACAGGGCCGGCTGCCAGTGCTGGCCCGGCGGCAGCGGGTCGGCGTCGCGCCGGTCCGGCGCCCGGCGCAGGCGGTCGTCGTCGTTCTCCCAATCCGCCAGCCAGTCCGCCCGGTACACCTGGTAGGCGTCGAACAGGTCGGCCAGCCGTTCCGCCAGCTGGTGGCGCTTGCGGCCGTCGCCATCGTCGTCCAGGAAATGACGCAGGGGCTCGAAGGCGTCCTCGTGGAGCAGGGTGGGCAGCAGCCGGTACAGCCGCCACAGCAGGCGCGACTTGTCGAACGGCGAGGTGCGTGGCACCCGGTCCTCGCCGAGCACGGTGCGGTAGGCGCTCCACAGGAAGCGGGCCGGCATCTGGAAACTGAAGCCGGCGGCGATGCCCAGGGCTTCCGGCTCCGCCAGGTTGAGCTTGAGCCACTGGGCCATGCCGTTGGACTGCACCAGCACGGTTTCCTCCGCCAGCGGCGGCAAGGGGTGGCGCCGTAACCAGTCCGACACCACCTCGGTGAGTGTCTCCAGCCGGTTACCGTGCAGCACCATGAAACCGTTTTGCATGGACATTCCTTGGGACGAGTTGCCAAGGGCGTAAGCCTAAGGGAGACGGCGGGGCGGAGGAAGGACCGGCGCGCCCCGCCGGCGATTATTTCAGCGGGACGGACCCGGCGCGGCTTACATTACGCTCAGCCACCAGCGCGGGCGGCGCCGTTCCGGGGCATCGGAGGTTCCCTGATCCGCGCCGATCGCACTTTTCTCGGCGCTGAAGGCTCTTTCCCTGGCGCTGATGGCTCCTTCCCTGGCGCTGATGGCTCCTTCCCCGGCGCTGAAGGCTCTTTCCTCGGCGCTGAAGGCTCCTTCCCGCGCGCTGGCGGCCCTGGTGTCGTCGGCCAGCCCGGGTTGAATGCCGAAGGTGGGGTAGAGCGAGGCCACCAGCAATACCGCCATGGCCCGGTTGAACACCGTCAGGCGATGCCCTTGGTGCAGTCGGTTCTTCAGGGTCGCGCCGAACAGGTTCCAGGCGCTGATCAGAGGCAACCCGACGATCAGGAAGGCGCCGGCGACCAGGATCACGCTGGCGGTGAAACGGTCCGGCTGGGTGAAGGTGGCCATGCCGGTGAGGATCATCATCCAGGCCTTGGGGTTCACCCACTGGAACAGCGCCGCCTGGACGAAGGTCAGCGGGCGGGCCTCGCGATCCGTTTCGCTCAGTTGCCGGGTGCGCACCAAACGCCAGGCCAGATACAGCAGGTAGAGGGCGCCGCCGAGGCGCAGCGCGGTCACCGCCTGGGGAAAGCGGCTCAGCAATGAGCCCAGCCCCAGGGCCACGCACAGCAGCATCACCTGGCAACCGAAGGCGATGCCGAGAATGTGCGGTAGCGAGCGGCGGAAACCGGCGTTGGCGCCGCTCGCCATCAGCATCAGGTTGTTGGGGCCCGGGGTGCCGGTCATCACGGCCACGAAGCCGATCAGCGCGATCAGTTGTTCAAAGGGCATGGCGGGCATGTGTCCTGGTCAGTTCGTTGGTTGAGTGATCAGCCTAGGTGGACGGCGCTGGACGATACAGATATAAAAAGGCGAAATTGAATCGATACAGTTTTGGATTGGCGATAACTGTATCGCCGCGATTGAGGGCAACTGTGCCGGTGACGGGATTGACGAGGAGGGCGCGCGGCCATGGCCTACGCCGACAAACGCTATGAACAACTGGCGGACCAGCTGCAGACGCTGATTCGCGACCAGGTCTATCCGGTGGGCAGCCGCCTGCCCGGGGTGCGCAAGCTGGGCGAGCAGCATGGCGTTAGCGTGGCCACGGCGGTGAGCGCCTGCCGGGAACTGGAGCAGCGTGGCGTGCTGGAGGCGCGGCCCCGTTCCGGTTTCTTCGTGTGCCCGCCGCCGGCCCGCCGGGACGCGCCCAGCCTGCCCAGCGCCGGTCGCCGCCCGCGCCCGGTGACCGGTCAGGAGCGGGTTCTGCGCATGGTGCAGGCGGTCAACGACCCGTCGATGGTCAACCTGGGCGCGGCGGTGGCGGACCCGGATTTCCAGCCGGTGGCACAGATGGAGCGGGCCTTCCGCACCGTGCTGCGCGAGCAGCGCCGGCGCTGCGTGGGCTACGAGTTCCCGCCCGGCGCCCCGGAACTGCGCGCCGGCCTGGCCCGGCGCTTGGCGGCGCTACGCTGCCCGGTGTCCCCGGAGGAGATACTGATCACCAACAGCTGCCAGGAATCCGTGGCCATCGCCCTGCGCATGCTGACCAAGCCCGGCGACACCGTGGCGATCGAATCGCCCACCTACTACGGCTTGCTGCAGGTGATCGAATCCCTCGGCCTGAACGCCCTGGAAATCCCCACGGACCCGATCCGGGGTCTGTCCCTGGAGGCGCTGAGCCTGGCCCTGGAGCGTTGGCCGGTGGCCGCCTGCGTGGTGGTGCCGAACTTCTCCAACCCGTTGGGCACCTGCATGCCGGATGAGCGCAAACAGGCGCTGCTGCGATTGCTGGGGGAGTACGACGTGCCCCTGGTGGAGGACGACATCTACGGCGACCTGCCGCTGAACGGACCGCGCCCGCTGCCGATCAAGGCCTGGGACCGGGACGGCCGGGTGTTCTACTGCGCGTCCTGTTCGAAGACGTTGTCGGCGGGCATGCGGGTGGGCTGGCTGGTGCCGGGCCGGGATCTGGAACGGGCCCAGTACCTGCAGTTCATCAACACCGTGTCGGTGGCCACGCCGTCGCAACTGGCGCTGGCGCATTTTCTGGATCACGGCCATTACGACCGCTATCTGCGGCGGGTGCGGGATCAGCACGCCCGGGCGGTGGCGCGCATGACCGACCGGGTCACCGGGCTGTTTCCAGCGGAAACCCGGGTCAGCCGGCCCGCCGGCGGCTTCGTGCTATGGCTGGAATTGCCCGGCCGGGTGAACACCACGGAGCTGGCGGAGCGGGCCCTGGACGCCGGCGTCAGCTTCGCCCCGGGGCCGCTGTTCTCCGCCTCCGGCAAGTTCGATCACTGCCTGCGGCTGAACTGCGCGGTGCGTTGGGACAATCGGGTGGAGCGGGCCCTGGCGCGCCTGGCGGCGCTGCTTTAACCGCCTGCTCCCCCCGGCTCAGCCTTCCATGTCCGCCAGTTCGTCGTCGAAGAAGAAGCGGTCCTCGCCGAAGGCGGGCTCCAGGTGGTTGAGCCAGGTGGCGTCCGGGTTGTATTTGGCGAAGAACGGCCGTTGCACCCAGTCCGCGTTGCGGCCCTGGATCAGGCGCAGCACGAACACCTTCTCGCCATGGATCTCGGTGATGCCCTGGATTTCCACCTTGCCCGGGTGGCTGGACATGCTCGGGCCGCGGGCGGTGCGCGCCAACCCGGAGACTTGCTGCATGGCGTCCCGGTAGATTTCCCAGGCGCGCGCCAGGGGCACCTCGAAGTAGTGCCGGGCGCCGGTGTCGCGTTCCACGAACATGTAGTAGGGCACGATGCCCAGCTCCACCTGGGTCTGCCACAGGCGCGCCCAGTCGTCGGCGTTGTCGTTGATGTGCGCCAGCAGCGGGCCCTGGGCGCGGATTTGGGCACCGGTTTCGCGCACCCGGCGGATCGCTTCCCGGGCGATGGCCGGCTCCATTTCCCGCCAGTGGTTGTAGTGGGCCATCAGAGCCAGATGCTTGCCGGCGGCCCGTACCTCGCGGAACAGATCCAGCAGATCCTCGGCATCCTTGTCGGACACGAACCGGTAGGGCCAGAAGGTGAGGGCCTTGGAACCGATGCGGATGGTGCGGATCTGCTCCAGCTCCAGCAGCGGTTCGATATGGGCGCGCAGGTTCTTGGTCTTCATCACCAGCGGGTCGCCGCCGGTGATCAGAATGTCGGTGATTTCCGGGTGGGCCTGCACGTAGCGCTTGAGCTGGCCGGCTTCCTTGGCGGCGATCTTGAGATCGTTGTCGCCGATGAACTGGGCCCAGCGGAAGCAGAAAGTGCAGTAGCTGTGGCACACCTGGCCCTGGCTGGGGAAGAACAGCACGGTTTCCGCGTACTTATGCTGAATGCCGTCGATCTTCTCGCCGTCCACTTCGGGAATGTTGTGTTCCATCTGGCCGGCGGGGTGCGGGTTGAGCGCCTCGCGCACGTCCGCCACGGCGGCGTCGATTTCCTCCTTGTCGCCGCCGCGCATGGCCTCGGCCACCTTGTCGAAGTGCTCCGGGGCGAGCATGTCCTTCTGCGGGAAGGTGAGTTGGTAGATCGGGTCCTCGGGCACCTTGTCCCAGTCGATCAGATCCTCGATGACGTACTCATTGACCCGGAACGGCAGCACGTTGGCGACCACCCGCATGGCGAAGCGGGTATCCTCGTCGAGACGCTCCAACTGCGTGATCTTATCCAGTTGGCGGGCGGTGAACACCTTGAAACGGCGCGGTTCCTGGTGGGCCGGCTCCTGGTGCTCGCGCAGCGGGATGACCGTGTTGGCTTCTGACATGGTTTTCGCTCCTCATCATGCCGGCGGGCAATGGGCGCGCGCCGGTAGACTGGCCGCTTAAGGAGGGGTCGAGGCTCCTTCACCAGCGTGATCGAATTGTCTCTACTGACAGCCGGTGACACCGGCGTGAAACGGGCTCAACGAGCCGGGGGACTCGGTCCCCGTGTGCTTCCGGCGGGATTCGCCGGAGCAGGGCGCGTACTCGACGCGGAGGGTCAAGAAGGCCGGGCGTGTCGGGCACCGCGCGGGGCTTCTCAAGGCGCGCCATTCTACGGTCTGGCCGGACAAAGCGCAAAAGCCTCCCGGGGCACCGCGCGGCCGGGTCCGGACGGGCCATCCGTGTTATGTTTGCCCGGTTTCCAGGAGATCGAGATGCAGGACATGGTCGCCGGGATCGCCGCGCCCGTGGAACGCGGCCTGGCCTGGCTGAACACCTTTTGGCCGGCGATCGCCGCCACCCTCGGCGTGGTGCTGGCGGTCTGGGTGACGCTGCACGTGGCCCAGCACAAACGCGACGCCCGCGCCGCCGCCGCCTGGACCGGCCTGGTGTGGCTGGTGCCGGTGCTGGGCGCGGCGCTCTACCTGATGCTGGGCGTCAACCGCATCCAGCGGCGCGCCCGGCAGCTCACCGGCGGCGGCATCGACGCCGCCCTGCGCGCCGGCGCGGAGCAGGGCACGCCGCTGCAGACGCCCCGCCTGCAGGTGCTGGCGCGGCTGGTGGGCAGGCTCACCCGGCTGCCGCTCACCGGCGGCAACCGGGTCTCGCTGATGGAAGCGCCGGCGGCCCTGGACGCCATGATCGAGGCGGTGGACCAGGCCCGTGACAGCGTTTTCCTGGCCACCTACATCTTCGGCAACGACGCCGCCGGCCGCCCCCTGGCGGACGCCCTGGTGCGCGCCCACCGGCGCGGCGTCCAGGTGCGGGTGCTGGTGGACGGCGTCGGCGCGCTCTACTCGCTGCCGCCGATCACCGGCTACCTGCGCCGCCGGGGCGTGCCGGTGCAGCGCTTCCTGCACTCCATGGCGCCCTGGCGCATGCCCTATATGAACCTGCGCAACCACCGCAAACTGATGGTGGTGGACCGGGCCCTGGGTTTCACCGGCGGCGCCAACATCCGCGCCGGCTACATCCAGACCCCGGCGCGCATCCAGGACTTGCACGCCCGGCTGGAGGGGCCGGCGGTGGCCCACCTGCTGCTCAGCTTCGCCGCCGACTGGGTGTTCACCTGCGGCGAGGTGCTGGACGACAACTACGTCGGCGAGCTGAATGCCGGCAGCGTCCAGGCCCGGGGCATCAACGCCGGCCCGGACGCGGACTTCGACAAACGCCGCTTGACCCTGATGGCGGCGATCGGCGCCGCCGAACGGGAAATCCGCATCGTCACCCCCTATTTCGTGCCCGACCAGACCCTGCTCGCCACCCTGCAGCTGGCGATCCTGCGCGGCGTGCGCCTGGTGATCATGGTGCCGGAGAAGAACAATCTGCGGCTGGTGCAGTGGGCCAGCCTGCACGCCATCAAATGGCTTGCCCGGGAAGGCGCCGAAGTGTATTTCTCGGCGCCGCCCTTCGACCACACCAAGCTGCTCACCGTGGACGGCCACTGGGTGCAGTTTGGCTCCGGCAACTGGGACGCGCGCAGCCTGCGGCTTAACTTCGAATTCGACCTGGAATGCTATGATGATCCCCTCGCTGAGACCGCCAATGTGCTGATCGACCAGCGCCTGGACCGGGCCCGGCCTATGAGCGACGCGGATTTCCGCGCCATGGCCCGCTGGCGGCACATCCGCAACGCCCTGGCCCATTTGCTCGAACCCTATCTCTGAACCGTCGCTGAAACCCGATTAAGGAGCCCCGATGCGCCTGCCTCGCGCCCCGGAACTGCCGGACACCCTGGTCACCCTGTCGCGCCTGCAATTCGCCCACGGCTTCGTGGTGGTGGCCATGGCCTCCGCCATCTGGCTGCCGGACCCGGTCACCGCCCGGCCCTGGGTGCCCATCGTGCATCTGCTGGTGGCGCTCTATGTGTTGCTTCAGGTGGGGCTCTATTTCGGCGCCGAACTGGCGCGGGAGGGACGTACCCTGGCGCCGCTGGCTTCGTTGCTGCTGGTGGCGGCCTGCGCCACGCCGTTTCTGCCGGCCTGGCTGGCGGCGCCGCTGATGGGAGTGGCGGTGATGCTACTGTTCGCGGTGGAAAAGGTGGCGGCGGTGCGCGATTACTGGCCGGAAGCCTGGCTGCGCGGCCGCAAGCAACACATGCAGTTCCTCATGGTGTCCCTGGCCAGCGTGCTGTTCTGGCTGATCAGCCGCGACAACCAGGCCCTGCTCAACGCCGCCGGCGGCGGCTGATCGCCGCCCCGGCCGCGCCGCGAGATCGGGCCCTGGCCGTCGCTATTTCGCCGGGGTTCGGTAGGAGCGGCTTCAGCCGCGATAACCCGGCGGGCCGCTATTTCTTAACCGGCGAACCCGGGCCCAACAGCGCCCAGATGATCAGGCCCAGCAGCGGCAGCACCACCACCAGCAAGACCCACAGCACTTTCTCACCGGTGCTGGCGCCGGATTGCACGATCTTGATGATCGCCAGGATATCCAGCACCAGAATGATCAAACCCAATATCTTACTCATGATTCCCTCTCCCTAGGTGTCGTCGTTAAGGTCCCTCCGACGCTAGCCCGCCCCGCCAGGCCGGTAAAGCCGCCGGAGGTAAAAGCCGGTAAAGCCCGACGACTGGCATCCCCGCCCCGGATCACTACAATAGGCCCCGTGCCGCCGCCGGGCATCGCGACTGAAGTCGCTCCTACGACGAAGCCATGGCCCCTGTAGGAGCGACTTCAGTCGCGATCCGCAGCCCGGAGGGCGAGCGGCGCCATAAACAGCGCGCTCGCTCCGTTCCGAGCACTCGGACAAGTGAACGCACGACAACGTTTTTTTAAATGCCCCGGTAGCTCAGTTGGATAGAGCGAGCGCCTCCTAAGCGCTAGGCCGCAGGTTCGACTCCTGCTCGGGGCGCCATCTCTTCCACTCCACGGCTTTGCCAAGTACCAGTAGCTCAGTTGGGTGAACGCGGGGCCTTCCGGCGTACAGCGCCGGCCGCGTTCACGCCTCGCGGATATCGCCGCGAGGCCGGGGCCCGGAGGGCGAGCGAGCGCCTCCTAAGCGCTAGGTCGCAGGTTCGACTCCTGCTCGGGGCGCCATTTTCTTCGCCCCCGGCCGCGTTTTTGACGTAACGTTTCCCCTGATCATGCATCCATAGGGCGTGAAAGCAGTCCCTACCCCGAGGAGCGCGCCATGAAGGACACCCGGCCCCTGCTGCTGCGCAGCCACACCGATTTTCCCCGTTTGCGCCGGCGGCGCACCCGCATTCTGCAGGTGAACCTGGGCTACCTGTGCAACCTGAGCTGTGTGCACTGCCATGTGAACGCCGGCCCCACCCGCACCGAGCTGATGAGCCGGGAGATCGTGGACCAGGTGATCGCGGTGCTCGATCAGGGCGAGGTGCGGGTGCTGGATCTCCCCGGCGGCGCCCCGGAGATGAACCCGCACTTCCGCGATCTGGTGCGCGCCGCCCGGGCCCGGGGCGTCACCGTGATCGACCGCTGCAACCTGACCATCGTGCTCGAGGAAGGCTACCAGGACCTGCCCGAGTTTCTGGCCGGGCAGGGCGTGCAGATCGTGGCATCCCTGCCGTGCTACCTGGAGGACAACGTCAACCAGCAGCGTGGCAAGGGCGTTTATCAAGGCAGCATCGAGGCGATCCGCCGGCTCAACGCCGCCGGCTACGGCGACAGCGAGGCGCTGCCGCTGGACCTGGTCTACAACCCGGTGGGCGCCCATCTGCCGCCGCCCCAGGCGGCCCTGGAGGCGGATTACAAGCGCGAGCTGGGCGAGCGCTTCGGCATCCGTTTCAACCACCTGCTGACCATCACCAACATGCCGATCAGCCGTTTCGGCGCGGTGCTGCTGGCCCAGGGCCGCTTCAACGATTACATGCAACTGCTGCGCGACAGCCACAATGACGCTAACCTGGACGCGGTGATGTGCCGCGATACCCTGAGCGTGGACTATCGTGGCTATCTCTACGATTGCGATTTCAACCAGATGCTGGATCTGCCCCAGGGTGGCGGCGAGCGCCACCCGCACCTCGAGGAGTTGCTGGCGGCGGATAAGGACGGCGAAGGCATCTATGTGGCCGACCATTGCTTCGGCTGCACCGCCGGCGCCGGCAGCAGTTGCGGAGGAGCGCTGGAATGAGTCTGAGCGTGGTGATCCCGGTGCTTGATGAAGCCAAGTGCCTGGAGCCGTTCCTGGACGGATTGCGAGAGCGCCTGGCGGAAGGCGACGAAATCATCGTGGTGGACGGCGGCAGCCAGGACGGTAGCCCGCTGATCGCTCGCCAATACGCCGACGTGGTGCTGCACTGCGACCGTGGCCGGGCCCGCCAGATGAACCTGGGCGCCGAGCGCGCCAAGGGCGACTGGTTGTGGTTCCTGCACGCCGACTGCGGCCGGGTGAAACGGGGCCACCTGCGCGCCCTGCGCACCCTGCCCGAGGACGCCCTCTGGGGCCGCTTCGACGTGCGCCTGTCCGGCGATCATCGCCTGTTTCCCATGATCGGCCACGCCATGAACCTGCGTTCGCGCTGGACCGGCATCGCCACCGGCGACCAGGGCATCTTCGTGCGCCGGGACCTGTTCCTGGAGATGGGCGGGTTCCCGATGCAGCCGCTGATGGAGGACGTGGCGCTCAGCACCCGCCTGCGCGGCCGCGCCAAGCCGGTGTGCCTGCGCCCGCGCCTGGAGGCGGACAGCCGCCGCTGGGAAGAGAACGGCGTGCTGCGCACCACCCTGCTGATGTGGCAGCTGCGCTGGCGTTACTGGCGCGGCGAGGACCCGGCGCGCCTGCACCGGGATTATTACCGCCACCACTACTATCAGCGCTGAGGGCCGGATGAGCAGCGATACCCTGTTAATGGTGTTCGCCCGGGCGCCGCGCCTGGGCCAGGTGAAGACCCGGCTGGTGCCCGCCCTGGGCGAGCAGGGCGCCCTGGCCGTGCACCAGCGCTTGCTCGACCGCACCCTCACCGAGGCCGCCGCCTTCCCCGGCCCGGCCCGACTGATGCTGGACCAGCCCGACGAGACCCTGGCCCGCCGCGCCGCCGCCCTGAACCTGTCCGTGGGCTACCAGCAAGGCGCGGATCTGGGCGAACGCATGGCCCGCGCCCTGGCCGACGGCCTGGCGGATTACCCCCGCGCCCTGTTGGTGGGCTGCGATTGCCCGGTGCTCGACCAGGCCTATCTGGCACTGGCGGAGGAACGCCTGGAACATGGCCGCGTGGTGCTGGGCGCCAGCGAGGACGGCGGCTTCGTGCTGGTCGGCGGCCGCGACGCGGCGGTCTGGCGGGCGGACCGGTTCGCCCGGGTGCGCCTGGGCGGCGGCTATGCCCTGGCGGACACCCTGGTGGCCCTCAACGACGAGAGCGGCGTGGAGGTGTTACCACCCCTGTGGGACGTGGATCGTCCCGAAGATGTGCGCAGAGCCCGGAATCTGGGCGTACTTCCCTAAAATCGTCTCATATTATGAGACGATTTCCGTGTGATACACGGTTGCCAGCCCTATACTCGAAGTTGCAGACTTGCCCCGGTCGCATCGCGGTCCGGGAGCCTGAGGCCCAGCGTCCGGGTGTCGGCGCGGTTGGAAGAGGGCGCCATCTTCAACTCAAGGGAGTGATACATGCAACAGCCACCGGTGCTGGACGAGACCGTGCTCGCGGAATTACGCGAGGTAATGGGCAGCGACTTCGAGACCCTGGTGGAGTCCTACGGCCGCGACGGCGGCCAGCGCCTCGACGCGCTGCGCCAGGCGGTCGCCCAGGGCGACGCCGATCAGGCGCGCCAGCAGGCGCACAGTTTCAAGGGCAGTAGCAGCAATCTCGGCGCCCGGCGCGTGGCGGCGCAGTGTCTGGAGCTGGAGCAACTGGCCCGGACCGGCGATCTGAGCGCCCTGGCGGAACGCCTGGATCCCCTGGAAGACGCCTTCAACGAATCCTGTCGCTCACTGCGCGCGCTCACCGCGGTAGCCGGTTGATGCCCCGGCGCTGTCGACCGCCCAAAAAAAACCCCTCTTCCAAAGGGGGTGGAAGAGGGGGGGGTGTGAGCGCTATTTCTAGCGCCTTGGGGGGATACCTTGAATACTTCGAATGCTACAGGTCATGCACCGCCATGTGTTGTAAAAAGCGGTGAGCAATTGTAAAGGTTGACGATCTTGTAACGGGAGGCTGTTGCTGGATCCGCACTGGAATCGGTGTCCTGACCTTGGGCAGTGGCCATCGTTTGTAAGCAATATCTTACAAGACTGTAAGCATTTCTACCAATCTTCTGTCCTAGTATGCCTTCATTTCTCCAGGGGGCTATCGCTAAGTCCTTGATGATAAAGAGAAAGAGCCGGCGGGGCTGATTTTCGGGCGGAAAATTTTATAGATCTTTAACCCCCCGTAACGAAACGGGTTGCTATAGTGGCACCCGTGTTCAGGGATAAAGAGCACAAGGATTGGCTAAGGATGGCGGACACGGAAGTCCAGGTGAGCGCAATCGGGTAAGGACGACTCGACGCAAAAAGGGCGGCAGGATGCCGCCCTTTCTCATTTCTGGCCCGCCGGGCTCGTTTCAAGCCTCTGGCGCTGACGGTATTCCGGCCGGCGCGCCGCCCACCGGAACACTCGCGCCTGACTCACCATTCCTTGACGAGTTTCTCTCGCTTGTTGGCCACGCCATCCCATTCGTCGGCGTCGTCCGGCGAGTCCTTCATCTCGGTGATGTTCGGCCACTTCTCGGCCAGCTCGGCGTTGATTTCCAGAAAGTCCTGCTGATCGTCCGGCAGCTCATCCTCGGAGAAGATGGCGTTCACCGGGCACTCCGGCTCGCACAGCGCGCAGTCGATGCACTCGTCCGGGTGAATGACCAGGAAGTTGGGGCCTTCATAGAAGCAATCCACCGGACATACTTCCACGCAGTCCGTGTGTTTGCAGTTGATGCAGTTTTCACCTACTACGAACGTCATTAGCCTGTCCTCGCCAGGTGTATTCTCGTCTCGTTCCGGGACGGCGCCGCATTTTAACAGACGCCGGTCGACTTGGGGGCGGCGCTAGTCTACCGGACTGCCAGCTTCAGGCAAGCGCCGCAACCCGTCCCTGTACGCATATGGATATAACGCCGCCGCCGCCGATCAACCCCGATAGGAGCGGCTTCAGCCGCGAAACCGACGTTTCCGCCCGGCCCTCACTCTTCCCCCAATGCCTTCAACGCGTACAACCGCTCCAGCGCCTGCCGGGGCGTCAACTCGTCCGGGTCCAGATCCGCCAACGCCTTCTCCACCGCGCTGGGCGCGCCGAACAGATCGGCCTGGGCCGGGGCCTCCGGCGCCGGCGCCACCGTCGGTCGCTCGCCCTGTTCCAGCTCGGTGAGCTTCTGCGAAGCACGGTTGATCACCCCGGCGGGCACCCCGGCCAGCTGCGCCACCTGCAACCCGTAGCTGCGGCTCGCCGGCCCCTCCTGCACCCGGTGCAGGAAGACGATGCGGTTATTGTGCTCGCTGGCCGTGAGGTGGGCGTTGTACACCCCGGGCAACTGCTCCGGCAGCTGGGTCAGCTCGAAGTAATGGGTGGCGAACAGGGTGAACGCCTTGAGGTTGCGCGCCAGGTGCTCCGCCGCCGCCCAGGCCAGGCTCAGGCCATCGAAGGTGCTGGTGCCCCGGCCGATCTCGTCCATCAGCACCAGGCTTTCCGGGGTGGCGTTGTTGAGGATGTTGGCGGTCTCCGACATCTCCACCATGAAAGTGGACCGGCCGCCGGCCAGGTCGTCGGAGGAGCCGATGCGGGTAAAAATGCGGTCCAGCTTGCCGATCCGGGCGCTGGCCGCCGGCACCGCGCTGCCGATGTGGGCAAGCAGGGCGATCAGCGCGGTCTGGCGCATGTAGGTGGACTTACCGCCCATGTTCGGGCCGGTGATGATCACCATGCGGCGCTGGTCGTCCAGATGCAGGCTGTTGGGCACGAAGGCGTCGTCCAGCACCTGCTCCACCACCGGGTGGCGGCCGTCCACGATCTCGATCTCGGCGTGCTCCACCAGATGCGGCGGCACCCAGTTCAGCGCTTCGGCGCGCTCCGCGAAGGCGGCCAGCACATCCAGCTCCGCCACCGCCGCGGCGCTGGCCTGCAGCGGCCCCAGGTCCGCCGCCAGGGTCTCGATCAACTGCTCATAGAGCCGCTTCTCCAGGGTCAGCGCCTTGCTCGACGCGGACAACGCCTTGTCCTCGAACTCCTTGAGCTCCGGCGTGATGAAACGCTCCGCGTTCTTCAGCGTCTGGCGGCGCTGGTAATCCATGGGCGCGTTGTCCGCCTCCCGGCGGGACAGCTCGATGTAATAGCCGTGCACCCGGTTGTACTTGACCCGCAGGGTGGAGAAGCCGGTGCGCTCGCGCTCCCGGGTCTCGATGTCCACCAGCACCTGGCCGGCGTTCTCGCTGATCGAGCGCAGCTCGTCCAGCTCCTCGTTGTAGCCCTCGGCGATCACGCCACCGTCGCGGATCAGCATCGGCGGGTTCTCGATCACCGCCTTGTCCAGCAAGCCGGCCTGCTCCGGGAACTCGTTGAGCCGCTCGTGCAGACCCTGGAACGCCTCGTCGTCGGGCAGGGCGGCGTGCAGTTCCGGCAGCGCCTCCAGGCTGGCGCGCAGGCGGGTCAAATCCCGCGGCCGCGCCGAACGCAACGCCACCCGGCCAAGAATCCGCTCCATGTCGCCGATCCGGTCCAGCACCTCGCGCACCGCCTCGAAGCGCCAGCCGTCGCGCAGCGCCGCCACCCGCCGCTGGCGCTCGCCGAGCACCGTGCGGTCGCGCAACGGCCGGTGAATCCAGCGCTTGAGCAACCGCGCCCCCATGGCCGTCTCGGTGCTGTCCAGCACCCAGGCCAGGGTCGGCACCTCGTCGCCGTTCAGGGTCTCGGTGAGCTCCAGATTGCGGCGCGTGGCCGCGTCCATGGCCACGCCGTCGTCGAACGCCTCCATGGCCAGGCCGGTGACATGAGGCAAGGCGCTGCGCTGGGTATCCCGGGCGTACTGCAGCAACGCCCCGGCCGCCGCCGCCGACACCGCCGGCGGCTGCCCGAACCCGGACAGATCCTGCACCCCGAACTGCTGGCACAACTGACGCACCGCCGCCTCGCCGTCGAACTCCCACGGCGGACGCTTGCGGCACCCCGGCCGGTCCACCAGCGCCGACGGCAGACCATGGTCCTCACAAACCAGCAACTCCGCCGGCTGCCAACGCTCCAACAACGCTTGCAACTGCTCCTGGCCTTCCACCCGCGTCACCACGAACCGGCCCGCCGCCACATCCAGACTGGCCGCGCCCACCGCCGGCCCGTCCTCGAACAACGCGCACAGCAGCGTATCCCGCCGCTCCTCCAGCAACGCCTCGTCGCTCACCGTCCCCGGCGTCACGATGCGCACCACCTTGCGCTCCACCGGCCCCTTGGCCAGCGCCGGATCACCGATCTGCTCGCAAATCACCACCGACTCGCCCAGCTTCACCAACCGCGCCAGATAGCCCTCCGCCGCGTGATACGGAATCCCGGCCATGGGAATCGGCTTGCCGTTGCTCTGCCCGCGCTGGGTCAGCGTGATGTCCAGCAACCGCGCCGCCTTCTGCGCGTCGCCGAAAAACAGCTCGTAGAAATCCCCCATCCGGTAGAACAACAACTGATCCGGATGCTCGGCCTTCAGGCCAAGGTATTGGCGCATCATCGGGGTGTGGCCGGAAAGGTCGTCCATTGCCATAAGCGCGGTATCGCCTGTCTTCTGAAAAGAGTGGAGCGGCTCAAGGGCAGGGCGCGGGAACGCTGGCTGTAGGAGCGGCTTCAGCCGCGATCCCACCCAAACAGAGCCAAGCGCGAAAGAATAGCAAACCCTTGCGCATGGCTCTATTGGGTCGAGGCTTGTCGGGACGGGTTTCAAGGCGGCAGACCTGAGCTTGTGGCACAATGAGCAAAATTCAAACAGTTGGGTTATGCGCGATAAGCTGCCTGGCGGTCCTACTGAGAGACGGCGCGCCACCTCACCAGCCAGGAAACCATTGAATGGTTGGCTTCCTGGGTTGGTAATGGCGAGCATCCGCCTCGGTACCTTGATTAATCGTTGCAAGGAGGCTGACCACCCGCCGGTGTCAGTTCAGCGTCAGGACACGGTTGACCTCGAATTGCCGGCCTGTTTCGGCCACCTGAAACGAAAACTGAACCTCGACCCGGGTCACCCGCACGCGCTCCACGTTCAGTGTGAACTCGACGACGCCATCCTTGGGGATCACCTGGCCGGTATGGAGGCCGTCGATGCTTGGGGCGAGTTCAGTGCCGGTGCTGCCCAGTACCGTCGTCCGCAGGTCCCGCAGTGTGTAGTCGCCGCCGATGGCGGTAAGCCGGTAGGCTTCCAGCTCAATGGCGGTGGGGCACGAGCCCAAACAGGTCACTGATCGGCTGACTTCGCCGTTGGACACGTACGGCATGTCCCGGGGTCGCCACTCATCAAGGAGATACGCCTCCAGTTGCAGGCCGTCTTCCAGTGGCGCCACGGCTGTGATGGTCACCGTATCGGCCTCGCTGTCATTCTGGCCGTCGTTCACGACTAACTGAACGACATAATCGCCGGCTTGGTCGGGGGTGAGAGACGGCGTGGCCAGGGCCGGGTCGACCAGCTCGGCGCCGCTGCCCGACGGGCGGGAGCGTAACGACCAGTCGTAGCTCACAGCGTCGCCGTCCGCGTCGCTGCTGTTACCGCCATCGAATCGAACGACCTCGCCGATGTTAACCACCTGGTCCTGGCCGGCATCCGCCACCGGCGGTGTGTTGATATGGTTGTCCAGGGCGGTGATGGTGATTCGCGCGGGCTCGCTTTTCAGATCCCCCTGACCGACCACCAGTTCGATCACATAGGCGCCGGATACATCCGGCACAAAGCGGACACGGTTGGAAAAGTTCGGATTGACGATAAGCTCCGCCTGAGAGCCCTCTGGTACCGATACGAACCGCCACTGGTAGCCGCCCACGGCGTTGCCATTGGCGTCGTAGCCCTGGCCGCTGGTGCCGATGTAGGCGCCGACCTCGGTATTGTAGTCCTCGTCGCTGATCTCGGCGATCGGCGGCACGCGGGCCTCCGCCGCGCTGACCGTTACGTTGACGCTCTCGCTGTCGGCCTGACCGTCGTTGACGATAAGAGCGATAACGTAATCGCCCTGGGCATCCGCGGTGAAGGAGGGAGAGACCGTGGACGCGCCGGAAAGCGTCGCGCCGCTGCCGGTGGGCTTGGAGACAAAGCGCCACTGGTAGGTGATAAGGTCGCCATCGGCGTCCCGGCTGCCGCTGCCATCCAGTGTCACGGTATCGCCCGCAGTGACGTTCCGGGCCGTGCCCGCATCCGCCGTGGGCACGCTGTTGGGAGTCGATGCCGTCACGGTAAGCTGATCGGCTAGGCTGGTGGCCTCGCCATCGCTGACCACCAATGACAGCTGGTACTGGCCGTCCACATCCGGGGTGAACACAGGCCGTACGGTCATCGCCCCGGCCAACGACGCCGCGCTGCCCTGGGGTCGCTCCGCGAGTGTCCATTGGTAGCTCAAAAGATCGTCATCGGCATCGGTGCTGGCGGACCCGTCCAGGGTCACAGGAGAGCCGGTCTTCACGGCCTGGTCCGCCCCGGCATCCGCCACCGGGGCGCTGTTGCCGACGGCAGCGGTCACCACCACCGTCGCCGGCGTACTGTCCGCCGTGCCATCGTTCACTACCAGCTCGGCTCGGTACTCGCCCTCCCGGTCCGCATGAAAGCGCGGCTTCACGGCATCGCCGTCGGTCAGGACCGCGCTGCTGCCTTTGGGCCGGGACAACGACCAGCGATAGGTTATCGCATCCCCGTCTTCGTCATGGCTGCCGGACCCATCCAGCGTGACGGTAGCGCCGACCTTTACGTTCTGAGTCTTGCCCGCGTGCGCCACTGGCACAGCGTTCGAAGCATCCGGCGTGGAAGGCCGGGGCGATGGCTCACCACCGCCGGAGGACCCGCCCCCGCCGCATCCGGATAACCCCAAAGTGGCCAGAACCAGGCCATAACCGATACATCGAATCATTATTGTGACTCCCTAAATTGGTTGTTTCTTCGTCTCGTAACGGCATGCAGTGGAGGGCGGGCTGTGTTTCTCCCTCATCCTCTCCACGCCGCCATTCAGATAGCCGACGCCGCGCCAGGCGTTTGCGACGGGCGAGCGCCCGGCCATGCCGCCGTTATCGGATTGATTTCTGGGATGACTATTTGTGGCCATAACGTATTCAGAGACGCAGCCGCCGGCGAAGCCGAGCCACCGCGCCCGCCAGCGCCGTCGCTTGCTCGCGCTGCAAAGCCGATGACTGGCAGACCGGGCACACTGAGACGAGATCAGCCGGCATCAAGGCATCGGATGCTGGCGCCAGCGTCCGGCGCCAACCGCAGCTTGAACAGCGGTAGGTATACGGCTCAGGAGGCAACATGGCTGTCCATCTCCTGGCCGGGCTTACGCTCCGCCTCCGCGCGGGCGGCTTTCTTCTTTAGATCTTGAAGCTCGGTGTACCAGTCGTATCCCTTGCGGGAGACGACCAGCAGACCGATAGCGGCGAGGATGTTTTTGAGCATGAAGCTCCCCTTATCCGTGTGTTTGGCGATTGGAGTTAGGGGAGTTTAAGAAAGGAGAGCGACAGGGCGTGTCGGTCGCTAAAAAACGATCCTTAAGAGTAGGGTGAAGGGCGGCGCCCCCTGTACGTTCTGAAAGCTCAGCGTACTAGGGCGATGCTCCGCATGTTATGGTGGCACTCTATCTAATTTAGATTATGCCTAGTTCTTCTTTTATGTCTTTTAAGATTCCCTCGCGTTCGGCAATATATTTTTTTCTTATAACAGCTACCTGGATGACCGCTGGGACAGTGACCCGATAGGCCGGCCCCGCTAAATCCACCGCCGTCCAGGCTCCCGTCAGCGCCCAGCCTACTGGGCCGGTCAAGAGAGAGGCGGCTCTCATTAAAGCTGCATTACCTGCAAGTGTGAGCCCATGGCCCAGCAGGGAGCGTGTCACAGCGTTGGCGATAATGAGTGTTAGCTGAAATGACTTGAATCCTCCGGCCTTAAAAGCAAGCTGGATAGCTGCTGCCAAGCTTGCAGGCGCAAAACTTGTTAAATTGGCGACACCTATAACTTTTGAGAATTCGGCGCGCTCAGAGTCGGACATCTTTTCTACTGCGTCTATCAGGATTTTCTCCAGGAGGTTGTTCTCTATCTCCAGCACACTCATTTTCTTGTCGTTTTTGACACCGATCTTCCCGCTTACGTCAGTCAGTACTTCTCGGTAACATACGCCTTTGCCGCGTCTTAGAGCGGTCGACAGGCTGTTTGCCCCAAAACACTGAAGCTCCGCTGCTATGAGCTGCCAGTATTTTGAGTGATCCGGATAATGGCTTTTGTAAAGGTCGCTCTTAGTCAGCTCTTCCGTCCAGCGCCGGTCGCCATCTTTATCTTTGGTAAGACATTCAACCAGCTCGTCTAGGTCTCTGCTTGGCATTTCACCAAGAAATTTTAGGTCCTGGTCTTCCCGGTATGCCATGATTGGCTCTCCTATTTCCTATTTTTTGAAGCTATGAAAAGCTTGAAAATGGCGAGAGTGGCTGATTTTATGTTATCTGGATCAGTGACGATTTCTCTAATGCGCACGGCAATATCTGACGTGGTTTCTCTAATGAAAGCAAGGAAGGAGTCAAGTAAGGATTTATTTATTTTTTCTTGATAGTCTTCTTTGTTGTCGTTGTCTCGGAAATTATCTTCGTCTTTATTGATATGGAGAGCAATGGCAGCGCGCTTTTTATTCGGAAGACGCTCCATGATGAAACTTAATAGCTTCTGAAGGTTGTACGGATTCGATAGAACTTTATTGTCGATAGTGCAGCCGGCAGAATAATAAATAGGATCAACTTCAAGGCCTGTGTCGGCTTTGATTCGAAATCTTACTGTATCGACTAGATCTTCCAATCGCGCCACCAATTCATCTTCGGGTTTGTTGTTTTCGTGATTCCAGAAGTGTCCCTTCATGGCGAGGTCAGCTTGATTTAGGCCGATCAATATACGATTTCTGTCGTCGTGGTGCAGATTCGGAAGTAAAGTTTCTCTGATTAAGGCAAAGGCGGAACTGAAATCACGGCTGCTGGCATCTAGAATAAGGAAGATTAGATCGATCAATGGTTGACCTTCGTCGTCTTTCTTGTGCAAAAGATCAACAATTTTTTTCTGATGCTCCTCATCCTTTTGGGTGCTGTCGCCGAGGCCGGGTGTATCCCATATAACCAGGTTGTCTATTTCGTGGTGACTTATTTCTTTGGTTTCCGGCTCCGTTCCTTGGCCAATCTTGGCGTTGCTTTCCAGTCCATGACGCTGGAATAGGGCATTGATAGTTGAACTTTTACCTACTCCGCTTCCTCCGACCAGCAGAACGTTGACTTTTGTTTGTGAAATGTGTTTACGGATTTGACGCAAATCATTCAGGTCGAGGTCATTTAGCGCTTTTTTTATGTGATCCATTTTTGTTCCTTTTGTGAGCGGAGAGGGCATGTATTCTTCGTGAGGCAGTTGGCTATAAGCCAATTTTATCTATTGGTTGAATAAAGGTCTGCGGTTGCGGAGGCTTGGACTTTAACTTCTTCGGCCCATTGTTGTGGCGCCCAAACCCGAATCTGACTATTCAGCCCCAGAATCCACCACAAGGTTTCCTGATTCTTGCTGACGGTAGCCGTGAGTCGGTGCCAGCCGCTGTCTTCATCGCCGATGGTCTGGTCTTCGCTGAGGGGTGTTTCCTGAAGCAACCAGGCCAATTGCGGGCGGATATCCGCGACAAGCGTGGTCTGTTCAGGCTCGCCGGTTTGCCAGCCGAGGGCGCCGCTGTCGATGTAAGCGTCCAAGTCGAAGTCGTCGGCAATGGTGGATGGTTCGTCCAGAACCTTGGCCTGCTTGATACGATGCAGGGCGAATCGGCGCAGGTCCTCGTACCCAGAGACGTTGGCGATCAGGTAGGTAATGCTGTGGCGATTAACCAGGCCGGCCGGATTCAGCGTCATTTCGGTGACTTTGGACTGGCTGCGACTCAGGTAGGTGATCGAAAGCTGCTTTTGCTGCGCCACTGCCGTGGACACCTGTTCCCACACCTGTGGTTCAAGTGCCGCTGGTAGTAGGGCTTTACCGTTGGGTAAGCTGCGTACACGTTTGGTCCAATGGTGCAGCGGGTGCTGGTGCAGACCGTCCAGATAGCGCCGCGCCGTTTGAAACCGAGGGCTCAAGTAATCCAGGACGTTTTGCGGCAACAGCCTGTCCAGGTGCTGCTCGACCAGATAATAGGCCAGGGCGCCTGGCGGGCTTTGGGCCACATCCTGGTGGTCGAGACCAGTATTCGCGATTTTGTACCATCGATAGGGGATAGTGGTGTCGTGGCAGCCTATCGGAAAATGCTCGGCGATCTTCTTGAGGTCTCGTTGTACTGACCGTTCGCTGATCTGGAAGCCGCGATCCTTCAGTTTTTGCTCTAGCGTTCCTGCGGTAATGCCCACGTCATTGCGGGGAATCAAAGCATAAAGCACCAGCAGCCGTGCCAGCGGTTCAGAAGAAGGGGAGTCCATGTTCTACGGGTATCCTTTTTGTTTCTTTTAATGTCCTGGTGAGACCCGGGTCACACTTATACCCGGTCCGCTGGAGAAAAACCAGCACACAGGAGCCGCGCTCTCTTGCGTTTTCGCCGCGCAAGGGTGCAAAAAGGATTCTGCCGGTATTCTGCGACAGATAATGTCGCAGTTAGGGTAAGGAAAGAGAATTCAATCCGATCAGCCGGGCATTACGCTCCATTGGCGTACTTCTTCTGGATTCAGGACCACTACCTGCTGCGCTTCCGGGGATCGCTGGTTTGTCGGGGTATCCACGCGCAATTGCTGCAGCAAATAACTTACCAGCGCCCCACGAGTCTTAAGGCGTAGCTCGCCACTCTGCATGCCATAATCCCGCGCGATCAGGGCCTGCTGCGCTGAAGTCAGGCGAGGATCGGGCCCCAGGCGCACAATGACTCGGGCCTGCCAGGCGTCGTCGTCCTCCGCTCGCTGGGTGGCGGCGGTGACCAATTCGGGCTGGTCGCCGATGCGGCTGAGCACGAAATCCCGAAAATCCCCGTTTTTCTCGCACCAGGCCCGCACATGCCAGCGATAGCCGGTATGGACCACGGTGTGCGGCTGGATCACCCGGTACTCGGGTTCCGGGTTGGCCAATGAGGCGTACTCAATCTCCACCCGCTTGCGCTCCCGGCAGGCTTGTAGCACCGGCTGAAGTACCTCGGGGCGCAGATCCCGGGCCGGCGGCAGCAGCACCTCGGTGTTCAGCTCACGCACCGTCAGCGCCTCGAACGAGCTGGCCAGGTCCTCCCGGGCGTGCATCATCTGCAGGTACTCGTCCGCCACGCCCCGGGTAAACACCGGCCGGAACCCCGGCGTGGGCCGATACCCCTTGAGGAAGCGGTCGTACACCAGATTTTCCGGCCCGTAATCCGAAAGGTAGGTGTTGATGTCCTTGCTGGCTTGCTGCCGGCCAATGCCGAAGGCGCGCATCAGGTGGTTGGTGGTGAGACGGCCTTCCCAGAGGGCGACCACCTCGATCAGTCGATAGCGCAGCAACAGATCCCAACGTACCGGCCATTCCCCGGCGCTCTTGCGGCTAACACGAGCCATGACGCTCTCCTGCCTGAAAAGTGGACATGTTCATGTAGCCAGTATAGTCATGTCTTTGGTGAAGGCACAGAGTGCAAGGTGTCACGGATCGATCACTGGGGCAGGGATGCCACCCTGGACTCGAGGCCGATGAGGCACGTTGTGACAGGCAAGGTCGTGGGAACGCAGCAAGATGGCCGACGGGCAGGGCCAGCAAAAATAGGGAAAGAGAAATGAAAGATGTCAACGCCATCCGGGAGACCGTGGTTCGATGGGCCAGTGAACATTATCGGATCATCCAAAACACGGGGTCGTCGCTAAGCGACGAGGGCCTGGCCCTGGCGAGAAGGGTTAGGGTGCTCGAGCCGGAGCGGATCAGGGTGCTGCTGGTCGATGAGATTCCGATCCACAACGACCCTCTTGTTGCCGGCCTGGCCAAAAGCGCGGGCATGCTGGATGGGACGATAGAAGGGATGACATTCGGGCACTCGATTTACATTGTCCGGGGACGCGAATCGGCACGCCTGTATTCCCATGAGTTTCGCCACGTCTACCAGTACGAAACCTACGGATCAATCCCGGCTTTTATGGACGAGTATCTGCCTCAGGTGTTGACGCTGGGCTACGGTAAGGCGCCGTTGGAGCTGGATGCCCAGGCGTTCGAAATTGAGAGAGTATGAATGCCCACTATCCTGGCTCCACGATTCTCGTCTCAATGACAATCTGAGCGGCATTCTCCTTTCGGAATGCACTCAAGCTGTCTTTTAACGATCCTCACGAGTATGCCATAGGCGCAGGATATAAACCGTGCCGTTGGCGATCTCGTAGCGCATTTCGTAATGGCCGATTAGGAGGCGTCGTACCACCCTGGGCTGGAACCCGTCGAGTCGCTCACCGAGGCGAGGATTCGCTAACAGGGCTGCCGGCGCCTCGGTCAGTTGCTGAACGGTTTGGGCCGCCGCGAGCGGATTGACCGCCGCCAGAAACTCATAAAGCCTGACCACGTCGGACAGGGCTTTGCTGGTCCACTTCAGTTCCATCAGCGCGGTACGGGCAGGGGGGAGTCCGTGCTCAGGCTCTCGGCCCACTCGCGGACCGCCTGGTGGTCGATCACATGGCCAGCGTCCACATCGGCCAGGGCTTCGCGGGTCAGTCGGTCGCGCTCTTCTTCCTGGTCAAGCCAGTCGGCCAGGGCTTGCCTGACGATCCAGTTTTTGGATCGTTCCAGGCGCGTGGCGATCTCATCGATCCGGTCGGCCAGTTCCACGGGCACGTGAGCCGTCACCGAGCGTGTATTGGCAGTCGTTGACATGAGGGATACCTCCAATCGTGGATAAGCAAACTGATTTTCTATTAATCGATATTAATCATCAGGGTGCCTGTTGTCCATGAACCCGCCAAATGCGGGCGTCCGGACTCTCCTGCCTGAAAAGGTGACATGTTCATGTAGTCAGTATGGTCATGTCTATAGTGAGGGCATAGAGTGAGAGATGTTACGGACCGACACCAGGGGCACGGACGCCCATCCCCGATAAGGAAGGCGAGTTATGTACGACATCATCGGCGACATTCATGGCCATGCCGGGCCGCTCAAGCAGCTTCTGGACCGGCTCGGCTATCGGGAGACGAACGGCGTCTGGCGTCATTCCCACCGCAAGGCCCTGTTCCTAGGCGATTATATCGACCGTGGACCGGAGCAAGTGGAGGTGGTGCGGGTGGTGCGCGCCATGGTCGATGCCGGCTCGGCCCTGGCGATCATGGGCAACCATGAGTTCAACGCCGTGGCCTGGGCCACGCCGCACCCGTCGCATCCAGGAGAGCATCTTCGGCCCCATACTGCCAAAAACCGGCACCAGCACCACGCGTTCCTCGAGCAGGTGGGGGAGGGCTCGCCGCTCCACCAGGAAGTAATCGATTGGTGCCGAACCCTTCCTCTGTACCTGGACCTGCCGGAACTGCGTGCCGTGCACGCCTGTTGGCACCCGGTGCACATAACGACGCTCTCCCGGGAACTGGACGATCGACAGCGCCTGCCCGCCGACGCCTGGGGGCGCGCCACCACCGAAGGCAACGCCCTGTTCGACGCGGTGGAAACGACCCTCAAGGGGCAGGAAATCGAACTGCCGGACGGCGCCGGCTTTCACGACAAGGACGGCCACCATCGTCGGCATGTTCGCACCCGCTGGTGGCAATCCACACCGGCGACTTACCGGAGCGTGGCGCTGATCCCGGACAGCGCCCGCGCCACCGTCCCCAGCCAGCCCCTGCCAGATGGCCTCCTGCCTGGCTATCAGGGCGACAAGCCGGTTTTTGTCGGCCACTACTGGCTCAGCGGCACGCCCGCGCCGCTGTCCGAGCGCGTCGCCTGCTTGGATTACAGCATTGCCGCCAGGCTAGGAGGGCGTTTGGCCGCCTACCGCTGGGATGGCCGGCATCCCCTACATGCAGGCGCCTTTGAATGGGTAGCCCATGACTGAATCATCGCGACTCGCCAGTCTGGCACGGCCTCGAGAGTGTGATAAGGTTCACGGTATAAGACCGGGAAGAGCCGGCTAGGGATGGGGGACATGGAGAGAACGTTCGAAGGGTTGAAGGCGCGTCAACGCGCCGAGCGGGATGGCTACCCGGAGAATCTGAGCTTGCGCGTGCATCGCGCGCTCAGCTGGCTCGACCGCGCCGAACGGGACGATGACCCGGACAGCTGCTTCATCTTCCTGTGGATCGCCTTCAACGCCGCCTACGCCACGGAAATCGACGACCGCGTTCACCTCAACGAACAGGCCACCTTCAACGCCTTCCTGGAAAAGCTCTGCGAGCTGGATGGCGAAAAGCGCCTCGATGGCCTGGTGTGGAGCGCCTACCCGAACGCCATCCGCGTGCTGCTGGACAACCCCTATGTGTTCTCCTGCTTCTGGGACCACCAGAAAGGTGTCCTGACCGAAGCACAGTGGAAGCGCAGCTTTGATGGCGCGAAGAAGGCGGCCCACACCGCTCTGGCTCGGCAGAAGACCCCAGCCGTGCTCTCTATCGTCTTCAGCCGCATCTATACCCTGCGTAATCAGATCATCCACGGTGGCGCCACCTGGAACGGCCGCGTTAACCGCGACCAGATCCGCGACTGCGTGGCGATTCTGGCGGATCTGGTGCCGGTGGTGATTGAAATCATGATGGATAACCCCCGTACGCTCTGGGGCGCGGCGAGTTATCCGGTGGTTTGAGATGAAGGATGATGGATACGGGTTGCTCTAAGTCGGTATGGCGTCAGGCGAGGTGCCCAAGGCTGGTTTGGTCATGAATACCGCGATTCTTCAACAAGCAGAACAACTGTTCCGGGCAGGTCGCCGGCAGGCCGCTGTGGACATGCTCGAAGAGCATATGCACTCCTGCCCCGCCGATCGCCAGGCGGCAACTGTGCTGGGTCGCATATACGTGAACCTCCGCCAGCCTGAGAGGGCAGCGTACTGGTTGCGACTTTCGCTTCAAATGGACCGCCAGGGTGTGTTGCGCGCACGCGGCTCGGAACAGCCGCTGGATGAGCCTCTGGGGGTCGACGAGCTCGATCATATCCATGCCAGCACTGACACCCCTGCCGAATTCGACTTCGCTCACGAATATGGTTTCGATACCAGCCTGTCAGATCAGGTTGATACCCCCAAGGAGCCGAGGAGAGAGACAGATCCGGCGCCCAGCGGGCTACCCCTAATTACCGCTGACGATGATGGGGCAGCGTCAGAAGACGGAGCGGATTTTACAGAGGAAGACCTGGCTTTTTTGGGCGCCTGTGAAGATAGCCACAGTGGCGATCAGGAGGTGCTACCTAAAACCACGGCAGATCCGCTGGAAGGTAATTACGATTCATACCCCTCGAGCGAAGGCGGCGCGTTGCTGGACGATGAAGACCTGGACGAGCTCCCCCCCGCTCTTGAGGATGCTGCTCAGGCGGACGAAGACACGGACTGGGTAATACATACCCTCAGTTTCGATCCGCTGGATACCTCTGAAGAGGACACACTCGAAGAGCTTCCGGTGAGTGCCGCAGTGGTTAGCGACTACCGCAAGGCGCGGCAGGTCGCCGCTGAGCTCGCCACGGAGGCTGGCTGGTCACTCGATGATTTGGCGAAGCTGGTTGAGGTGCTGCTCCATCATCGCAGCCATGGCAAGACCCGCGTGGCCCTGCGTCAGTTGCTGCAGGATGAAGCGGTCACTCCAGATGAGTTGACCATAATGCATGACTTGCGGCTTCAGTGGGGTGGAGGGGGGTACAACCGTTGTTTTCGCAGCGGAAAGGCGGAGGATGGCTGGCCGAACGTCTCCTGGCAGCTCGCTCTGCGCCTTCTGCGTGAGCTGCAGGCGGACTCTGCCGAGGAAATTCTGCTGTTTGTGGAAGATTGCTTTCAGCAATGGAATGACTCGCCCCGGATGCTGAACGCGTTTCCTATATTTGCTTATTACCTAAACAATGTTATCGAACACATGCGTCGTATTGCCGAAAACTGTGGTGAGCGTATGCCGCCCTACGTTGATTTCGACCTGTTCCCTGACTATGAGGGCGATTACGACAGCTGGCGACTGGGAGGGTCTCGTTTCCCCTTTGGCTATAGCATTGATACGGTCATCCCGGAAAGTGAGTGGTTGTGATCATGATTACACCAGTTCTCGATGCCTTCGTTCGGCTGAAAACGGATACTGCGGGCCAGTCGCCGGGTTTGGTGCGGTCTGTTGGCGAGCAGGGAAGTGAAAAGGTCAAGGTATATTGGCCAAGAAAGAAAAACACCAGCTGGCACCGGGCCGACGAATTGACTTCCGGTTTCCTTGCCAAAATGGAAGTGTTGCATGAGCCAGTGAGCCGAGCACAGCAGTCGTTGGGCTGGGGCGTCGTGGTGGCCACCCGCGACGTGGCCGGATTCGCTCAGGTCCTCGTTGAGTTTCCGGACGCAGGTGAGCGGCGCTGGCTACCCTGGCAGCGCTTGCGCATGGTGCGGGGGATCGCTCACGCTTTCAACACTGTCCGCTTCGAGCAGGGTGATGCCGCTGAACGCCAGCGGCTACGCCTTCTCGCCTGGGCAACCCGCTTGTGGAATGAAAATACAGGCGCGCTCGCCACCTTCGATATTGACCCTTTGCCGCACCAGATACACCTGGTCCACCACATACTGGCTTCCGGGCAATATAACTGGCTGATCGCGGATGACGTCGGCCTCGGCAAGACCATTGAGGTCGGTTTGCTTCTGTCGGCCTTACGGCAGCGGGACGAGGCTCGCCGGGTATTGATCATTACCCCGGCCGGTCTAACCCGCCAGTGGCAGGAGGAAATGTCTGGAAAGTTCGGTCTGGATGAGTTTCGTATTTACGGCGATGACTTTCTTATCAATGAGCCCCGTCACTGGAAAATGTACGACAACGTGATTGGCTCCATGGACCGCCTAAAGCAGGAAAAACACCTAGAATCCCTACTGCAGGCAGAGTCTTGGGATCTGGTCATTGTCGATGAAGCCCATCGCCTCTCGCGCCGTCAATATGGTAATAAACTCGATGCCAGCCAACGCTATGACATGCTGGAAAAACTGCGTCAACACACTGAATCAGTGCTGCTCCTGTCAGCGACCCCGCACCAGGGTAAGCAGGACAGCTTCGTCGGGCTGCTGGAGTTGTTGCACCCGGAACGCAAGGAAGAGTTTGATACCCTCTCCCTCAACCCCGAGATAATCGGCGAAATGGTGTTCCGCAACTACAAAGCGGATGTCACCGATATGGAGGGCAAGTTCATTTTCCATGGCAAAACCGTGAAGCAGATCGAGGTGCCACTCTCCGAGCAGGCGCGGGCCTTTGATGAAAATCTGCGTGGCTACCTGCGCCGTGGCTATGCGGCAGAAGCAGCAGATGGTCGAACCACCAGCCGCGCTATTGGCTTTGTGATGACCGTATACAGGAAACTGGCCGCCTCCAGCGTGGCAGCTATCCATACCGCGTTGCTTCGGCGTCAGGCGCGCTTGCGAGGCGAACTGCTGGAACAACGTCGCCGCGAGGAGGACGAGCGTTACCAGGGCGAACTGGAGGAGCTGGAAGTCGAACTGACTCAGGCCACCCCCTTCTTCGACGGCGAGGAGGAGCTTTTGCAGGACCTCATCGATGAGGCCGGGGCCCTGGCCGAGCATGACATCAAGCTTCAGGCCTTTATGGACGGCCTTGTGAGCACTGTCCTGAGCCAGAACTCGTCGGAAAAGATCCTGATCTTCACCGAGTACCGCAGCACCCAGGCCTGGGTGCAAGAGGCACTTAAGCAGCGCTTTGGTGAGCAAGCTAGTGTGCTCATCCACGGCGGCATGGCTATGGATGAGCGCCGGGAGGCGATTACCAGTTTTGAGGAAGAAGCAGGCGCTCAGTTCCTGGTTTCCACCGAAGCGGGCGGCGAAGGCATCAACCTCCAAGAGCGCTGCCACATCATGGTCAACTATGACCTGCCCTGGAACCCGATGCGTCTGGTGCAGCGTATCGGTCGCCTGTACCGCTATGGCCAGAAGAACCGCGTCGTGGTCTTTAATGTTCACCAGTCTGACAGCGCCGATGAACAGATTCTCGATATCCTCTATAAGCGGCTGGACAGAGTGGCTGAAGACATGGCTACGGTCCAGCGCCACGAATTCAACGAAGCCATGAAGGAAGATATTCTCGGCGAACTCGCCGACTTGGTGGATATTGAAGAGGTGCTGGCCACCGCCAGTCGCGAGCGTGTAGAGCGTACCGCCGAGCGTATCGATGAAGCACTGGGTCGTGCCCGCGATGCGGCCGGCAAGCAGCAGGAACTGTTCCAGCATGCCGCGGGCTTCGACCCTGAGGAAACCCGTGGTGAGCTGGCAATCACCATTGTTCACCTGCAGGCCTTTGTCGAGGGCATGGCGAACCTGTTGGGCATCGACATCGTCGAGCGCACACACAAGAACCTGGTGTGGGACCTGCGCTTGCCCGAGGCACTACGCGAAAGCTTCGGTGTCAGCAAGACCCGCTGGAAAATCACCTTCGACCGCATGCTGGCGGCGCGCAACCAGGATTGGATGCCGATCAATATGGATAACTGGTTTTTCCGCCGTTTGCTGGACATCGCGGTGCGCTACGACTTTGGCGGCACGGCGGCACTTACCGACGGCCTCCAAGGTCAGGCCCTGTTTGCCGGTGTGGCCCGCTGGCAAAATGATCGCGGCCGCCGTGCGCGCCAGGAGCTCGCCCTGATCAGCATTGACAGAGAGCGGGCGCATCTCAACCCCGCCTGGGCGAGTGATTGGCTAGTGACAGCCCGCAGCTCGGTAAATGGCCTGATCCCCGACAAACAGGAGGCAACGGCCGCTTTCGAGCTTGCTGCTGCCCGTCTTGAAAAGATGCTGGCCAACCAGGCCGGCAGAACACTTTTGCCCGACCAGCCTCAGTGGCTGGCCGGCGGTTGGCAGACAACTGGCCAGCAAAGCCCACAGACAAACGCATCACAGGAACCACCCGATGAGCAATATTGAACATATCAAGGCCGCCATTCTTGCCCTGTTGCCAGAGGACGGCACTCAGATCGGCAACCGGAAGATGCAGACCCAGTTGGTCATGCTGGATGAGCTGAAGCTCAGCGAAGAGGATTACCGTCAGGCCTGTGATGAACTGGTGGCCGAAGGCCTCGTGGCCAAGGGGCGCGGACGTGGCGGCGCGATTCGTCTGGCGGGAAAAAAGGCAGAGGCCGGCAGCGGATCAGGCGCTGCTTCGGCAGGTAGTCGCCGCAATAAGAAAAAGCAGTGGAACGCTGCTGGCACTGCCAGTCCCCCCGCCCCAGGCATTGGCGACGCGGCGGGGCCCTACGGCAATTACCTTCACGATGCCGCTGCTATCAGCCGACCGGACGTTGGCGTTCAGGCACAGTTCAATGTACGGCGCGAGCCAAAGACCTACCGCTATGATTCTAGCCTGGCGCCGGAGCTGTGCTGGGACGAAAACGCCGAGCGCGATTTTGCCGAATGGTTGTTGAACCTGGTGGAAGAATCCGTCGAGAAAGGCGAGGCAGAGGTGTTTGCCAATGAGCAGGTCTGGAAAGGCACGGGTGATCGCTTTGCCAGCCTGAGCCAGTGTGTGTCGAGGCTGAAAAGCCTCACGCAGCCGCTTCTGAACTGGACCGGAAAGGCGGAACGGCAGCAGATCAGCGTGCCCACGGTGCCGTTGTTTGTGCACGAGCGTCATTCCACGGAAACAATCCTCAAGACGCTCGAATCCCATCGTGCTACTGGCACCAACCTGGACCTATTTGGCGATGAAAACGAAAAGGATATTGCCGACAGGCTTGATGCTTACTCCCATACCGAGGAGTGGCAGAATCGGCTTGTCCTCGGTGACTCCCTGCAGGTGATGAATTCGCTGCTTGAGTATGAAGGGCTCGGTGGCCAAGTGCAGATGATCTACATAGATCCGCCGTATGGTGTCAAGTTTGGCTCCAATTTTCAGCCTTTCGTCCGTAAACGGGATGTGAAGCACGGTAAGGACGAGCAGATGATCCGCGAGCCGGAGATGGTCAAGGCCTATCGTGATACCTGGGAGCTTGGGCTGCACTCCTATCTCAGTTACCTCCGCGATCGACTACTTTTAGCAAGAGAACTTTTGGCGGATAGCGGCAGTATTTTTGTGCAGATTTCAGATGAAAACCTTCATCATGTCCGCGAAGTGATGGATGAGATCTTCCCGAATGGCTTTGTCTCCCAGATAAGCTTTCAGACAACATCTGGCTTTGAATCAAAGACACTCCCCACATTGGGTGATTTTTTGCTTTGGTATGCTAAAGACCGAAGTAAGGTCAAGTTTAATCGCATATACCATGAGCAACCTCCAATTCTTGGCGAGGGTAATGCGCGGTGGGTACTCCTCCCGGATGGAAACTACCGTGGCGTAAATGCAAAGGAAAAGAGGGGCGAAGTGAACCGCCCCGGGTATCGCGGAGGCTCTTATCTCTGAGAGAATAGAGCGATGACCAAGTCCAATAAGTTTTCCCCTGAAGTTCGAGCGCGTGCGG
>MDTA01044446.1_pt1 | contig 82840 bp, 81 predicted proteins | sample 811151 | NCBI WGS metagenome assembly MDTA01 (sample SAMN05326648, study PRJNA326480) | marine metagenome | isolation source: seawater | place: Indian Ocean: South | collected 2010 | reverse complement strand
TGCGGCCCTGGAACCGCACGCGGGAAAGATAGGGGTCGAGCAGGATCACCGTTTCGCCGTCGGTGATCTTCCACCCGGCGGCGCCGAAATGGGTGAATTCCAAGGGGCGCATGTTTCCGCCGTCGTTCACAGTCGTGGTCTCCTTGATCGTCTTGTTCGTGGTCGGCCCGGCCGCCCTTTTAAAGGGCCGCCAGAATCTCTTCGGCCGAGGAAACGTTGAGCCCGGGCTCCGTCTCCAGCGCGAAATGCGTGACCACGCCGTCTTCGACGATCATGGCATAGCGTTTGGAACGGCGGCCATAGCCACGCGCCGACATATCGCTGTCCAGGCCCAGGGCGGCGGTCAGATCGCAGTTGCCGTCGGACAGCATGGTCACCTTACCGGGCGCTTCGTGGGCCAGGCCCCAGGCGTTCATCACCATGGCGTCGTTGACGGAAACGCAGGCGATCTCGTCCACGCCCTTGGCCAGGATCGCGTCGGCCTGGGCGACGAAGCCCGGCAGGTGCTTGGCCGAACAGGTCCGCGTGAAGGCCCCCGGCAGGGCGAAGACGACGACCTTGCGGCCCTTGAAGAAATCGTCGGTCGAGACGGCCTCGGGGCCGCCGTCGGCGCCGAACTTGAACAGGGTCGCGGACGGCATGCGGTCGCCGGTGGTGATGGTCATCTGGATGGTCTCCTTGGGATGGTCTTTAGGTTTGTGGTTTTTGGATCGGATCAGTCCGCGCGGTCGCGGATCAGATTGATGATACCGGAAAAGTCCTTTCCGGCCTGGCCGGCGTCGGAATAATCCTGATAGAGCGAGGCCGCCTTTTCGGCGACGGAAACGTCGGCGCCCGTGTCCTTGGCGGCGGCGAGGGCGAGGCCCATGTCCTTCAGCATCAGGGCGGCGGCGAAGCCCGGTTCGTACTCGCGGTTGGCCGGCGAGGTCGGTACCGGCCCCGGCACCGGGCAATAGGTGGTCAGCGACCAGCATTGGCCCGACGCCGTCGACGAGACGTCGAACAGGCGCTGCGCGTCGAGGCCCAGTTTTTCCGCCAGCACGAAGGCCTCGGCGACCGAAGCCATCTGAATGCCCAGCATCATGTTGTTGCAGATCTTGGCGGCCTGACCGTTACCGGCCCCGCCGCAATGAACGATGGTCTTGCCCATCTTTTCCAAAAGCGGCCGTGCCGACGCAACGGCATCGTCCGCCCCGCCGACCATGAAGGTCAGGGTCGCGGCCTCGGCCCCGCCGACACCGCCGGATACGGGCGCGTCGACCATGGGAAAGCCCTTCTCCGCCGCCGCGGCATGAACCTCGCGCGCCGCCGCGACGTCGATCGTCGAACAATCGATCAGCAGCTTGCCGGGCTCGAGAGCATCGAACAGGCCGCCCAGATAGACGTCCTTCACGTGCTTGCCGGCGGGCAGCATGGTGATGACGACTTCGGCCCCGGATGCCGCCTCGGCGGCGCTGCCGGCGGTTTTCGCCCCCGCGTCCGCGACCCGGGCCAGAAAGTCGGCCGAGATGTCGAAGGCGGTGACGGTATGCCCGGCCGCCATCAGGTTGCGCGCCATGGGATTGCCCATGTTGCCGACGCCGATGAATGCGATGTTCGCCATGAATGATGTCCTCAAGAACGTTGTTTGGGCCGCGCATGACCCGGCTTAAGTACGGGGCGGCCGTGTGGAACGGCCCGCAGATTATCAACCAAGGCCGCGCCAGGGCAATGTCAGAGGAGCACGCGCCGCAGATGTTCCGCAAACAACGAGGCGATCAGGCGCGGGCGGACGCGCGGATGGCGCATGAGGATCAGGTTCAACGGCCGCACGGCATCGGCGATCGGCACGGCGATGACCTGATCGCCCTCATAGGTTCGATCAGCCTTTGGAAAGATGTTCAGAATGCCGTAACCGAGCCCCGCGCCGACCAGACAACGGACCATTTCGAACGACCGCGCCCGGTAGGCGATGTCGGGGCGCAGGTCCTGACCATCGAACAGGGACAGGAAATAGGAGTTGGTGTAAGGCAGATCCATCAGGACATAGGGCTCGTCGATCAGCTCCGCCATGTGAATGCTGTCCCGCCCGGCCAGCGGGTGATCGGGGCGCAGGACGAACTGCGGCGCATGTTCGGAAATGGTTTCGACGGTCACGTCCTGGGGTGTCTCCAGGTCGAACCCGATGGCCATTTCATAGGTGCCGTCCATCACGCCCTCGATCAAATCGGAATGGTTCAATTCGGTGAAGGCGACGTGGATCGCCGGATGGACGCGGCGGAACCCGTCGAGCAACCCGGCCATGAACATCGGGGCCAGATTGACGAAACAGGCGACGGATATCTCGCCGGACAGGTCCGAAGACAGGCTTGCGACCGTATCGTGAAAGGCATCGACCTGTCCCAGAAGCTGGCGCGCCTCGTCGAACACGCGCTGTCCCGCCGGGGTCAGGCGCACGCCCTGGGATGGGCGGCGGATGAAGACCTGCACGTTCAGATCTTCCTCGATCCGGGTGATCGCGGCGGAGACGCTGGGCTGGGAAATATTCAGGTACTCGGCCGCCGCCGTGATGCTGCCCAGGCGGGCAGCGGCGGTGAAGTAGCGCAGAACGCGGATGGGAATATCCATGAAACCGGCGGCCCCCGGGCCGTTGACCATTCCTCGGGAATTCCGAGGTAATTCTGAGAAAAATAATTCTTTTCCTAGCAATGGTCCAGGGACAGAGTCGGGATAGCAAGCTCAATAAATGAGCAAAAAGCCCGTTTGCATAGAAATCAGCCATTTGCAGCGGGAAAACAAGGAGCATCCTTCACGCCACTCACGTACAGGGAGAGGATCTCATGAAGAAGTTATCTCTTATCGGTGCCGCCGCCGTCGCCGCCGTTCTGGCCTCGGCCCCGGCGAAGGCCGAGCCGCCGAAAGTCGAAATCCTGATGTCGCCGTCCGGGTCCGGACCTTATCTGGCCTGGGCGACGTTTCAGAACTACGCCCCCAAATACACCGACAAGATGGCGCCGGTCGCCGTCGAAACCCCGGGCTTCACCTATAACGTCCGCTTTCTGGCCCAGACACCGGACAAGTGGAAAACCACGGTGATCGGCTCCGGCGAGGTCGTCGAATGGGCCGCCGCCGAAGGCGTCAAACCGTTCTTTCCAAAACCCATGGCCGTGGCCAAGGACTTCCGGGTGCTCGGCTCCATGAGCCAGACCAGCAACGTCTTCGTCACCCTGGACCCGGACATCAAGGTCCCCGCCGATTTCGCCGGCAAGCGGGTCGCCGTCGGTCTGTTGACGCAGAACGAATGGGGCATGCACCAGCGCATGATGCTGGACACCTGGGGCATTACGCCGAAGCTGAAATCCTTCGACGCATTGGGCCCGGGGCAGAATATCGACGCCCTGCTGGACGGCCGGTCCGATGTCGGCACCCTGGTCGTGCATTCGTCGCTGAATTTCGCCTACAACCTGGAGCCGGGCCCCTTCAAGAAACTGGAAAGCGCGCAGCGCCCCTGGTTCTACGTCGATGTGCCCAAGCCGACGATCGAGAGCTACATCAAGGACACGGGCGCGCCGTTCATGATCCGCGAGGTCAAGGCCAACACCTTCAGCAACCAGCCCAAGGCGATCACCACCTTCGGCAATCACACGCTGCTGTCGGTGCATAAGTCGTTCCCGGACGACTTGGCCTACGAATTCGTCAAGACCTGGCTGAAGATGGGCCCGGAGATCGGCAAGTACAGCGCCATCGGGCAGATCTGGAACCCGGAAACCATCGGCGCCGTCGCCAAGATCGCGCCGGAACGCCTGCACCCGGGAGCCCGCCGCGCCTATATCGAGGCCGGCCTTCTGAAGGAGTAATCCGGACAGAGGTTTACCCCACGCCGGAAGCGGCGGACCGGCCAATCCCTCCGGCCGTTCCGCACCACCCGCCGCTTCCGGCGGCCTCCGCCCCCCTCTCTCCTTCGCCACCCCGGACCCGCGCGCGCCGCCGACCGGCCATCGTCCTCCTGACCCGATGCCGTGCTATCCTGGCCCCCGCGCCGCCCGTCCCCCGGTAACCAATGAGCTTTTGGGATGACGCCCGTGGACATTTCGCACCGCCTGATCCGTCTGTTCGATCGCGCCCTGCTTCCCGCCGGATTGATCCTGTTCGCCTATCAGGCGGTCATGGTCTGGTACAGCCTGCACGGCGCATTGCTGCACTACCTCACGCATCTGGCGTTGGTTCTTTGCCTCGGCGCGATCCTGGTCGGCGCCACGGCGGGCGACGCGAAAACCCCGCTGGGCCGGACCGTCTCGCTGATCGTCGCCGGGGCCGGATTGGCGGCAGCAATCGCCTGCGGGATTTATTTTTACGGCGAGGCCGAGAACCTGGAGATCATCCAGCCCTTCATCGAAACGCCGACCATGGTCATGGGAATCGTCCTCGTCCTGACCGTCCTGGCGATCGCCTGGCGGGTCTGGGGGGCGGGCCTGGCGCTGATCTGCGGCACGGCGGCGCTGTATTTCGCCTATGGCCATCTGCTGCCCGAACCGCTGACCACCTCCAGCCAGCCCGGCAACGTGGTCGTCAGCTTCCTGGCCGGGATCGGCGGGCCGCGCGGGGTGCTCAGCTACGCGCCGCTGTCGGCGGACGTGATCTTCTTGCTGCTGGTATTCGGGGGCCTGATGCACGGCTGCAAGGTGATCGACATGTTCGCCGAAATCGGCGGCGCCATCGGCAATCTGTTTCGCGGCGGCGTCGCCTTTTCGGCCATCGCCGCATCGACCCTGATCGGCATGGTCACCGGCCAGGCGGTCAGCAACATCGCCCTTTCCGGCATCATGACCATCCCGACCATGAAGCGGAACGGCTTCACCGCCGAACAGGCCGGGGCGGTGGAAATTCTCGCCTCGACCGGCAGCCAGCTTCTACCGCCGATCATGGGCCTGGGGGCCTTCCTGATGGCGGTGATCCTGGGCGTGTCCTACATCGAAATCGTGCTCGCCGCTCTGATCCCCGGGATCATGTACCTGATCGCCGTGACCATCGGCGTCTATGCCATGATCTGCCGGTCGGACAGCATCCCCCACGTCCGGGTCGAGGTCGATTGGACCAAGGTACGCTGGATCGCCCCCTCGTTCATCGCCTCGTTCACGGTGCTGCTGGTGCTTCTTTATATGCGCTATTCGCCGGCCATGGCCGGGTTCTGGGGCATCGCCCTGTTGATCGCCGGCACGGTCCTGCGCCCGGCCGAACATCGTCCGACGATTTCCGAATTCCTGCACGGCCTGCGCGAAGGCATCGTCACGGCGGTGCAGCTGGCGCTGATCCTGGCGGCCATCGGCATCGTCGTGCAGACCCTGACGACGACCGGCACGGGCGTGGCGCTGGGCCGCGCCGTCGGCATGGCCGCGGGCGGCTCGCTCTGGATCGGTCTTGTCGTGGGCATGGTCGTCTCGCTGATCATCGGGATGGGCCTGCCGACACCGGCGGCCTATGCCCTGATCGCCATCGTCGTCGTGCCGGCCCTGGTCGATGTCGGGCTTTCGGCGCTGCAGGCCAATATGTTCGGCTTTTACTTCGCGATCTTCTCGGCCCTGACGCCGCCCATCGCGGTCGGCGTGCTGACCGCCGTTCGGATTTCCGGCGGCTCGTTCCTGGGCACGGCCTGGGAATGCCTGAAACTGGGCGGCATCTGTTTCGCCGTGCCCTATGTCTTCGTCATCGTTCACGGCTTCCTGGATTTCGAGAACACCACGTCCGAGACCTTCGTCGCCTTCGCCGCCTTCGCGGCGACCACGGTGATGATGGCCGGGGCGACCTATGGCGCCTTCAGCCGCCGGCTCGTCCCGGTCGAACGGGGCCTGTTCGCCCTGGCCGGGCCGGTCAGCCTGGTGGCCTATCTGGCGACCGGCTGGACGGTGCTGGGCCTGATCGGGCCCGCCGCCCTGGCCCTTTGGATCGCCTTCAGCCGGCGCCGCAGCACGCCCGCGCCGCTTTCTTATCGGCCCTGATCGGCCCGCATTCGCATAGACAACAACCTGGAGAATCCCGAATGACCGACCCCAACCGCCGCGTCCGCGTCGCCGCCGCCCATGCCGCCTCGCCGCTTCTGGACAAGAACGCCTGCGTCGATAAGGCCTGCGCCCTGATCGCCGATGCGGCGGCCGACGGCGCCCGGTTCCTCGTCTTTCCGGAAAGCTTCATCCCCGGCTTTCCCATGTGGAACGCCCTGGTGCGGCCGATCGATGGGCATGACTGGTTCGTCCGCATGGCGCGCAATTCGCTGCGTGTCGACGGCCCGGAAATGAAGGCCATCGCCGACGCGGCGGCCCGCCACGGCGTCACCGTGTCGCTGGGGTTCAGCGAACTGTCGCCGGTCAGCGACGGGGCGCTGTGGAATTCGACGGTGCTGATCGGCGCCGACGGACGGCTGTTGAACCATCACCGCAAGCTGGTGCCGACGTTCTATGAAAAGCTGACCTGGAACGCCGGCGACGCGGCGGGCCTGCGCGTGGTCGAAACACCGATCGGCCGGATCGGCGGCCTGATCTGCGGCGAGAACGGCAACCCGCTGTCGCGCTACATGCTGATGGCGCAGAACGAGGAACTTCACGCGGCCAACTATCCGCCCGTCTGGCCGTTCAAGAACCCGGTCGGCGCGCCGCCCTTCGACCTGGCCGACGCCATCCGCACCCGCGCCGCCGCCCATGCCTTCGAAGCCAAGGTCTTCGTCGTGGTCAGCGCCGGATACCTGGACGACGCCGGGTACGAGATGCTGGCCGAAGGCGACGCCGAGCGCGAGGCCATCCTGCGCGCCAGCCCGCGGTCGACCTCGATGATCGTCACGCCGTCGGGCGAGGTTCTGGGCACGCCCCTGACCGACGAAGAGGGCCTGGTCGTCGCCGACGTGGACCTGGGGTCGCTGCTGGAATTGAAACAGCACCACGACATGGCCGGTTACTATAACCGCATGGACATCTACCGCCTGCAGGTCGACCGCCGCCGGCCGCAGCCCGTCTATTTCGACGGCGCCGACAGCCTGGCCGCCAACGACGGGCCCGCCCCGGCGCCCGCCGACCTTACGGAGAGCGACACTCCCGCCTTGGCCGCCGTCGGCACCAACGGCTGAGCGCCGCACCGGGCGACCCTGCGCGCGCGGCGCGGGTGCGCCCGGTTTCAATCCGATATGTAGGAACGCCGGACTTTGGCGGGGCCCCGCGCCGCCGCCTCGTCCGGGCGCTTTTCTTTCCGGCGCCGTTCGGTTAAACGGTCGGGGCCCCGACACGAAGAAAGCCCGTCATGACCACCGAAACCGACCTTTTCGCGCGCAGCGGGTCCGCCTGCGAACTTTGCGCCGCCACTGCTGACCTTGCCGTATACGACGTGCCGCCGTCGTCGGACGGCTCCGCCGATCAATGCGTGCTGCTCTGCCCCACCTGCCGGGACCAGGCGGACGGGACCGCCGCCATGGCGTCCGACCATTGGCGCTGCCTCGCGGACAGCATGTGGACCCCCGTTCCGGCGGTGCAGGTCATGGCCTGGCGCATGCTGACGCGGCTTGACGGCGAAGCCTGGGCGGTGGACCTGCGGGATCAATTGTATCTGGACGAGGAAACCCTGGCCTGGGCGCAATCGGGCGTCGATCAAGGCGGCGCCGACGCGGCGGTCGCGCACCGCGACTGTCACGGTGCGCCGTTGGCCGCCGGCGACACAGTGACGTTGATCAAGGATTTGAATGTGAAGGGCGCCGGGTTCACGGCCAAGCGCGGCACCGCCGTGCGGGGGATTTCCCTGGTGCCCGACAACGCGGGCCAGATCGAAGGCCGGGTCAACGGCCAACTGATCGTGATCCTGACGGAATTCGTGAAGAAATCCGCTTAAGGATGCCGCCTATGTGGGGCGCGGACGCGCCGGCGATCTGATCCAGATCGATCTGATCCAGGTCATGGCCTTCGCGGGAAGATTGGGGCAGAAAGAACCGTTCGCCACATCTTTGAAGGAGCCGCCGATGGCCCGCTTCTATCCCGCGACCCTGTCTTTCATCTTCGTCCTGTCCCTTGCCTTCGCCGCCCACGCCCTGGAGATCAAACCGGTCACCAAAGGCGTCTGGGCGCTGGTCGGTGAGAAAGCCCAGCGCGACAAGGAGAACCTCGCCAATAACGCGACCTTCGGCGTGCTCGAAACCGGCGAGGGCGTGGTGCTGATCGATCCCGGCGGGTCGTGGAAAGGGGCGGCGGCGATCCACGCCAAGATCCGCGAACTGACCGATAAACCCGTCAAATACGTGATCGACACCGGCGGCCAGGACCATCGCTGGCTCGGCAACGGTTATTGGAAGGCCCGGGGGGCGACGGTGATCGCGGCGGCGGCGGCGGTCGCCGACCAGAAATCGCGGGGCAGCCTGCAGATGACGGCGCTCGGCATGTTCCTGGGCCCCGAGCTGGCCGGGACCGATCCGGTCTACGCCGACGTCATCTTCGAGGACCGCCACGTGCTTGAGGTCGGCGGAACGCGGTTCGAAATCGTCCACCCGGGCCCGGCCCATACGCCGGGCGACAGTTTCGTCTGGCTGCCGCAGAAGAAGACCGTCTTCACTGGCGACATCGTCTACGTCGAACGTCTTCTCGGCGTGCTGGAGTTCAGTTCGATCGCCGGCTGGCCCAAGGCCTTCGAAGCGATCGCCGCCCTAAAGCCCGACCACCTGATCCCCGGCCACGGCGGCCCGGCCACCCTGGCCCGCGCCAAGGCCGAAACCTACGACTACTTGATGAACCTGCGCTCGAAAATGAAGGCCCATATCGACGCCGGCGGCGACATCATCGGCTCGGTCGAGGTCGATCAGGCGGCGTTCTCCCATCTCGAGCTGTTCGACGGCCTGGCGCGACGCAACGCCCAGACGGCGTTCCAGCAGATGGAATGGGAATGAAGGTGACGGCGGTTACGGGAAGTTGGCGGAGGGAGGGGCCGCCGACGCAGCGTCCAACAGCGCCTAAGAACGTCCTATTTTTATCTTATATATCAAAGCACTATTGACGTGCTTCGTCCGACGGAGTCTAGTTGCTTCCACTGAAATCCCGCGCTTTTTGTGGGACAGGATGTTGGACACAGGAGACCTCTGCCATGCCGAAGAAAGCGAAAGAGCTATCCGCCCTGGCCGTGTCGAAGATCAAGGACGATGGCCGCCATGCGGTTGGCGGGGCTGACGGCCTGCATCTCCGCATCTCGGGCGCTTCGCGGGCATGGGTTCTGCGGGTCGCTGTCGGAATGCGGACTGACGGCCAAGGAAAGCCCGCCGTCCATCGCCGCGATATCGGCTTGGGAAGTTACCCCGATGTGTCCTTGGCCGAAGCGCGCGACAAAGCGCGAGACCTCCGCAAACAGATACGCGACGGCATCGACCCTATCGCGACCAAGCACGCGGAACGTCGCGCACGGCAGCAAACGCAGGCCGAATTGCAACGTCGCAAGACGTTCAAGGAATGCGCCGAAGCTGTAATCGCACAGAAAGGCGACGAACTGAGCAACACTAAAGCCATCGCACAATGGGGATCGACGCTTGAGGCATACGCCTATCCTGTGCTGAACGACGGACGCACGATCAATGAACTTACGCGCCATGACGTGGCGAAGGTATTGGAGCCGATTTGGCAATCCAAGCGTGAGACGGCCAGCCGTTTGCGCGGGCGTATCGCAGCCGTGTTCAACTATGCGAAGGGCATAGAAGCCTATACTGGCGACAATCCGGCGGACCTGAAAGGCGTGCTGGAACCCATTCTCGGCAAACAGAAGAAAGGCGCGGTGGAAAACCAACCGGCCTTGCCGCACAAACATATCGGCGCGTTCATGGACGACTTGCGGCGGCGGGACGGCGCATCGGCCCGTGCCCTTGAATTCTGCATCCTGACCGCTGCCCGCTCGGGTGAAGCACGCGGCGCGACATGGGGCGAAATCGACCTTGAAGCGAAGACCTGGACCATTCCGGCTGATCGGATGAAAGCGAAACGCGATCACGTCGCGGTCCTATCAAACGATGCCGTCAGCCTGCTCAAGAGTTTGCCCCGCATTGTGGGCAACAACCTATTGTTTCCGGCCCCACGTGGCGGGCAACTGTCGGACATGGCGCTTACTACCGTGGTACGCCGAATGCATAAAGACGCCATTACCGAAGGTGACGAAGGATGGACGGATGCGCGTTCGGGCCGTGTCGCGGTCGCCCACGGCTTCCGGTCTACGTTCCGTGATTGGGCCGCAGAAATGGGGCATGACCGAGATATGGCTGAATTGGCGCTTGCCCACACTGTCGGTAGCGCCGTCGAAAGAGCGTACCGCCGCACGGATATGGTCGAACGTCGCGCCGCTTTGATGCAGGAGTGGGCGGACTATTGCGGACAACTTGCCGAAGATAGCATCGTCCCACTTAAGCAGGGAGCAGCGTGATGGCGACCAAGCCTGACGCGACAGTTTTGCAATTGCTACGGCGCGTCGAAGGAGACCCAAGTGCCGCTGTCGAATTACTCTCTATCGCCGCAGAATATCTCAAAAAAAGAGAGGCAATGCCGGACGAACTGGCAGATTATTTAGCGAATGCTTTCCGGCAAGTAAGCAGAACGAGGCCCCCGGAGAATGGCAAACGAATCGAAGACGAATGTATCAATCAATTGGCACATGGCTTGTACATGAAACGAGCGCCGGGGGGTGGAGCGCCGCGCAAAGAACTCCCGGTTGGCGATATCACTTTAACCGTCGCTGTATATGGCGAGGCTACATCCGAAACGAAATTAAAAAACGAACTTGTGTCGGCATACAAAGGGACAAACCACGAGATTAGCCCTAGTACTGCGAGGAATCGCATCAAGGAGATGAAAGCCAGATTGGACATGGCGAGTAAAAAGATGGGCGAAATTTTAAAGCAAAATGGGCTCTCAACAATTCTTCGGCCTCGTAAGTTTACAAAATAATCTAAGCGCTCATAAATTCGAGAAATTGCGATGCTCGTGGTATCGGTAAGAGGCTTGGAATAGGCAGAATGAATTGCAAGGAGTCCGCGACGAATATGGATAAGATGGAATGGGCTCTTTGGGGGCTAAATTATCTCGCAACCGCGCGAAGAGCTATCCACGACGATTTTAATGCCGCAATGGAAGAGCTGCGGGGCTATAGCGGCGCTCATCGCGAAAGCTGGTACGGTAGTTGTAAAAACATTTTGAGCGTCCTCTATCATTATTCCATGGAATTCGTGGGTGACATTGATATTCCGAATGAAAAATTTGCCTCTCCAGACGTCTTTGATGGGGCGCTGATTAACTACCGCGCCTTTGTTCAAGAGATGATAAATGAACTTGATGAGGAAGATCACAAGTACCGAGCAGACAACGCGGTGGATGGACCACCTTTTCTTGTCATCGTAGCTCAACGTCAGGTGGCCAGCATCGCTGCTGCCATAGACTATGTTGCATCAAAAAAACCGCACCTATCAGCTACGACTCCCGTAGAGGCAGATGTCGATTTAGTTCTCGGATTGACACGACGTTTTCACGAGTCGGTCCTAAGTTTAAGGGACCACCCACACAAGGGCGCGATTTTAAAAATTAATAACGAATGGGATTGCCAATACCTCTTCCGATCAATTCTTGCGGCATACATCGCGGATGTCCGAGAGGAAGAATGGAATCCCTCTGTTGCTGGATCATCTGCGCGATGTGAGTTTTTTTTAAAAACTTTGCGCACGATGGTAGAGTTGAAATACGTGCGGAAGGCTGCGGATGCCAAGAAAATAAAGACCGAGCTTGCAGCAGACTTTATAGATTATGGCGGCAATCCCCAAGTCGATCACATCATTTGCCTAGTTTACGACCCCAAGCATGAGCTGAAAAATCCGGCAGCAATCGAAGCCGATCTCTCGGGACCAAAAGACGGGCTTTTACGGGTCGATGTTGTGATCTCGCCGCCGCGCGAGTGACTTTCTGAAACGGGTGTTGGCCGCCCCAATCAAAGATGGGTTAAAAACTCACCTTAGTTTTTAAACACCCTATCCTTGAATAGTTCGCTCACGTCTTGAACCCCAAGGCGTTCATTTGGAGCGAACAAAATGAACTCAACAGCGACACTTCTTCGCCTCCCTGCCGTCATGTCGGCAACTGGGCTATCAAAATCCACATTGTACCTCAGAATCAAACAGCAGCTTATGACGCCGCCAGTAAAATTAGGGCAGCGTTGTGCTGCGTGGCCCAGTAACGAAATCGAAGCGATCAACATCGCCCGAATTGCGGGGAAACCGGACGACGCAATCCGCGAACTTGTCGCCGAACTTAAGCGCCAGCGCACGCCAGATACGTAACAGCGGAGACAACCTCCGCCGTAACTCCCTGAAAATCAGTAAGTTGAAGGACGGTATGCGGGCCTGCCCACAAAGGCACCCACATAGAACCGATGACTGACCACATGGCACATGAAGGAGTCGATTTCGGCTTTATGCCGTCGCTGGAAGAAGAGCGCACGACGATACGCAGAGTTTTGACCCACCTTGAGCCGAAGACGAAAGACGATGTTCGAATGGTCGCCGCTGCGTTGAAGACGCATGGCCCAAAGTTCGAAGATATCTTTCTTGAATGGGCAACACGGTACGGGCGTTACAAAGCGAAAGGCTTGTGGGAAAGAACCAAAGCCGATCCGGACGCGATGGATGAGGTCATTGAACGACAGCTTGCCGCAGAATGCCGGAAAAAGCGCTTCGAGGCACTGCCGGTCTATGCTTTGGAAACACTCCCATCGCTGCGGTGGTGCATCAAGGGCGTGTTTCCTTCGGTCGGTCTTGTCGCGATCTATGGTCCGTCTGGATCGGGCAAATCGTTCCTGGCAATCGCCCTAGCTGCATCCATAGCCGAAGGATCACCGTTCTTTGGCCATATAACACGGCCCGCTTCCGTTCTGTACGTTGGGCTAGAGGGCGAAGGCGGATACAGGGGGCGTGTAGCGGCATGGCAGCGCATCAGTGGACGGGGAATGTCAGGTGGTCTGGCGTTAGTCCTGCAACCCTTTTGTCTAACCGATCCGCAGGATGTTGCCGACCTCGCTGCAATCTGTCCGGTAGGTTGCGTAATCATAATCGATACGCTGAACCGCGCCGCGCCCGATATGGACGAAAACAGCAGCCGGGACATGGGGGCCATCATCGAAGGCGCAAAGAAGCTTCAACGATTGATTACCGGACTTGTCGTCCTGGTCGCCCACACTGGCAAAGATTCTTCCAAAGGCCTGCGAGGTCATTCAAGCCTGTTTGCTGCACTCGACGCCGCAGTTCTCGTCAGTCGCGAGGGCGATGTTCGTAGCTGGAAAGTGGACAAGGCGAAGGATGGCAAAGACGGTGAAACCCATCGCTTCGTTCTACAAGTTGTAGAAGTCGGTACGGACGAAGACGGCGATGTAATTACGTCATGTGTAGTCGTACCCGACACCTCCCAACCCACAACTTATGAAAAGCCGCTAACCACCAATCAGAAGTTGGGGCTCCAATCCTTCCACGAAGCCGCATCGGAACATGGCGGAATCGACGAGCAGGGAAATTTTCTCGGGTTGCATCTGAGCAATTGGCGACCGGCATTCTATCGCTTGAGTTCCGCAGACTCCGACACAGCGAAGAAAAAGGCCTTTGAGCGCGCACGGAAAGATTTGATCGAACGTGGTCGTCTTGCCGTCAAAGACAACGTTTACCGATTGGCCGGGGATGGATCGGCCCTTGCCGAACAATGCATCGCCGAAGTGTTGAAGGCCACCCGAGACAAGACGACGCGACAGCGACAATTCGGCGACATGTCTCCTGCGACGCCCTCCCTCTTGGGGGACGACAGCGACAACACACCTTCAGGTGTGTCGCATGTCCCCGGCGATACGACCAACAATTTATCTGCAACCCGCGCCCCGATGTGGGCTGCGAAACCGGAAAGGTGATCCCGTGAATAACTCAACTCCATCGGAAAATGACCAACTCAAAAAAGTCGAACAAGAACTCGCCGCAGCATCACAGGGGGTTGGCGGCTTGTCCGCTTTGAAGCTGAAGTTCGCGGCGAGGCTCCATGCTGAACACAGAATTTTCACCGACCCGGAAGCCGCTTCGTTCAACGCCGCACGTAGCGTTCTCCCGCATGGCGTTTCCATCAAGTATGCGCTGCTCATCTCTGCGTCTTGGCCCAACGACCCGGAGGTCTTGTCCCACCTGTTCAAGATCGAAGCAGCCGCAGACGATGCCGGCCTTGGGATGACCAGAGCAGAGTTCACTACTTTCATTTGCCGACGCATCGAAGATATCCGCTCTGGCCGCGCAGCAAGCGACAGCCACCGAGCAATCATCGAACTGGCGAGGTTATTGTGCGAGGTACAGGGTTGGAAGAGTGAGGGCTTACCACATGACTAATGACTCGATTTTGCAACCTTGGTCGCCCGAAACGCCCGCTGAGACTCGCGACGACGCGCCTCCCCCCTCCCCCACTGGAAAGCGAGTGAAGCTCAAGACTGTTGGCGACGTATCGCGGGAAATGGCGAAGCTCTATCGGGAAGCCCGCAATGGCAAAATTGACGTTTCAGACGCCAGTAAGTTGGCGAACATGCTCTCCATTCTCTCCAGGATTTTGGAAACGTCAGACCTGGAAAGGCGCGTTGAAAAATTGGAAGGGCATGAGGTGACACATTGACCGCGCGAAGCCTCAAAGCGCGTGTTGCCAAACTCGAAAACAATCGAAGCGCCCAAAACTCAAATCGCGTGTTGACCTATGACCCTGCCAGACCGGGCAGCAAGACTGCCGCTTTAAGTGTGGGCAAGTCAGGGAAGTTTATGCTCGTAAGCAACTTCGCGACCGACGAGGCATGGGAAGCGGCGCTGTTCGAGCAGCAGCAACGCCTACGAAGAGCACCATTTTCTGAGAAATGAGCTCTCGTCGCCAACGCGAGATGCTCACAACCACAGAACTCAACAGCGAAAAAGCATTGCGCCCAACGTTCCGGATCGTATTCGTCATGGTCGGTTTCGGAAAGTTCCCCACGAGTGAAGTTCTTTGGCTTCCCTTTTCATATGTTGCAAAAGAATTTTTCGAGCTTCACCTCAGTCATCGCGCGTCCAACCCGCCTGCCCATCGCATCTTTCGCAACCCGACCAGAAGGTGCCGTTGGCCTCGCCGGTGAATGGCTCGTTACACCATTCACAGAATTCGATTCTTTCTGGCCAACAGAAGCAGTTGAAGCAAAAGCAGCGCTCACCGTCATCCAATGTGCCCGCTGTTTCTGGGGTATGGTGACATTCTGTGCATAGCCCCACTGGATTGTAGTCGTCGTGATCGGCTTTGCCTTCCAGCGTGTACGCAACGAGCACTTCATCTAATTCTATGGATGTCTGGCAGTGCTCACATACCCAAGCGTCACATTCCTCAACAGGCAAGGTAGTCGATTTTCCACAATCAGGATCAGGGCAGACGTGTACAAGGAAGCTTTCTTCCGCGAGACACACTCGGCATTTTTGCTCTTGCGGCCCGACTGTCACAAGAACTTGGGCATCGAAGCCACAAGCGCTACAGGCCGCCAAGAATGCCCCTTTTTGACGTTCTAGTTCTAGCTCTGGTTGGATTTGTTGGTATACGGCCCTCAGGTATTCATGGTGTCTTTTCATCGCAAGGTTGATGTCTTGCACCTGGTTCTGGAAGGCCTCGAATATGTCGTTCCATTCATCACCCAATAGGCGGCGCAGATAAAACCAGCCTCTGCATTGCTCCAGGATCACAGCTTCCCGCTGCTTGCTTTGGTCTGGCTCGTTCACATCGATTGGATGATAGAAATGCACCATTCGATTACGATGTTTCCGTAACTCATCAAATGAGCTCACGGCATTCTGTGGGACGGTAACCCGCGCGACTTTTTTTAATCGTTGCACGGCCTGCATGAAGCCAACAGTTTGAGCTTCTCCGTTCAAGAACTCTTCGACGTCTGCTTTGTTTGAATCGGCAACAATCAGCGTCCAATGCTCATGCATCAACCTGGCTTTCAGCAAAAGTTCAATGCCCGAGTAGAAATTGATGACCGAGTATTTCAATGCATCGGGCGAACCATTCTGCCAAAGCTGCTCGATTGCCGTTGAGACGAAGCCGAACCCGTTCTCGCATAGCCGCGCAAACTGCTGATCGTTGGTAAGTGTTGCCTTCGTCATTGGCACCTGTCTTCCGCATAAATTCTTTTTCAAGTTAGACGGGAGTAATTCCGATTCGGCCCTCTGCAAGACTCAAGCTTTAATCCTGGATCACCACTCTTCACTGGCATCGCCGCAAGGAAGAAAAGCCAACGGTGTTGGGTTAGTTAAATGGCGCGGCTAGGCCGTATAGACATGCCGCAATTCTCTCCGTGTGACATTCTCCAGCCCGGTGAACGAAGCACCTGTGATGATCAATTGGCAGGCCTGATAGCCGTCCCGGGACAGCAGTTCTATAAATGGCTGGACGATGAAATTCTCCTTGTCTTCGATGGACTCCCCTGAAAATTCGCCGGGAACATCGATGATGGAGATACCCGGATAATGACAGCCATTTTTACCGCTGAGAGTCAGCAGACCGTACTGGTAGGCCATGAGAAAATACAAAGTATCCGTGCCACCCAGCACAGCGCTCCAACGTCGGGTTCCGACCTTGATGCTGAACCCCGACCTAGAAATATCAATCCGAACCGGGTTGTGGCGCCAAGCTCCGGGTTTAAGCACATTGATTGCAGAGAGGTACTCGTTGATTCCGTCTTCAAGCTCCGCAGCTGCGGCCTCAAAATCAGTTGAGCGCGCGGCCTCTTCAACGCGACTTTGCAGCGGAGTTATCTTCCTCTCGAGCTCGCGAACGCGCTCCAAGATTTCAGCACCCGCAGCAACGGCAGAAGACAATCGCCCTAACTGACGTTGCCTCTCACTCGTTTCACCCAACGCTACGTCGAGGGCGCTAACATCTTCTTGCACTAGTGCGCTGACAGCCTCGCGCGACGGCGCGAGTTCATTTTCGACAAAACGCAGCCGTTCTTGTATCGATGAAATTTCACCTCGAAGGCGACTCATTTCAGAATTCAGCGAGGCAATGAGTTCGTCTGCCTCTTCAATCTCACCGGAAAGGCGGTCGCGTTCGAACTTAATCCGGACCGCGCCGAGCTGCGCTACCATCGGTTCTTTCGGTACAGGCTGGTGGCACAAGAAGCATTCATCATCATCGGTGCTATCCTGATGAACTGCCTGGTCGCAAGCTGGACAATGCGTGATTCTGAGGTCCGCCAAAATACGTCCAGCTTCCTCTGCTCGGTCCAGGCGCTCAGACTCCGTTGCCAACTCCGCACGGTATCGATTCAGGTCAGCTAAACGTTCAGTCGCCTCGTCTAACTTTAAGCGAAGTTCCTGAAGTGCAACCGTGTTCGTAGCTCTTTCTTGTCCGAGTTCAACAACCCGACGGCGACCGCCAGGGGCAATCGCTTTATCACGCGCGGACGCGATCAATTCGGAACGCTGAGTCCTGAGTGAATTGATTTCCTCAGCAAGCCTGCCTTCGGCTGCCCTGACCGTCGCGGCGGAAACTCCTACAGAAAGCCCAGGTTCAGATAGAATGTCGCGGGCAAGCGCTTCAAGAGCTGTCCCATAATTTGCATAGCTTGCCTTAAGGTGTTCCACCTGCAACTTCAGGGAAATAAGCTCACCATACTCTTCGGTGAAGACTTTCTCTGCCAGTCCGAGGAACTGCATTAGGCATGCCTGCTGCTCACCTTCAGGCTGTTTGTCTGCAAGATCGCCCCAAAAGCGTTGCTGTCGGTAGACGTGTCGCAGTAGCATTCGGAAGCTGAGCTCAGGCCATGTCTGCCCAGACATGGGGTTGCCTTTTGGAAAATGGAGAATTGGGATGCCCAATTTCCCCATTATCCAATGTTGGAATTCTCGAGCCGGTAGGGATTCATCGCCAACGAAGACTTTGGATTTCGCACCAACCTCCCTCCACCTACGTTCGATCCAGAAGGCTTCTTGTCCAAAACGAAACTCCGCACCAGCGGCTTCGTATTTCTCTGGAAGTCCAGTCTCTTCGGAACCCTCGAACGGGTTATCGCCGGTGTCCCCGAAAAGGAAATCCAGGGTTTGCAACCACTTAGTCTTGCCAGTATTCGGCGGGCCGACGAGCAAGTTTACTCCTCGGTCGAATTCGAGCTCCTCAACGTTACCGCTGGATAGCCGACGTTGCAGCCGACCTATCGAGAAAAGCGGGCTCCCATCACTCATCCTATCACCTGCCCCATGGGACGGCGGCCCACCTCTTCATCAAATACCTTGTAAATATGATCCTTCAGAAACGTCCCACTCTTGCCGCCGAAAACCTTCTTTATCGTACGCATGCGGTCGACCAGGCCCGAAAACGAAGGTGCAGAGACGAGCGCCTTTGCATGTTGCTTCCCTAGGTCGGTCAACGCCAATTGATATGCCTTACCCTCCTTCGCCACCGTTATCAGACTCTTGGATTCCAGATGGGCAAGAACGTGGTAATAGCGCTTGTCCCACGGGCCATAGTGATGGCGGACCATCGCCGACTCTGTTGCAGAACTGCTATTTGGGTCGTGCAACACCGTATCATCTGACGATGTTCGCAATCTGGCCGCCGCAACTTCAAAGAAATCAGGATACCGAGCAAAAAAGTCGAGCTTAGCCATCTTCGTTAATCCGTCGATGCGGCCAGCGGTACCACAGAGGCTTATCAAAAGGAGCAAGCGCGCGGCATGGAACTCAACCACATCGTCTGCTGAAAGCGGCAAGCTTGCCGATCTAGTTCCAATACGATTGATCGACCTCATTGGGGCCTCACAAATCGCATCATGCAGCGGTCTGCGATGTCATACAAACAACCCTTCAAGAACGCAGACTGATCATCCGTACCGGGCTCACGAGCTTCGTTGATCTTGTCGAGACGCGCGACGCAGAGCGCATGAAAACTCGGTCCGTCCAGATCGAGTTCCCCCGCAATTAACATCGAACGCAACGTCATAACCTCGGCCTTTACACGGTCTTGGAGAGTTTCACCTAATTCCGCTTCCATATATCGAGGGGTTCGAGAAGACTTCGCATAACCACGGCGCAATTCTAGAGCGAGCTCAACAACATCTGGTGGGAGCTCCGCGTCCTCCATCTTACCTCTGAGTTTTCCACCCGATGATGCCGAGGCACCATTCACAATCTCATCCAACCGCTGGTCCCACCAACCCCGTAAAGCGGAGCGCGTGATGATTTTTTCTTGCCACTTGGATTTCGGCTTCGCACTACCGGCAGATTTTGCGAGGTCGCGCAGTTCACCTAGAAGTAAATCCGCTTGATCGACCAACAAAGTCCGCCCTTCATCGTTACTTATCTTAATGAGACGAAGGAGGTTGTCCTTACTGATAGCGGCCTCATCGTGCCGCACATCCCATTGGCAATTGGCGACCCAATAATCTGCACCGTTGCCCTTCCCGGACTTCGATCCAGGACATCGAGCCTCTAATAGGGCGATTAGGGTCTGGCAATCTTTGTCCTCCGGTTGCCGTGCAGGGGCGTCAGCGCCGTAGGTGAGAAGCTTTAGTTCTTTGTTGATATCGCGCAACGTTACGATCCGGAACTGAGCTCTCTCTTTGTACCTATCCCGCCCTAGGGAAGTTTCGAATAAGGATGGCTTGCCATTCTTGCGTTGGCAAAGGTTAGCGCCCGACCAAAGTTGGTCCGGTTCACTTGCCTTCACCTGAACAAATTCCGCAATCCGATCAGCCGTATCCTTAGAGGTGCGGACAACGACAATGTCGTCGTGGGTTTCACAGTGGACTTTTTCAATGTCGGAGCATTCCAACATGTCTAGTAGGAAGCTAACTGCAATCTCGTCCTGATAATTGAAACCTGCGCGCGCGATCGGACCACCTTCCTCCACGGGAAGGCTGGTGTCGATGGAAGGCCATTCGACGGAGTCAATTTCGGTGCTATCGCTCATCGCCCCCCTCTAACGCATCAATCCGCCTCGCCTTACCCGCGCGACGACAATTCTTCTACGAATTTATTGTCCGACTCTGCTCGCCAGATTCTTAAAAATCAGAATGTCGCGGATCGCCACATAGTTCAACTAAACGATGATCATTTGCCGTCAAGCTTCCATGAAGCCGATTATTTGCACGATGGAATTCAGTCGAGGAAAGCGGTAGCACTGACCACATCTTGGCGGTCGAAAAGGGCTACGTAAGAAAGTAAAGCCGGAGCCAAAATACCGCAGGATACGCGAACCTAAAGCTTAGCCGGATCAATTCCGATACTCTTGATAGCTTGCACAAATGATACGTCGAGAGTGACTTCACCCGTCGTCGATGCGGCCTGATTCATCCCGACCGTCCGATACTTCAAGACCTTCCCACGCACCATTTCGCGGAGGATACTTTTTGCCTTGTCGCCGGTCGCGACCGTGTACGGGGACATCATCTTTGTGGCCGTCGCCAGCGCTTGCTTCTGAAGGTCGGCCATATCTACGGCTTGACCGATTCCGTTCAATTGCATTGTAGGCAGGCTAGGGACGAGGGAGACCGGCGTTTCTTCGGGCGTGATAGTCCAAGCCGGGTTGGAATCAATCCGAAGCTGAACGGTTCCCGTCGGGATTTTATAGCGTCCACCAGACCGAATGCCGACGTATGGCGATCCATTCTCGATGCCAACGAACGGATAGTAGTTCAAAGATTTCGTCACGATTAGGCTGCCGCCTGCATACTCCCCAACCGTTACCATTCTCGTATTTACGTCGGTGAATTCATCGGTGCTGCTCGTCGCCTTCCAAACCGGCCCCGTGGCCGCACAGCCTACGAGCAACATACCGGCCAGCGCCGGACCCAGAATTCTCTTCATACGCTCTCTCCCCTCGTCAGCAATGCGAACTGGACGATTTAGACGTGCCTATAGGCCGTGGCCTATAGGCTACATCAACGCGACAGTCGGCGCATGTCGAATTCGGAAGTTTCCAATGCTGCTCCGATATTTGGGGAGGTGCTTCGCCGCTACCGTTCAGAGATGAACGTGTCGCAGGAAGAGCTTGCTTTCCGCGCCGGTGTGGACCGGACGTTCGTATCCCGCATCGAGCGCGGCATAAGGCAGCCCACAATCACGACCTTGATTGGCCTCGGCTCCGCTCTGGGCGTTTCTGCCGCCGAATTGGTCCGGGAGACTGAGGCCGAATTCAAGATTCGGCAGGCCAAAGAGGAGTAGCGCGCCTGCTGCTCTCTCGACGACCAATAAAAATTTTATTGTGGGATTTTATGTGGGCATCGCCCGAACAATTCCACTAACTCATTAAAAATAAAGAGTTAATGGCGGAGGGAGGGGGATTCGAACCCCCGATAGAGTTGCCCCTATACACGCTTTCCAAGCGTGCGCCTTCAGCCACTCGGCCACCCCTCCGCGTATTCCGGGAAAGGGGCGCGAGGCGCCCCTGGGAATAGGGGGCGGAAAATAGCGGGCGGCGGGGTGGCTTGCAACGGTTAAAGCGCCCAACGGCAAAGGTTCTTTCGACCGAAGCCCCCCGCGAAGCAAAAGGCCCCGCCCAGGCGCCGGAACCGATCACGGCAAGGTGTGTTGAATATCATTGCCCGCCACCGGGCGCGGGCCCATAAGATGAGGCCATGAGCAAGGGTATGACCCTGCGGCGCGTCCTTTTCTATCTGGGATGGGCCCTGTTGCTGTCGGCCTTCGCCGCGGGCGCGGCCGAGGCTTTGGTGCGCGCCGATCCGGGGCGCGGCCTGGTCCTGGTATCCGCCCACGACCTTTGGTACACGATCGCGCCCGGCAACCTGGTCGTCACCCAGATCAAGGTCGAACGCCTGTCGCCGGAGCTGTGGTCCGCCGTCCTGCGCCCGATCCTGGAGCTTCCCGCCTGGGCGCTGACGGGGGTGCCCGGCGGCGCCCTCGCCTGGTTCTGCCGCAACAAACGGCCGCTGACCGCCGACGAACAGCAGGATTTGCGCGAACGCGAGGAATCGATCTTTCTCTACGACCATCTGGCGGAGCAAGCCATGCTCGACGGCTATGGCGAGGGCGACGACATGGCGCCCAGCCACGAAGACCAGCATTTCATGGATGAGGCGGGCCTGACCTATGCCGAGTCGGAAGACGACTACGACATCGACATGGACAACCCGCCGCCGCCGGGCGTGGGCGGCCGATAAGGCACCGGCGCCCTATGGGGCCGCCTAAGCCCCGCCGCCATCGCGCCGCTTGGCGAACCAGCGCAGGGCCAGGATCGAGACGATCGGCATGGCCAAGGCACCGAAGATCAACAGATACCAAACGACCGCCGTCATCAGGAAATCCGCCGTCGGCATGCAGACGCCGTAGAGCGACCCGCCGCCGGGCGCGCAATGGGCGGCCCCGCTTTCCTGTTTCAGGGTCCAGACCATCAACGCGGCCGTCACCACCGCCGCCAGGAACAGGCAGCCAGTAAGGAAGGAACGGACGGGGGCGGTCGGATTGATCAGCATGCCGGCATCCCGACCCGAGGGTTATTCGCCGGTCTTGAGCGCGGCGAGGAAGGCGGTCTGCGGGATTTCGACGTTGCCGAACTGGCGCATCCGCTTCTTGCCCTTCTTCTGCTTTTCCAGAAGCTTCTTTTTCCGCGTGATGTCGCCGCCGTAGCATTTGGCGGTGACGTCCTTGCGCATGGCGCCCAGCGTTTCGCGGGCGATGACCTTGCCGCCGATGGCCGCCTGGATGGCGATCTTGAACAATTGGCGCGGGATCAGGTCCTTGAGCTTCTCGCAGATCTGGCGGCCGCGGCTTTCGGCATGGGTCTTGTGGACGATGAAGGCGAGGGCGTCCACGGCTTCGTTATTGACCAGGATCGAGACCTTGGCCAAATCGCCCTCGCGGTAGCCGTCGATCTCGTAATCGAAGCTGGCGTAGCCGCGCGACACCGATTTCAGGCGATCGTAGAAATCGAACACGACTTCGTTCAAGGGCAGGCGGTAGACCGCCAAGGCCCGGTTGCCGACATAGGTCAGGTTGACCTGCTCGCCCCGCCGTTCGGTACACAGTTGCAACACGGCACCCAGGTATTCGTCGGGCACCATGATGTTGGCGGTGATCCAGGGTTCCTCCATATAGTCGATGGCCACGGGATCGGGCATGTCGACCGGATTGTGGAGCTCCTTCATCGTGCCGTTGGTCATATAGACCTTGTAGACGACGCTGGGGGCCGTGGTGATCAGATCGAGATCGAATTCGCGTTCCAGGCGTTCCTGGACGATTTCCAGGTGCAGAAGACCCAGGAACCCGCAGCGGAAGCCGAAACCCAGCGCGGCCGACGTTTCGGCCTCGTAATGGAAGCTGGCGTCGTTGAGATGCAGCTTCTCCAGGGCGTCGCGCAGGTCTTCGTAATCGCCGGCGTCGGTCGGGAACAGGCCGCAGAACACGACCGGGATCGACGGCTTGAACCCGGCCAGGGGCTTTTCCGCCGGTTTGCGGTCGTCGGTGATGGTATCGCCCACGTTGGTATCGGCGACGCGTTTGATGGCGGCGGTGAAATAGCCGACCTCGCCCGGGCCCAATTCATCGACCTTGGTCGGTTTCGGGCGCAGGTAGCCGACCTGATCGACCTGGTAGGTCGCATCCGTCGCCATCATGCGGATTTTCTGGCCGCGCTTCAGCGTGCCGTCGACGACGCGGACCAGGATCATGACGCCGAGGTAGGGGTCGTACCAGCTGTCGACCAGGAGCGCCGACAGGGTCGCGTCCGGGTCGCCCTTGGGCGGCGGCAGGCGTTCGACGATGCCTTCCAGAACCTTGTCGACATTCAGGCCCGTCTTGGCGGAAATCTCGATGGCGTCCGAGGCATCCAGGCCGATGACTTCCTCAATCTGGGCTTTGACCCGTTCGGTCTCGGCGGCCGGGAGATCGACCTTGTTGAGCACGGGGATGATTTCGTGATCGACGTCCAACGCCAGATACACGTTGGCCAGCGTCTGCGCCTCGACCCCTTGGGAGGCGTCGACGACCAGCAACGAGCCTTCACAGGCCGAGAGGGAGCGCGAGACTTCATAAGTGAAATCCACATGGCCCGGCGTGTCGATCAGGTTGAGGACGTATTTCTCGCCGTTCGCGGCGGTGTAGTCCAGGCGCACGGTCTGCGCCTTGATCGTGATGCCGCGTTCGCGCTCCAACTCCATGTTGTCGAGGACCTGTTCCGACATCTCGCGGTCGGACAGGCCGCCCGTCGCCTGGATCAGCCGGTCGGCAAGCGTCGACTTGCCGTGGTCGATATGGGCGATGATCGCGAAATTGCGGATATGGGAAAGATCAGTCGTCATGGCGCGCGTCATGTAGCATCGCGGGCCCATCGACGCAAAGCGGAATCGCATTTACGTCACCGGTTCCCGCTGCTAAAGCGGATCAGGACCATCGCGCGAAAAGGACCCCGCCGCCATGAACTGGACGCTGTTTTCCGCCTTCGTCGGCGCGACGATGCTGCTGATCGTCATTCCCGGACCCAATGTGATGCTGGTGATTTCCCGGTCCATGCGGTTCGGCGTGAAGGCCGGGCTGATCACCGTGGCGGGCACGGCCTTCGCCCTGGCCCAGCAATTGACGATCACGGCACTCGGCCTCGCATCGGCCATGGCGGTGCTGTCCGGCGGGTTCGAAGTGCTGCGCTGGCTGGGCGTCGCCTATCTTATTTATCTTGGGGTCCAGGCATGGCGGGAACCGCCGGTCCTGGCCACGGCGAACGGCGCCGTCACACCGCCCAAGACGAAGCGGATTTTTCTGCAGGCGGTGTTCGTCGCCTGGACCAATCCGAAGCTGTTGGGCTTTTACGCCGCCTTCTTCCCCCAGTTCATCGATCCGGCCCTGCCGGCAGGCCCGCAGCTTTGGGCCATGTGCGGCGCCTTCCTGGTCATCGCCGTCGTGTTCGACAGTTGTTACGCGGTGGTCGGGGGGCGGCTGCTGAGCGCCATCAAGAGCGAGCGGGCGCAACGCATCCGCAACCGGATCACCGGCGGCGTTCTGATCGCCGCCGGGCTTGGCCTGGCGATGGTTCGGCGCAACTAGGCCCGTATATCCAATATTCGAAGGGTCAGTTTCGGCGCAGGGGCACCACGTTGGAGGCGCCGACGCGCGCCGCTTCGCGCTTTGCCGCGATGTCGGCCAGCCCCTGACGGTATTCCTCGGACGAAAACGTATGGCCGCAAACCATGCAGGTGACCGGGCCGAACGGGGCCTGATCGGGGTCGAACCCGCCGGGCAGAACATTCTGCGCCTCGTCGCATCGCGGACAGGGCACCGGGTATAAGGATTTCGCCATCACCAATCGTCCCGTCGGACTTGACGCCCGCGGGGCCTCTTTCTGTCCGGCCGCGCGCCGAAGCCACGGGCCGTCGGTCAATCACCCTCGACCGGGCCGCACAACAAGCACGGCACGGCAAACCGCCCGACCACCCCGAAGCCGTCAGGCCCGGGATGATCGGGTCGGAATTTGCGAGATTGTTATTCGGCGGACTTGAGGTTTGCGGCCGCTTCCCGGCCATCTCTCCCAGGTACCAGTTCATATTCCAGCTTTTGCCCTTCGGCGAGGCTTTCCATCCCCGAATCCCGAACAGCCGAAATATGTACGAATGCGTCTTTACCGCCCTCGTCGGGGGTAATGAAGCCAAATCCCTTGGTCACATTGAACCACTTTACGGTTCCAGTAGGCATCTTTTATCAACTTCCTTTTTTGGCTGAGAAAAGGCCCCCAGGATCTTCGCCTTTTTGAGGCCGCGCCACATAACGTGGCCGGCGCGCCTCGGGAAGCCGGTACACGGCCCAACGAAGAATACCCCCCTTCGCCACCCGTTAACCGGGACCCCCTGAAGCGATGCCACCACCATCATCATACGGGTAGGTCACAAACGCAACCGAAACCCGCAGAAGCCGTAGCGGCACCGGGTGCGTTTCCACGGGATGGAAAATAGAAGCGAAAGCGGCCTAGATCGCCGGTTCGGGAAGACCCGCCTGACGGCAGGCGGCGACCACCGTATTGCGCAACAGGCAGGCAATGGTCATCGGCCCGACCCCGCCGGGCACGGGCGTGATCGCGCCCGCGGCCTTGATCGCGCTATCGAAGTCGACGTCGCCGACCAGCCGCGTCTTGCCGGGGCCCTTTTCAGGCGCGTCGATGCGGTTGATGCCGACGTCGATGACCGTCGCCCCCGGCTTGATCCAGTCGCCCGGGACCATGCGCGGGCGGCCGACGGCGGCGACCAGGATATCGGCCTCGCGGCACCGTTCGGCCAAATCCACGGTCCGCGAATGGGCGACGGTGACCGTGCAGCTTTCGCCGATCAACAAGGCCGCCATGGGCTTGCCGACGATGTTGGAGCGGCCGAGCACCACCGCCCGCTTTCCGGTCATATCGCCCAACGTTTCACGCAGCATCAACAGACAGCCGAACGGCGTGCAGGGCACGAGCGCGCGCGGATCGCCCGACCACAGGCGGCCGACGTTGACCGGATGAAATCCGTCGACGTCCTTGGCCGGCTCGATCGCGTCGATGACGGCGCCTTCGTCGATCTGCTCCGGCAGCGGCAATTGCACGAGGATGCCGTGAACGGCGGGATCGGCGTTGAGGGTCGCGATCAGGTCCAGCAGTTCGTCCTGCGACGCCGACGCCGGCAGGCGGTGTTCGATGGACTCCATGCCGGCCTCGGTCGTCTGGCGGCCCTTGGCGCCGACATAGACCTGGCTCGCCGGATCCTCGCCGACCAGCACGACGGCAAGGGCGGGCGTCAGGCCGTGGTCGGCCTTGAGCCGCGCCACCTCGCCCGCGACCTTCTCGCGAAGCCGCGCCGCATGGGCCTTTCCGTCGATCAGGGCTGCGTCAGTCATTGAAACTCCATCCTTTCGTTTTGCACCAATTTGTCATCGCCTTGGCCAACGCCGCGCCATCGCCCCGGATCAACAGGGTCTTGGTGCGCGCCGTCTGACCCTGGACGACCTCGATATCTGATTTTGCGATCCCCCATTCCTTGGCCAACATCTTGACCAAAGCCTGGTTGGCCTTGCCCTTTTCGGGGGCCGCCGTGACCTGGGCCTTGAGAACCCGGCCGCCGTCGGCATCGGGGATGACGCCCTCAACGCGATTGGCCCGACCGCCCGGGGTCAGGCGCAAGCGAACGGACAATCCGCCGGCCGTGGGGGCAAAGGGCCCCGCCACGGCGTCAGGCGATCTTGTACGCCAGGCGGACCAGGAATTCCTTGAGGAAGATGATCGCCAGGATCAGGACCACCGGCGAAATGTCCAGCCCCCCCAGGTTGGGCAGGAACGACCGGATCCGCCCCAGGATCGGCTCCGTCGCGCGATAGCAGAAATCCCCCACCATGTAGACGAAGCGGTTCGACGTGTTGACCACGTTGAAGGCGACGAGCCAGCTGAGGATCACGCCGATCAGCACGACCCACATATAAAGGTTCAGCGCGATCAGCAGGATCGAAATGACGGGGCCGGTAATGACGTCCATGGGGGTCTCCGAGATAGCGGGCACAGGCCGCACAAACCTAGGCGCAAGCTCCCGGCGCCGCAAGGCTTTAAGGGTGAAACGGCGGCTTGACACCCGGCACCGCCGGAAGCATTATCCGGCCTCCCAAACCGGCCGCCCGGCCCGGCACCCGCCGAACCCGGACCGCCGCCCGAGGGAAGCCCAAGGACCGCGCGCCGGTCCCGCCGGGATTTCAAGGGGCCGTAGCTCAGTTGGGAGAGCGTCGCGTTCGCAATGCGAAGGTCAGGGGTTCGATTCCCCTCGGCTCCACCAAATCCCCCCCCCCCTCCGACATGAACCCCTGATTCATTCGGCTGCCCGCGCAAGCGCGCGGGACGGGCGATTCGCCTTGTCGCGACGGAATCACGTCCGTCGCCAGAAGAGATGCGCCAGACGAATGCATGGGAGTTCTCCAGTGCCTACCGGGGGATTGAAGAGGCTGCACATTCCCCTGTTCACCCCTGACTTTCGGCCTATTTGAGAATCTTTCGCAGGCGCAATATACTGCGGCGGTTAAGGCAGCTTGGGGCGCCCCGCCGTGAAACGGCGTCGGGGTGCGAGTGGAGAACGAAATGCCCGCAGTGCTCGTCGTCGACGACAATGAGTTGGCGCGCAACCTGATCGCGATGCCCTTGTCGGAAGTTGGATTTTCGGTGGAAACCGCGTCGGGCGGCCATGAGGCGTTGGAGAAATTCAAAGCCCATCGCCATCAGGTGGTGATTACCGACATTCTGATGACCGAGGGCGAAGGTATCGGCCTGATCCGTTCGCTACTGGAAAGCGATCCGGACCTGCCCATCGTCGCCGTCTCCGCCGATCCGCGCACAAATCCGACATCATCTCTCGCCATGGCGACCAAGGTCGGCGCGAAGAAAACCCTGGCCAAACCGTTCACGGCCTATGACCTGTTGTCCGTCGTCGGGGCCCTGTTGGGGGACGACGGCGACTCCGCCCCGCAACCGGCCTGACCAGGGGACGGCCCGCCCGCCGGCTCAGGTGTCTTCCCGCTTGCCTTCCTGAACGCCGTCGCCGGAGAGATTTTCAGCCATCACTGCCGGCTGCACGCCGGTCAGCAACGGCACACCGGCCGCTCGTAAGGCCGCCAAGACGGCCAGGTTCACCTTGTAACGCAGGTCGTAGTACTGGCTCGACGGAACCCAGAACCGCACACCCAGGATCAGCCCGCCATAGGTAAAATCGTGCAGGCCGACCTGCGGCTCAGCGCCGCCGGCTTCGGCATCCGCCTTGGGCAGGGCCTTGGCGACGGCGTCTTTGGCCGCTTCGACCGCCCGGTCGATATCGGCATCGGCGGTCACCGCGATCTTGGTCTGGACCACACGGCGGGTTTCCGAATTGACGATGACGCGGCCGACGATGTCCTTGTTGGGAATGGTGATGCGTTCGCCGTCTTCACCCAACAACTGGGTATAGGCCATCTTGACCTCGACCACGACGCCCGAGGTCTCGCCCACGGTGATCGTATTGCCGACGATGAACGGCCGGGCCAGGATGATCGACAGCCCAGCCCCATAATTCGACAGCGGTCCCTGCAACGCCATGGTGGCCCCGAAGGCCGACGCGCCCGCCAGGGCGATCAACGGTGCGATGGAAATCCCGAAGTTGCCCAAGGTGATGATCGCCAGCACGGTCAGGATCAGGAACTTGACCGTGTTGCCGATGAACTTGGACAGAGTGACGTCGATGCCCTTGGCTTCGCACAAGCCCTGGATGCGCCGGGACAGCCAGCCGCCCGCCTTCAGGCCGACGAACAGGAACAGCAGGGCGCCGAGAATCTGGAACCCGTAGGTGACGCCGAACTCGATCAGCACGTCGACCCATTTGGCGACCTGATCCACGTTTTGCACCAATGTTTTTTCCACGTCGCCCATGTCGGCCCCCTTGGTTCTGCGGGCTCGCCCGATAGCCGGTCACCCGATCCGGTCGCAGAATAGCGCAAAACGTTTATGCGGGAAGGCAGAAACCGGGCGCTCAGGACGCCTCGGCGTCGGATTCCTCGGCCGCGGCCACCGCCTCCAGGGCGTCCATGTCGTCGTCGGAAAAACCGAAATGATGACCGATCTCATGGATCAGGACATGGCGGATCAGGTGCTGCAGGTCCTCGCCCGTCTCGCACCAGTAATCCAGGATCGGCCGGCGATAGAGAAAGACCATGTCCGGCTGATCGCCGGGGTGACTGACGCTTTTCTCCGTCAGGGCGATCCCCCGGTACAGCCCCAACAGATCGAAGGGGCTGGCCAGTTCCATTTCACGCTCGGTCTCTTCGTCGGGAAAATCCTCGATGCGGATCACCACGTCGGCGGCAAGACGGCGCAGGTCGTCGGGGATCAGAGCGAGGGCGCGCTCGGCCATCTCCTCGAAATCGGCAAGGTTGGGTGCGGTGCGGATCATGCGTTAGGCTAGCGGGAATTATTCCAGGATCAAATGCAAACAGGGAGGCAGGAAATGACCGACAAACTGACGGGCGACGCCCGCACCCAGGCGATCGCCGGGCTGGACGGATGGACCGACGTGGACGGCCGCGACGCCATTTCGAAGACCTTCCAGTTCAAGGATTTCAACGCCGCCTTCGGCTTCATGACGCGGACGGCGCTGGTCGCCGAAAAGATGGATCACCATCCCGAATGGTTCAACGTCTACAACCGCGTCGAGGTCACGCTGGCGACCCACGACGCCGGCGGCGTGACGCAAAAAGATATCGATCTCGCCGCCTTCATGGACGGGGCGGCGGGATAAAAGAAAACACCACTGTCTCTCCGTCTCAGTGGTGAAATGCCTTTAAATCGGCTGCATGCGGATCGCACCGTCCAGGCGGATGACTTCGCCGTTCAGCATGACGTTGCCACAGATCGCCAAGACCAGATCGGCGTATTCCGCCGGATCGCCCAGGCGCGACGGAAACGGAATACCGGCCGCCAGGCTGGCCTGAACCTCGTCCGACAGGGCCGCGACCATCGGCGTCTTGAACACGCCGGGCGCGATGGTCATCACGCGGATGCCCGATTTCGCGAATTCGCGTGCCGCCGGCAGGGTCATGGACGCGACCCCGCCCTTCGATGCCGCATAGGCGGCCTGGCCGATCTGGCCTTCGAAGGCCGCGACCGAGGCCGTATTGACGATGACGCCGCGTTCGCCCGTTTCCAGTGCTTCCAGCCCCTGCATGCCATGGGCCGCCAGGCGCAGCAGGTTGAACGTACCGATCAGGTTGACCTGGATCGTCTGGGCGAAGGTCTCGAGCGCCTGCGGCCCGTCGCGCCCGACGATCCGTTTGGGCGGGGCGATCCCGGCGCAGGAGACGGCGATGCGGGCAGGGCCCTGCGCGGCGGCGGCATCGGCCACGGCCTTTTCCAGCGAGGCCGCCTGCGTCACGTCGGCCTGAAACGCCTTGCCGCCGATGGCGCTTGCAACTTTCTCCGCACCTTCCAAATTAAGATCGAGACAGGCGACTTTCGCCCCCGCATCCGCCAGGGCCTTGGCCGTGGCGGCGCCCAGACCCGATGCCGCGCCGGTGACCAGCGCCGCGTGACCGGCAATATCCATGAATGTCCTCCGTCGTTGGGGGCGCCGTTTGTGTTTCTGATGATTGATTGAACGCCCGGACGACTTCTACCAAAGCCCGCGAAAGGGAACAACGTGGCCCGCAAACCGGACGACCGTTTCGACGATGACGAGGCCCTGGTGGTCGAGAACCTGGGCGCCAAGCTGCGCCGCACCGCCGGACGCGTGCCGTTCATTGATGACGCCGTGGCGTCGTTCTACGCGGCCCGCGACCCCGGGACCCCGGCTGGGGTCAAGGCTGCCGTCATGGCGGCGCTGGCCTATTTCATCGTGCCGACGGACCTGGTGCCCGATTTCATCGCGGCGCTCGGGTATACCGACGACGCGACCGTGTTCTACGGCGCCTGGCGGCTGCTGTCGCCGCATCTCAAGCCGGACCACCGGGACAAGGCGCGGGCGTTTCTGTTGAAGGAAACCGGATCGGCTTCCGAAAACGACAGTTAGGAAAACGCCGCGTCCACCGCCGCCATGTCGAGATGCGCCTCGAGGTGCCGGGCCAGCCGGTCCAGGGTCGTCTCGACCCGCGCATCGTACGACGCCGTTGCATAGTCGCCCTGCCGGATCGCCGACAGGAACGCGCGGCGGAATCCGTCGGCGGCGAACAGACCATGGACGTAAGCGCCCATGACGCGGCCGTCCTCGGACAGGGCGCCGTCGGCTCCCGACGCCAGGGTCAGCCAGGGCCGCGCCAAGCCGTCGCCGGTCGTCTCGCCCATGTGCATTTCGTAGCCCGCGATCGCCTCGCCATGGACCGTGTCCGCTCCGACGGCGGGCCGCAGGGTCTTGGCCTGGCCGATCACCGTATCGACGGCGAGCAGCCCGAGTCCTTCGACGATGGCGGGCGGGCCTTCGACGCCACCGGGATCGGCCAGCGTGCGGCCCAGCATCTGATAGCCGCCGCATAGCCCGACGATCAGGCCGCCCCGCCGGTGATGGGCCAGCACATCGATATCCCATCCTTCCGCCCGAAGCGCCGCCAGGTCGCCCAAGGTCGCTTTCGACCCGGGCAACAGGATCACGTCGGCGTCGCCGGGGATCGCCATGCCCGGCTCGATGATCGAAACCGCGACCCCGTCCTCGCCGCCCAGCGGATCGAGATCGTCGAAGTTGGCGATGCGCGGCAGGCGGGGAACGGCGATGCGGATCGCATCTTTTCGCGGCGCGCCGGCCGAACGGTCGTCCAGCGCCACCGCGTCCTCCGCCGGCAGCAGGCGGGCGTCGGGGAAATGCGGCACCACGCCCAGGCAATCCATGCCCGTGCGGTCCTTGATGATCGAGATGGCGTCGTCGAACAGCGTAACGTCGCCCCGGAACTTGTTGATGACGTAGCCCCGGATCAGCGCCCGTTCTTCGTCCGGCAACAAATCCCAGGTGCCGACCAGCGATGCGATCACCCCGCCCCGGCCGATATCGGCGACCAGGACGACCGGCACCCCTGCGTCCAGGGCGAAGCCCATGTTGGCGATGTCGCCCGCGCGCAAGTTGACCTCGGCGGGGCTGCCGGCGCCTTCGACCAGAACCAGATCGGCGCCGTCCCGGACCTGCGCGAAGCTATCGCGCACGGCGGCCAGCAACTCGGGTTTCAGGGCATGATAGTCCCGCGCCTTGGCATTGCCGCGCACCTTGCCTTGCACGACGACCTGGGCGCCGATATCGGTCTGCGGTTTCAACAGGACCGGGTTCATGTGCACGGTCAGGGGTTGCCGCGCGGCCAGGGCCTGCAACGCCTGGGCGCGCCCGATCTCGCCGCCGTCATCGGTGACGGCCGCGTTGTTGGACATGTTCTGCGGCTTGAACGGACGGACCGTTTCGCCCCGGTTCGCGAACAGGCGGCACAGCCCGGCGACGATCAGCGACTTGCCGACGTCGGAGCCCGTACCCTGAAACATCAGGGCCTTGGCGGGCCCGCCGCCGTTCGGCACGGGATTATCGTTTGGCGGCGGCAAGGGCCTGGATCAACGGCTGGGCGGCGGGGTTGAAAAAATTGCCGGCCAGGATCGCATCCGGCGTGGCGCCGGCGCCGTAGAAGGCTTCGTTCAGATCGCGGCGGCGGATGAACACGGCCCCTTCGAACGACGCCCCGGCGTATAGCCCCGATTTCGAATTGGCGAAGGCCAGGATATCGGCGCCGATGTTGGTCGTCGTCGCGCCCTCGATCCCGGCGCCGTAGACGGCCACGGTGATGCCGGAATCGGCGCCGATCGATCCCTGGTTCTTCAACACGGCCTGTAGGGCCTCTTCGGAGCGGATGGTCAGGATGACTTCGGTCTGCTGGATACCCGCCTGGATGCCGAAGCTGGCGACGCCAAGTGACAGGAACACCGGCGCCGACCAGGTGCCGTCGTCCGCGCGCGCCACCAGCACGCCGTTACCGCCCTCGCCGCCGGCGATGAACCCGGCCTTGACCAGATCGGGGAAGACGACGACGGCACGCGCCGTCGGAATGTGTTTCGCGGCCTCGGCCAATTGCGGGACGGTGGCGAACCGTTCGACCGTCGCCGTCGCCGCGTTGATCACGTGGCGGGCGGCAACCGGCGGCTCCGATTCCAGGCGGGTGCAACCGCCCAGGATCGCGACGGCGAAAACAAGAACCAGAAACCCTTTCATGCGCGTCGCCATCTTTTGTCCTCCGGTGCCGATCAGAATTCGATGCCCGCCTGGGCTTTCACACCCGCGCGGAAGGGATGCTTGACCATGGTCATTTCGGTGACCAGGTCGGCGGCGTCGATCAATTCGTCCTTGGCGTTACGCCCGGTGACCACGACGTGCAGGTCGCGGGGCTTGTTGCGCAGGGTTTCGACGACTTCGTCCAGCGGCAGGTTGTCGTAGCGCAGGACGATGTTCAATTCGTCCAGGATGATCATCTTGTAGCTCGGGTCGGCCATCAGCTCCTTGGCCGCGTCCCAGGCCTGGCGTGCGGCGGCCAGGTCGCGCTGGCGGTCCTGGGTCTCCCAGGAAAACCCTTCGCCCATGGCCTGGATGGTGACCTGATCGGGGAACTTGGCCAGCACGTCGCGCTCGCCCGTATCCCACACACCCTTGACGAACTGCACGATGGCGATGCGCATGCCGTGGCCGACGGCGCGCATGGCCATGCCCATGGCGGCGGTGGATTTGCCCTTGCCCTTGCCCGTATGGACGATCAGCAGGCCGCGCTCTTCGGTCTTGGTGGCCAGGATCTTGTCCCGCGCCGCCTTTTTCTTGCGCATTTTCTCCGCATGGCGGGCGTCGAGCTCCGCCTCGGTCATGGTGTCCTTGGTTTTCGCGGTCATGGGGGCGTGCCCCTCCTTTGGGCCAGTCTTCACTTATCCCGGCTTCGGACCCTTGCCGTCAACTCCGGCGTCGCCTTTCGCCTCATCGCGCCCCGGTGGCAAGACGCTCCAACAGGGGCCGGGTGGAATTCAAACGCGTCTGCCAAAGCCCCCGGTCCTGGGCCTCCAGGAACCGCGCCGCCATGTCGCGCAAGGCGTCCGGATTGTTGTCCGCCAGAAACGCCTGCACGTCGTCGTCTTCCAAATAAGCCTGGAACAGCATGTCGAAATGATGGCCGGCGACACAGCGCGCCGTGGCGGCGAAGGCGAACAGATAATCGACCGTCGCCGCCATTTCGAAGGCCCCTTTGTAGCCGTGGCGCATGACGCCCTTGATCCATTTCGGATTGGCCGCCCTTGCACGAACCACGCGGCCGATTTCCTCCTCCAGCGTCCGGATTCGCGGCGTTTCCGGGCGCGAGGTATCGCCGAAATAGACGGCGGGCTGTTCGCCTTTCAGGGACCGCACGGCGGCGGTCAGGCCGCCCTGGAACTGATAGTAATCGTCGGAATCCAGAAGATCATGTTCGCGGTTGTCCTGGTTCTGCAGGACCGCGTCGGCGGATTTCAGCCGCCGTTCGAACAGGCCGTGCGCCGGTTTGCCCTCGGCCCCGGCCCCATAGGCATAGCCGCCCCAGGCGACATAAGCCTTGGCGAGGTCGTCTTCCGTCTCCCAGCCCTTTTCGTCGATCAGCGCCTGCAATCCGGCACCGTAAGCCCCCGGCATGGAGCCGAAGACCCGGTGGGTCGCCATGCGCATCGCATCGTCGCCGCCCATTTGCGCCGCGTCCACCTTCACCCGGGCGGCCAGCGGATTGTCGTCTTCGCCTTCGTCCAAGGCCGCGACGGCGCGCACGGCGCTGTCGAACAGATCGATCAGCCCCGGAAAGGCATCGCGGAAGAAACCGGAGATACGCAACGTCACGTCGACGCGCGGGCGGCCCAGGACCGATACGGGCAGAACCTCGAACCCGGTGACGCGGCGCGACGGCCCGTCCCATTGCGGCTTCACCCCCAACAGGGCCAGCGCCTGAGCAATGTCGTCGCCGCCCGTCCGCATGTTCGACGTGCCCCAGGCCGAAACGGCGATGGATTTCGGCCAGTCGCCATGGTCCTGGGCGTGGCGTTCGACCAGCAACGCCGCCGCCTTCCACCCCAGTTGCCAGGCGGCGGGGGTCGGCACCGTGCGGGTATCGACGGAATAGAAATTGCGCCCGGTCGGCAGCACGTCGGGCCGCCCGCGCGTCGGCGCGCCGGAGGGACCGGGGGCGACGAAACGGCCGTCCAGCGCGGTCAGCACGCCCTCGGTCTCGGCCCTGCCCGAAGCCCGCACGGCGGGACGCAAGGCGCCTTCGATGAAGGCCAGGACAGGGGCGGTCGCGGTCCAATCGCCTTCCGCCGATTCCGTACCGGCGACAAGTCGGGCGGCGAGCAGTTCCAGACGTTCGACCGTATCCCCCGCCGTCCGCCAGGGGGCATCGGTCAGGTCCGCCAACACATCGGGGCGCGGGCCGTCCCAGGCCGCCGCCATGTCGCAGGCCAACGGATCGAAGGCATCCTCGCCCGCGCCGGTCAGGTTCAGATCGGCGGCAAGCGCGCGGAGCAACGATGCATCTTCTGCCTCGCCGCCGCGCGGCACGCGGGCCAGGGCGACCAGCAGGTCGGTCAACTGCTGACCCTCCGGCGCCGTGCCCAGGATGTGCAGGCCGTCGCGGATCTGCAGTTCCTTCAGCTCGCACAAATAATTGTCGAGCCGCGCCAGGGCGTCTTCGGTCCCGTCGTCGTCGGTGATGCCGCAATCGGCATCGATCCCAGTCGCCCGGCAGAGGGAGAGAATCTCGCCCTCCAACACCTTCAGCCGCCGCCGGTCGACGCCCGCCGCCTCGTAGTATTCGTCGACCAGGGCTTCCAGGTCCTTGAGCGGCCCGTAGCTTTCGGCGCGGGTCAGGGGCGGGGTCAGGTGATCGACGATGACGGCGGCGGCCCGGCGCTTGGCCTGCGTGCCTTCGCCGGGATCATTGACGATGAAGGGATAGACGTTGGGCAGGGGGCCGAGGGCCGCTTCGGGGAAGCAATCTTCGGACAGCGCCAGCGACTTGCCGGGCAGCCATTCCAGATTGCCGTGCTTGCCCATATGGACGACGGCGTCGGCGCGGAATTCGCGGCGCATCCAGGCATGGAACGCGAGGTAGGCATGCGGCGGCACGAGGTCCGGATCGTGATAGCTGGATTTCGGATCGATGTTGTAGCCGCGCGCCGGTTGCAGGCAGACCGCGACCTTGCCGACGCGAAACGCCGCGATGGCGAACCGCCCGCAATCGACGTCGCCCGCGCGGTAGAAAGGATCGCCCTCGGGCGGGCCCCAGCGGTCCAGCACCGCCGCCTGCACGGCCTTTGGCAGGTCCGCGAAGAACATCTGGTAGTCGGCGAACGACAGCGTTTCGTCCCAATCCCGCTCAAACAGGGCACGGTGATCATTGGTCGGACCGGCCAGCAGCCGTCGGACCAGCGCGTTGCCGTCCGCCGGAATGTCGGTGACGGCGTATCCCGCATCTTGCATTTCGCCCAGCAGGTTGACCGCCGCCGCCGGTGTGTCCAGGCCGACGCCGTTGCCGATGCGCCCGTCGCGGTTGGGATAGTTGGCGAGCACCAGGGCGACGCGGCGGTCTTCCGCCTGCTTGCCCGCGAGCCGCGCCCAGGCAGCCGCCAGATCGGCGACGAAATCGACGCGATCCTGGACCGGCTCGTAGCGCACGATGTCGGTCTGCGTCGCTTCGTCGCGCCGGGCCGCGCCCTTGAACGAGACGGCGCGGGAGAAGACGCGCCCGTCGACTTCCGGCAAGGCGACGTTCATGGCGATGTCGCGGGGACCGAGGCCATGGGTGCCGTCCCGCCAGCCCGCCAAGGCACCGCCGGAAAACACGGCCTGCAACACCGGGGCGCCTGCGCGGTCGAGCGGCCCGGGATCGCGGGCACCCCCGATGCGGTCGGTGCCGGGCGCGGTGACGGCGAAGCCGGTCGCGTTCAGGACGACCGCGGGCGGGGCGTCGGCGAACAAGCCTTCCAAGGTCGCCGCCGAAACCGGGTCCTTCAAGCTCTTCACATAGACCGGCAGGGGATTGAGCCCGGCCCGCGCCAACGACGCGACCAAGGCGTCGACGGCGTCCAGGTTCCCGGCCTGCATCAGCGCGCGGTAGAACACCAAGGCCGCGACGGGCGCGCCCGCCGTCCAATGGCTGCGAAGGGCGTCGAGATCGGTCGCGTCCTCGCCCGGCCAATAAAGACCGGCGGCGAGCAGCGGTTCCGGGTCCAGCGCATCGTCGTCGCCGCCCGAGATCAGCGCCGCCGCGTAATCCAGGAACCGGTCGGCGTTGGTCGCCCCGCCCTGCACCAGATACTGCCAAAGCCGATGCTGCGCCGGGCGCGGCAGGTTGGACCAATCGGCCAGTTCCGCATCGGGCGCGTCGTCGCCGGGAAGGAAGGCCAGCGGGATGCCCTTGGCCGCCGCCGCCTCGGCCAGCTGTTCGACGCCGTAGGGCCAATAGGCCCGCCCGCCCAGCAGGCGCACGACGACGAGGCGCGCATGGCGGATCACCGCATCGACGTAAAGATCGACGCTCATGTTGTGGGCCAGGTGCATGACGTTGGCGAGGCGCAGGCTGGGAGACGCGGGATCGCCTGCCAGGCGCCGCGCCTGGGCCTGGGCCAGGGCGGCCAGTTCCGTATCCGCCGCCGACAGCACGACGATATCGCCCGGCGTCTGCCCCAGGTCCAGGGCCTCCGATCCGTCGTCGACTGTGCCGGGCTGGGCGGCGAGAAGGTGCAAGGGTCGCTCCGCGGGTCTCGTGAGATGGCGGTCTTATATATAGGTGACGCAGGGGCCCGGGCGAACCCCGGAATGACGGGCGGGGATCAGCCCGCCAGCGCGCGGGTCACGGCGGCGCGGTCCAGGCCGTGCAGGCCGATGACCACGAGGCGGCTTTCCTTGGCTTCGCCGTCCGCCCAGGGGCGGTCGTAATAGCCGTCGATGCGGGCCCCGACGCCCTGGATCACATGCCGTCGCGGCTTGCCTTCGACATGGACGAAGCCTTTCACCCGCAGGATGCCGTGGTCGCGGGCGGCGGCCTCGATCCGGGATTTCAGGGCGTCCGGATCGGCCGAGCCCCCGATCACCACTTCGAAGCTTTCGAAATCGTCGTGGTCGTGTTCGTCGTGGTCTTCGTGATGGGACGGGCGGGCGTCCAGGTCGTCCTCGGCCCCGGCCTGCAGGCCCAGCAGGACCGACGCATCCAGCGTGCCGTGCCGGGTTTCGACGATCTTCACCGCGCGCGGCAGTTCGGATTCGACCACCTTGCGCACACCCGCCATGGCGTCGGCGTCGACCAGATCGGCCTTGTTCAGCAGCACCATGTCGGCGGCCAACAGCTGATCTTCGAAGACTTCTTCCAGCGGCGAATGATGATCCAGGTTGTCGTCGGCTTCGCGTTGTTCGGCGACGGCGTTCGGATCATGGGCGAAGGTTCCGGCGGCGACAGCGGGCGCATCGACCACGGCGATCACGCCGTCGACGGTCACGCGGGCGCGGATCTCCGGCCAGGTGAAGGCCTTGACCAGAGGCTTGGGCAGGGCCAGACCCGAAGTCTCGATGACGATATGATCGGGCGGCTCGGGCCGGTCGAGCAGCATTTCCATGGTCGGCAGGAAGTCGTCGGCGACGGTGCAGCAGATGCAGCCGTTGGCCAGTTCCACCACGTCGTCTTCGGCGCAGCCTTCGATGGCGCAGCCGTTGATGACCTCGCGGTCGACGCCCAGGTCCCCGAATTCGTTGATGACCAGCGCGATCCGCCGCCCCCCCGCGTTCTGCAACAGATGGCGGATCAGGGTCGTTTTACCGGCGCCGAGAAAGCCGGTGATGACGGTGGCGGGGATTTTCATTTGTTCGGGAGACCTTTGACTGCGTGGAAGACTTAAAGCGGGCGGCCCTTCAAGACCATGGGCAGCCCGGCCGCCGTGAATAGCACACGGTCGGCCCGCTGGGCCAGCCGTTGGTTGGCGATCCCCGCCGCGTCGGCGAAGGCCCGGGCCAGGGCATTGGCCGGGATGACGCCCAGGCCGACCTCGTTCGATACGAAGACCACCGGCCCGGCGAGGCCCTCGAGCCCGGCGGCCAGGTCTTCGACCGCGCGGCCCGGATCGCGGCCCGCCGCCATGACGTTCGACAGCCAGAGCGTCAGGCAATCGACCAGGATGGGGCGATCGGGTGCCGCGTGCTCGACGATCTGTTCCAGAATGTCCAAGGGCTCCTCGACCGTTTCCCAATCGGGGCCGCGCCGCGCCCGATGGGCGGCGATGCGGTCGGTCATTTCGCCGTCCCGCGCCTCGGCGGTGGCGAGGTAGAGCCCACCGCCCGCGGCGTCCTCGATCAGCGTTTCGGCCAATCGGCTCTTGCCCGAGCGCTGGCCGCCGAGGATCAAGGTGATCGGGGGAAGCCCGCCGTCCATCAATGGCCCCCTTTGACCAGGGTATCGACGCCATGGGGCGGCGCGTTGACCCGGACGATGCGCCAGGCCCCGCCCTTGCCGCGCAGCAATCCGCCCGCGACATGTTCCAAACAGGTTACCGACAATGTCGAGATGGTGAAGGACATCGCACCTTCGGGTTCCAGCCCCAGCGAATGGGCCATCGCCGCGCGGATCGTTCCACCATGGGTGACGGCGATGATGTCGCGCCCGGCGTGGCTTTCCGTATATCGGTCGATGACGCCGGAGACGCGGGCGACCAAGTCGGCGAAGCTTTCGCCGCCGGGCGGGCGCGACCGTGCCGGGGTCTCCCAGAACTTGGCGAAGCCCGCCGGGTCCATGGTTTCCATTTCGTCCCAGGTATGGCCCTGCCAATCGCCGAAGGATTGTTCGCCAAGGTGTTCCTCGGCGACCGGGTCGGGAAACGCGGGCGCCGGGTCCAGGCCCGCCGCTTCCTGCCGGATCGCCTCGGCGGTCTTATGGGTGCGGCTGAGATGGCTCGACAGCCACAGCGCGTCCTGCGGCAGGGCCGACGCCAGATGACGGAAGCTTTCCCGGTCGGAAACGTCGCAAGGCACGTCGTTGCCGCCGTAGATCGTGCCGACGACACTGGGCACCGGGGCATGGCGCACCCACCACCATCGGGTCACCCCGGGCATGTCTTTTCGTTTCGTCACCGCATGTCCTCCGTCGTTCGGTTTCTTCTTTATTGCACGATGGGCAAGGTCGCGACGGTCAGATAGACCGCCAGTTCCGTCACCTGCTGCTGCGCGCCCAATGTATCACCGGTCTGCCCACCGACCGAGGCGTGCATGGCCCAGCACATGAACAGCGCCGCCGCCAGCCCCGCCGCCGCCGCGGCAATCGCGCCGCTGCCGAACAGCGGCCAAAGCAAGCCCAATGCGGCAAGGCCGAGTGCGACCGCCAAACCCGCCGACCAGACCGGCGGCCGACCGGCGCCCTTGGACAGTCCGTCGGCCCGCGCCGGGGCCAGCATCGCCATCGCCGGCACCATGACGGCGCGGGACAGAGCCGCCGCCCCGATTAAGGTCAGCGCCGCCGCCCCGGGCCCGGGAGCGGAGGCCAACGCCGTCGCCTTCAACCCGGTCGCGAAAACCAGGGCGAGCACCCCGAAGGCGCCGATCCGGGAATCGCGCATGACGTCCAACCGCCGGTCGCGCCCGTGCACGCCGAGCCCGTCCGCGAAATCGGCGAGCCCGTCTTCATGCAGCGCGCCCGTGACCACGGCCATGACGGCGAGCGCCAACAAGGCCGCCGCGATGGGATGCAGGCCCGTCCCCGCCGTCGCCATGATGACCGCCGCCCCCAGCCCGCCGACCAGCAGCCCCGCCAAGGGGAAGGCCCATCCGGCGCGGGCCAACGCCCCCGGCCCGGCATCGTGGCGGGCGGGAACGGGCAGGCGGGTAAGAAACGCGACCGCCAGGGGAACGTCCGCCCAGATCGGCTGGGCGGTTCCCGCGTTTTGCGCGTCGGTCTTCGGATCGTCTGGGGCGTCGGACACGAAAAGGCTCTCCGGCGGTGGATGATTTAGCGGCGCGGCGCAAGAATGATTGGGATATATGTGACCTGCAATACAGGAGGAAACAAGAACCGTGACAGTCCCGACCGCCCCGACGCCCCCCGCAACCGATCTGCTGGCGGACCTTCCCGGCCCGGACCGCGCCGCCGCGGAGGCCGCCGCCGCGCGCGAGGGCATGCTGACCAAACCGCCGGGATCGCTTGGCCGGTTGGAAGAGATCACCGCGTGGATGGCGGCCTGGCAGGGACGCGCCGCGCCCAAAGCGAACAAGGTGCAGGCCCTGGTCTTCGCCGGGAACCACGGTGTCACGGCGCAGGGTATTTCCGCCTATCCGCCGGACGTCACGGCCCAGATGGTCGGCAATTTCCAGGCCGGCGGGGCGGCGGTCAATCAGCTCTGCCAAACCTTCGGAGTCGACTTGGCCGTGACGGCGCTGGACCTTGACAAGCCGACCGCCGATTTCACCCAAGGCCCCGCCATGTCCGAGGCCGAGTTCAACGCCGCCTTCGCCGCCGGGGCGGCGGCCCTGCCGGGCGGCACCGACCTTCTATGCGTCGGTGAAATGGGCATCGGCAATACCACGGCGGCGGCGGCGGTCTGCCTGGGCCTTTATGGCGGCACGGGGGCCGAATGGGCCGGGCCGGGCACGGGACTTGCGGCGGACGGGGTCTCGCTCAAGGCACAGGTGATCGAACGGGCGGTGGCCGCGAACGGCGTCGATCCGGCGGACGGGCTCGGCGTGTTGCGCGCCCTTGGCGGGCGGGAACTGGCGGCCATGGCGGGGGCGGTCGCGGCGGCCCGTCATAAAAAAGTGCCGGTGTTGCTGGACGGCTTCGTTTCCGGCGCCGCAGCGGCCTGTTTGGAGCGGGCGGTCTCGGGCGCATTGGATCATTGCCGGGCGGCCCACCGCTCGGCCGAACCGGGGCACGATCAGTTGCTCGGTAACCTGGGCCTGCGGCCCCTATTGGATTTGGGGATGCGCCTGGGCGAGGCGTCGGGCGCCGTGTTGGCGGTCGGCCTGGTGCGGGCGGCGCTGGCCTGCCATTCCGGGATGGCGACCTTCGAGCAGGCGGGAATTTCGGATAAGGATTGACGCCAAGGATCGAGGCGCGGGCCGAAGGCTATTCGACCATTTCCTCGTCTTCGTCGTCGGCGGTGGTGCCGCGCTGAATACGGTGCTTCAACTTCAACAGATCGCGGCGGCGTCCGTCCTCGGCGATCAGGCCCTCGACGAAACGGCCCTGGAACCGGTCGATCCCGACGGAACGGCCGAACTCCACGGACTCGCGCGTATCGCAGCGGCAGAGAATCATCTTGCCGCCGCCGCTTTGTGCGGCCAGTTCGCGGAGCCGTTCCTTGACCTCGTCGCCGGCGTCGGCGAGGGCCGGGGTCCAGATCAGCTTGGCATGGTCGCAACCCAGTTTTTCCCGGTCGACCAGGAACATGGTCTGCATGGTCAGGCCGTCGAGCAATACCCGGTAGCCGCGTTCCTGGACGAATTCGCGGGCGATCAGAAAGGCCGGCAGATCGGAGAAGATGTCTTCCTTCTGCAGCTCGATGACCATGGCGCCGCGCCGGGACGCCGAGACGTTGTCGTCGAAAACCTGGAAATCGTCGGAGAGCAGCGTTTTGACGTTGGCGTTGATGGAAATCTCACCGGTGATCGTGATGGCGTCCGTCTTCGACAGCATGGACAGCATGCGTTTGTCCAAGGTCTCGGTCAGGTGATGGAACAACCAGCGGTTGGACGTCAGGTTGACCCCCGGCATCAGGGTTTCCCGCAGGTCCGAGATCGAAATGAACAGTTCGGAAAATTCCTGTTCCGGGACCAATTTGGAGTCGACCCGGCAGACGAACTGGCGGCGGACGTAGTTGGAAAGATCGGCGCGGCCCAACGCATCCTCGACCCGGGCCAGAACGTCGGGGGTCAGGGGTTCGCCCTGCTGCTGCTTGGCGCGCAGGGCCGAACGCGCATCCATGCGCGAGCGCACCTTGGTCAGGCGTTCCTCTTCCTCATCCGCCAGGTCGCGGGCCAGATGCAGGACCTCGTCGTAATTGTCTTCGGCGTCGTACCAGCTGGCGAAAGGCTTTTCGTGGGTATCGGCCTCGGCGATCAGGGGGTCGTCCGAGAACAGGAACCGCACCTTCTGCACCACGGTTTCGACCTGCGGCCGGGCTTCGGCCTTGAACACGAAGATCAGGTCGGCGTTGCGGAGCGCGAACAACTGGCCGGACATCGCGCTGACCAGCGGATCGAAGCTGGAGGTCGCCGCCCGGATGTGCTGTTCCCGCCGGTTGAAGGGGCGCAGCTGCGACAGGTGAACGTGCACGACCATGCGGCCGTCCCGGTGCTTTTCCAGGCGGCGCACGTAGTCCAGCAGCAGGTTTTCCTGGCTGGGGATCGATTTCTGTGCGTCGGGCGCGGTCGCCATCTGTCTTGCCTATACCTGCTTTCTCTCGTCCCGCTGCGCGCTATTGCGCGGCACTGCGGGCGCGGTCCTTCTTGATCCGTGCGCGCCGCCCCTGCGAGCGCACGGTGTCGATCAGCCGGTCCATGAGGAAGCCCTGAAACCGGGTGATCCCCAGATTCAGGCCCCATTGAATGGCGAATTCCGAATCGACGCGCGACATGATGATCGATTCCGCCCCGGCATCGCGGATGATGCGGCGCAGGTCCTCGACCTTGCTGTCGTCTTCTTCTTCGTTCTCGAATTCCTTGCCCCAACCGATCTTGATGAAATCGGCCTCGAGGATGGCCGGGTCGAAGAACTGCATCGAGACAGGCGAGATGCCGTCGACCAGCACGCGATAGCCGTTCTGTTGCAACATGTTGCGGGCGATGGTGAAGGCATCGACGTCGGAGAAGATGTCGATCACCTGCATTTCGATGATGACGTTTTCGGCATGGCCGCCGACGGCGCGGTGGAAATTCTGGAAGTCGCGCGACAGCACGGTGCCGATGTTGAGGTTGAGCGAGATCGGCTCGTTGATCTGCTCGAAATTTCGGCCGGCCATGTTGGCAAGGATCACCCGGTCCAGGGCCTCGGTCAGATACTGGAACAGCCAGATCGAGGAAAACAGGTTCACCCCCGGCGCCACCCGCTGCTTGAGGTCGCCGATCGAGATGAAATATTCACGGAAGATCACGCCCTCGGGGCCGTTGGCGCCGATGTGCAGGCAGAGCTGTTCACGGATCAGATCGTCAATGGGAATTCGCGGCAGAACCTGGCTGAGTGCGGTCAAATGCTGCGCCGTCAAGGGCTGGCCCACGGCCTTCTGCTGCGCCGCCGCTTCCTGGGCTTCGCGCTTGGCCGTTTCCTCGGCCTCCAACACCAAAGAGCCGACGACCCGCACGAAGGCGCGGAAATCGTCCTGTTCCGACAGATCGTACCAGGTGGACAAGCGGTCTTCGCCCAGACCCGTCTCGTCGACATGGGTCAACGGATCCTCGGAAAACAGCGAGCGGACTTTTTCGACTGGGGCCTCGGTTTCGTTCACCGGCACGTTGCGGCACAGAATGATCTGATCCGCGTTCTTCATCTGGAACAGCGTCGCGTCGTGCTGGTTGATGATGTTGTCGAAATTGCGGGCGGCCAGGCGGATGAAATGGGGCTTGCGGTTCGTGGCCTTAAGATCCGACAGGTGCATGTGCACGGCGTAATAGCCCGTGCCCCCCTGCTCCATCCGGTTCAGGCGGTCCAGCAACAGCTTCTCTTCGAGGGTATCCGGTGACGGAATCTCGGCCATGATACTCCCAATTTACCCCCCGAAACGCCCCAGGCGCTCCGGCATGCGAACCGCCGGGCCGGCCGGACCGGGACAATTCCCCGTTCCATCCGCGCCGCCCATAACGGCCAGTTCACGCCATGCTAAAATGAAATCGTTAAAAAAGTCAGTCCATTTCCGGGACTTATTCCAAAATCGGGGGGCAAATTCCGGGCCCCGCGGCGGGCCGGGACGGCGCAAGGAAGCACCATGACGATCCCGGCGCCACGGCCCTCTCCTTTCGCGGGTATGCGCCGGGGGCCACGCCTCATTACGGACTCGGAACGACTGGGCCGGATGCCGGGACGAAAGGACGCCCGCGTCGGGGCGGCGTCTTCTGGGCCGGACCGGTCGCCCCCGGGATGCCCCGCCGTCACGCGGCTTGACCTCAGGCCTCCGAGAAGGCCATAAGCGACGGTTTCTTAACCCTTGCCGCGCTATAAAAATCGCGGCGGCGGCGGTTTTTCGCCTCGATCGCGGCAATACCAGGACGGGTGACCCATTCATGGCCCTACGCAAGACCATCCTCGTCACCGGCGGGGCGGGATTTATCGGCTCGCATCTTTGCGCGCGTCTGTTGGAATCGGGCGCCGGCGTAATCTGCGCCGACAATTTCTATACGGGCTCCAAGGACAACATCCTGGACCTGCTGGATCATCCCCATTTCGAGGTCATGCGCCACGACGTGACCTTCCCGCTGTATGTCGAGGTCGATGAAATCTACAACCTGGCCTGCCCGGCCTCGCCCGTGCATTACCAGTACGACCCCGTGCAGACGACCAAGACCTCGGTCCATGGTGCGATCAACATGCTGGGCCTGGCCAAGCGGACGAACGCCAAAATTCTTCAGGCGTCGACGTCGGAAGTCTACGGCGACCCGGAAATTCATCCGCAGACCGAGGATTACCGGGGCAAGGTCAACCCCATCGGGCCGCGCGGCTGCTATGACGAAGGCAAGCGATGCGCCGAGACGCTGTTCTTCGATTATTACCGCCAGCACGAAACGAACATCCGCGTCGCCCGTATCTTCAACACCTACGGGCCGAACATGCACCCCAACGACGGCCGGGTGGTCTCCAATTTCATCGTTCAGGCCCTGCAGGGCCAGGACCTGACGGTTTACGGCGAGGGCACGCAGACGCGGTCGTTCTGTTACGTGGACGATCTGGTCGACGGATTGATGCGCTTGATGAACGCGCCGGACGAAGTGACCGGCCCGATCAATCTTGGCAATCCCGGCGAGTTTACGATCCTGGAACTGGCGGAAAAGGTCATCGCGATGACCGGCGCCCAATCCAAGATCATCAAGAAACCCCTGCCTCAGGACGACCCCATGCAGCGCTGCCCGGACATCACGCTGGCGAAAGACAAGCTGGGATGGGCGCCGACGATCGACCTTGCGGACGGCCTCGAAAAAACCATCGCCTATTTCCGCAGCGTGCTCTAACGCGGCGGCCGGCCCAAGCCACAAAGACGGTGACGAATCATGGATTTGAACGCTTTTTTTAACAGTGAGATGGAAGAACATGCGGCGGTGGCGGCGGCAACCCACGCGGGCCTGGCCGATGCCTTCCAACAACTTGTAACAATCTGCGCCAATTCATTGAAAAATGGTGGGAAAATCATGTTTTTCGGCAACGGCGGCAGCGCTGCCGATTGCCAACACCTGGCGACTGAATTGACGATCCGGTACAAGACCGACCGTGCCCCCATCGCCGCCGTCGCCTTGACCACGGATACGTCGGCGCTGACCGCGTGCGGCAACGATTTGGGCTTCGATCAATTGTTCGCCCGCCAGATTGCGGCCATTGGCCGGTCCGGCGATGTCGCGCTTGGCATCTCGACGTCGGGCCAAAGCCCCAACATCTTGGAAGCCTTTCGGATCGCCCGTGAGATGGGCATCGCCACGGTGGGCCTCGGCGGCAAAGGCGGCGGGCAGATGGTCGGCCTGGCCGATCCTCTTCTGATCGTCCCGTCCGACACCACGGCGCGCATTCAGGAAATGCACATCACCCTGGGCCAGATGCTTTGCGGTGCGCTCGAAATCGAGTTGGGCCTGGTATAATGCCGCAACCCGGCGTGATCCTTACGGCGGCGGACGGATGACGATGACGGAACGCACGGACCTCATTCCTCTGGTCGAGGCACTGACGAAGGCCAAGATTTATTGCCTGGGCGACGTCATGCTGGACACCTTCGTCTACGGCCGGGTCGAACGCATCTCGCCCGAAGCGCCGATTCCCGTGCTGCGCGTCACCGACGAGGTCAGCATGCTGGGCGGCGCCGGCAACGTCGTGCGTAATCTATCGGCCCTTGGCGCCGAAACGCGTTTCCTTTCCCTGGTCGGTGACGACGATGCAGGGGATACGATCCGCGACCTGCTCGCCAAGGAACCCGGTGTCACCGGGGAGTTGAAAACCGCGCCCGGCCGCCGGACGACCATCAAGACCCGCTTCATCGCCGGCACGCAGCAGATGTTGCGTGCCGACCGGGAACCGGCCCAGGCGGCCGCCGACGACCTGCAGGACGAGATCGCCGCCGAAGCCGAAGCCGCCGTGCGCGAATGCCCTGTCGTGGTGCTGTCCGATTACGGCAAAGGTGTGCTGGCCGATGCGATGCTGGCGCGTGTGATCAAGGCAGCGACCGGCGCCGGGGCGACGGTGATCATCGACCCCAAAGGCACCAATTACGCGCGCTACCGGGGCGCCGGCATCCTCACCCCCAACCTTTCCGAACTGGCCGCGGCCACGGGCCTGTCGGTGACCACCGACGATGAAGTGATCGCCGCCGCACGGAGCCTGATCGGCGATTTGGATTTGAACGCAGTGATCGTGACGCGGTCGCGTGACGGCATGACCATCGTGCCGAAGGAGGGCGCAGTCAGCCATTTGGCCGCCGAGGCGCAGGAGGTCTTCGACGTCTCCGGCGCGGGCGACACGGTCGTCGCGACCCTGGCCGCCGCCCTTGGCGCCGGGGCGCCGTTGGACCAAGCCGCCGCCCTTGCCAATCTTGCCGCGGGCATCGTCGTCGCCAAGGTCGGCACCGCAGTCGCCTATGCGGGCGACCTGATCGCCGAATTGCATCACCAGGACTTGAGTGAAGCGGAAGCCAAATTGCTGACCGGCGAACAAGCGGCCGACCGGGTCGCCGGGTGGCGGCGCCGGGGCCTCAAGGTCGGATTCACCAACGGCTGTTTCGATTTGCTTCACCCGGGCCATGTGTCCTTGCTGCGCCAGGCGCGGGGCCAATGCGACCGGCTTGTGGTCGGGTTGAATTCCGATGCCTCGGTGAAACGGCTGAAGGGTGAGGACCGCCCGGTTCAGAACGAGACCGCCCGGGCGACGGTGCTGGCGTCCCTCTCCGGGGTGGACGCGGTCGTGCTGTTTTCCGATGACACGCCGCTCGCCCTGATCGAGACGCTGACCCCTGACGTACTTATCAAGGGCGCCGACTACCGGGTTGATCAGGTCGTCGGCCGCGAGGCCGTCGAGGCCGCCGGCGGGCGTGTCTTCCTGGCCGATTTGGAAGCCGGCCACAGCACCACGGCCACCATCGCAAGGCTCGCCGGACAGGGCTGAGCCACACCACCGAACCTTACGATCGATTGAGACCTCAATCGCCGGCCCGGTTTTCGCCGACCGGCGGCAAGCCTTCCGTGGCGCCCGACGGCGCCGTTGATTCGATCAGGTTCTTCAGGCGGTTCCAGAACGACCCCGAACCGGGCTTGCCGTCGGCATCGACATCGCCCAGGGCCAGGACCGGGCGGCCCTCCATGGCCGGGCCCATGAAACGGGCCCAGGTCCGGGCGGGCAGGCCGCCGCCGGTGACGTGTTTCATCGGCGCGCCGTCGTCGTTGCCGAACCAGACGCCGGTGATCAACTGCGCCGTGAACCCGACGAACCAGGCGTCCCGGTAATTCTGGCTGGTTCCCGTCTTGCCCGCCGCCGGGCGCCCGATGGCGGCGTTGCGGCCCGTGCCGCCATCGATCACCTTGGTCATCATGCCGACCAAGGTTTCGACGGCGTCCTCGGGCGCGGCCCGGCCGGGGCCGGAGCCTTGGCGGGTATAAAGAACCTTGTCTGCGCTGTCCCGGATTTCGGTGATGGCGTGCGGCCAAACGCCCATGCCGCCCCGCGCCAGGACGGCGTATCCGGCGGTGAGTTCCAACATATTGACCTCGCCGGTGCCGAGAGCCAGACCCGCATCGTTGGGCAGGTCCGACGTGATGCCGAAGGCGCGGGCGGTCTCCAAAATCTTTGCCGGGCCGACCTTTTGCGCCAATTGCACGGCGACTGAATTGACGGAATTCGCCAGGGCCTGTTGCAGGGTCATGGGGCCTTCATACTTGCCGGAGAAGTTCGACGGCTGCCAATTCCCCAATTTGACCGGGCGGTCGACGACCCGTGTATCCGGGGTCATGCCCGCCTCGATCGCCGCCAGATAAACAAAGGGCTTGAAGGCCGAGCCGGGCTGGCGCAACGCCTGGGTTGCCCGGTTAAACTGGCTCTTGCCGTAATCCCGACCGCCGACCATGGCGCGCACGGCACCGTCGGGCGCCATCGCGATCAGGGCCCCCTCACCTGCCTTCAATCCGGCCTTATCGGCGCGGGCGAAGGATGTCGCCATCGCCGCTTCCGCCATGCGCTGAAGAGCGGGGTCCAGGGTCGTCTTGACGACCAGATCGCGCCCGCCGGTGGTGACGTAATCGGACAAGGCGTCCAACACCCAATCGACGAAATGGCGCGCCCGGCCTGTCGGCGCGGCGACCAGGGTGACCTGGATTCCGCGCGCCGCCTCGCCCGCTTTCTTCTCGGTCAGATACCCCGCGGCGACCATGTTGGCGAGGACGACCTTGGCCCGGGCATGGGCGCGTTCCGGGGACGACACCGGATTGTAGCGCGACGGCGCCTTCAACAGACCCGCCAGGACGGCGGCTTCGTAGGTGTTGATGCGCGACGCCGGTTTGCGGAAGAAACGGCGTGCCGCGGCATCGACCCCATAGGTGCCGGCGCCCAGATAAACCCGATTGAGATAGAGGGTGAGGATCTGGTCCTTGGAGAATTCCATCTCCAGCCAGAAAGCGACGACCACTTCCTGCAACTTTCGGACATAGGTGCGCTCGTGCGTGAGGAACAGGTTCTTTGCCAACTGTTGGGTGATGGTCGATCCGCCCTCGACGATGCGTCCGGCCCGGATATTGCGGACCATGGCGCGGCCGAGACCGATCGGGTCGATCCCGAAGTGGTCGTAGAACCGGCGGTCTTCGGTCGCCAGGACGGCCTGGACCAGAGCCGGCGGGAGTTGATCCAGGGTGACCGTCTCCCCGACCAGATCGCCGCCCTGATAGATTTCCGTGCCGTCGGCGCTTTGAATAGTGACCGTGGGGCGCCGTTCGGTTTTCAGTGCCTCATCCAGGTCGGGCAAGCCGACGGAGACCCAGACCCCCGCCGCCAGGACGGCGACGGTGAACCAAACGGCGGCGACGCCGATCCATTTTCCGATCGTCGGCCAGATCCGGCGCGGTCCGTCGGGCGGCCGGCTGCCGCTCGGGGCGGTACGTCCGTTGGAGCGGGAGCCGGGCGGCGTGGACCGAGCCCGGGATCGGGGAGCCGATTTGGTTTTCTTCTTATCAGCCATGGGGCCTGTTGTCGGGACCGGCCGTTACCGGCGGGCCGTCAGTATTTTGTGAGGGCGAAATAAGCGGAGGTTTCGTCCGGCTCGCGGCAATCGAGCAGGGTATGCAGGACGATCGGATCGATCACCGCGCCTTTCAGGTTGGCCCGCCACATATCCGCGCCGTTGAGCGAGGCCCCCGTGAAGTTGGCGCCGCGCAAATCGGTGTCGGTCATATCCGCGAAATCGATCAGGGCGTTGGTGAAGTTGACTCCGACCATGACCGAAGACACCAGGGACGAGCCGCGCAGATCGGCACCGGAAAGGTCCGCGCCGGTCAGATCGCATTCGCGGATATTGGCGTTGGCGAGAGCGGCGCCGCGCAAATCCATGTCACGCATGTTTAGACGCAACAATTCACCGCGCTGACCCGTATCGCCGCCGCCGCGCAGCCAGGTTTCATGCGCTTCGATCATATCGGCGACAGAATTCACCGTATCCGCCATGGCGTATCCTCTTGTCTGCCCCGCCTTCCCCGGCACCCGTCAGGTGCCCCCGGTTGGCCCGGGTTTGCGGCGATCATAGGCGCAAGCCGGTGCGTGAGTAAACCACGGGCGGGCCTGCCCCTGGGCCGCCTATTGCGCCGAGCCGAAGGGAGATTGGGCCGCCAGGATGGACCGGCGGCCCGGTGTCGTCAGATGTCCAGATTGGCGACCTTCAGGGCGTTTTCCTGAATGAAATCGCGGCGCGGTTCCACCAGGTCCCCCATAAGCGTCGAGAAGACTTCTTCGGCGCCGTCCACGTGGTTGATCTTGACCTGCAGGAGAGACCGCACATTGGGGTCCAACGTGGTTTCCCAAAGCTGGTCGGGGTTCATTTCGCCGAGACCTTTGTAGCGCTGCACGCCGACGCCTTTCTTGCCGGCGTCCATCACCCGATCGACCAGGGAGACCGGCCCGGTGATGACGTAGTCCTTGTCTTTCAACACCAGCGAGCCGTGGCGGGCATAGCGGGCCTGCAACGCGGGCGCCATGCCGTCCAGGCGGCGCGCCTCGGCCGACCGGATGACCTTGGCGTCGATTTCGTGGCTTTCGGAAACACCGCGCAGCGTGCGTTTCACGGCGAACCCGCCTTCGGGCAGGGCTTCGCCGGTCCACCCCCGCTCGGCCTCGGGCACCAGGGCATCCAGGCGTTTGGCGATGTAATCGGCGGTCGCCGCGGCGGCGTCCTGATTGGAAAGGATTTCCGGATTGAACGCGCCCAGGATCGCCGCCTGTTCGACCAGGGGCACGGGCACATGATGGGCAAGACGTTCGAGCATCGTCTTCACGTCGCGCGCCTCGCGAACCACGGTATGCAGGTCCTGACCCATGCTGTCGGCGCCGTCGTGGGGCCGGAACACGGCCCCTTCGTCGATGGCGCTGGCGAACAGGTATTCCTCCATCGCCGCGTCGTCTTTCAGATAGACCTCCGAATTGCCGCGCTTCGCCCGGTACAACGGCGGCTGCGCGATATACAGATAGCCGCGTTCGACCAATTCCGGCATCTGCCGGAAGAAGAAGGTCAACAGCAGGGTGCGGATGTGCGAGCCGTCGACGTCGGCGTCCGTCATGATGATGATCTTGTGGTAGCGGCATTTTTCGACGTCGAAATCCTCGCGCCCGATACCAGTGCCGAGTGCAGCGATCAAGGTGCCGATTTCCGCCGACGACAGCATCTTGTCGAACCGTGCGCGCTCGACGTTCAGGATCTTGCCACGCAGCGGCAGGATCGCCTGATTGGCGCGGTGTCGGGCCTGCTTGGCGGAGCCGCCGGCCGAGTCACCCTCGACGATGAACAGTTCGGACAGCGCCGGGTCGCGTTCCTGGCAATCGGCAAGCTTGCCGGGCAAGGACGAGATATCCAAAGCCCCCTTGCGCCGGGTCAGTTCGCGGGCCTTGCGCGCGGCCTCGCGGGCCGCCGCCGCTTCGACGATCTTGCCGATGACGTTGCGGGCTTCCGTCGGGTGTTCTTCGAACCATTGGTCGAGCCCTTCCGAGACCAGGCTTTCGACGACCGGGCGGACTTCCGACGAGACCAGCTTTTCCTTGGTCTGCGACGAGAACTTGGGATCGGGCACCTTGACCGAGAGCACGCAGGTCAGGCCTTCACGGGCGTCGTCGCCGGTGATCGCGACCTTGGCCTTCTTGGCGATGCCGGACGAGTTGGCGTAGTTGTTGATCATCCGGGTCAACGCGCCGCGGAAGCCGGCAAGGTGGGTGCCGCCGTCTTTCTGCGGGATGTTGTTGGTGAAGCACAGCGTCGTCTCGTGATAGCTGTCGTTCCACTGCATCGCCATCTCGACCGTGATGCCGTCCTTTTCGCCAGTTGCCGAGATTGAATCGGGCAGCAGGGAATTCTTGGACCGGTCAAGATATTTGACGAATTCCTTGAGCCCGCCTTCGTACCGCAGATCCTTGGTGACCGGCTCGACCCCGCGCGCGTCGGTCATCGACATGCCGACGCCGGAGTTGAGGAAGGCCAGTTCCCGCAGGCGATGTTCCAGCGTGGCGAAGTCGTAATCCGTATGAGAGAAGATTTCCTTGGAGGCAAGGAACGTGACCTCGGTCCCGGAAACAGGTTGGCCGTCGTCGCCGAGCGGCGCGTCGCCGACGATTTCCAGCGGCTTGACGGCCTCGCCGTCCTCGAACCGGACGATATGCTCCTTGCCGTTGCGCCAGATCCGCAACTCCAGCCATTCCGACAGCGCGTTGACCACGGACACGCCGACACCGTGCAGACCGCCCGACACCTTGTAGGAATTCTGGTCGAACTTACCGCCGGCGTGCAGCTGGGTCATGATGACCTCGGCCGCCGAGACGCCTTCCTCGGCGTGGATGTCCACGGGAATGCCGCGGCCGTTGTCCGAAATCGTCGCCGAGCCGTCACCGTTGAGCGTCAGCTTGACCGTGTCGCAATACCCGGCCAGCGCTTCGTCGATGCCGTTGTCGACGACTTCGTAGATCATGTGATGCAGGCCCGAGCCGTCATCGGTGTCGCCGATGTACATACCGGGGCGCTTTCGCACGGCCTCAAGCCCGCGCAGCACCTTGATGCTGTCGGCCAGGTACTCGCCGTTGTTTTCCGCGCGCCGTATGGCGGCGGCGTCGATTTCCGGTGTTTCGGGTTCGTCGGTCATGGTCTGTCACACTCTGTTCAGGTGGTCTTGTTTCAAAGAGGGCCGCCGGTCGCGGCCCGATCGGTCGATGATCGTCGGTCGTCTATGGGTCGCCCAGGGCAAGCCCCGCGTCGGCGACATGGAACATGGCCGCCCGGCCCGCCAGCGGCTGGAACAGATCGGCGTCCGTGCCGGTCATCCAGGCCTGCAGGCCGAGGCGTAAAATCTCGTCGAACAGGGCCGCGCGCCGGTCGGCGTCGAGGTGGGCCGCGACTTCGTCCAGCAACAGGATCGGCGCCCGCCCCCGTTCGGCCGCCTGCAGCCGCGCCTGAGCCAGGACCAGGGAAATCAACAGCGCCTTTTGCTCGCCGGTCGAACAATCGGCCGCCGGACGGCCCCGGCTTTTGTATTCGACATAAAGGTCCGACCGATGCGGGCCATGGGCAGTGCGTCCGATCTCGCCATCACGTCCACGGGCATCCTTGAACGCCTGCTTCAATCGATCCTCGGCATCCAGCGCCGATCCTTCGGCAAGCCAGGCTTCGGCCTCGCCCTCGACCGCCAGATCTGCGGCCGGGAAGGGCCCGTCGCCCGCGGCTTCCAATTGACCGGCCAAGCGGCCCGCCATGTCCAGGCGCGCCGCCGCGATGGCGACACCCTTTTCCGCCATGGTCGCCTCCAGCGCGTCGAGCCAGCCGGCATCGGCGCCGCCGCGCGAGGTCAACAGACGCAGGCGTTCGCGCATGGCCTGCTCATAGCCGTTGATGCGCCCCGCATGGGCCGCGTCGCGGCCGTAGACCAGGCGGTCGAGAAACCGCCGCCTGGCCGAGGCGCCGTCCAAAAACAGACGATCCATCTGCGGCGTCAGCCATTGCAGGGACATGTGCTGCGACAGCACGGCCTGGGCGCGTTGCGCCTCGCCGTCGACGCGGACCACGCGCTTGTCCGCCTCCATGTCCAGGCCCGTGCCCAGATCCGTTTCGCCGTCGGGCCCGGCGACGGTCGCCGCCACCGCCCAGGGGCGATGGACGGTATCCGCCGCTTCGTCCGCTTCCCGCCGGGCGGCTTCGCCCAGGCGGGCGCGGCGCAGGCCGCGACCCGGAATAAGGAACGACAAGGCTTCCAGGATATTCGTCTTCCCCGCCCCGTTGGGCCCGGCCAGAACAACCGGCCCCGGCGGCACATCGATACGCAGGCTGGCGTAACAGCGGAAATCGGTCAGGGTCAGGCGGCGAACGGCGAGGCACAACCCCGGCTGCCCGGGGGCGGTCCCGAACGCAACATCGGAATCGGCCTCAGGCGCGGACGCCCCGCCGGCATCCGGCGGGGTGCTGTCGTCGGCATATGTGCGTTGGGCGTACAGGGCCGTTACCTAAATCCTCGGGACCAGGGTTAAACACGCATGGGCATGAGAACGAACAGCGCGCTGTCGTCGCCGGTTTCACGCAGGACCGTCGGCGACGCCGCATCGGCCATGGCGAGCGACGCGGTGTCGCCTTCGATCTGGCGGGTGATGTCCAACAGATAGGCCGAATTGAAGCCGATCTCCAAACCGTCGCCGTTGTAATCGACCTCGAGCTCTTCCTCGGCCAGCCCGTGTTCGGGGCTGGAAGCCGAAAGTTTGAGCACCCCGGCGCCGAGCGTCAGCTTAACCGCCCGCGATTTCTCGGAGGAGATCGCCGAGACGCGATCGACGGCGTCGGCCAGCAGCTTGCGGTCGACGTCGAGCATCTTGTCGTTGTCGCGCGGGATGACCCGCTCGTAATCGGGGAAGGTGCCATCGATCAGCTTCGACGTGATGACGATTTCGTCGATGGCGAAGCGCGCCTTGGTTTCCGACAGGCCGACCAGGACCTCGCCGACGCTTTCGTCGATCACCTTGCCCAGCTCCGTCACCACCTTGCGCGGCAGGATCACGCCGGGAATGCCGTCGGCCCCTTCGGGCAACGGCACTTCGGCGGAGGCCAGGCGGTGGCCGTCGGTCGCCACGGCGCGCATGATCTTGGTGCCGTCCCGTTCGGCGACATGCAGATAGATGCCGTTCAGGTAGTAGCGCGTTTCTTCCGTCGAGATGGCGAAGCGGGTGCGGTCCAGAAGGGTCTTCAGGTCATGCACCGGCAGCTTGAACTGGTTCGGCAGCTCGCCCGAGCCGAGAACGGGAAAATCTTCCGTCGGCAGGCAGGAAAGCGCGAATCGGGACCGCCCGGCCTTGATGACCAATTGGCCTTCGGGCTCCTTTTCCATGACCACCTGCGCCCCCTCGGGCAGCTTGCGGACGATGTCGTAGAGCGTATGAGCAGGGGCCGTCGTGGCACCGGGATCGGCGACCTCGGCCGCGACGCTTTCGACGATGTCCAGATCCATGTCCGTGGCGTTCAACGCCAGCTTGCCGTCGCCGGCTTCGATCTTCACGTTGGAAAGGATGGGGATGGTATTGCGGCGCTCCACAACGCTTTGCACGTGCCCGAGGCACTTCAGCAAGGCGGCCCGCTCGATTGTCAGTTTCATATGTGCCGTCTATCGCCGTTCAAAATTCATGTCGTTTGACGTTTCCTCAAGAACCCTTTCGGACGGCCCATCGGACCGTCCCGGGCCTCCCGGGCGGCGGTCGGACGGGGTGTAATCACACCCCGGTCCAGGCATCGAATAACCACTCGAACCACCCCACCGAGAGCAGCATGAAGGCGCCCGTGCGGGCGCCCCCAAACTTAACCGTTATTATAGCAGAGGCCCTTGGATTCCGAAGCCTTTTCCCCGAAATTCGGGGTCCGCGACGGGCCGCCCGACGGCATGTCGGCGGTGGCGGAAATCAGGCCGTGAAAAAGCGGCGGAAAAGGCGCCGGGCGGGGCGGGAATTGCCCCGGCAGCCCCCGCGGGCGTCAGCCCTCCAGCATACGGCGCAGAAGCTCGACGTCTTCGTTGAAGCTGGTGTCCTGCTCGCGCAGTTCCTCCACCTTCTTGACCGCGTGCATGACCGTGGTGTGGTCGCGGCCGCCGAACTTGCGGCCGATCTCGGGCAGCGAACGGGACGTCAGCTGCTTGGACAGGTACATGGCGACCTGACGCGGCCGGGCGACGGAGCGCGCGCGGCGGGCCGAATGCATGTCGGAAACCCGAATGTTGAAATGGGTCGAAACCCGCTTTTGGATTTCCTCTATGGTGACCCGGCGTTCGGACGCCTTCAACAGGTCGTGCAGCACGTCCTGGCTGGTTTCCAGCGTGATGTCGCGGCCGACCAATTGGTGGTGGGCGACAACGCGGTTGAGCGCACCTTCGAGCTCGCGCACGTTCGACGTGATCTTATGGGCGAGGAATTCCAGAACCTTGAGCGGCACGTCGACACCCATCTGTTCGCCCTTGGCCTGCAAAATGCCGAGGCGCAATTCGTAGGTCGTCGCATGAATATCCGCGACCAGGCCGCAGTTGAGCCGCGAGATCAGGCGTTCTTCCATGCCTTCCAGGTCGTTCGGCGACTTGTCGGCGGAGATCACGATCTGACGGCCCTGATCGACCAGGGAATTGAAGGTATGGAAGAATTCTTCCTGGGTCGATTCCTTGCCGGAGATGAACTGCACGTCGTCGACCATCAGCACGTCGACGGAACGGAACTGTTCCTTGAAATCGACCGTATTGTGTTCGCGCAGCGCCCGGACGAAGCGGTACATGAATTTTTCCGCCGACAGATAGATGACGGAACGGTCGGGCCGCGTCTTGCGCAGGTGCCAGGCGATGGCGTGCATCAAGTGCGTCTTGCCGAGCCCGACACCGCCGTAGAGAAACAGCGGGTTGAACGGCACGACATCGGCTTCGGCCACGCGGCGCGCGGCGGCATAGGCGAATTCGTTGGGCTTGCCGACGACGAAGCGGTCGAAGGTATAGCGGGCATCCAAGGGGGCGCCGATTTCGTCGCTTCCGGCGCCGTTGATGAGACCGCTGCCGTTGCCATTGCCGTTTCCGTTGTGCGACGGCCCGGCGGGCGTATCGTCCTTGCGCGCTTCCGCCGGCTTGCTGTCGGCGCGGGCGGTGGGGCCGTGATCCTGATGGATGATGACGTCGAGACCGCCGGTCAGCCCGCGGTCACCCAGCAATTCGGCCAGACGGTCCTGATAATGGGCCTGGATCCAGTCGCGCATGAAACGGGTCGGCACACCGGCCTGCAACGCGTCGTCGCCATGGCCGATCAGGCGCATGGGTTTGATCCAACTTTGAAAAGAAGCTTCGCCGATTTCGGCGCGCAGGGATTCACAAATTTCGGTCCAGGTGTCCTGCAGGTCCTGGCCAGGCTCTACTTCGCGGCCGTTCTTTTCCGTCATTTCGCCACCAACGTTCGTCCGCCGCTTAAGGCGGGAGGTCGTTTTAATTTTCAGGGGAACCGGCGGTCGAACGACCTGTGATCCCCCTCCCTGGGTTTATAAGGGAGGCGCTTGAGAGCCGTAGGCGTTGCGTCTTCGCGTGCCCGCCGGCCGGCGTTGTCACGGGGCTTTCTGTGCTGCCCGCCGCTTGATGGGACCTTCGGCCCCGGGTCGCCGCCATCTCTCTAGAGCCGCAAGAGACAACGCCGCCGAAACGGCAAAAAACTCAGATACGAACCGCGACACACCCCCCTAAGCTTTGGCTTTTTAGCCATTTATTAAATAACGAATACAGAAAGGCGAATTTTTATTTGAAAAGTACTGAATAGAAAATTGGGTGCGCGATTTTCATGAGAAAAAGGCTGATCCGTTCCGCGATGATCCTTTCTCTTTTATTTGGCCCGAAGTCGGCCGGGGATGGCTTGGTAGGACCGGAGGGCCGTCGATGCCCCCAGCGGCGACGGGGATATTACGGAGGTGGTCCGCCGATGGCAATGAGACGAATCGCGAACGCAGCACAAAATTGCAAAATATTTCCCTTGACAAAAATCGGCCCGAGAGTCCCCTCGGCCCTTCTTTTCCAATAGGTGGCAATACCCCGCGGAGGGGCGCCGAAGCGGCCGATCGGAGTCCCATCAATGGGCCGGCGGCGGCACGCGAACGCCGTTCGCGGGGGCCGATTAAGAGCGGCCGGACAAAAGAAAAGGCCGCGCTTTGAAGCGCGGCCTGATCAGGCAATTCGTGAGATCGGGAACCGGTCGCCGATTAGGCGGCCATGTCCTTGATCCGCTTCGCCAGGCGCGACAGCTTGCGCGAGGCCATGTTGCCGTGCAGGACACCCTTTTGGGCGCCGCGCGCGACCAGCGGCTGCGCCTGCTTGAAGGCTTCCTGCGCGACCGCCTGATCGCCGGCGGCGATGGCTTCTTCGACCTTGCGGAGCGAGGAGCGGACCGCGCTCAGGCGCGTGCGGTTGACCTGCGTGCGACGCTCGGTCTGGCGAATGCGTTTCTTTGCCGAGGCATGATGTGCCATCTGGACACCCTTTATCTTTAAGTCGGTAATTCGGAAGGCGCGGTTATAGAGGGGTGCATGGGCCCCGTCAAGCCCGGAGAAGAAAGGCTCCGGCCTTTGATTTCCGGGCCTTTCGCGGCGGGCTTTCGGCGGGCGGCCTATTTGTTCTTGAACGCGGGCTTCCGCTTGTCGGCGAAGGCCGCCATGCCTTCCTTCTGATCCTCGGTGCCGAAGGAGGCGTGGAACATGCGCCGCTCGAATTTCACGCCTTCGGCCAGGGTCGTTTCGAACGCCCGATTGACGGCCTCCTTGGCCAGCATGGCGATGGGCCGCGACATCCCGGCGATGGTTTCCGCCGTCTTGATCGCGTCGTCCAAAAGGTCCGCCGCCGGCACAATGCGCGCGACCAGACCCGCGCGTTCGGCTTCTTCGGCGTCCATCATGCGACCGGTCAGGCACATCTCCATGGCCTTGGCCTTGCCCACGGCGCGGGTCAGGCGCTGCGTCCCGCCGGCGCCGGGCAGGGTGCCGATGGTGATTTCCGGCTGACCGAACTTGGCGTTGTCCGCGGCGATGATCAGGTCGCACATCATGGCGATCTCGCAGCCGCCGCCCAGCGCATAGCCCGCGACCGCCGCGATCACCGGCTTGCGGCAGCTGGCGATGCGTTCCCAGTCGACGGTGATGAAATCGGACGTATAGGCGTCCATCCAGCTTTGGCCCTGCATCTCCTTGATGTCGGCCCCGGCGGCGAACGCCTTTTCCGATCCGGTGACGACGATGGCGCCGATGTCGGCGTCGGCCTCGAAGGCGTCCAGCGCCTGGCGCATCTCACCGACCAGCGCCTTGTTCAGGGCGTTCAGGGCCTTGGGCCGGTTCAGGGTGATCAAGCCCACGGCGCCGCGGGTTTCGACCAGGATGTTCTCAAATGCCATGACGTTCGGTCCGTTCTTTAAAGGAATGACTAAAAAGGGTCGCGGCGCCCGGGGAGCGACGGTCAGCCGCCGGGTGCCAGCCTGAAGCGCACCGTGGGCAGGGGCCCCGCCGGAAATTCCAGGTTCAGGGTTTCGCCCTCGCGCCCGTATTGGCCGCGCGCCGTCTTGCTCCAGCCGAGCTGCGGCAGGGTCGCGTCGTAGAAATCGAGCACCGCCTTGCGGTCGACCGCGCCCATCAGGGCCTGAGCCTCGACGATGCGCCCGGCGGGCGTTTCGAACACCACGCCCGCGTCGGGAATGTCGGTCAGGCCCGGCATCAGCGGCAGGTCGTCGATCCCGCCGACGAATTGCGCCAGGGCGGCGGGCGCGCCCAGCGCCAGCCAGATCAAGCCGGCGGCGGCGAACAGACGAAGGCGGGCAAGCGATTTCATGGCCCGGTGATACCCTACCTCTGGCAGCGGGAACAATAGAAAGTCGACCGCCCGGCCTGGACGATCTGGCGCACCGGCGCGGCGCAGCCCGCATGGCGGCAAGCCTCGCCCGTGCGGCCGTAGACGTCGAAATTATGCTGGAAATAGCCCAGCTCCCCGTCCGGGCGGATATGGTCGCGCAGACTGGACCCGCCGCTTTCGATGGCCGCCTTGAGCACATCCTTGACCGATTGGGCGAGCTTGTCCGCCCGCGCGCCCTGCACCGTATGGGCCAACCGTTTGGGCGAGATCCCGGCGCGGAACAGGGCCTCGCAGGCATAAATGTTGCCGACGCCGGACACCACGCCCTGATCCAGCAGCGCCGCCTTGATCGGCGTCTTACGGCCCTTGAGCCTAGCCGCCAGGACCTTGCCGTTGAAGGCATCGTCGTCCAAAGGCTCCGGCCCCAGCTTGGCCAGCATGGGATAACTGCCCAGGTCCTCGGCGGACCAGATGTCCATGAACCCGAAGCGGCGCGGATCGTTGAAATGGATTTCACCGCCGCCGGACATGCGGAAGATGACATGGTCGTGCTTTTCTTCCGGGAACGGCCCCGCCCCGATGCGGAAGCTGCCGGACATGCCCAGATGCGCGATCAGCACCTCCGGCCCATCCAGATCGAAAATCAGGAACTTGGCGCGGCGGCGGATGCCGGTGACCCTGCGCCCGGTCAGGCGCTGGCCGAACCCGTCGGGAAAAGGAAAGCGCAGGTTCGGGCGGCGCGCGACGGCGGCGTCCAGGCGACGGCCCAGCATGGCGGGCTCCAGACCCCGGCGGACGGTTTCGACTTCGGGCAGTTCGGGCATGGGAAACTCGTGCAAACGGATCGGCGGAAGGGAACGCAGGACCGTAGCCTGTCCGGGCCCGTTAGGCTATGTTCCATCGCCATGATCGACGAAAAGACGGAAACCCCTGAAAAAGCGGGGACATCGGGCGGCCCGAGCGGCACAGGCACGACTCACTTCGGCTTCCGCGAGGTTGCCGAGGATGAGAAGGCGGGCATGGTGCGCGGCGTGTTCGACAGCGTCGCCTCGAAATACGATCTGATGAACGATCTTATGTCGCTGGGCATCCACCGGCTGTGGAAATCCGCGATGATGGATTGGCTGCGCCCGCGCCCGGGCATGACGCTGCTGGACGTCGGCGGCGGTACGGGCGATATCGCCTTCCGGTTTCTGGAACGCGGCGGCGCGGGCGTCACCGTCTGCGACATCAACGAAGAAATGCTGCGCCATGGCCAGGCCCGCGCCATTGACCAGGGGATGCTCAAGGGCTTCGCGGACGGCGGCATCGACTGGGTCACCGGCGATGCGGAAAACCTGCCCTTTCCCGACAATTCCTTCGATGCCTTCACCATCGCCTTCTGCATCCGCAACGTCACCCATCCGGAAAACGCGCTGAGCGAAGCCAGGCGGGTATTGAAACCCGGCGGGCGGTTCCTCTGCCTGGAGTTTTCAAAGGTCGTGCTGCCGCTATTGGACGAGATCTACGACAAATGGTCGTTCAAGGTCCTGCCGGTGCTGGGCGAGAAGGTCGCGGGCGACCGGGATTCCTACCAATACCTCGCCGAAAGCATCCGCCGCTTCCCGCCGCAGGACGAGTTCAAGGCGATGATCGCCGACGCCGGTCTGTCGCAGCCCGAATACCGCAACCTGTCCGGCGGCATCGCGGCGATGCATTCCGCCTGGCGCACCTGAGCGGGCCCCCGAACGATACGATGAGCGGCTCCCTCGGCAACCTGTCACGCCTGTTTTCCATCGCCCGGCTGCTGGCGCGGCACGACGCGCTGTTCCCCCTGGAAGACCTGGGCGTCGCGCCCGCGATCTGCCGCGTTGCCAAGATGCTGTCCAAACGGTCCGCCCCCGGCCGCCCCGGCGAACGCCTGGCGGCGGCCTTGTCGGAAGCGGGGCCGAGTTTCATCAAGCTGGGCCAGGCGCTATCCACCCGCCCCGACCTGCTGGGCGAGGAAATCACCGAGGACCTGGCCCTGTTGCAGGACGACCTGCCGCCGTTTTCCGCCGCCGAAGCCCGCCAGGCCATCGAACAGGAATTCCAGGTGCCCCTGGAGGAATTGTTCACCCGGTTCGATGAGACGCCGGTCGCCGCCGCCTCCATCGCCCAGGTCCATTTCGCCGAAACGACCGAGGGCGAACAGGTCGCCGTCAAGATCCTGCGCCCCGGCATCGAAACCCGGTTCCGCCGCGATCTGGACCTGTTCCGTTGGTGCGCCAAGATCGTCGAGCGCGCGCGCCCGGATCTGAAGCGCCTGAAGCCGCGCGAGATCGTGGAAACCATTGCCCAGTCCGTCGAATTGGAAATGGACCTGCGGTTCGAAGCCGCCGCCGCCGCCGAAATGGCCGACAACTTCGAAGGCGATGCGACCTTCATCGTGCCCGCCGTCGATTGGGCGCGCACGGGGGCCCGCGTGCTGACCACCGGGCGCATCGACGGCCTGTCGATCAACGACCGGGACGCCATCATCGCCGCCGGGATCGAGCCGCGCACCGTGGTCGAAAACGCCGCCCGCGCCTTCTTCAACCAAGTCTTCCGCGACGGCTTCTTCCACGCCGATCTGCACCCCGGCAATCTGTTCGTCATGGAAGACGGCGCCATCGGGGCCGTCGATTTCGGCATCATGGGCCGGGTCGATCAGCGCACCCGGCGAACGCTCGGCGAGATGTTGCTGGGCTTCCTGACCCGCGATTACCGCCGCGCCGCCGAAGTGCATTTCGAGGCCGGATGGGTACCGCGCGACAAATCCGTCGACGCCTTCACCCAGGCCTGCCGGTCCATCGCCGAGCCGATTTTGGACAAGCCGCAGCACGAGATTTCCGTCGGAAGGCTTCTGGGCCAGTTGTTCCAGGTCACGGAAACCTTCGCCATGGAGGCGCAGCCGCAGTTGCTGTTGCTGCAGAAAACCATGCTGACCGCCGAAGGCGTCAGCCGGCGGCTCTATCCCGACACCAACATGTGGATTTTGGCCCGTCCTCTGATCGAGGACTGGATGCTTGCCAACCTGGGCCCCGAAGCCAAGATCGCCGAAACCATGCAGGGCCTGGCCCAGGCGGCGGAACGCCTGCCGCGCGTCATGGAAGACCTGGAAATCGGCGCCCGGCGCCTCGCCGAAGGCCGACTGACCCTGGACCCGGAGACCGTCCGCCTGCTGCGCGACGGCGATGGCAAATCCCGCACGCCGGTCGTCCTTTGGATCGGGGTGGCTTTGCTGGCCGCGATTTTCCTCTTTGCGCTTGTGGATTGACGCAAGAACCTTGAAAAGGGTCTGCGTAAAATTTACTTTAAGTACACTATTATTCGCGTAAATTCTGACGGGCCGGATTATTCCGTGTACAACCGGTCGGAAACCGTGGGACATCCGCATCATGCTTTCCGGGAAACGCATTCTCCTGATCGTCACGGGCGGCATCGCCGCCTATAAGACGCCCGACCTCGTCCGCCGCCTGAAGGAACGGGGGGCGGCGGTGCGCTGCGTCCTGACCGCCGGCGGCGCGCAGTTCGTCACGCCCCTGGCCCTGGGCGCCGTCTCGGGCGACAAGGTCTATCAGGATCTGTTCGACCTGACCGACGAACAGGAAATGGGCCATATCCAGTTGTCCCGCGACGCCGACCTGTTGCTGGTCGCCCCGGCCTCCGCCGACGTGATGGCCAAGATGGCAGGGGGATTGGCGTCGGACCTGGCGACGACGGCGTTGCTGGCGACGGACAAGCCGGTTTTGATCGCGCCCGCCATGAACGTCCGCATGTGGGAACACGCGGCGACCCAGGCCAATCTCGAAACCCTGAAATCGCGCGGTGTCGGCGTGATCGGCCCGGACGACGGCGACATGGCCTGCGGCGAATTCGGGCCCGGGCGCATGACCGAGCCCTTGGACATCGTCCAGGCGGTGATCGATTTTTTTAGCCGGGGCCGCCCATTGGCGGGCAAGCACGCGCTGGTGACCAGCGGCCCGACGCACGAGCCCATTGACCCCGTGCGCTATATCGCCAACCGGTCGTCCGGCAAGCAGGGCCATGCCATCGCATCGGCGTTGGCCGCCCTGGGCGCACGGGTGACCCTGGTGACCGGGCCGGTCGCCCTGACCGATCCGGCGGGCGTCGCCACGGTCCATGTCGAGACGGCGCGCGACATGCTGGCCGCCTGTACCGAAGCCCTGCCCGCCGATATCGCCGTCTGCGCCGCCGCCGTCGCCGATTGGCGAACCGCCGACGCGGCGCCGGAGAAGATGAAGAAAGACGGCAAGGCCCTTCCTTCACTGAGCCTTGCGGAAAACCCGGATATCCTGGCGGCCCTATCCACCGGCGGCGACAAGCGCCCGGCCCTGGTCGTCGGCTTCGCCGCCGAGACGGAAAAGGTCATCGACCACGCCCGGGCGAAGCTGGCCAAGAAGGGCTGCGATTGGATCTGCGCCAACGACGTCTCGCCGGAAACCGGCACCTTCGGCGGCGACAGCAACCGGGTGCATCTGGTGACCGGCGACGGCGTCGAGGATTGGCCGCAGTCGTCCAAGGCCCGGGTCGCCGAGACCCTGGCCCAGCGCATCGCCGATCATTTCGCGGCCGCTGCGCAATCCGTGGACCAGACGAGCGAATGACCGCCGTCGGCGTTCCCATCATGCGGCTGCCGCACGGCGCCGATCTGCCCCTGCCGTCCTATGCGACGGAGGGGGCCGCCGGCATGGATTTGATGGCCGCGACCGACGCGCCGATGACCTTGGCGCCCCTGGCCCGCGCCATGGTGCCGACCGGCATCGCCATCGCCCTGCCCGCCGGGTTCGAGGCCCAGGTCCGCCCCCGGTCGGGTCTGGCGGCCAAGAACGGGGTCACGGTCCTGAACAGCCCCGGCACGGTGGATGCCGACTACCGCGGCGAGGTCAAGGTCATCCTGGTGAACTTGAGTGACGAGCCCTTTGAAATTCAACCCGGCATGCGCATCGCCCAGATGGTGATCGCGCCCGTGACACGGGCCGCCTGGGACGAGCGGGACAACCTGGACGATACGGCGCGTGGCGCCGGCGGGTTCGGGTCGACAGGAACACAGTCCGAGATGGGGAGAGACTGATCCGATGTTACGCCTATCAAAGAAGACCCTTTACGCGATAGAGGCCGTCTTGGACGTCGCCTATCACATGGGTGCGCAACCGGTGCAAAGCCGCGACATCACCCGCCGACAAGGCATTCCGCGGCGCTATCTGGAACAGGCCCTGCAACAGCTGGTCAAGGCCGACATCCTGGTCGGCGTGCGCGGGCCCAAGGGCGGATATCGCCTGGCCCGGGAACGGCGGCGCATCACGGTCGGCGAGATCGTGCGCGTGATCGCCGGTGCCGACGGCACCGATGACGTCCTGGAGGACGCCGAGGGCTCGGATCTGGGCATCAAGGTCGTGCGGCCGCTATGGCTGGAATTGCGCGACGCCGCCATGGCGCGGCTGGACGCGACCTCGATCGACGAATTGTGCCTGAAGGCCAATCAGGCCGGGGTCGAAAGCGAAGGCCGCCCCAACCTGGATTTCACGATCTAGAATGCACATCTAGGAAACGGCACGACGCCCCATACGAAAAACAAACAAGCACTGACATCATCGGGGAATGGGAACCCGGCGGAGGAGAGACGAGAAATGACCAAGGGACCCGAAATCCAAGAAGGCAGTGAGTTTAGAGGCCGCATCTACGACAGCATCATCGACACCATCGGCGCGACGCCGCTGGTCCGCCTGAAACGCCTGGCCGAGGACGCCGGGGTTTCCGCCGACATCATCGGCAAATGCGAATTCTTCAACCCCATGTCGTCGGTCAAGGACCGCATCGGCCTGAACCTGATCGAGGCCGCCGAACGGGACGGTCGCATCCAGCCGGGGGCCACCCTGGTCGAGCCGACCTCGGGCAACACGGGCATCGCGCTGGCCTTCGTCGCGGCGGCCAAGGGCTACAAACTGATCCTGACCATGCCGGAAAGCATGTCGATCGAGCGACGCAAAATGCTCTATCTGCTGGGCGCCGAGTTGGTTCTGACCCCGGCGACGCTGGGCATGCGCGGCGCCATCGAAAAGGCCCAGGAAATCGTCGACGCGACGCCGGGCGCCATCATGCCGCAGCAGTTCGAAAACCCCGCCAACCCGGAAATCCACCGCAAGACCACGGCCGAGGAAATCTGGCGCGACACGGGCGGCCAGGTGGACGTGCTGGTCTCCGGCGTCGGCACGGGCGGCACATTGACCGGCTGCGCCCAGGTACTGCGCAAGTACAATCCGGACATCAAGATCGTCGCGGTGGAGCCCGAAGACAGCGCCATTCTGTCCGGCGGCCTGCCCGGCCCGCATAAGATTCAAGGCATCGGCGCCGGCTTCGTGCCCGCCATCCTGGACCGCGATCAGATCGACGAGGTTCTGCAGATCGGCAACGACCGGGCCATCGAAACGTCCCGCCGCGTCGCCCGCACCGAGGGCCTGCCCTGCGGCATTTCGTCGGGTGCCGCGCTGGCCGCCGCCCTGGAACTGGCGGCCCGCGACGACATGGCGGGCAAGCGCATCGTCGTGATCCTGCCGAGCTTCGCCGAACGCTATCTCTCGACGGACCTGTTCGCCGGGATCGGCGAATAGGATCGGATCGGACGGACGATGGATTTCACCGACTTCACCGAAGACCAGGTCAACCGCTACGCGCGGCACATCCTGCTGAAGGAAGTCGGCGGCGTGGGGCAGGCCAAGCTGCTGGGCAGCAAGGTCCTGGTCATCGGCGCGGGCGGTCTCGGCTCGCCGGTGCTGCTTTACCTCGCCGCCGCCGGGGTCGGGACCATCGGCGTGGTCGACGACGACCGGGTGGATCTCTCGAACCTGCAACGCCAGATCATTCATCAGACGGCGTCGGTCGGCCTGCCCAAGGTGGAAAGTGCGCGCCAGACCCTGGCCGCCATCAACCCGGACGTCACCCTGGTCGCGCACGAAACCCGCATCGGCCCGGACAACGCCATCGACCTGATTTCGCAATACGATCTGGTAACCGATGGCTCGGATAATTTCGAAACCCGGTTCCTGGTCAACGATGCCGCCTATTTCGCGAAGAAGCCCCTGGTCTCCGCCGCGATCCTGCGGTTCGACGGTCAGTTGGCGACGTTCAAGGCGCACGATTGCGACGACGATGGTCATCACGGCCCCTGTTACCGCTGCATCTTCCGCGAACCGCCGCCGCCGGGGCAGATCCCGTCCTGTGCCGAAGCCGGGGTGCTGGGCGCGCTTTGCGGCACCATGGGATCGTTGCAGGCGACGGAAATCCTCAAGGAACTGATGGGCATCGGCGACAGCATGTCGGGTAGCCTGCTGGTTTACGAAGGTCTCGCCGCCAATTTCCGCAAGATCAAGGTGAAGGCCGATCCGGGCTGCCCGCTGTGCGGCGAGAACCCGACGATCAAGGACCTCTCCATCCACGAAGGGGCCGGGGACGGCCGCGTCTGCCATGTCGGATAGCCCTCCGACCGCGACCACGCCGCCGGACAAGCTTTCGGTCATCGTCTATGCGGGCGAATTCGACAAGGTCCATTACGCGATGGCGACCGCCGCCGCCGCCGCCGCCATCGGCCGGGCCGTGACCCTGTTCTTCACCATGGACGCCTGCGAAGCGCTGGGCCGCGACAAGGCCTGGCGCGCCATGCCCGTCGGCCAGGGCGGGCACAAGGACGCGGGCGCCATGGATGATGGGTTCCAGGACCTGGGCGTCGCCGATTTCGAAACCCTGATCACGTCCTGCGCCGAAATGGGCGTCGTCTTCATGGTCTGCGAAATGGGCCTGCGGGCGCGCGGCCTGGAAGATATGCCGTTGCGCGACGACATCGCCATCGCACCCGGCGGCCTGGTGACCTTCCTGAACGACGCCTCGAAAGACGGCGCCATGCTGTTCATCTAGTCGTCTCGTTGGGCCAATCAGGCGGGTCAGCCCGCGATCGCGCGCGCCTTGGCCGCCATCGGGCCTTCGGGCAGGGGTCGGCCGTCCAATGCAATCACCGAACGAATGCCGAAGCTGTTGGTCAGGAAGATTTCCTCGGCCCCGGCCAGCGCATCCGGTGAAATGCCGTCCTCCACACCGTCCAACGCCGCCAGCACCCGTCCCCGCGTGACCCCCGGCAGCGGCCCGTCGGCCAGCGGTGGCGTGACCAGACGCCCGCCGATCACCGCGAACAGATTGGCGTAGCAGGCAGAGGCCACACGGCCCTGCGTGTTGAACAGAACGGCATCCTGCGCGTTTTTTCCTTTGGCTTCTTCCAAGGCGACGATGCTGTCCAGATAGGGGGCGGCCTTGACCCGGGAAAAGGGCGAGAATTCGTTGCGCCGGGTGACCGTCGCGATGACGGCGGCGACGGATGCGTTGCGGGTCGGCGGCAGGGGATGGACCGAGATCACGACGGTCGGGCGGCAGTCCTCCGGCGGCGGGGCGGCGACCCCACGCGCGGCGGCCCCCCGGCTGACCATCAGGCGCAGGGCGCCGTCGGCCATCCCGGCGGCGGCGATCAGCCGCGCCATGCGATCCAGAATTTCCGGCCGCGTGAAAGGCAGCGGCATGGCCGTGACCTCGGCGGCCCTGTCCAGGCGGTCCAGGTGCGCGTCCGCGAATTCCGGCGCGCCGCCGGAAACCCGCAGGCTTTCGAAGATGCCGTCGCCCAGGGTGAAGCCCCGATCGAAGGGATCGATGCGCACCGCTTCCGGCGGGACCAGATGGCCGTTGAAATCGATCACCATGGCGCGGCCCGCATCGTCACGATAAAGCCATGCGCCCGTCGAGGGCGGCCAGAAGGGGGCGGATCTTGGTCATGGTCTCATCATACTCGTCCGCGGGGTCCGAGTCCGCGACGATGCCGCCCCCGGCCTGGGCCGCGACGACGCCGTTCGCATAGGTCATGGTGCGGATCGCAATCGCGGAATCCATGGCCCCGTCAAACCCCATCCAGGCGACGGCGCCGCAATAGGGCCCGCGGGCGACGGGCTCGATCTCGTGAATGATTTCCATGGCGCGGATTTTCGGCGCCCCGGTGATCGAGCCGCCGGGGAAGGTTGCGCGCAACAGGTCGATCGCATCCAGGCCCTCGCCGATATCGGCGCGAACTTCCGACACCAGGTGATGCACCCGCGCGAAGGTCTCCAGTTCGAACAGCTTGGAGACCTGGACCGAGCCGATCTTGGCGACCCGCGACAGGTCGTTGCGCAAGAGATCGACGATCATCAGGTTTTCCGCCCGGTCCTTTTCGCTGGCGATCAGCTGGGCCGCCAGATTGCGGTCTTCCTCGGTCGTCACGCCGCGCGGCCGGGTGCCCTTGATGGGCCGGGTTTCGATCACCCCGCCCGGGCCCAACGACAGGAACCGTTCCGGCGAGGCCGAAATGACGGCCTTGTCCGCGCCGCATTTCAGGAACGCCGCGAAGGGGGCCGAGGACAGACGGCGGAGCCGCCGGTAAACGTCGAAGGGCCGGGTGTCGGCCGGCAGATCGGCCAGGAATCGCTGCGCGATGTTGGCCTGAAAGATATCGCCCATGTGGATGTAGTCGATGGCGCGGGCGATGCGGGCCTCCATCTCGGGCCGCGTCTGATCGGCCCGCCAATCGAGCCCCAGGGCCGGCGGCTCGTCCGACGCCCGGGCCGAAACGACGCGCGCCGCCATGACCCGCGCGCGGGCTTCCGGCCCCGGACGGCGAGGCGCCTTGACCGATCCGTCCCGGTTACCGGCGACGTCCGTGGCGATCACCCAGGCCTTCTTCAGCTTCATGTCGAAGGCGCAGACGGTGTCGTACAGGCCCATCACCATGTCGGGAAAATCGAGGCCGCCCGGCTTGCGTTCCGGCAGGCGCTCCAGGGCCGAGCCCAACTCGTACCCCAGGACACCGACCGCCCCCGTCTGGAACGGCGGCAGGCCGGGCACCGGCTCGATCCGCGCGCGGGCGAGTTCCCGCGCCAATTGGCCGAAGGGATCGTCGGCCGCGTCGGCGGAAATCACATGATAGGGATCGCCCGCCAGGAAGGCATACCGCCCGCGCCCGCCGACGGCGTCGGCACTGTCCAACAAGGCCGCCACCGGGTCGTCCGCATAGGCCTCGAAGGCGACCACGGGATCGACGAAGGGGATCGGCTGCACGTGAACGGGCTGGGTGATGTGCATGGCGGAACGTGACGATTATCGAGAAGGACGCGTCCAGGCGCGCCGAAAGACGAAATCAGAAAACGTCGGCCAGGACGCGGTCGGGCGGCTTATGGCCGTCGACGAAGGTCTTGATGTTGATCAGAACCTTTTCGCCCATGTCGATGCGGCCTTCGACCGTGGCACTGCCCAGGTGGGGCAGGAGGACCGTGTTGTCGAGCGCCAGCAGCTTCGGATTGACCGCCGGTTCGTGTTCGAACACGTCCAGGCCGGCGCCCGCGATCTCGCCCGCTTCCAACATGCGGGTCAGGGCGTTTTCGTCGATGACCTCGCCGCGCGCCGTGTTGACGATGATCGAATGGGGCTGCAGCAGCTGCAGACGCCGCGCCGACAACAGGTGATAGGTCGCGGGCGTATGGGGGCAGTTGACGGAAACCAGATCGACCCGGGCGAGCATCTGATCGAGGCTTTCCCAATAGGTCGCTTCCAATTCGTTTTCGACCGATTCATGCACGCGCTTGCGGTTATGATAGTGGACCGCCATGCCGAAACCCCGGGCCCGGCGCGCCACGGCGCGGCCGATGCGGCCCATGCCGATGATACCCAGGCGTTTGCCGTTGATCCGGTGGCCCAGCATCCAGGTCGGAGACCAGCCGCTCCAATCGCCGGTGCGCATGACGCGTTCGCCTTCGGCGATGCGGCGCGACACGGCGAGGAACAGCGCCATGGTCATGTCCGCGGTATCCTCGGTCAGAACGTCGGGCGTGTTGGTGACCGTCATGCCCCGCTGGCGCGCACTGGCCAGGTCGATATGGTCGACGCCGGTGCCGTAGTTGGCGATCAGCCGCAATTGATCCCCCGCCTGCGCCAGGATCGCCGCGTCGATGCGGTCGGTGACCGTCGGCACCAGGACATCGGCCTTGGCCACGGCCTCGATCAGCTGCGCCTTGGTCATCGGCTTGTCGTCCAGGTTCAACTGCACGTCGAACAGTTCCATCATCCGGGTTTCGATGGCGTCCGGCAGTTTGCGCGTAACGACGACGCGGGGTTTGGTACTTGGCATGGTGGCAGGGTCTCCGTTCTACCCGGGGGCCATAGCAACTTATCATATCCCTTGTCTATAGCACGATGAAGTGCCGCAAGGCCCCGGAGAATAGGCTCTTGGGGCTATCCCCTTGACGGGTTCGGGCGGGGCGGCGATAAGACCCTTCGAACGCCGCAAGGACAGGCAGGGCCGCCCCAACCCGGGGCCGCGCCCAGACCCGAGGACCACATGATCCGGCATTCCGCCACCCATCCCGAATTGACCGATGTCGGCCACGGCCGGACGGCGCGGGGATGTGGGTTGCTGGCAGCCCTGGTGATGGTCGCCGCTCTGGTCCTGGCGCCGCTTCCGGTGGGTGCCCAGGCCCCCGCCGGCGCGGGTGCTCCGGCGACGACGACCGCACCTTCGGGCCTGCCGCTACCCAGGTTCGTGTCGTTGCGCGCGGGCGAGGTCAACATGCGGTCGGGCCCCGGCGTGCAGTATCCCGTCGACTGGGTCTACAAACGGCGCCATCTGCCCATGGAAGTGATCGCCGAGTTCCAAACCTGGCGCAAGGTCCGCGACCATCAGGGCACCCAGGGCTGGGTCCATCAAACCATGTTGGACGGGGACCGCACGGCCATCGTGCTGGGCCGCACCCGGACGCTGCGCGCCGAGCCGGACAGCACCGCGCGGGCGCTGGCGCGGCTGGAGCCGGATGTGATCGTCCGCATCGTCGTCTGCCCGGGCGAGGGCGGCTGGTGCCGGATCAAGGCATCGGGCTTCGAAGGCTGGATCCGCCGGGTCGAACTTTGGGGTATCCGCAAGGGCGAAGTGGTCGAATAACCGCGCCGCCCATCCGCATATGAAAACGGCGCGTCCCGCATCGGGCCGCGCCGTCGTCGTTTGGGGCCGGCCGGGCGGATCAGTCGAAGTCGCTCGCCAAGGCTTCCTTCACGGCGTCGTTCAGGATAGCGATGTGGCCGTACTTTTCGTGCGCCACCTTCAACATGACCTCGGTGCCGGGTTCCTTGAACTTGGCGACCTGGTCGTCGGTGAAGGGGAAATGCAGGAACTGGATGCTCGACGCCTTGCCGTCCGCCGTGGTGCGGTCGACATCGTCTTCCGGAATGCCCTTGACCGTTTCGCCGGCGAATTCGAAGGATACCGTTTCCTCGACACCGCCGAGGCCCGCCAGGAATCGCGCCCGGCGGACCGGATCGTCGATTTCGAACATCAACGTGCAGACCAGTTCGCGGCCCTTGGGAATCAAGGGGTTATAGGCGGACAGCTCGTCTTCGATCTGATCCTCGCCGCCCTTTTCGATGAACAGCATCTCATGCACTTGATGGAACATGGTGTCGTAGCTTTCGAAATAGAACGTCGCGTCCGGGCCGATCGACAGGCGCCGGTTGCGTTTCAGTTCGGTCACGCGTTTGCGGCGTTCCGGGCGTTCACGGCCATAGTCCTCCATGGACATGATATCGGCGGGGGTGATCTCGTGCTTGTTGGGCATTGCGGCCTCTTGCAGGGTCGGGGTCATTAAAACTCTCAGTCGGCCAGGCCGTAGGCGGTGGCCATCAGTTCAATCGGGTGCTGCGCCTGTTTGACGCCGGAGGTATCGGCCTCCAGCTTCTCCATACCCTGAAGGATATGGTCACGGGCAAGCGGGCATTCGGAAACGATATAAGGCGTTTCGTTCTTCGCCGCCTGACGGGCGACCGGCTTGCCCACCTTGATGCCGACGTCGAAGAATTCCTTGGTCACGCCCCAGGAACCGCCGTGACCGGAGCATCGCTCGATCACCTTGACGTCGGTTTCAGGCACCAGCTTGAGCATTTCGGCGCCCTTCTGACCCATGTTCTGGGCGCGGGCGTGGCAGGCGATATGCGCCGTGACGCCGCCGGAAAGCGGCGACATGCCGTCGGCCAGGCCTTCTTTCTTGGCGATGGAAACGATGTATTCGGTGATATCGGACGTATGGGTCGCCAGTTTCTTGACGTTTTCATCGTCCGGCAGGATCAGCGGCCATTCGAATTTCATCATCAGCGCGCAGGACGGCACCAGGGCGATGATTTCATGCCCTTTGTCGATCCATTCGCACAGTTCGTCGGCGACTTCCTTGGCGGCCTCGGCGACGGCGGCGATATCGCCCTGTTCCAACTGCGGCATGCCGCAGCAGCGCGGATAGACGGCCGTGGTCTCGACCCCGTTCTTGGCCAGCACGGCCTGCGCGGCGCTGCCGATATTGGGGTTGTTGTAGTTGGCGAAGCAGGTCGCGTAGAGCACCGCCTTGCGGCCATGGGCCGGGGCCTCGGTGTTCACAGCGGGCGGCGTCTTGGCGCGCTCCATGAAGGTATCGGCGTGAAATTCCGGCAACTTGGCATCGCGGTGGATATCGCCGACGGATTCCATGATCGGGCGGGTCAGCTTGTTGTCGCAATTGCAGGCCCAGTTGACGACGCCCGGCATGGCCGAGGCCAGCTTGCCGTTGCGGTCGGTCTTGGTCATTTCCCGGGCGGCGAAGGGAACCTTGCCCTTCTTCTGTTCGATGGCGCGGGCGCGCAACATCAGATGCGGGAAATCCAGGTTGAATTCATGGGGCGGCACGTAGGGACATTTGGTCAGGAAGCACATGTCGCAGAGCGTGCAGGCGTCGATGACCGGCTTGAAATCCTTACTGTCGACCGTGTCGAGTTCGCCGGATTCGGATTCGTCGATCAGATCGAAGAGGCGCGGAAAACTGTCGCAGAGATTGAAGCAACGGCGGCAGCCGTGGCAGATGTCGAAGACACGGCGCAGTTCCTCGTCGAGTTTCTGTTCGTCGTAGAATTCCGCGTCCTGCCAGGGCAGGGGGTGGCGGGTCGGGGCTTCCAGGCTGCCTTCACTCATGACAAGTCCTCTTCACGGGCTGGGGGGCCGGACGGACCCGTCGGGTCGTGTCTTCCCGGAAGAACGTCCGGAACTCATGAATATCGGAAAGGGGCCGCACCGGAAGTGGGCGCGGCGGCCGGCATCGGAAACCGGCCGGCGCGGACGGAACCCGCCCGCGCCGAAACCGGTCCGAGATCGAATCCCGGCCTTAGTCCAGGGTGTCGAGCGCTTTCTGGAAGCGGCCGGCGTGGGACTTTTCGGCTTTCGCCAGGGTTTCGAACCAATCGGCGATTTCGTCGAAACCTTCGTCACGGGCCGTCTTGGCCATGCCGGGATACATGTCGGTGTATTCGTGGGTTTCACCGGCGATGGACGCTTTCAGGTTGGCGTCGGTGGCGCCGATCGGCTCGCCCGTGGCCGGGTCGCCGACTTCTTCCAGGAACTCCAGGTGGCCGTGGGCATGGCCGGTTTCGCCTTCGGCGGTGGACCGGAACACGGCGGCGACATCGTTATATCCTTCGACGTCGGCCTTCTGCGCGAAATAGAGATAGCGGCGGTTGGCCTGGGATTCCCCGGCGAACGCGGCTTTGAGGTTTTCTTCGGTCTGGCTGCCTTTAAGGCTCATGGTTTGACTCCCTTAGGTGGACTGGTGGACAGTTAATTTATGGAGGCAAATGTTATGCTATGACAGGCAATTGGTGTCAAGTTTAGAATTATTTTAATCTGATGTAGACAAGCCGGACCGCGGCCCCGAGGGGGCCTGCGGCAGGCCGGGCGAATGAGGGCCCGGCAAAACGGCGGAGCAAGGCGTCAGGCGTCGGCGGGACGGACGCGAACGACGACGTCGACGCGCGACACGGCCATGCCGTCGGGCACCGGCGGCAGGGCCGCGACTTCGACCTGGTCGCCCGGAATATCCGACAGCTCACCCGTTTCATCGAAATAGAAATGGTGATGGTCGGACATGTTGGTATCGAAATAGGTGCGCTGGGAATCGACGACGATTTCCCGCAGCAGACCCGCGCGGTGGAATTGATGCAGAGTGTTATAGACCGTGGCGAGCGAGACCCGCACGTTCGCGGACTGGGCATCGGCATGGAGCATTTCCGCCGTCAGGTGGCGGTCGCCGCCGTCGAACAGAAGCTTGGCGAGCGCCATGCGCTGGCGCGTCGGGCGCAGGCCGGCGCCACGCAGGCGGTCGAGAATCTGGCTGAACGGGCGGCCTTCGGCGGCGGGGGCCGCGTCGTCCGACGGCGCGATGTCCGAAGGTGTATTGGAGGTGCGAGTCATATCGTGGGTCTATTCGCGGGCCGAAGGGCCACACGCCTTCTTCTTACGGCATGGATAGGCACCGATTAAAACTTAGAATGATTATATAAAAATGGATAAGGGATTTTCCAGACTTAATTGTTCGCTGGAAACATCCGATTTTCGACCCGCTCCGGGATCACTCGTCGACCATGTCCTCGGGGTTCGGCAGGCCGATGATGTTGTAGCCGGAATCGACGTGATGGACCTCGCCCGTGACCCCGGCCGACAGATCGGACAGCAGGTAAAGGGCCGAGCCGCCGACATCTTCCAGGCGCACCGTCCGCTTGAGCGGCGCGTGACGCTGATTCCATTTATAGACGTGACGGGCGCCGCCGATGGCGCTGCCCGCGAGGGTCCGCATGGGCCCGGCCGAGATCGCGTTGACGCGGATGCCATCGGGGCCCAGGTTGGCGGCAAGATACCGCACGCTGGCCTCGAGCGCCGCCTTGGCGACGCCCATGACGTTGTAGTTCGGCATCACGCGGGTCGAGCCCGTATAGGTCAAGGTGACCATGGAGCCGCCTTCGCCCATCAAGTCGGCGGCCGCGCGGGCCAGGGCCGTGAAGGAATAGCAGCTGACGTCCATGGTCCGCAGGAAGTTGTCACGGGTCGTGTTCAGGTACTTCCCCTTGAGCTCTTCCTTGTCCGAATAAGCCACGGCATGGACCAGGAAATCCAACCCGCCCCACCGGCTTTTCAATTCCCCGAACAGCGCGTCTATGGAGGCCTGATCCTCGACCTCGCACGGCAGGACGAGGTCCGATCCGACCTCGGCGGCCAGCGGCGAAACCCGCTTGGCGATGGCGTCGTTCTGATAGGTGAAGGCCAATTCGGCGCCATGGCGGCGCAATTCGCGGGCGATGCCCCAGGCGATGGAATGATCGTTGGCGACCCCCATGATCAGGCCCCGGCGGCCGGCCATGATGTTGGATTGCAACGCAGGCGTATCCTGGCTATCCGCCGGGGGCACGCCTGAACCGTCAACAGGGCCGTTCATTCAATTTCTCCTGCAGGTCCGCCGTTGGACGCTGGACCGATCACGCCTCGAAGCGTTTGAAGGCCAGGGAGGCATTGGTGCCGCCGAAGCCGAAGCTGTTGGACAGGACGCAGTTGAGCCCCGCATCGTCGATGCGCTGGGTCACGATTTCGGCGTCGCCGGCCGCCGGGTCGAGATTTTCGACATTGGCCGAGGCAGCGATGAAATCGTTGTTCAGCATGATCAGGGAATAAATCGCCTCATGGGCGCCGGTCGCCCCCTGGGAATGACCGGTCAGGGATTTGGTCGACGAAATTTTCGGCCGGTCCGCGCCGAACACGTCGGCGATGGCCTTCAATTCCGTCATGTCGCCCGCAGGGGTCGAGGTCCCATGGGCGTTGATGTAATCGACCTTGGTATTGCCGAGCCCCTGGGTCGCCAGGCGCATGCAGCGCATGGCGCCCTCGCCCGACGGCGCCACCATGTCGACACCATCCGACGTGGCCCCATAGCCGACGATCTCACCATAGATTTTGGCACCCCGCGCGGTCGCGCGTTCCAGGTCTTCCAACACCACCACACCGGCCCCGCCGGCGATGACGAAGCCGTCGCGGTCGACGTCGAAGGGACGCGAGGCGCGCTCGGGCGTGTCATTGTATTTCGAGGACAGGGCCCCCATGGCGTCGAACAGGACGCTCAGCGTCCAATGCAGTTCTTCCCCGCCGCCGGCGATGACCACGTCCTGTTTGCCCATCTGGATCAGCTCCGCCCCGTTGCCGATGCAATGGGCCGAGGTCGAACAGGCGGACGAAATGGAATAGCTGAGGCCGCGCATGTGATAGGCCGTCGCCATGTTCGCCGACACGGTCGAGCACATGGCCTTGGGCACGGCATAGGGGCCGACGCGTTTGGCGCCACGATCGCGGGCCGTATCGACAGCATCGACCTGAGCCGAGGTCGACGGCCCGCCGGAACCCATCACAAGGCCCGTGCGCTCGCTGGAAACCTCGGCTTCCGACAGGCCCGCGTCCTTGATGGCCTCGCCCATGGCGATATAGGAATAGGCCGCCCCGTCGCCCATGAAGCGGCGCAGTTTGCGGTCGATCTTATCGTCCATGTCGATCTTGGGCGCGCCATGAAGGTGGCTGCGGAACCCGCGCTCGGCATATTCATCGCAAAACACAATGCCCGAGCGCCCGGCGCGCAGGCTGTCCGTCACCTCGGCAATATTATTGCCGATGGGCGACACAATTCCCATTCCGGTAACGACGACGCGTTTCATGGGCCTCTCTTACTACCCTTCGGGGTCCGAGAACAAGGTTACGCGCATATCTTCGGTTTCGTAAGCCGTTTTGCCGTCGATCAGCATCGTCCCGTTGGCGATTCCAAGCGTGATCTGGCGCGACATGATGCGCCGGATGTCGATGCGGAACTGCAGCAATTTGGCGTCCGGCTGCACCTGTTCGGTGAACTTGACGGAACCGACGCCCAACGCCCGGCCGCGGCCCGGCGCCCCGGTCCAACCCAGGTAGAACCCGGTCAATTGCCAAAGCGCATCCAGGCCCAGGCAGCCCGGCATCACCGGGTCGCCTTCGAAATGGCATTTGAAGAACCAGAGGTCGGGATTGATATCCATCTCGGCCTCGGCATAGCCCTTGCCGAAGGCGCCGCCGTCTTCGTGGATGGCGGTGATGCGATCCATCATCAGCATCGGCGGCATGGGCAATTGCGCATTGCCGGACCCGAACAGGTCGCCCTTCGCGCAGGTGATCAATTCGTCATAGGAATAGGCGTTTTTCTTGGTCACGCTTTTGCGGCCATTGCTGCCCGCCTCCCTTGGACTTGCCGGTGTCCCTGCGGGCATCCCCGGCGACACGGCTTTTCGTTTCTGATGATTGGTTTCTCTTTTTATTCCAGGCCGTTCAGGCCCAGTTTTTCCACCTATCTCTGAGCCGCACAATACCCAGAGATGCCGCCCCAAGGCAACCGTAGCAAACGCCTGAATAACAAAGGGCGGCGCCTGATCCGGCGCCGCCCTCCGCTATTGTCGTTTACCGTCCGGCATGGGCCTTGGGCCGGCTGCTATTCGCGGCCCTTGCCGCCCTTGCCGCCACGTTCGCCGACCTGTTCGGTGATGTCTTCACCGGTTTCCTGGTCGACCACGCGCATGGACAGCTTGACCTTGCCGCGATCGTCGATGCCGATCAGCTTGACCTTGACCTGATCGCCTTCATTGACGACATCGGTGACCTGGCCGACCCGCTCGTTGGCGAGTTCGGAGATATGAACCAGGCCGTCCTTGGCGCCCATGAAGTTCACGAAAGCGCCGAAATCGACGACCTTCACGACCTTGCCGTTGTAGATCACGCCGACTTCCGGTTCCTGGGTGATCGACTTGATCCAGTCGACCGCCGCTTCGCCGGCCGCCGCATCGACGGCGGCGACACGCACGGTGCCGTCGTCTTCGATGTCGATCTTGGCACCGGTTTCTTCGCAGATTTCGCGGATCATCTTGCCACCCGGGCCGATGACTTCACGGATCTTGTCCTTGTTGATCTGGAACTGGGTGATCCGCGGCGCCATGTCCGAGACACCCTCGCGGGCCGAGGTCAGGCCCTTGGCCATTTCGCCCAGGATGTGCAGACGGCCGTCCTTGGCCTGGGCCAGGGCGATCTTCATGATCTCCTCGGTGATCGAGGTGATCTTGATATCCATCTGCAGGGACGTGATGCCGTTTTCGGAACCGGCGACCTTGAAGTCCATATCCCCTAAGTGATCTTCGTCACCCAGGATGTCGGACAGGACCGCGAACTCGTCGCCTTCCTTGATCAGGCCCATGGCGATACCGGCCACCGGACGCGGCAGCGGAACGCCCGCATCCATCAGCGACAGCGAGGTGCCGCAGACCGTGGCCATCGAGGACGAGCCGTTCGATTCGGTGATTTCGGAAACCACGCGGATCGTATAGGGGAATTCGTCCTTGGACGGCATCAGCGGGTTCAGCGCCCGCCAGGCCAGTTTGCCGTGACCGATTTCGCGGCGCCCGGTGAACCCGAAGCGGCCCGCTTCACCGACCGAGAACGGCGGGAAGTTGTAGTGCAGCATGAAGGTACGGCGATGGTCGTTGGCCAGATCGTCGATGATCTGTTCGTCCTGACCCGTGCCCAGCGTGGCGACCACGATGGCCTGGGTTTCACCGCGCGTGAACAGCGACGAGCCGTGGGTGCGGGGCAGAATGCCCACTTCGGCCACGATCGGTCGCACGGTCTTGGTGTCGCGGCCGTCGATGCGGTTGCCCGTATCGAGAATGTCGCGGCGCACGATGTCGCTTTCCAGCTTCTTCAGAATGCCGCCCAGGGCCGCTCCGACCAGGTCCTGGTCGAGGCTTTCGTCGGCGGCGAGGTCTTCGGTGACCTTGGATTTGACGGCCGAGATCTTTTCCTGGCGGGTCTGCTTGACTGTTTCCTTGTAGGCGTCGCGCAGGCCGGCTTCGGCCAGGCCCTTGACCTTGTCGGCCAGGGCGTCGATGCCTTCCGGCTTGGCCGGAATGTCGAACGGCTCCTTGGCGCAGGCTTCGGCCAGTTCGATGATCGCGTTGATCACGTCCTGGTTCGCCTTGTGACCGAACATCACCGCACCCAGCATGTCGTCTTCCGACAATTCGTGGGCTTCGGATTCGACCATCAGCACGCCTTCCTGGGTACCGGCGACAACCAGGTCCAGCTTGGTGTCTTCCATCTGGTCCAGGGTCGGGTTCAGGACATAGGCACCTTCGATCATGCCGACGCGGCAGCCCGAGATCGGGCCCAGGAACGGGGCGCCCGAAATGCAAAGGGCGGCCGAGGTGCCGATCATGGCAGGAATGTCGGGGTTGTTTTCCAGGTCGTGGGTCAAGACCGTGCAGATGACCTGGACTTCGTTCTTGAAGCCGTCGGCGAACAGCGGCCGGATCGGCCGGTCGATCAGACGCGAGGTCAGAACCTCGTTTTCGCCGGGACGGCCTTCACGTTTGAAAAAGCCGCCCGGAATCTTACCGGCGGCATAGGCTTTTTCGACGTAATGAACGGCCAGCGGGAAAAAATCGATGCCCGGGCGGGGCGTCTTTTCCGCGACGACGGTGCAAAGCACCTTGGTGTCGCCGTACGTGGCGAGAACGGCGCCATCGGCTTGCCGCGCGATCTTGCCGGTTTCCAGGGTCAGCTTGCGCCCACCCCAGTCAATTTCCTTACGAAACTCTTGGAACATATTTTTCTACTCTTCCTACAAACGTACGTGGGACCGGATGCCCGCGCGGATCGCGGGCTTCCTGCCCGTTGGGCCGCCGGCACCCTGCCGGCCGGCCCGGCCCCGAGGCGTCTTCCACATCTGATTTAACGGGGATTGCAGAAGACGGCGGGGCAAAGGCGGCATCCGTACTTTGGCCGCCCACGGAGAACATCCGAATCATTTCCGGAATGCACGCCCATTCAGACAAATCGGGATCCGCTGCCTTAGCGGCGGATGCCCAGACGCTTGACCAGTTCTTCGTAACGTCCGTCGTTCTTCTTTTTCAGATAGTCCAACAGACGGCGGCGCTGGCCGACCATCATCAAAAGACCACGACGCGAGTGGAAGTCGCGCTTGTGGGTCTTCATGTGTTCGGTCAGGTTGGAAATCCGTTCGGTCAGAATGGCGACCTGAACTTCGGGCGACCCCGTGTCGCCGTTTCCGGCTTGGAACTCGCCAATGAGCTCCTGCTTCCGCTCAGCGGTAATCGACATCGTCATACTCCTGTTCTTCATTGTTGAGGGTCATCGGGTCATGCCCCATCAAGGTTCATCACCCGAACCGGGCGGATTTCTCCGCCCTTGATTTCCGCCAGAGCCACCAAACGATTGCCGAACATGGCCGAAACCATGTCGCCTTGGCTGATGTTCTTGAACGGCGATCGGCTGGCGACGGGAAGGGCCGGTATGGCCTGTCCCTGGGTCAGCCGCCGGGCCTCCGCTTCCGTCAGGGCCAGCGCCGGGATGTCGTCCAGCGCGGTCTCAACGGGCAGGAGGGGCCCGGAATCGCGCGCACTATGCCCCAGAGCCTCTAGATTTTCTAGCGAAATCGCATCCTTTTCCTGGAAGGGGCCGACGGCCGTCCGGCGCAGGTCCGCGACATGCCCGACGGTGCCCAGCGCGACCGAGATATCGCGGGCCAGCGAACGCACATAGACCCCCTTGCCCGAACGGCAACGGACCACCGCATGGTCCCTGTCGGGCCGGTCTTCGAGAACCAGATCGCGGATGGTCACGCGGCGCGATTTCATTTCGAAATCCTCGCCGTCGCGGGCCCGGTCGTAGGCCCGCTCGCCATTGATCTTGATCGCCGAATAGCGCGGCGGGATCTGGTCGATGTCACCGATGAAGGTCGGCAGAACGTCGGAAATCTGGGCGTCCGACGGGCGAACGTCGCTTTCCGCCGTGACTTCGCCTTCGCGGTCGTCGGTCGCCGTGGCGGTCCCGAATTCGATGGTGAAGACGTATTCCTTTTCGCCGTCCATGGCCCAGGAAACAGTCTTGGTCGCCTCGCCGAGCGCGATCGGCAGGATGCCAGAGGCCAGCGGGTCCAGCGTGCCGCCATGGCCGACCTTGGCCGCGTTCAACAGCCGTTTGACCCGGCCGACGGCCTGGGTCGAGGTCACGCCCTTGGGCTTGTCGAGATTGATCCAACCGTGAACGGGATCGGCCTTGCGCCGGCGGCCCATGGATCAGGCGTCGTCCCGGCCGTCGTCGTCC